>Ga0137396_10001612_pt1 | contig 12004 bp, 10 predicted proteins | sample czc16metaG_FD_108284 | JGI IMG/M metagenome (GOLD analysis project Ga0137396, IMG submission 108284) | Vadose zone soil microbial communities from Angelo Coast Range Reserve, California, USA - czcobulk3.16 metaG | ecosystem: Environmental > Terrestrial > Soil > Vadose zone | place: USA...
CGAGACGCCGTCGCCAGCGCGCGGGACGCGCGCGCTACCCAGAGCCAGCAGCGTTAGCGCAAGATGAACCGACGATTGATCCTTGTTCTGACGGCGGTGCCTGTGCTGCTGATCGCTGGACATTTCGGCCTCCGCTTCGTTGCGATTCCACCGGCACTGCTGAGCCCGCCGGTACAAAGCATTGCGTTGCTCGATCGAAATGGGGTTCCGTTGCGCGAAGCGCGCGTCGCGGAGCGTTTCAGCCGCGAGCTTGCTCTCGAAGAAGTGCCGCGGCATGTGATCGATGCGGTGCTCGCCGCGGAGGACAAACGCTTCTTTCGGCATGGCGGGATCGATTGGCTCGCCAGCATGAGGGCTGCTCTTACGGGATTGAGCCGCGGGCGAATCACATCCGGGGCCTCCACGATCACGCAGCAGTTGGTAAAGATCTGTGAACGCAGGCCGCGTACGCTTCGAGCCAAGTTGATCGAGAGTGCGACGGCTCTTCGCCTCGAGCAATTGTGGTCGAAGGACCAGATTCTGACCGCCTATCTGAATCGGATCGACTTCGGAAGTCTAAACGTCGGACTCGCCGCGGCGGCTGATTATTACTTCGACAAACCCGTGTCGGACTTGAGCGATGCGGAGGCAGCGTTCCTGGCCGGTCTTCCAAAAAATCCGCGCAAGCTGAATCCGCATGGAGCGCTCGAGGCGGCGCGCCATCGGCAGCAGATTGTGCTGCGCCGAATGCGCGTGAACGGCTGGCTGGACGCGTCGCGCTTCGACCGGGCGCACGCCGAGGCGCTCGCGATCCGTCCGCCGGCCCGCCGTTTTCGTGCACCGCATTTCGTGGAGCTGGTTTTGCAGAAGCCGCAGGAAGGCCCGCGGACTGAGTTGCAAACCACGCTCGACTTTCGCCTGAACGAGCAGGTGGAAAGAATCCTGCGCGAGCGGCTCTCGCAACTGCACGATCAAAATGTGCACAACGCTGCCGCCGTCGTGATCGATAACGCCAGCGGCGACGTCATCGCGCTGGTCGGCTCCGAGAACTACTTCGCGCCCGGCGCGGGGCAGGTGAATGGCGCCTGGGCCCAGCGTTCCGCGGGCTCGACCTTGAAGCCGTTCACCTATCTGCTCGCGCTCGAACGGGGCGCGACTCCCGCCACGATGGTGGCGGATGTGCGCACGAGCTTCCCTTCGGCCGATGGGTTTTACCGGCCGGAGAACTACAATCGCCGCTGCTATGGTCCCGTCCGCTACCGGACTGCGCTCGCCAGTTCGTTGAATATTCCGGCGGTGAAAGTCCTGCTCGCGGCGGGCGGGCCGGAGGCGTTGCACGAACGCCTGCGTCTTTGCGGCCTAACGACACTGAACCGGTCCGCCGAGGTTTACGGTTTGGGCCTGACGCTGGGAAACTGCGAAGGGCGCCTGCTCGAAATCACGAATGCATACGCTAGCCTCGCGCGCCTCGGCGAATACCGGCCCTGGCGTGTTCTCACGACGAGTCCAACCGCGGCGCGGCGCTATTCACGGCCCGAGTTGGTCTGGCAGATCGCGGATATCATGAGCGACAATTCCGCCCGCACTCTGGCTTTCGGCATGAACTCAGCGCTCCGCTTCGATTATCCAGTCGCATGCAAGACCGGAACGAGCACGGATTTCCGCGATAACTGGACGATCGGTTTCACTCCCGAGTTTTCCGTCGGCGTCTGGGTAGGGAATTTTGACGGCTCGCCGATGCGCGAGGTTTCCGGGGTGACCGGAGCTGGGCCGATTCTCCATGCGACTTTCGATTACCTGCACGCGAATCGTGGGACGAGCTGGTATCGAACACCTGCGGCGATCGTGGAGCGCAAGGTGCATCCACTCACTGGAAAAATGCTCGCCGATTCCGATCCGCGCGGAGTGTGGGAGAAATTTCTTCGGGAGCGGCTGCCGGCGCTGGAGTCGCCGGCCGATTATGATGCGGCCGGCCACGTCCAGCTCGGGCCCGAGTACGCGGAGTGGTTTGGCAGCGCTGAAAACGGTATGCGCGACCGTGCCGTTCTCGCATCGACGAACGGGGAACTGCGCATCACTTCGCCCTTGCCGGGAAGCGTATACGTCCTCGATCCCGACGTGCCTTCGACGCGCCGCATTCCACTGGTCGCAAACGGAGGGAGGCAAGTGAGATGGGAGAGCGAATCGTTGCAGTGTCGCTCCGAGCCCGGCGCCGATTTCGCCCTGGGAACGGAGGGCGAGCACCGAATCGTGGTGACCGATCTCGCCAGCGGTCGGCAGGCGGAGACGTGGATTCGGATTCGTTCGTTGTAACTCCCCGCGAAGAGCTTGACCGCACCTGGCGAAAAATCGCATCCTCCAGGCCTATGAGAAACCTCAGTCGCGGAATTTTGTTGATCATCATGGCCGTCGCGCTCGCGGCCGGTCCCGCGCTGCAAGCGGCGGAAGAGACTTATGCGGCGATTGCATACTCTCCGAGCACCAACCGCTGGGGCTACGGCAATGGTTATCCGACCAAGTCAGAAGCGATTGCGCGCGCCCTGCGGGAATGCGGGGAGAATGATGCCAAGACCAACTGGTGCAAAAACTCCTGGATTGCACTTGCGCTTTCGAACAAGAGTCCTGGCGGCTGGGGGTCGGCCTGGGGCGAAACCAAGGCGGCCGCGCGCAGCGCAGCCATCAAGGAATGCCGGTCGCGCAATCCGGATGCGCACGTAGTTCTTTGCATTCCTTCCGCTCGATAGCTTGCGAAAGCTCGAAGCTAGAAGCCGCTGATTGGATCGAGCGCCTGCAAACTGCGCGGCGGTCCAAAGATTTCGCGCAAGACAATTGCATCGCGCAAACCGCGCGCTGACCGGAGCTTTAGCAGAAAGCCTTGCTGGCTTCCCGTCGCGCGAGTCTCCACGCTCGATGCTTGCGCGCCGAGATCGCGCACTTCGAAGCCCGCTTCTTGCACAGGCGCGGGCGTGAAGACTCGTTGGATCGGAAAAGGTGGAGGGGCCTCGGGTGGACGCGAAACAGGCAGAGGCGGTGGAGCCGTAGTGAGCGGAGGTAAGTTTGGATTTACAAACTCGCTCGGTCTTGCTGCTCGTTTCGGCGCGACCTTCGGGGGCGGCTTGGATCCGGCCGGCTGGCCGAGCGCTTCGAGAAAACGGCGAACCCGCTCCTCCTCAGTTTGGGTCTCGCCACCGCGAGGAATTGGTTGGTTGGGAACGATGGGTCTCTCCGGATCCGGTTGCGCCGGCTGAGATCGCTGCGAAAGCCAGCGCAGCAATGCCGCTGCGACCACGATGATGAGGATGATGGGATGGTCGAGCATGGATGGGGGGGAGGGTTACAAGGTTACAAGAGTTACAAGGGGAAGACGTCACAAGTATGGTCAAATAGTGAAAACGGTTGGAAATCTGAAACCGACACGCCCTTTGTAACTTTTGTAACGTTGTAACCCTCTTAACGTCTTATTATCCGGCCTCCGGCCGGGGCTTGTCGCCACCGGCGATCGATTCGCGCATCGATGTATCGGCCTGCACATTTTTCATCCGGACGTAGTCCATGATGCCGAGATTGCCGGAGCGGAAGGCATCAGCCATCGCCTGCGGCACGAGCGCCTCGGCCTCGACGACTTTCGCCCGCATTTCTTGCGTGCGCGCGCGCATCTCCTGTTCGACCGCCACCGCGGCCGCGCGCCGCACCTCCGCCTTGGCCTGGGCGACGCGCTTATCGGCTTCGGCCTGCTCGGTCTGGAGTTTTGCGCCGATGTTTTCACCCACGTCCACATCGGCGATGTCGATTGACAAAATTTCGAAAGCGGTTCCGCTGTCGAGACCTTTTGCCAGGACCGTTTTTGAAATCCGATCCGGATTCTCCAACACATCCTTGTAGGAAGCGGCCGTGCCGATCGAGCTGACGATTCCTTCGCCGACGCGCGCGATGATCGTTTCCTCGGTGGCGCCTCCGACGAACCGGTCGAGGTGCGAGCGCACCGTCACACGCGCCTTCACTTTCACGCCGATGCCGTCCTGCGCCACGCCATCAATGGTGGTGCGTCCCATCGCGACATTTGGACAGTCGATCACTTTCGGGTTGATGCTTGTCCGCACCGCTTCGAGCACCGTCTTGCCGGTGCCTTTTGTGGCCAGGTCGATCGCGCAGGCCCGGTTGAAATCGAGCGAGATACCGGCTTTGTCCGCGGCGATCAGGGAGAGAATGACATGATTGACGTCACCACCCGCCAGATAATGCGCTTCGAGCGGATCGCTCGGAATATCGATGCCGGCTTTGACCGCAGTGATGCGGTTATCGACGATCATTCCGACAGGCACTTTGCGCAGCCGCATCCCGACCATTTTGCCCAGAGAGACCGGAGCATTTGCGATCCGCGCTCGAATCCAAAGCCCGAAGAAGTTGAAAAGGATGATGCAAAGAATGAAAGCGACGACCCCGATAACCGCGACGCCGACAAAATAAAGCGAGTCCATGGCCGGACGTTAGCGAAGGCGTCTCGGCGCGGAAAGTCTATTCGGACGGATGAGTGCGATCAGCTATCCGATCTCGAGATAGAGTGGCGTGAGCGGCGGAATTTCCGAAACCGGAATTCCGGCACCGAGCGCTTCCGTAACTGTGGTGCGTATTTCTGATGAGCTCGCCGGTTCAAGCCGGTCGCGTAGCAAGATCTTACTGTTGGCGGTTTCGATTAGATCGAGGAATTGCGCGGCACTCGCGGGCAGGAGCACGCGAACGTCCCGCATTGGAGTGATCGGATGGAGATTTGCTAGAACGAGGAATCGTTGCTGCGTCGAGCGATCGTAGCGCAGGAAAGCGTAGAGCCAGTGGCCGCTGGCTTGGTCGCCCGCCAGCCTTCCGAATGCGGGATTGTCGTGGTTCGCGGGATTGAGAGGGAAGAATTCGCCGTCCTGAAAGGCCGGCTCGCCGACGAGGTTGACCAGCCGAGAATAAAAAGCCCGGAGGGCTTTCTGGTCCGGGGACAGCCGGCCGCAGTCATAGCGATGCCCGTTCACCCACTTCACGAGTTCGGGCATGGACCAATAATCGAAGATGCTCGTGCGCGCGTCGTCGCCACCGAAACCTTCCGCGCCCGCGCCCGGTTCGCCCACTTCCTGTCCGTTGTAAAGCATGATGACGCCACGTGACATGCCGTAGAGAATCGCGGAAACCGGGCGGCCCACTTCCATGCCCACGCCTCCCCATTCCGATGGCGCGGCCAGGCGGACTTCGTCGTGATTTTCCGCGTAGCGAACCGAATTGTGGCAGATGAAAGCGTCGGCGATTTCGCGATCGATGTCGTTGGCCCAACCGGAGCCGTCATAGATTCTCTTGAGCGCGCGGTAGACTGGAGCGTCATAAACGGCATCAAAGCCGGCATTCAACAGATCGAAGAGGACGCTGGCCTTGCCCCAGTTGAGACCCGCGATCACCGGATCGCTTCCCGGGACTTTGCTCGGATCGTCATCGTACGCTTCTCCGATGAAGAAGACATCGGGCTGGCGCGCGCGCGCCTGTGCGATCGCCCACGACCAGAATTCCGGCGGGACCATGTGGGCCATGTCGCAGCGAAATCCATCGACGCCCAACGATTGCCAGTGCGCGATGACCTGATCCATCTTCCTCCAGGTGTCGGGGATGGTTTTTTCCGGCGCCCAGGCGCTTGGATATTCCCGAACCGATTTCGATGGATCGGTGAAGTCGAAACCGTAATTCAATTTCACCGTCTCGTACCAATCGTTCAGGTGCGGCGTCCAACTCACGACATTGTTGCCGGTGACGCGGCCGAACGTTGTTTCGCCCTCGAAAATCCCATCACATTTTGCGCCAGGAACCTGGCAGGTCGGGCTGAGCGGCAAACCATCCTTGTACGTGGGAAGCCGAAGCGGGGGGCCATTCCCGTCCGGGATCAGATAGAAGAAGTTGTTATGCGGAGCAAAAAATTTCGTCACCTCATCGCCTGCGCCTTGTCCGCCGCAGGTACCGAAATTGGAGTCGGGTTTGACGCAGGAATCACAGCTTCGGGCCACGTGATTCACGACCAGATCGATAATGGCTTTGAGACCGTGCCCGTGCAGCCGTTGAATCAGGGATTCGAATTCCTGCAAACGATCGGCCGGTTCTTGCGCGTAGTCCGGGCAGACATCGAAGTAATCCTTGATCGCGTATGGGCTGCCCGCGAGTCCCTTGAGCAAATCGGTGTCGTCGGCCGGCTGGCCTATCTCTGAGTAATCTGTGGCCGTGGCCTGCTGCAAAACGCCCGTCAGCCAGATGTGGGAGAAACCCATCTGCTTGAGGGAGCTCAGTGCAGCCTGGTTGATGTCCGCGAACCGGCCCGCCCCATTCTCATCCAGGGTGCCGTTTTGTTTGCGGGTCTCGTTGATGTTGCCGAAAAGCCTAACGAACAGTTGGTAGATGCGAATTCTCGACGTGCCCGAGCCATAGCGTCCGCGCTGCGTGGCTAGCGGACCGCGCTTGGAATCCAGTTCGAGCTCGTAGTAATGCGGAATGTATTTGTCCCCGATACCACTGGGGACGCTGCGATCCGAGCACCCCCAAAACCAGCCCCAGCCGTTGTTTGCGCCGGGATCTTTCGCGTAAATCGCGCAGTCCAATTTCCCGACACCGCCCAGAGAATTGCGCGGAATGCGAAAAACGAATTCGCCTTTCTCCACTGAAATTTCAAAGGCGTGGCTCTCTTCGCGCTCGCTCCATCGCCAGTGCTCCCATCTGCGCAGAAAGCCCACGATCTGTCCACCCCTAGCTTCAGCCGTCAGGAGCAGATCGCTCTTGAACGGCAGGAAGACGGTCGATCCCTCGAAGTGTTGGGCGAAGGGGAGGACTGCCGCTCCGATCTGGCGGCGAGTGCCAAGGGCGAGGTAAATGCTGAGCGCATTCTCACTCGGGTGTGGCGGTTTGTAACGGAGCGTCAAGCTCGATTGGGAAACGGCCACGGTAATTGAGACCCCATCTGAGCCGGCAATCGTTTGTTTGCGCAAGAGGCGAGTGTGTCATTCGAGCCGGCGTCTCTCAATCGTCTTCTGAGCTTCGCTGTTCAAAGCGGCGAGAGGACTTTCCTCGAAAAGAGGAAGGGAGGAAATGCTCGGGGGGGGACTTGAACCCCCATGCCTTGCGGCATACGCCCCTCAAACGTACGTGTCTGCCATTTCACCACCCGAGCGGGAAGGGAAGCGAGGATAGAGGATGGTAAATAGAAGACGGCGGGTCGCAAGTCCTGTTTGGATTCTGCTCTTGATCAGAATCATGAGCAGGAGATAGCGTTGCATTCCCCCTTTGCTTCTGGTGTCGCGATCAACAGATTGACGAATGCCAGAGGCCGAAGATGCCGAGTGGATCAAGATCGATCTCCACATCCACACGCTGGACGATCCGAAAGACGCGCTCGATTACTCGGCCCATCAACTTCTCGAGCGAGCTCAAGACCTCGGGTTTCGCGTGCTGGCGATTACGTTGCACGACGCCGTCTTCGATCGCCCGGAAGTTTTCGCGGATGCGGCCCGAATGGGAATTTTGATGATCCCGGCGGCCGAGGTTCGGTTGGAAGGGGCGGACGTCATTTTGCTCAACATCACGGCGACCGAAATTGAATCACTCCGAAGCCTGAATGATCTGCGAGCGCTGCGCAGCCGGCGCGGCCATTCTTTGTTTACGATTGCCCCGCACCCGTTTTATGTCCTGGGCGGTTCGATCGGCGAAAGGCTGGTGGAGAAAATCGATTGCTTCGACGCGATCGAGGTATGTCATTTTTGGGTCCCGTTTTTCAATCCGAATCGCCGGGCGCGAGAAGTCGCCGCGCATTTCCAGAAACCGCTGATTGCGACCTCCGACGCGCATCAGCTCCACGCCTTTGGATCGAATTACACCAGCATCCGCCGGCCAGTGGAGCTGACGACGGAAAGTGTTCTCGCGGCGCTCCGGAACGGACCGCTGCGTCTTACGAATCCTCCCTGCGGCCTCACGGATTTGCTTAGCACGATCTATTGGGTTTTCATTGCGCATCCGTGGCGGAGGCGGTCCCGCCGGCATGGTCAGAGTTCCGAGAGGCCTCGATGCGAAAATTGCTCGCCGCCGGCAAGTAGGCGAGTCAACCTTGAGTCGAAGGGCCAAACGTGACAGAAGATGACCTGACATGAAAAAAATCGTTTTTCTTTTCCTTCTCTCCGCGATCGCATTTGGCGGTTGCAACTCGGTCGCATCTAAGAAAAAAAAGCAGGAAGCTGCTCTAAAAAAGCGCGCCAAGGCGGAACTGCGGGATGAAAATGCGGACGTTGATTTTCAAGCATTCGTCGGGCGGCTGAAAAAAGCTGTGACAGCGCATGATGTAAACACGCTGGCTTCGATGATGACGGAAGACTTTGCCTACGTTCTTGGAGCGACCCCGGCCGAGGACCGCAAAGGCGATGGGGTGTTCAAATACTGGGATGAGAACGGACTCTGGACAGAACTGGACGCCATCCTGACGGAGCGTTTCGCAAAGAAAGGGGAGTTCTGGGTTTCCCCGCCGCAGTTCGCCGATGAGGCGCTTCACTACGATGGCTACCGGGTGGGCATCCGCCGCGTCGGTGGAAGCTGGAAGTTCGTTTATTTCGTCAACGGCTGAGGGCTCGAAGCGAGGATAGAGGATGGAGGGTTGAGGATAGATCTTTGAAACAGCCGCCATCCTCTATCTTCCATTCTCCATCCTCGCTCCCCCACCTTGATTTGCCACACCGGCCGCCGTTTGTTTTCGTGCGGGAATTGATCAAGTGCGACCCGGGTAACTTCGCGGAAGCCGCGACCTCTTTTGCCGCGGATGATCCGATCTTCGCCGGTCATTTTCCCGGTAATCCACTGGTTCCCGGCGTCATCCTGACCGAGGCGCTCGCGCAAACGGCTGGCATCGCGGCGGCATCCGGTTACAGCGAGGTCCCAAAGCCGCTCTTCCTTCTTTCCGCGATCAGGGGCATGAAATTCTTTCGTGCTGTTCGACCCGGGGAAGAGGTCGCTCTTCGCGCCGAAAGAATGGCGCAGGTGGGCGACTTGCTGCAATTCAAGGTCGATGCCAGCGTAAGCGGCGTGCGGGTAGCGGAAGGCCAGCTCGTCTTGAGCCTGGCGGCGAATCCCGCGAAGCGGCCGGAATAATATCGAATCTCTCAAAAAGCGTGGAAAGCACAGAACAAACATTGCGGCCGCAGTTCGCCATCATCATCCCCGCTTGCGACGAAGAGGAATGCATCGGTCCCGTGCTTGATGAGCTGTCGAACGCAATCGATCCGGAGAAAATTGTGATGGTCGTCGGGGTGAACGGATCGTCGGATCGGACGGCAGACGTGGCGCGGGGACGCGGAGTCCTGGTGTCTCAAACCAGGGAACGGGGATACGGTCACGGCTGTCAAAGCGCCATCGATTTGGCTGCGGCCACAGTCCCGTCAGTGCGCGCTTACATCTTTTTTGCGGGGGACGGCGCGAGTGATCCGCGGGATGTGCGCAAGCTCGTCGCCGCCTACGAGCAGGGTTATGCGTTCGTCCTCGGGGCGCGGACGGGAAAACCGGGAAACTGGCGGGTCATGAGGCTCTCGCACGTCATTGCAAATTTCACGCTGGCCCTTTGGTGCGGATTGCTCGCGGGTCGATGGTTCAAGGATCTCGCGCCCCTTCGCCTGATCGACCGCGAATTATACGAAGCAATCGCTCCGCAGGAAAAAACATTTGGCTTCACGATCGAGCCCCAAATCGCAGCGGCCAGATTGGGCGCGGCAATTTGTGAGGTGCCTGCGAGGGAACGACCGCGCCTGGCAGGAAAACAAAAGGTATCGGGTGTGACATGGCGGCGGACCTTCACTATTGGTTGCCGAATTCTTGTTGCCGGCTTCCGGGCGCGAGCGCGCTTTCCGCGGAGAACGACTTTTGAGTTTGCCCGTCCGGAAAAGGAAGTCGTCGCCCATCCACAGGGTGGATTGTAATAGCCGAAATGGGCGCGGCGGATTTGGCCTACTGGCCTTGAGGAACCGGTATGATATCTTTTGACGCCTCGAGATCGTAGATCGATCCCCAGGGGCCGGTCGCGACCAGCTTTGATTCCTTTTCCCACGGGCGCGTGCTCGACGGGTAATTACCTATCTCCAGGCGGCCCCAGAACAAATAACGCACGTGGAAAAAGCGCGCGACGTCCTTCCAGTTCGGCGCTCCGTTCATGAGCTGCCCGAGCTTGTTGGAGTCTTCGCCATATTCAAAACCCTGGGTCCAGACATGGCCAGGATATCCCAGGACGAGTTTCCGCCCTTGCAAGAGCAGGGGATGATTGAAGGTCGGGAACGCAGCGTAGCGCGCCTCGGCCGGCAATTTGCCGACCACGACCCCCACCGCGTCCAGCTCAGTACGATCTGCCAGGCCATAGCCCGTCTTGCCGGCTGCCAATCCGCCGAAGAGGGTCACAAAACCCGAGCCGAAAAGCACCACGCAAACGACCGCCCGGACAAGAAACGGCCAGCGCGAAACGATCTGGCTCCAGACAAAAGGGAGCACGATCAAATAAGCCCAGATGATCAGCTTGATGTTGTCCCATTCCCAGGGCGCGGTCTTGACAAAACAGGCAAAAATGAAAAGCGCGACTGCCGGAATGACGAAGGCGGAGGTTGCGTTAATGGGGATCGTCTGCCTCCAGTCTTTTTGGAGCGTGGAGGCGAAGAGCGGGATCATTATCGCGAAGGCGACCGGTGGAATCAGCGCCAGGACGACAAACAAGGAGTAACCTAACGAGAAATAAGCAAACAAACACGCGAACGCCGCTACCACCACGGCGATCGTCGCGAGAAAAGAAATCAGCCGGATTTTCACCGGGGCGGGCTCGTCTCTTTGCTTCCACGTTCGTATTACCAGAAGTGTCACGAGCGCGATGATGAGCGGCAAAGTGAGACCGAAGTTAATCACCCAGAACTGCACGAACTGCTTCAGCGTCCCGAAGGACCCGGGCACTGCCGCGGCGACTGTCGCGGGTTGCTGGGCAAAGGCCGCGAGTGGCCGGGCGAAATCTCCGTTGTTCTGAACCCAGCCTGGGTTCCAATGCAGGACCGATCCCGCGTGAAAGTGATCGGTGATGAGCCACACGAAAAAAGTCGCCGGCAGAAAAGCCAGGGCCGCCAGCAAGGCCAATCGCTTGCGCGCAGAGGCGTTAAGGAAAAGGAAGAGAAACGCGAGAACAAGACTGAGCGCCAGAAAAGTGTGGAGGTGAAAGAGAGGCATGGTGGCGTAAAGCGTTAGCTCGACCCAGAAAGGAAGGGGCGGCGGGGGCGGCCGCCGAGGTAGAGCGGTTTCCAATTCGCCAGGTGGCGAGGCGGAGGGCGCCTCTTCAGGATCAGGCGGGAAAAATTTCGCCCGCCAATGGTAGAGCAAGAGAAGACCAACGGGCAGGGCATAGAGCAACCCGCGCTGCGTCACGAGCATGGAAAGAGCAAGGCTTTTCCAGCCGATGAACGAAACGCCCTGGTAATCGTTCCACTCAAAGTTTTTGAACCATTGAAAACCAACCAGGCCCCCGTTGAAGAGAAAACCGGCAATCGTGAAGGTTCCGCCCCAGCGATAAAGCGAATAACAAAGAGCGGCACACGCCAGCAAGCCCACCCAGACAAAGCCGCGGATAAGATCTACTCCCAGGAACACAAGGAGAGCGTTGAATAAGTCAATCCCGGCGGGGTACCTCAGCTTGCTAAAGGCGTAGATCGGGTTGTCCGGCCAGAGAGCTACGCCGCTGGTAAAGTTCCTTATATAGGTAACGTGAAGCGAAAGGTCGCCGAGATTATTAGGGGATTGGATTTTCAGCTCGTTGCCATCAATGAAGAGAACATTGCAGAAGGAACGGACAACGAAGATGGCGAAGAGGGCTACCATGAGCCAAAGCCAGATTGACCGGTACCGCTGGAAGGCGGGAGGTGTGACCTTCGGCGCCGCCCCCTGGCGTGGCGCATTGTAAGTCCCCCAGTAGGCAACGAGAGCGGCGGCCAGACCGACCAACGCCGCAAAAATC
>Ga0137396_10001616_pt1 | contig 11991 bp, 10 predicted proteins | sample czc16metaG_FD_108284 | JGI IMG/M metagenome (GOLD analysis project Ga0137396, IMG submission 108284) | Vadose zone soil microbial communities from Angelo Coast Range Reserve, California, USA - czcobulk3.16 metaG | ecosystem: Environmental > Terrestrial > Soil > Vadose zone | place: USA...
ACCGACTTCCACGGCGAGGTGGAGAGCGGCCTCTCCAAGATGCTCGCCATCGGCTTCGGCAAGCAGAAGGGCGCGGCCACCGTCCACCGCCGCGGCTTCGACACCTTCGACGAAGTCGTTCCCGAGACGGCGCGGCTGGTGCTCGAGAAGGTCAACGTGCTGGGCGGCGTTGCGTCGGTCGAGAACGCGCTGGAGGACGTGGCTCACCTGGAGGTGGTGCCCGGCGACCGGATCGCCAGCCGCGAGCCGGAGCTGTTGCGCTCGAGCCGCTCGCTGATGCCGCGCATCCCGTTCGATCGGCTCGACGTGCTGGTGGTCGACTACCTGGGCAAGGACATCAGCGGGATGGGGATGGACCCCAACGTGACCGGCCGCTACGCGGTCCGCCACATCGTCGACCCGCGCAACCCCAAGAAGCTCGCAGTGCTCCGGCTCACCGAGCTGACCCACGGCAACGCGTGCGGGCTGGGCGTCGCGGACGTCGCCACGCGCGCGGTCGTGGAGAACATCGACTACCAGAGGACCTGGACCAACGTGGTCGCCTCCACCGAGCTGACCAACGGCAAGACGCCGATCTGGGTCCCGGACGACCGGTCGGCCATCGCGCTGGCCATCGCCACGGCCCCGCGCACGGACCCGCTCGCCCCGCGGCTCGTGCGCATCGAGAGCACACTGCGGCTCCATGAGCTGTGGGTGGCGGAAGCGCTCTGGCAGAGCGACGGACGCGGGCAGCCGTCATTGCGTGCGCTGGGCGAGCCCTGCGAGATGGCGTTCACTCCCGAGGGCCGCCTGACAGACCTGCCTCCGCCGCGCGGCGCTCATGGCCGTATGCCCTGGACCGCTGCACCCAGCTGATCGACTGCGGCGCGCTCCGCTCGCCGCCGACGGGGGGAGCTCTCTCGGAGCGAATCGGCGCGAGCGGAGCGCAACGTTCCACCTCCTTTCCACGGATCCGGGTCCACAGCGCGTGGGCCTCGGACAACGTGAGCGGCCGGGGGAGGCGTGCGGGGACGGCCGCGTGTCGTCCGGGATCGAGCGAGCGGACTGTTGCGGTTCCGTTGTTCATCGGTCCTCCTGGACGAGGTGCTCTGCAGCGCGCATGCCAGGGGGAGCGGCGAGCGCGCTTCCTTCAGTACGCGAGGCGGAACGCACCGCCCTCCTGACAGAAAGTCAGCGCGCGTGTGACAGCCTGGCTTCACATTCGGTAACGATTCACGAACTGAAACATTGGCGTCACACCGGAGCAACGATGGCTCGTTAGAACTGGCCGCAACCTGAAAGAGGTGCGCCATGGATCACCTGATCGGACCGGCACGGCTCGGAGCGCGGGTGTTCGCCTCGATCGCCGTCATCGCCGGGGCGTCCCGCGGGGCGGTCGTGCTGCCGGCTTCACCGGAAGCCGGTTGGCAATCCGTCGCGGACCAAGTCCACACGCTCGCCATCCTCGTGCGCGCGCGTGCGCTCATCGCGGACCGAAAGGACGGCGGGGCGCTGCGGGTGCACGAGGCGGTCAGCCTGGCCTCGGGCGTCCTGCTCGGAGACGGGCTCGCCCTCACCGAGCTCGACCCGCTCGTCCTGACGAGCGCGGACGGGCACAAGGACCTGGCCAGCCAGATCGAGATCGTCGTCGACGAGGTCGGGCCCCTCCCGGTGCGGGTGGTGTTCGCCGATCCGGCGCTCGACATCGCGGTCCTTCGTCTTCCGGAAGAGGCGCGCTCGCTCCCGGGTGCGTCCTTGGCCCCCGGCGAACCGGCCGTCGGCGACGCGCTGCTCGCCGTCGGCATCGACGGCGACTCCGTCGACGCCGTTGGAGTGCGCCTCGTCCGGGTCGACTCCGCGGAGGACGGAACCCCGCGTCTCCGGACGGATCGGCCCCTACCGGTTCGACTGTCGGGCGGGCCGCTGTTCGACGGGCGAGGCCACGTAGTGGGCCTGAGCACGCCTCCGGCTGGCGCCGAAGGGACCGCGGTCCCCGCCTCGTTGCTGCGTTCCGTGCTGCGCAAGCTCGTCGCAGCCGCCGGCCCCTGATGGGTCGCGGCCGATGCCTTTCGAGGTAGAAGCTGTTGGATGCCACGATCGCGCTCGGCCGCCTACGCCGGGGCCTACCTGATCGCGTGGAGCGCATCCGCGGCGGTGCTGGCCAGGTTGCCCGGCGGTTCGATCCTCGAGCCGTTGCTCATCCTCGCCGCGCTGGGAATCGTCTTCCCCGCACTCGCGCTGGTGACCACGCGCGGGCGCAGTACCGCCGCGGACGCGATCGCACGGCCTGGCGTCGACCTCGCCACCACCCTCCTCTACCTCGCGATCTTTTCGGTCGTCCTCCTGGGACCCGGCTTGTCGTACCTGCAGGCGCGCATTCCCCCGGGACGGTCCCGCGAGTTGGTCACGCTGGCCGTGAAGCTCCTCACGATGTGCGCGGTACCCGCGCTGCTCTTTCGCCTCCTCGGATCTCGCGCCGTTCCCACCGGCGCCCTCCGGCTTGGGCGGGCGGACGTGCTTCCCGGTGTCGTTTTGGGAGCCGCCTTCCTCGCCTTCCAGGCGGTCTTCGGCAGCGGGCTCAAACAGCTCTCCGAGCTGCACCCCTCCGCTGCGACGTTGGTCTGGGCCATCCCCATCGCATTCTCGTGGCTGATCCTCGAGGCCGGCCTGACCGAGGAGGTGCTCTTCCGCGCGGTGCTGCAGACGCGGCTCGCCGCCTTCCTTCGCAGCGAGCCGGGCGCTATCTTCGTGACCGCCGCGCTGTTCGGCCTTGCGCACGCGCCCGGTCTCTACCTGCGGGGTGGCTCCCTCGCCGAAGGCCTCACTGGTCCCCCGACTCCCGCCTTGGTAGTCGCGTATTCGATCGCCGTCATCTCCCCGGCTGGTTTCGTCTTCGGCGTCCTCTGGTGGCGCACCCGCAGCCTCACGCTGCTCGTCCTGCTCCACGCCTGGGCGGACCTGTTGCCGAACCTGGCAGGCTTCATCCGCACCTGGTCCGGGTGAAACCGGGCGAGCAGGCGGGCGCTGCCGTGTGGTAGGAGCGGCGGACCGGAGGTTCGCAAATGGTCCTGCTCGCCCTTCTCCTGCTCGCGCAGCCCACCGCCATCCGCGCCGCGCGCATGTTCGACGCGCGCCGGGGCGCCATCGTCCAGCCGGGACTGGTGGTGGTGGAGGGCGAGCGGATCGTCCAGGTGGGCGGGACCGTCCCGGCTGGAGCCAAGACGATCGACCTCGGGGACGCGACGCTCCTGCCGGGCCTGATGGACGCGCACACGCACCTCACTTTCGAGAGTGGTCCAAGCTGGTACCGGGATTCCTTCGACCTCGTCTTGCGCTGGCCCGCGGAGCAGGCGCAGTACGCCGCCGAGTACGCGCGCCGGACCCTGGAGTCGGGCTTCACGGCGGTCCGCGACCTCGGCGCTTTCGACTTCATCGACATCGGGCTGAAGAAGGCGATCGACGCAGGGGCAGTGCCGGGCCCGCGCATGGTCACCTCGGTGCACGCGATCGGCAGCCGGGGTGGCCACGCCGACATCGATCCGTACCCTCCCGACCACGTTCCGCCGCTCGGCGTCCGCGAGGGCATCTGCGACGGCCCGGAGCAATGCAGATCGGCGGTCCGGTGGCAGGTCAAGTACGGCGCCGGCGTGGTCAAGCTGATGGCCTCCGGCGGCGTCCTCTCGCTGGCCGATCCCGTCGACAACGTGCAGCTCTCGCAAGCCGAGCTCGACGCCATCGTCGACGAGGCGCACCGCTGGGGCCGCAAGGCCGCGGCGCACTGCCACGGCGACGCCGCGGCGAAGATGTTCGTCCGCGCGGGCGGGGATTCGGTCGAGCACGGCACCTTCCTCAAACCCGACACCCTCCAGGAGATGAAGAAGCACGGCGTGGCGCTGGTGCCCGGCCCGGTCTTGGACCCCAAGGGCCAATCCCGGGAGGAGCTGGAGAAGAAGTTCCCGCCGTCGATCGTGGAGAAGGCGCTGGCGGCCGGCAAGGCATGGCCGGAGATGATCCGCAACGCGCAGCGGATCGGTGTGCGGATCGCGTTCGGCAGCGACGCCGGCGTGGGCCAGCACGGAAAGACCAATCCGCAGCAGCTGTCCTGGATGGTGAAATGGGGGTTCACGCCCGCTGCGGCCCTGCAGAGCGCCACCATCGTGGACGCGGAGCTGCTCGGAATCGACGCCGGGGCGCTGGAGAAGGGCAAGCTGGCCGACGTCATCGCGGTCCCGGGGAACCCGCTGCAGGACATCACCGCGGTGGAGCGGGTGTCGTTCGTGATGAAGGCCGGCGCGGTGGTGAAGAACGGCATCCAGCCGCCCGCGCCCAAGAAGCTCGCCCTCAAGGCAGCCCACCTCTTCGACGCCGAGAAGGGCGCGCTGATCGACGGAGCGACCGTCTTGATCGAGGGCGATCGCATCGCCGCCGCCGGCCGCAACGTCCAGGTGCCGGCCGACGCGAAGGTCATCGACCTGGGCGAGGCCACGCTGCTCCCCGGTCTCATCGACGCTCACGTGCACCTCACCGGCGAGTCGCAGGAGGACTTCGCAAAGGCGGTGATCGAGTCGCTGCTCAAGTTCCCTGCCGAGACGACGCTCGAGGCGCGGGTGTACGCGCGCCGCACGCTGCTGGGCGGGTTCACCACGGTGCGCAACGTCGGAGCTGCCGAGCTCACCGACTTCGGGCTCAAGCGCGGCATCGAGCTGGGTTTCACGGACGGACCACGAATGCTGGTCTCGGAAAGCCCGATCGGCTCGCGCGGCGGCCACACGGACGGCGCGCCAGCGCCGCCCTCGCACCTGGTGCCGGGCAAGGTCGAGCAGGGGATCTGCGCCGGCGCCGATCAGTGCCGCGACGCCGTGCGCTGGCAGCTCAAGTACGGCGCGGACGTGATCAAGTTCGCGGTTTCGGGCGGGGTCCTCTCGCTCTCCGACCCGGTCGACGTGCCCCAGCTCACGCCCGAGGAGGCGGCGGCCATCGTCGACGAGGCGCACCTGTGGCGCAAGAAGGCCGCGGCCCACTGCCACGGCGACGCGGCGGCGAGGATCGCCATCGCGGCAGGGGTCGACTCCATCGAGCACGGATCGTTCCTCAAGCCCGACACCCTCACCGAGATGAAGAAGCGGGGGGTGGTGTTGGTCCCCACCTTGATGGCCGTGGAAAACGTGGAGCGCCGCGCCCGGGAGAAGAAGCTGCCGCCGCTGGTCGCGGAGAAGGCGTTGCTGGCGGCGTCCTCGCTGGCGAACACCTTCCGTACCGCCGTGCAGCTGGGCGTTCCCATCGCCCTGGGAACCGACTCCGGCGTCTCGCAACACGGGTTCAACGCCCACGAGATCACGCTCATGGTCAAGAACGGCATGCCGGCGGCGCAGGCGCTGCAGGCGGGCACCGTCAGCGCGGCGAAACTTCTACAGCTGGAGGATCGCGTCGGGAAGCTTGCGCCCGGGTACCTGGCCGACGTGATCGCGGTCCCCGGGAACGTGCTGCAGGACCCTTCGGCGGTGGAACGCGTATCGCTGGTGGTGAAGGGCGGCCGGGTCGTCAAGCAGCCCTGACGACCCGCGTACGGGGTTGGTCAGCCGACCTTCTTCTCGACCCGGAATTCCCCGGTCTTCTGGTCGTGGATGAGCCGGAAAGGCGTCCCGTCGGGTCCCTTGAAATCGACGTGGTGCTCGAAGACCGAGGTCGCTTCCTGGATGAGGAACTTGAGGTAGTCCCGGTTCCCCTCCTGGAAGGACTTGAGGGCTGCGAGCCCGTCGGGGTCTCCGGTCAGCTTCATGCCCGGCGAGTCTAGCAGACCGGCGCGGGATCCGCGCCCGAAGGCCAGTCCCGTTCCGGTAAGGTCAACCCTGCCCGGCGAGAGACGATCCAAACGACTGTTCTGGACATTGCGCGGGGCACAGGCTTCGATAGAGCGCCAGCACCCGATCCGCGACGCCATCGATCGAATGGTGCTCCACGACCCGCGCTCGCGCGGCCAGGCCCATCGATGGAGTTTCCAATGCGCGGATGAGCGCATCGGCGAGCGCGGGCGGATCCTCCGGGGGGACGAGGAGGCCATCGACGCCGTTGTCGATGGCCTCCGCCGAACCGCCCACCGCTGTCGCGACCATCGAAAGCCCGCAGGACATTCCCTCGAGGAGCGCCACCGAAAGGCCCTCGCTCCGAGAGGGCAAGACGGCGACGTCGGCGGCCCGCAGATAGGACACGGGATTGCGAACCGGACCGACGAATCGGACGCCGCGCAACCGAACGGCGCGCTCTCGCAGCGCGGCCGCCTCTTCGCCGTCACCCACGATATAGAGCTGCGCGATCTCCTCGAGCCGCGGCCAGGCCTCGAGCAGGACGTCGACTCCTTTCACGTGCGACAGCCGGCCGGAATAGACGACCATCGGCGACTGCGAAATGCCCAGCTCGCGCCGCAACCGAGCGCGCTCGGGCGGACTGGCGGGACTGAAAAGGCTGGTATCGACGCCGTTGGGAATCAAATGGATGCGTTCTTCGTCCACGCCGGCGCGCGACAGTTCCGCCGTGATCGGCTTGCAGATGCTCACGAACGCGTCCCCGCAGCGCCGCGCTGCGGCGAGCTGAAGCCGCCCGGCAGCGCCCTGTGCTTCCAGCAGCCCGACTTCCAACGGGCTGTGCGGGTTCACCACGAGCGGTTTCCTCAGCATTGCGCGACCCAGGTAGCCGACGAACGCCGCGGCCAGGAGCTGATGCGCGTGCAGGAGATGGATCCGGTCCTGCAACCGGCGCAGCGCCGCGAGGGCGCCGAACAAGTAGGATCCGGCGCGGATCCCACGCGGCAGGCCGGCGTCCCCCACGCGATGCACGTACACGCCATCGATGCATTCCAGGTGCGAAAGACCTTGATGGTGACGTGTCAAAACGTGCACTTCGACGCCGCGCTCGACGAGCCTTCGGGCGAGTTGCAGGGTATGCGCCTGGATGCCGCCGATGGACGGCGGGAAGACGCCAGCGAGCATGCCGATACCGAGCGGCATCGAAATTGGCAAGCTAGGGACGGGCTCGCCTGCCCGCAAGGCTGACGAGCATGCGCTCTACGTCCGCAGCGAATGGCGAAAATTCGAACAGATGCGCGCTCCGCTGCAGCGTTTCGCTGCGCGGCTGGTCCCGCGGCCGCGATGCGTGCTCGACGTCGGCTGTGGAGCGGGACAGGAGCTCTTGCCGTACCTGGACACGGTCGCCGTCGGGATGGACCTGCGGCGCAGCGGCCTGGTCGAAGGACGATCGCTCTTCGGGGAACGCGCGCCGCGGCTGCTCGCGGGCGCCGCGGAAGCGCTTCCGTTCGCTAGCGCCGCGTTCGACGTCGTCCTCTGCCGGCTCGCCCTTCCCTACACGGATGTCCAGCGCGCGCTCGGCGAAATGGCGCGGGTCCTCGCTCCGGGCGGTGCGCTAGTGCTGCAGGTCCACCACCTCCGCTACTACCTACAGCGAGCGATGCGTGCGGGCTCCCTTGCCGAACTGGTCCATGCGCTGCGCGTGATCGGGCGCGGCGCTGCCTTCGAGCTCACCGGCCGGCAGATGCGCGGCGAGGTCTTCCAACTCGTCGGCTCGCTGCGGCGCATGCTCACCGCGGCCGGGCTCGCGCTGGTGGAGATCGACGAGAGCGACCGCGGAGCACCGATCGCGCTAGCGCGCCGGCGGTGACCCGACGCCGACGAGCACGTCGCTCGCCTCGGCGTCGCGCACGGCCGCGTCGGCGTCGTCGGGAAGGAGGAAACGTTCCTTCACGCTCCGTCGGACGAAGCGCTCGACGGCCTTCACGTAGCCCCCGTGGCTCTTGTACAGCTCCTGGAGCGAGGGCCGCGGATCACCCGCCGCCTTTGCCTGCGCTTTCGTCACCGGCAAAGGCAGGAACATGCCGTTCAGCTCGCAGAGCTCGCCGTCGGCGAAGGGGGCGCGGCGAAGGTTCCATCCGGTCAGCGTCGCCGTGGGAACGCCCACCACGGGGACCTCGACGCCACCGAGATCGATACCCACCTCGCTCACCCGTGGCACGAGGACGCGGTAGCTCGCGAGCACCGGAGGATGGCCCCAGTTGGTGATGATCCCCCGGTTCTGGGACACAAAGGGGCCGAAGTCCAGCTCGCCCAGCGCATTGAACAGGCCGTTGTAGGTGACGCCCGGGATCGCTGGAAAGCCCACCTCTTCCCGGTCCTCGGGGGGCACCAGCAGCTCTTCGCCCACCGTCGCGCGTCGACTCGGCGGCGCCTCGATACCCTTCGTCACCCACTCGTCGAGATCGGTGAAGATCGCTCGCAGCGCGGGACCGGGATACACGGGGTTGTTGAGCTGCTGGCACAAGCCACGATCCGGCACCGAGCCGGAACCGCTGAAGTGCTGCAGCCCGGCGAGCACGTAATGCCTCGCGTTCTCAGGCAGCTCCACCTCGTGGCCGAACCCGTCGGTGTCGACCAGCGACGATTGCGCCCACCAGTACTCGTTCGAGGTGTCGGTCTGCACGAACAGCGGATCGGTCGCCGGCCGCTTGAGGATCCCGTCGGTCAGCGGCCCTTTCTCGATTCCCAGCGCGACCAGCGGATTTGTGCGGACGCCGAAGTTGAAGGGGAAGGTGACCTGCGGAATGAAGCGGTCGCGGTGCTCGGTGGACCAGGGATGCACCTGCCCGAATCGGTAATTGAGCCCCAGCTTCACCGCTCCGGAGATGTGTGCATGGACCGCGTCGAAGACCTTGCCGCCGGCCAGGTTTTCGTTGAAGCCCTGGTACACGTAGTCCCGGATGTAGACGCCGGACTGGGACGCTCCGTAGAGGATGGATGTCGCGACTCCTCCGCGGGTCGCGAGCGGATTCCGGATACCGGCGTCGTCGGTCGCCCGATGTCGCAGGAACGAGGCGAACTCGCGCTGTGCCGCGTATCCCAGCCCCATGATGCGGGTGTCCTCGGCGACGTAGTTGAGCTGGTACACCATCCCGGTCTGGAAGCCGCCCACGACGCACAGGGTGTTGCGGTCGGCGAAGGACCACTGGGCGTTCGGCACCAGCTTGCCCGCCGGAATCGGAGCCGCGGAAGGCCGGGGCGAGTCGCTCGGGCGGACGAACAGCTCGGCGTTCGCCTTCTCCGAGAGGACGGCGGGATAACCCTTGATCCCTGGAGAGCCGCTGACCGGCACGCAGCTCGTCCCGCCTCCCTCCGGAAAGCTGAATTCGTCGGCCAGCTCGATGGTGATCCGCTGGGTCACTGGAGCGCCGTTGGGACGCCGCGGAGCCGGCACCCGCAGCGTCAGTCGGCCGCCGCCGGACTCCACGTCCGCGCCCCAGCCCACCCAGGCCATCGCGAAACCCTGGTTGAGGAAGAAGCCGTTGCCGAAATCGGCCTGCGACGTCGGATCGTTGTTGAAGGGGCCGTTCGCAAAGGAGAGGAAGAGAAGGAGATTGCCTCGGTTGTTGACCTCCGAGACGAGCTGGTGGTTCCACTTCGAGAGGTCGGTCGGATACAGCAGCATGTAGTCGGCATCGAAGGATACGAGGCCGTCAGCATTCCGCGGCGCCAGCTCCAGGTCGGTGATCACGGCGTTCCGGGGATCGGTCGGGTCCATCTGAAACTCGACCGTGCCTCGCACCTTCTCGTAGGCTCCTGCCGGGCCGAAGCCGTGGCCGCCTGCGACGATCGCGGTGCTCGACGGATGAAGGAAGACCTTCGTCGGCTTGGCGGCGAGAGCGGCGCCTGCGCTCCAGCAGAGGGCCAAACCCCACAGCGCCAGCAGCCGGGACATCCGAAACGCGCTCGACCGGTGCGTCGCGACAGTCGTATGCAAGGGTTTCTCCAAGAGGTGATGCCCCCACGAGGGTCAACACGTCAGCTGATCGATCTTCGGTCCGGGCCGCTGCAAATGCATCGCGCCGGACCAACAGTCAAGACGCGACGCGCAAGCAGCCTGAAGCAGCGGCACCTGCGGAAATGGAGGGCGAGACCGGAACCCCCCTGCACCAAGTCTTCTAGATCGGTTCAGCCGAACGTGAACGCAAAGGCCGCCGCGCCCGGATCGAGGAACTCGATCTCGAACTGTCGATCGCCGATGGGCTGCGGTTGCCGGATCAACTGATACAGCCGCTGCTCGCTCACGGTGCCGTTGCCCTGCTCGTCGACGTCGATGCCGTGAGCAGCGCCCGGCGGCTGTCCGTCGATGAGCACTCGAAACCGCACGGAAGTGCCTCGCGCTGCCGGTCCCATGACCAGATGAAGGTCGCGTGCGTGAAAGCGGTACGCGATCCGGCCGTTGGCCTTGTTCACCACGATGGCGTCTTTGGTCACCGTCCAGTCGCCGGAAAGCGCCCACTGGTTGAGCCTCATCCGCGCGGGGGCAGCATAGACGCGACGGGCGTCCAGGGCCGCGCCGCCAGGAGAGGCAAAGTGTTCGGTGCGCTCATGGCCCAGATAGTTTTCCGGAGATTTCAAGTCGGCCCAATCCGCCTCGGCTTCAGCACCGCGCCCCTCCACCGCAACCAGCTGATCACCGGTTCGGCCGTGACCGGCTTCGCCCAGCAATTGCTGGATGATCCTTTCCGATTCTTCGTATCCGCCCTCTCCGAATTGATGATGTCGAATCCGCCCCTGCGCATCGACGATATAGAGCGCCGGCCAATATTCATTCTTGAAGGCACGCCATATCTCATGGTCGCTGTCGATGGCGATCGGATAATCGATGTTCATGTCCTTCACTTCCCGGCGAACGTTGTCGAGGTCCTTCTCGAACGCGAACTCGGGCGCGTGCACGCCGATCACGACCAATCCTCGGTCCTTGTATTTCTCGGCCCACGCGCGGAGATAGGGATGCGCGCGGAGCCAGTTGATGCACGTGTACGTCCAGAACTCGACCAGGACGACCTTTCCGCGCACGCCGGACGCGGTCAGTGGCTGCGAATTGAGCCATCCGGTCGCGCCGTCGAAAGGAGGCAACTTACCTTCCACGGGCAAGACAGCCATTGCTGAAGTCAGCAACGCGGCGAGCAGGGTCATTGGAGGTAACCGTCAGTGTCAATTTGCGCGGGGTCGCGTTGACTCGTCGTGCTCTTCCCTTGAATCATTCCGGTCTCCTTGCCAGCCGCGATTGCTGCGAGTGCAATGAAGCCTGTGCAAAGGTCGCGCCACCCTCGTGCCCCCTGCAGCACGTCGCGTTGAACGCGCAGCCGATCAGGATCAGGCGGTGTGGCGATCGACGTCTAGCTCGCAGGCTCGGCGATCAGGTTCGAACCGCACGACCCAGACAGGGCCGACTCAGGCCTCGAGCCGGCGCCGGTTGGCGGACAGGATCTCCTCGGAGAGCTGCGGGTCCGCGCCGGAAACGGCGCGCGAGAGCACCAGTGCGCCGATCAGCTCGCTGAACTGCTGCATCGCCTGTGCGCGCGCCTGGGCGCGCGGCTTGTCCGGCGCGGCCTTGCGGAAATGGTCGGTGAGGATGCCGATCGCCTGCTCGATGGCCTCGGCGAAGCCCGACTGCAGCTCGGGCCCCTCGCGCGCGGCGTCGGCCGAGAGAGCGCCCAAGGTGCAGCCGCGGCCTGGATCATCGCGGTGCTCCTTGGCGAGGTATCCAGCGACGTAGCGCCGCCAGGCATTTCCCTTGCCGTGCTCGAGCAAGTCGGCGAGCGCGGCGTTGGCCTTGCCCAGGGCCTCGTTGCATGCCTCGGTGGCCAGCGCCTCCTTCGAGGCGAAGTGATTGTAGAAGCCGCCGTGCGAGAAGCCGGCCTCCTGCATCAGGTCGGCAACGCCGACGCCCGCAAAGCCGCGCTCGCGAAACAGGCGCTGGGCCGCTTTGAGGATGGCGGTGCGGTTCTTCTCCGTCTGCTCCTTGGTGATCTTCATCGCAGGCGAGGGTAACCGCCGGGACCTCGCCGGACAAGCCCAACAATGACGGCGATCAGTGAATCTGTACGAGGCTCTTCGCTGCTCATGGACCGACGCGTTGCCAGAAGCCGGCGTACGAGAGCACGAGGCCGCGTGCGTCGACGTCGAGGTCGGCGGAGAAGTC
>Ga0137396_10001617_pt1 | contig 11989 bp, 6 predicted proteins | sample czc16metaG_FD_108284 | JGI IMG/M metagenome (GOLD analysis project Ga0137396, IMG submission 108284) | Vadose zone soil microbial communities from Angelo Coast Range Reserve, California, USA - czcobulk3.16 metaG | ecosystem: Environmental > Terrestrial > Soil > Vadose zone | place: USA...
GAAGCGACGGGCCTCGGTTTCTAATCCCCCAGCGAGATCCCCAGGTCGCGGGCGGTGGCGATCGAATCGCTGTCCAGCGGCACGCGCTTGGGCGCGGCCAGCGCCTCGTCGAGCGGAACGGAGACGATCGTCGGCGGGTCGAGCGCCACCATGTGCCCGAACTTCCCCTCGGCGATCAGCCGCACGGCCGCGGCCCCGAACCGCAGGCCCAACAGGCGGTCGAACGTGGTGGGGCTGCCGCCGCGCTGCAGGTGTCCGAGCACCAGGGTACGGGTTTCCTTGCCCGTCTTCTGCTCGATGACGCGGGCCACACGGTCGCCGACACCGCCCAGCCGCCGCCGCTCGGCGTCGAGGTACACCTCCTCGCCGCCCCTGGCTACCGCTCCTTCGGCGACGACCACCATGCTGAAGTGCCGGCCTTCGGCTTCGCGCTGGCGGATCTTGTTGCACACCCGATCCATCTCGTACGGAATCTCGGGAATGAGGATCACGTCGGCGGAGCCGGCGAGTCCGGCGCTCAAGGCGATGAAACCGGCGTGCCGGCCCATCACCTCGACCACCATCACGCGCTCGTGGCTCTCGGCGGTCGAGTGCAGCTTGTCGATGGCCTCGGTGGCAGTCTGCACCGCGGTGTCGAACCCGAAGGTGGCCTCGGTGCCGCCGACGTCGTTGTCGATCGTCTTGGGGACGCCGACGAGCGGCACGCCTTTGTCGAGGAGGTGGCGGGCGATCCGCAGCGAGCCGTCGCCCCCGATGGCGATCAGCGCGCCGATGCCGTGCGCCCGGAAGGCGCGCACCAGTTCCTCGGAGCGGTCGTGCTCCACCCAGGTGCCGTCGGGCAGCCGCTCGCGCCAGTGGAACGGATCGCCGCGGTTGGTCGTGCCGAGGATGGTCCCGCCGAGGTGGGTGATGCCGCGGACCTCGGCGGGACCGAGCGGGACGAGCTGCTCCTGCCCGAGGAGGCCGTCATAGCCTTTGCGGATGCCGACGCATTCCCAGCCGCGGTGCACGGCCGCGAGGACGGCCCCGCGGATGACGGCGTTGAGCCCCGGCGCGTCGCCGCCGCCGGTCGAGATGGCGATCTTCACGTCAGCGCGCGGCGGATTCCTTGATGAGGCGGACGATTTCGCCCGGTGCCGCGTGGCGGCGGAGCGCCTTCTTGGAGAACACGCGTTTGCCGTCCACCTCAACCTCGAAGACGCCGCCGGAGGACTCGATGAACTTGATCTCCGCGTGCGGAAAGGCGCCGCGGATCTCGGCCGCCAGACCGGTGGCCCGGGGTTCGTAGTTTCAAACGACGCAGTATTCGATGGTTACACGCATGTCGTCAACGATAGCGGCGCTTGACACGACGCGCCACACGCCCGAGCTTGCGCCGCAGCCCGATGAGCCCCCGCCTGGCTCCCTCTTCCGCCTTGTTGGTGCGCAGCGCCGTCGCCGTCGGCGCCTTCGGAGTCTTCGTGATCAGCGTCGTGGGCTACGGCACGGGGCGTTTCCCCATCGATGCGGCCTTCGTCTGGAGCGTCGTCCTCCTGGCCGTCGCCGGCGCCGTGTCGCGGCGCTACGGCATCGCCCTCCCCGGCAACGGATTCACTTCCTACGTGCTCGGCGTCTCCGCGTACGCCATCCTCGACCGCGGCTGGCCGTTCGCCGTCCTCATCGCCCCGCTCGCGATGGGGGTGGGAGACAAGTTCCTGCGCCACCTCCCGCTCCGGGCCGCGCTCACCAACGCCGCGCACCTGACCTTCGGCTCCGCGCTCGTGGGGTGGCTGTACGGACGGCTCGGCGGCGTGACGGGCCTCGCGGCGCTGTCGGGAGAGAATCTGGTGCCGCTCGTCGCCATGCTGATCCTGCTGCCCGCGGTGATCAACGGCTCGTTCTACCTCGAGCTAGCGCTGGGTCGCTCGCTGGCGTGGGTGGACGCGCGGCTCACGGCACGGTGGGAGACGATCGTGTACCTCGCGTCGGCCGCGCTGGCGCTCGGGTGGTTCGGCATCGCCCACGCCGAGCTCCCCACGGGGGCGATGGCGACGCTGGCGGTCCTCCTCGCCGCCACCTCGCTCGGCAGCATTTACGTCCTCCGCATGGGCGTGCGCGCCGACGAGCTCGACCTGGTGCAACGGCTGTCCCAGGCGCTGGCCGCGGACATCAATGTCGCCCGCAGCTTCCCGCGCCTCCAGGAGTTGACCCGCCGTCTCGTGCCGTGGGAGCAGATGGGCTTCGCCCGCTACGACCCGAAGCGTCGCGAGATGGAGCTTTTGGTGGACACCGGCACCGCGGGCCGGGGGGCGCTGCGCTACGACGCCGACGCCGGGCTCACCGGGGAGGCGGTGCGCGCCCGGCGGCCGGTCGTCGCGCACGGCCTGGAGCACGACCAGGTCGTGCTCCCCAGCGGGGAGACGCCCGGGTCCGAGGTGCTGGTGCCGTTGTACCACGCAGGCCAGCTGGTGGGTCTGTGGAGCGTGCGGCATTCGGACCCGCAGATGTACCGGGAGTCGGACGGCGAGATCCTCAACCTGCTCGCGCCCCAGCTCGCGCTGATGCTCGCGCTCGACGGCGCCGTGCAGCCCGTGGTGGGGGCCTCGGAGCAGGTCGGGCAGTACGTGCAGAGCCTGACGGCGACGTCGGAGGAGATCCACGCGTCGAGCCAGGAGGTCGCGGCGTCGGCGCAGCGGGCGAGCACGGGGGCCGCGCACGCCGCCGAGCTCGTGACCTCCGTCGCCCGCGAGGCGGCCGAGTTCAAACGCGGCGCTGATCAGGCCGCCACCGCCGGCGACGAGACGCGCGACGCCGGAGCCCAGATGGAGCAGACCGCCACCCGTGTCCGCACTGGGACGCAGGGCGCCTTCCGGCGCCTCAGCGAGCTCGGCGGCACGACCGAAGAGAGCGCCGGTGAGGTGCGTCGCCTGCGCGACGTCGCCACCCAGGTGGAGAAGTTTTCCGAGACGATCGGCTTCATCGCCAACCAGACGAACCTCCTCGCCCTGAACGCCACGATCGAGGCGGCCCGGGCGGGCGTGCACGGGCGCGGCTTCGCGGTCGTCGCCGACGAAGTCCACAAGCTCGCCGAGGAGAGCGGCCGCGAGGCCCGCAACGTCGGCAAGTCGGTGCAGGACACCCGTCGGGCCCTGGATCGCGCCGCCCAGCTGCTCGAGCACGTCCGCGCCGACCTGGGCGACCTGGTGCAAACCTCGGGCACGTGGGTACAAGACCTAGACCGCATCGCCGAGGCGGCGGCGGGCACCGCCCGCGCCGGCAAGCGCGTCGCCGAGGTGGCGCGCGCCAACGCCGAGCTGGCGGGCCGGATGTTGCAAACGCTCGAGCAGGCGCGGGATGCCGCGTCCACCTCGAGCCGGGAAGCCGAAGCCGTCGCCGCCGCGGCGGCCGAACAACTCCGAGCCATTGAGGACCTCGCTCGCGGCGCAACCGAACTCTCCGCCCTGGCGGACCGTCTGTCCCAGGCTGTTCGCTTCGTGCGTGGCGAGAACGGCCGTCACTAGCGTCGCCCTCGCCGCCTTCGGCCTGTCGTGCGGCGGGACCTCGGAGCCCGCCCCTTCCGTTCCCCGGGTCGACTTCGTCGACGGCGCCATCGAGCCCATCTTGCACGCCGGACAGAGCGTCGTCATCGAGGGCTTCGGCTTCGGCGACGCCCCGGGGACCGTCTCGTTCCCGCGCAGGGGCGGCGGCCAGGTCGGCGCCGCGGTCGCCGACAGCACGTGGAGCGACCAGACCATCCGGACCACCGTCCCCGACAGCGCGGCGAGCGGCGCCATCACGGTCCTCTCCGCCCAAGGGCGGCGGCTTCCGGCGGCGGTACGGGTGCTCCCGCTCGCGCCCTTCGATCCGGCGACTCTCGCGTGGACCCGGCGTGCCGACGCGTTCCCGCGCGCACCGGTCGGCGTAGCCCTCGCAGTCGCCACGGTGCCCGCCGGCTCCGGGGTAACGGTCACCGTGTTCGCCGCCGGCGGAGCCGAGCCCCTCGGCGGAGATTCCGCTTTCCTTCCCGATAGCGGCGTGTACGCCTCCGCGGTCCAGCCGGGCGGCCTGGTGAGCGCTTGGGTGCGCCAACAGGACCTCCCCGTTTCCCGCGCGTTCGCCGCCGCGGCGGTTGCCAACCGCTACAACTCGCGGTTCGCGGGCAGCGCGCTGTACGTGCTCGGTGGCGTCGGGCCCGATGGCCGCGCCCGGGCGGGGGTGTATGGCGCGGCGGTGAACGGCGGTGCGGTCGTCGCGCCTTTCGAAGCGCTCCAGCCGCTCCCCGCGCCCGTCGCCGGCGCCATCGCCGTGGTGCGTCGCGGCCGCATTTATGTGTTCGGAGGCGCCGACTCGTTCGGCCGGCCGCAGCGCGGCGTCTACGTCGGCCGCATTGCCGTGGACGGCCAAATCGACGGTTGGTACACGGAGCCGGCGCTCGCCGTGGCTCGCGCGTACGGCGGCGGCGTGGTGCTGGACGACCGGGCGGTGGTCTTCGGCGGGCTCCAGGACAGCGCGCCCCCGGGGGGCGGGCTGGACAGCCTCCCCGCGCGCCTCGCCACGGCCGACACCGCCGCCGTCAGCCTCCTCTCAGGGTTTCTCACTGGTGGCTGGGCACCCGCCGCCCCCGCCCTGCCAGACGGTCGCTCCCAGTTCGCGACACTGGATCTCGGCGTCCAGCTGCTCCTGGTGGGAGGCCGCTATCCGGGTGACACCACCGGGACCGCCGAGACACTGGCGGCGACGATTCGGGGAGACACGTTGGCGACCTTCGCAGCCGTGTCGGCCGTCACGGCGATCTCTGCCAACGGAGGGCCTATCCTAGTGGGCCCGGCCGGGATCGCCTGGCGCGACGCCGACGGGAGCGCTCACGGCCTGGTGCTCGGCGGGTTCAATCTGCGTACCCGCCTGCGCACCGCTGGGGTCTGGGGTTTCTGATCGGCTCACGCTTCGTTAGCGTACGCTACAGCCGGACCGGTCGCAGGAGGTGACGTCATGCAGGCACGCACTATCCTCGCACTCGCGCTCGCGGCGGTCCCCCTGGCCGCCCAGCGCTCGCACCAGTTCGAATTCGGAGCGTTCGGCTCGTTTACACGTTACGATCGCGCCTTCAATCTGGGAAACCAGATCGGCGGCGGCGGTCGTCTTGGCTACTTCTTCGGGGAGCACGTCGGGGTCGAGCTCGACGCCGGCTATCAGTCGCCGAGCGCGAAGACCGGGCCGGGCTCGGCGCAGCTGAGCTTCGGGAGCGCGAGCCTGGTTCTCAACTTCGGCACCGAGAGCAATCTCTTCTATCTCCTCGGCGGGTACTCGCGGCTCGACTTCGAGCGCTCCGCCCCCTATCGCTTCACCGACAACGCCGTGCACGGCGCCCTGGGGGACCGGATCTTCCTCTCGAAGCAAGTCGCCCTGCGGTTCGAGGTGCGCGGCATCTACGCGCCCAGTACCCAGGCCGCGTTCGGCCCCAGCTGGGCCGGTCACGTCGTGGGCTCGCTGGGCCTCTCGGCATTCTTCGGCGGCGAAGCGCGCGATCTCGACGGCGACGGCGTCGCCGACCGCAAGGATGCCTGCCCCGGCACGCCCGCGGGGGCGATCGTGGACGCCAAGGGCTGCCCCACCGACGCCGACGGCGACGGCATCTACAACGGACTGGACGCCTGCCCCAACACGCCGATGGGGGCGCACGTGGACGCGCGCGGCTGTCCGACGGACGCCGACCAAGACGGCGTGTACGACGGCATCGACCAGTGCCCCGGCACGCCCGCGAGCGCCAAAGTGGACGCTAAGGGCTGCCCCACTGACGCCGACGCGGACGGCATCCCCGACGGGGTCGACCAATGTCCCAACACGCCGGCGGGCGCGGTGGTGGACGCAACCGGCTGCCCGGTCGACACCGACAAGGACGGCGTCCCCGACGGTCTCGACAAGTGCCCCAACACGTCGCCCGGCACCGAAGTGGATACTTCCGGCTGCCAGGTCAGCAAGGATAGCGACGGCGACGGCGTCGACGACTCGAAAGACAAATGCCCCGGTACGGCCGCGGGGACCCGGGTAGACGCGAGCGGCTGCCCCATCCTGTTCACCCCCGAGCGCACGCCGGTCATTCTGCGCGGCGTGACGTTCGAGACGGGCAAGTCGGCGCTCAAGCCGGAGTCCTACACGGTGCTGGACATCGTGGCGGGCTCGCTCATCGGGAACCCGGACATCCGCATCGAGGTCGCAGGGTATACCGACAACACCGGCACCGCCGCAGTAAACACCCGGCTGTCGCAGGCGCGGGCCGAAGCGGTTCGCGCGTACCTGGTGAACAAGGGCGTTGCGCTGGAGCGCATGATCGCCCGGGGCTACGGACCTTCCAACCCGGTCGCCACCAATACCAACGCGGCGGGACGCGCGCAGAATCGACGCGTCGAGCTGCACCAGCTCCCGTGAGGGAGAGGAGCCTGCCGATGCATCGCTTCGTCACGTTGGGGGCCGCGCTCGCGCTGGGCGTCGCACCGCTCGCCGCGCAGCGCACCCACTCTTACGAGTTCAGCGCCTTCGGCGCGTGGACCAAGTACGACAAGGCCTTCAACCTGGCGAACCGGGTCGGTGGGGGCGCCCGCTTCGGCTACTTCTTCGGCGAGGTCGTCGGGCTCGAGGCCGACGTCGTGCTGCAGCCGGACTACCCGGTCGGGGCCAGCGCCACGACCGAGCCGGTCATCGGCGCGGCCAGCCTGATCTTCAACATCCCCACCGGCGATCGCATGGCATTCTACGTGCTCGGCGGCTATTCGCGTCTCGATTTCGGCAACACCTCACCGTACCGCTTTGTCGATGGTGGGATCCACGGCGCCGTCGGCGACCACGTGTTCGTGAGCCAGAAGCTCGCGCTGCGCCTCGAGGCGCGGATGATCTACACCTCTAGGACCACCGCGAGCTTCGCCTCCGGGTCGATGACGCACCTCGTGGGCTCGGTGGGCCTCTCGTTCTTCGACCACGGCGGCTGGAAGCAGCCAGACACCGACAAGGACGGCGTCATCGACCGCTTGGACGCCTGCCCCGGCACGCCGATCGGCGCCACGGTGGACGCCCGCGGATGCCCCTCCGACTCGGATCACGACGGCGTGTTCGATGGGCTGGACAAGTGCGCCGACACGCCGGCGGGGGCGACCGTGGACTCTACAGGCTGCCCGGCCGACTCGGACAAGGACGGCGTCCTGGACGGCATCGATCAGTGCCCCGACACGCCCGCCGGCATCCAGGTGGACGCCAAGGGCTGCCCCGTAGACACCGATAAGGACGGCGTCGACGACTCCAAGGACAAGTGTCCCGACACCCCGGCGGGTGCGGTCGTGGATGCGACGGGATGTCCGGTGGATTCCGATCACGACGGGGTGTTCGACGGCCTCGATCAGTGCCCGAATACGCCGCTCGGTGCCACCGTCAACGCCGCGGGCTGCCCCGCCGACACGGACGGCGACGGCGTCCTGGACGGCATCGACCGGTGCCCGGGCACGCCGACGGGCGTGAAGGTGGACGTGAACGGTTGCCCGCTGGCGGAGGTCCGGGACTCGGACCACGACGGCGTTCCGGACGACCGGGACAAGTGCCCCAACACCCCGCCGAACACTGCGGTCGATCAGTACGGGTGCATCATCCTCTTCCACGAGGAGCGGGTGGCTCCGCCCGCGCCGGGCGCCGCCCCGAATGCGCCGCCGCCGCGCCCCACGCTCATCCTCCAGGGCGTGCACTTCCAGACCGGGCGGTCAGTGCTGACACTCGACTCGTACGTGGTGCTCGATCAAGTCGCCGGATCGCTGGTCGCCAATCCGGAGATCCGCATCGAGATCGCGGGCTACACCGACTCCACCGGCTCCCTGGCCGTGAACACGCGGCTGTCGAACGCCCGAGCGATCGCGGTCCGTACCTATCTCGCCCGCAGGGGAGTGCGGCCCGACCGCATGATCGCCCGCGGCTATGGTCCCGCGAGCCCCGTCGCGCCGAACGCGACGGCGGCGGGGCGGGCGCAGAATAGGCGAGTGGAGCTGCATAAACTGCCGTAGGCGGGCGGTCAGGCGGACCGGCGGTCGGGCGGTCGGAGGCGACTCCGGCCGCCCGTCGCGTCTCCAGGCCCGTCGAGATAGTTTTCTGCCTCCCGGAACACAGTTGAGCTTTGTTATGAACGCCCGCTGGCTCCTGTCCTTCGTCGCGATCGGTTTGCTGACCGCCCGACCGCCCGACCGCCTGACCGCCCAGACTCCCCGCCCCTTCCAGGCGACCGACTACTACCGGCTGACCTTCGTCGGCGACCCGGTGCTCTCCCCCGATGGCCGGCGCTCGGCGTTCACCGTGACCACGGTCGTCGAAGATAAGGACCGCCGCCACACCGAGATCTGGATGGCGCCGACCGACGGCTCCGCGCCGCCATACCGTTTTACGAGCCCCTCGTTCGAAGCGGGCGGACCGACCTGGTCGCCGGACGGCTCGCTGCTCGCCTTCACCAGCCACCGCGAGGGCGCCGACGACGACGTGTGGTTCCTGCGCACCGGCCCGTTCGGCGGCGAGGCCTACCAGGTGACCGGCGTGCACACGTTGCCGGCGTTCTCGCCCGACGGCCGTCAGCTGCTCTACGCGTGGCGCGGCAAAGACCCCGACAGCCTGAAGCAGCAACCCTGGCGCGAGCGGGTCTCCCCGATCGCGGTTACCCGCGGCCCGGACCCGAAGCGGTTCGACGGCCGGGTCTACACCTCGCTCCCGTTCCTCGCGGACGAGCGCGGCCTGATCCCGCCGCGCGAGACGCGGCGGCCGGCGCACCTGTACGCGGTCGCGATTGACGGCGGGACGCCGCAACAGCTCACCGATGGCGATCTGAGCCAGACGCAGCCCGCCTGGTCTCCGGACGGGAAGCAGATCGCGTTCGTGCAGGATTCGACCGAGCCCGAGGAGATCCGGCGCGACGTGCGCCCCCAGCTCTATGTGCTCACGATGGGTGTTAAGACGGCCCGCCGGATCGAAACCGGATTCGTCGAGAATCAGGCCCCCGACTGGTCACCCGACGGCCGCACGCTCGCCTTCGTGTGCTCGAAAGGCCGCGGTGAGGAGAACGACGTGTGCGTTGTTCCCGCCGCCGGCGGAGCGGTCCGCACCCTCACCGCGACCTGGCCGCTCGACCCGCAGAACCCCTCCTGGTCGCCGGACGGGAAGACCGTCTACTTCTCCGCCGAGACCCGCGGCAACGTGCACCTGTTCGCCGTGCCCGCCGCCGGCGGCGCGGTGCGGCAGGTGACCCAGGGCGAGCGCACCCTGCGCGGCTTTTCGCTGAGCCGGGACGGCAGGACGTTGGCCTACACCGCGAGCGACGTCACGCACCCTTCGGAGCTGTTCGTGGCCCCGACCTCAGGCGGCCCCGAGAAACGGCTCACGACGTTCAACGACGCCTGGCTCGGACAGGTCGCCGCGATTCCGGCGGACACGTTCTGGCTGAGCGGCGTCGGCGGGCTGAAGGTCGAATGCTGGCTGATGAAGCCCTACGGATGGCAGTCGGGCCGCAAGTATCCTCTCGTGCTGACGATCCACGGTGGGCCCCATTCGAATTACGGCAACATCTTCTTCCCCGAATTCCAGATGCTCGCCGGACAGGGGTACTGGGTGCTGTTCACCAATCCGCGGGGCTCGTCGGGCTACGGCCACGATTTCACCTACGCCACACGCAACCGCTGGGGGATGGAGGACTATCAGGACCTGATGCAGGCGGTCGACGCCAGCGTAGCCCGCGGCGGTGTGGACACGACGCGCATGGCGGTGCTGGGAGGCTCCTACGGCGGGTTCATGACCAACTGGGTCGTCGGCCACACCAGCCGGTTCGCGGTGGCGGAGACCGACCGCTCGATCTTCAACTGGTATTCGTGGTACGGCTCGTCGGACGCGCAGGGCCTCACCGACTACGAGTTCGCGGGCGAGCCCTGGGGGAGCGACTCGCTGTACCGCGCGCTGTCGCCCATGACATTCACGAAGAACATCCGCACCCCGATGCTGATCGTACACAGCGAGGATGACCGCCGCACGCCGATCACCAACGCCGAACAGCTGTTCGTGACGCTGCGCGAGCGCGGCGTCCCGGCTGAGTTCGTGCGCTACCCGCGGTCCTTCCACGGTCTGTCGCGCACGGGACCGCCGTGGCTCCTCGTGGACCGCCTGGAGCGCATCCGCACTTGGTTCGCGCATTGGCTGGGGACGGGGACCGAGCCCGCCCGCGCCGTCGGGGCGCCGACACGCTGACGCCCCGCGCCCCATGACCTTCCGCCGTCTCGCGCCGTTCGTGTGCGCGGCGCTGTGCGCGACACCGGCGGCGGCGCAACGTCCTCGTCGCCCCGTGGCGCCCGCCCACCGTGCCGCGCCGCGCATTCCCACGCCGCGGTCCATCCTGGGGTTCGAGCCCGGTGAGGATCGCAAGCTCGCCGACTGGCCCGCGCTGGTCCGCTACTACCAGGTGCTCGCCCAGGCCAGCGACCGCGTGGACTTCCGCGAGCTCGGCAAGTCCACCCTGGGGGCGCCCTTCGTCGCGCTCGTGATATCGAGTCCCCAGAACCTGCGCCGGCTCGACGCCTACCGGCGGCTGAATGCCAGGCTCGCGGACCCACGCACCCTCGGCTCGACCCGCGACGCGACCGAGGCGCTGCGCGACGGGAAGGCGGTCGTGCTGATCACCGGCGGGATCCACTCGACCGAGGTTGGAGGCAATCTCACTCCCGCCCTGCTCGCCTACCGGCTCGCGACCGACACCAGCGCGGAGACGCGGCAGATCCTCGACAACGTCGTCCTCTGGCTGGTGCCGTCCCTCAACCCCGACGGCGTGACGATCGTCACCCGCTGGTACAATCGCACACTGGGCACCGCGGCCGAGGGCACCGAGCCCCCCGAGCTCTATCACCACTACACCGGCCACGACGACAACCGCGATTGGTACGCGTTCACGCAGGTCGAGACGCGACTCACGGTGGACTCGCTCTACAGCGTGTGGCACCCCCAGATCGTCCACGACATCCACCAGCAGGGTCGCACCGGGTCGCGGTTGTTCCTGCCGCCGTACTTGGATCCCATCGAGCCGAACGTCGACCCGCTGCTGGTGGACGGAGACAATGCGCTGGGCACCGCGATGGCCTGGGAGCTGGCCGGCCAGGGCAAGACCGGCATCGCCATCAACGCCATCTACGATGCATGGACGCCGGCGCGCGCCTACCAGCACTATCACGGCGGGGTGCGCATCCTGTCGGAAGCGGCGAGCGCGAACCTCGCCACGCCCGTCACGGTCCCGTTCGACCAGCTCACCCCGCGCGCGCGCGGGTTCAACCCCCTCGAGCGCTCGTGGAATTTCACGAACCCGTGGCCCGGGGGCCGCTGGAGCCTGCGCGACATCGTCACCTACCAGACCGACGCGGCCTACGCACTGCTCGGCAACGCCGCGCGCTACCGCGCCCGCTGGCTCGCGAACTTCCTGGCCGTCGGGTCGCGGGCGGTCCGCGGCTGGCGCGGCTGGCCGTACGCGTACGTGATCCCGAGGGGGCAGGACTCGATCGCCACGGCGACGCTGCTCGGCATCCTGCAGCGCGGCCAGGTCGAGGTGCGCACGGCCCTGCAGCCCTTCACCGCCGCCGGCGAGCGCGTGGCCACGGGCAGTTTTGTGATCGTCATGCGCCAGCCGTACGCGGCGTTCGCGAAAGCCCTGCTCGAGGTGCAGCACTACCCCGATCGGCGGTTGTATCCCGGAGGTCCGCCAGAGCGGCCCTATGACGTCACCGCCCACACCCTGCCCCTGCTCATGGGGCTGACGGCGTTCCCGGCCCCGGACTCGATCCGCGCGTCGCTGTCGGCGCCGATCGCACCACCGCACGCCACGCCGGGATACCCCGGCTTTGGGGAGGGGGAGGCCCCGCGGGTGGGGCTGTATCGCTCCTACGATGCGTCGATGGACGAGGGCTGGACGCGCTGGGTGTTAGCTACGTGGAAGGTGCCGTATGTGTCGCTGGTGGATTCC
>Ga0137396_10001618_pt1 | contig 11987 bp, 14 predicted proteins | sample czc16metaG_FD_108284 | JGI IMG/M metagenome (GOLD analysis project Ga0137396, IMG submission 108284) | Vadose zone soil microbial communities from Angelo Coast Range Reserve, California, USA - czcobulk3.16 metaG | ecosystem: Environmental > Terrestrial > Soil > Vadose zone | place: USA...
AAACGTGACGATGTTCAATTCCTCAAGCATTTGGTAGTCTACGAGACTGGAACCGTTCCAAGGATAGACACTATGCCAGTGACTATTACGCGTTGGAAGCCGGAGGCTCGCGTCTACTAATGAGCCAAGACGTTGCAACCATAAGGGTAACTCGCTATCGGCCCGAGAAAGACGGAGAGCCGTTTTTCCAAGACTACAAAGTACCCTACCGAAAGGACATGGTTGTTCTTGACGCCCTCAACTACATCAAGGCCAATCTAGACGGGACGCTGACCTATCGCTGGTCCTGCAGAATGGGGGTCTGCGGAAGCTGCGGTGCGAACGTAGACGGGGTCCCGAAACTCACCTGTGCTAGCTTTCTCCACGAGTTCAAAGGCCGAACGATCAAAGTCGAGCCCCTACCCCACTTTCCAGTCATCAAAGACCTCGTCGTCAACATGGACGACTTCATGCATAAACTGGTCGAGATCAAACCTTGGATAATACGTGACAAAGAGTCTCCGACAGAAGAGGGGGAGTACCGTCAGAGCGCAGAGGAATTGGAACGTTACCAGCAGTTCTCCTCATGTATCAACTGTATGCTGTGCTACTCCGCCTGCCCTGTCTACGGCCTCAACGAGAAATTCTTAGGTCCCGCCGCTACGGCGCTGGCTTACAGATACATTGAGGATTCCAGGGACCAGGGCAAGGATGTGCGATTTCCGATCGTACATGAAATCGAGGGAGTTTGGGAATGCACGTTGGTGGGAGAATGCAGCGTTGTATGCCCCAAGGGTGTTGATCCCATGCTTGCTATTCAGAAGACAAAGATCCTCGGAGCTACAAACGCTCTGAAATCACTATTGATGCCACGGGGAGGCGGAAAATAGCTGTCGAAGGACAAGGCGGTTCCTGAGTACAGGCGCAAGCTTGGGCCAGGATGGTGGCTTTCAAACAGCCACTTCACTCAGTACATGATAAGGGAATGGACGAGCTTCTTCGTTGCTGTCTTCAGTCACATCTACATCTACGAACTATCAATGTTCGCATCGGGAGCCAAAGACAGCGCCCTCGCCTTGACGAGAAATCCAGGCATCATCGCTTTCAACGTCCTAGCTTTACTCTTCACACTCTACCACGCCTTTACCTGGTTCTATCTGATTGGCAAAGTCCAGCCGATCAAGTTGGGAAAAACGACGAGCAAACCTTGGCAAGCGTTACTCCTCAACATTGTGCTACTGCTGATAATCTCCTACGCGGTAATTCAGATACTCATCTTGAGGTAGCGCCCGATGCCAAAAGTTGCCCGTTTGCACGCAATTCTCTGGGGAGTGTTCTCCATGGGCGGCTTCATCGCAGCCTTTCTGCTCCCAGTATTGATCTACTTAGTCGGAATCGCCTATCCGTTAGGTCTCTGGCCCATCGCAAATGGAGATCCCACCAGCGATATCCTAAACCATCATCACATCGGGACGCTCTTCTTGTTCGTGACTGTCGCAGGGTCCTTGTATCATGGAATATTTCGTTTCCAATCAACTCTTACCGAGATTGGCCTAGCGCGGGCAAAAAGGGCGTTGGAAGCGATCGGCTATCTGATAATTATCGTTGGAATCCTGGCCACAGCCATTTACCTGCTCCAATATAACCCGAGTTTTTTCAGCATCCCATAACAACACGGGGCATAGGTGAGATACGCGATGGAGCATGGCCATTCCCTGAAGGAGTTCAAAGCCTACAGGGAGAAGATGAACGAAAAGATTCTAGAAAGAGGAAACCTTCAGATCAAACGTTTCTTCAACCTCGACACTCAGGCCTACAACGACGGCGCTCTTTCGAGGAAAACGAAGGAGATGGTGGGGCTTGTCGCATCTCTCGTCTTGCGATGCGACGACTGTATAACCTATCATATCATCCAGTGTGTTGAGCAGAAGGTTTCCGATGCAGAATTCTTTGAGCTCTTCAATGTCGGCTTAATAGTTGGCGGGTCGATAGTCATACCGCACCTACGGAGTGCAGTCGAGATGCTAGAAGAGTGCAGAAAGAGAGAAATACAATCTTGATGTCGGTAGTCAAGCTATCTTGTAGATCAGCCAGTTCTTGTCCTTGAAATTGATCAACCGATAGTCTCCCATCAGCTTCCGTCCTTTCAGAAGAACATGGTATTTCTTAGGTTCCCTGACTTCTAAGATGTAGAATCCTTTGTCCCAGACTTTTACCTCGCCAGCGCCATACCCGCCTTCTGGAATAGTTCCCTCGAAACCGTAGTAGCTGAGAGGATGATCCTCAACTTGAACCGCGAGCCGTTTGATACCGGGCTCAGTGGGCGGACCCTTAGGAACCGCCCAGCTCTTTAGAACGCCGTCCAGCTCTAATCGAAAGTCCCAGTGAAGGCGACGGGCGTGGTGCTCCTGAACCATGAAGCGTAATTCCGGTCTTGCTGACTCTTGCTCCTTCTTGAGCGAAGAACTCATCCTCCTCACAGTCCCATGTACCGTTCCCGGCTCAAACTTTGGATTTTTCATCGCCTGCCCGTTATGGACTAGAAAGCAATATATTCTGAGCTTCTATCAAAATAGTAGGATATCGCACCGAGCTTGTCTCAGAGTAAAATCACAATGACAGTTGTACTCACTGTAATCGTCCTTGTACTAATCTTCTCGTCGATCCCTTCGAAGAATACCTTAGCAAACCGGAGCGTGATCGCAAGCCCTACTACCGCTCACCATACATTCTGGCTTTTGGGGAGTATAATGGGATGGAACCAAACCATGCCAGGTCCTCTAGTCTCTATCACAGATGGAGACCTTGTGACAATAATGTACAACAGTGTTGACGCTTACCCTCACACATGGTTCATAGACGTCAATAATAACTACATGCCAGACCCTGGAGAGATTTCATCTCCGACAATAGCTAGCTCAGCTGCGCCTTTTGTCAATTTTACCTTCACCCTGAAAGTGGGAACTAATATTCCGTCCACCGGCATCTTCACCTACAGGTGCTCCTACCACCCAACGATGATGGCTGGAACATTCAGAGTGCAGGCTTCCACCGCACCGGACTTCACGATTACCGCAAGTCCAACGGCCATAGGACCAATCAACACAAAAGCCCCAGGGACCTCCACCATTACAGTCACTCCCACCAACGGATTCAGCGGCGCCGTAACGCTCACCATGTCTCCATCCTCCGGTCTTAACGCAAGCATTTTTCCAACCTCATTTCCATCCGCCTCAGGAACCGCAACCCTTTCGGTCAATTCCACGACAGCCAGTAGCTACTCGGTGACAATCATAGGAACAGGGTCATCAGGGACACATTCCGCCATAGTCACCGTTACAGTAGTGATGCCAGACTTCAAGATCGCTCTAAGCTATCCTACGCTGACTGTTACCCAAGGGTCATCCGGGAATGTCATAGTCACCTTGACAAGCCTAAACGGATTCTCCGGCACCGTGGCCCTAACCTCCACTCTTTCATCTCTCGGACCGCAGGTTACCTTCAGCCCTGCTTCCGTCGCAGTGTCCTCAAGCGCCCTTGCAACTTCGACACTGAGTGTGTCTGCAACGTCTTCAGGAGCTTATTCCACCCCAGTTTCCCAAGGGAACTACAACGTGAATGTAACCGGGACAAACGGACCATTAGTTCACTCAGCAACGCTTACATTGACCGTGAGCTCAACCTCGGGCGCAGGAGCCCTTCCAAGCGCCGCTATCATAGGAGGAGGAATTGCCGCCGCTGTCGCAGTCGTCGCCGGGATAGTCTATGTCCTACGGCGCAGACCTAAGGCAAGGACGTAGGCAATCTCACACCCTCGTCCTTCTGAAATGCAAGTAGATGCCAGCAGACAACGCTACCATCTCGATCACAATGCCGACGAAATAGCTGCCCGGGCCCGCTCCTGGAAAGGCAAGCAGCTCTGTATTGCTTACCGGTCCGAAAGAAGCGGCTCCGCATATCAATGCGAAAGGCATGAATCTTGAGGCTCGCGCGACGCCGAACAACCATCTTCCAATGCTAAGCATCTCTAGGGCCAATCCTTCCGAGAGGGCCATGTAGGATACGACAAAGGGAACGACCGCCCAGGGTCCAATCTGGACTGCAGATGCGACGAACGGGTTCAATTCCCAATTTCCTTTCGACAACCCAATCAGGGTGAGGTAAGTGTCGGCAACGACCAGGGCTATTGGGATGGTAAAGATCCAACCATCACTTCTAGAGAAGAGCTTGGAGAGTTGTTCGAGATCTATTGGAATGATCCAGAGTCCCAAGACTAAGCAGGCGACACCTGTTATGAGGACTACGGTCAAGCCCATTTGCGACAGACTGATTTGCGCAGGATTTAGTACGCTGAACCAGCCAATGAGAGGACCGGACAGGACCCAGTAGAGTCCCGATCCAACTAGTAATAGTCCAGTACCCGGCGGGATCTTCAAATCTTCTCCCTATTGTTATTTCTGGGTCGAACGAGTTGGCGAAGCCGCTGAGAAATCTTGCCCTTCGGGGCGTCAGGGGTTATCCTGGGCTTGAAAAGTCGAAGTCCGACCGAGGATAGAATAGAGCTGATCAAAGTAACGAGTCCTGCTACAGGGTAGAGGATCTGCGCGGCCACGCCCAGACCGGTCCCTTCCTGAGCTACGATGAAAGAGAATTCTCCACGAGGCAGCATCGAGAGTCCGATAACCGTGGCCTCGTCCTTCGCACCCGATAGCCTGGCACCTGTCCAGCAGCCGAGGAACTTCCCGGAGATGGCGATAGCCAAGACTGCTATTATTGGGAGGGTCACGGTGAGGAGGGCTCCGATATTGATGAGCGTTCCCATGGAGACAAAGAAGAGAACGACGAACAAGTCTTTGATGGGACTGACCTTTTCTTTGACGAACTGTGCCTGTCGGCCTCTGATCATCAAGCCCATGAGGAATGCTCCGACTGCTGGGGAGAATCCTAAGTAGGACGAGAAAATTGCGAACGCGAACCCAAAGGACAATGCGAGCAGAAAGGCCGTTTCCTTATACTCCTGATCTCCGCGACTCATCCTGTCAATGAGGTATGGAGCAATTCTCCAACCGAAAACGAAAATTACCCCAACAAGAAATGCTCCCTTCAGGACCAGAAAGGCAAGGTCAAGCGGAGGGACCTGGTTGCTAGCTGCGGCGAGACCTGGGAGAAGTAGAAGCATGAACACTGTGGCAAAATCCTCGATTACCGAGGCCGTGACTACCGTGTGAGACTCTTTCGCTCGCAGACTCTTTGTTTCGAGCAAAATCTTACTCATTATCGCCGTGCTGGTTGTAGCGACCACTGCTGCGGCGAAGATTGCTTCGATCTGCGTGAGGCCTACGGCTAATCCAACGAGTGTGACTAGGACGAATGTGACTGTCAATTCTACGACTGCCAGGATGAAGCTATCTGGTCCAATCTTTCTGATCTCTAGCGGGTCCAATTCCAGCCCGACCGTGAACAGGAGAAGTATGATTCCGAGAGAAGCGAGTAGGTTTATGGTGTTCAGGTTTTGGATGAGTCCGAGCCCGAATGGTCCGATGATTATTCCGGCGACTAGTTGTCCAACTACGACGGGTTGCTTGATTTTTGAAAAGAGATAGCTGAAACCTAGCGCGGCAAACACGGCCAGCCCTAGGTCGAACAGGAAGCTGAAATCAGCGGAAGCCGTCAATTGGGTTTTCCCGGAAACGATAATGATGCTCTTATTCGTTCAGTTGCAGTTTAACAGTTTGACTCTTGCGATGTACCCTATGAGTTCCAGACCAATATGCGAAGTCGGAAGTAACAAGGTCTCTAAGTAAAAGTGGTCTCCTAGAAACAAAACTGGGATCATTGGACCCTACAATCTTAGTTGTGTCGATCATTGGCGCTGCGTTGACGATGGGCCTCATCTATTACAGTCTCAGAACCTTGTTTCTTTTCAAGCGAAACGTCGCTGGCCGGGCGTGGGTCTACATTTGTCTCAGTGCAATATTCTTCAGCATGGGGGTTGTCTCATTTCTCATCGAATCTGTGGCTCCCTTGGGATTGTTGCCGGTTGGGGGTGTGTTAGAGACTGTGGGTGCGTCATTTCTGTTTCTCGGGTTGAGAAAGAATTTCCTTTTCTGGGCTAGCAAGGACCACTTCGCCTGATTGCCGTCTTTCTCATTAGCTCTTTTTGGTAATACAACAGCTTTTACTAGTATGCTGGAAATTTCTACCAAAAGGTAGACTCCGCGAATATAAACGGTCGTAGAGTTTTTTTCGCGAGAAAGGTAGGTGACGATTATATGCCAGAGACATAGCTGAAACTAAACAGAAGCAAAGTTGGGCGAGCAAACAGCCATGGTCTTTGTGGAGGAAATAAGGCATTCAAAGAACGAGCGTGCTCTCACCGTGGCGACCTTTCCAGTTTTGGATCGGTTTCTTTCCGAGGAGAAAATTACAGAATTGGCAGAGATCGCCTCACAGAATACTGTGGACGGCTTCATTGCTCAGGATCAAATGGAGTTTGACCGCGCCGTCCTTCATTGGTCACAGGTGTTTCATGCAATTTTTCCTGAGTTCGACAGCGAGCGTGTGATGAAGGCATCTGAGGCGTTCATAACCGCCTTGTTCGCGGAAAGTAAGTTGAAGGACGATAATGCGGATCCTTACACTAGGGTCCACGATGAGAAATGGGAATTCATACGCAACGAATTTTCCAAGATGTGTAGATTGCTCAACTTGCCAGCCTCCTTCGGAATAGAGACCACCAATGCATACAGATACCACGCAATCAAAGACGATGCGTATGTCAAACACCTCATCGAGCTACACCGCGTTCTTATGAAGAGGCTAACGGGAACCGAGAGCGTCTATCGAGAACTCGCGGGGCTCTATCTCACCGCTATTTCATTGCATGACCAACATAATCGGTATGGTGTACTGAAAGGCAAAGAAATAATGAAGGCATACTACACCATACTTTTCGAAGCGAGGAATGCAGCGCCCCGGGGCAACCTACTGAGCGCCTAGTGTCAATTTTTTCTTTGTTCTCGCGACACTGAACAGTACTCTTTCGGATGACTTCTGCAACAAAGAGACTTTCCAAATCGTGAAATCGTCCTTGCATAGTGTGCCACTGAACTCGACAAGAAAACTGCTGTAACCTTATCTCAAGACGTAAAGTGTATGTCAGTCAGTCGGTCAGCCGGCGGCTCTATCACGCCGCTGTCAGACTCAGTTTCTTCCTAACTTCTGGGATACGCGCCCCCGGCCGCGATACCAGTTCGAGATCGAACAGATTCTCAAACATCGACACAGTTTTCGGATCGTGCGCTGGATAGTTCAGCAGAAAAACGCCCGTGATCCTGTCTGAGACCATGAGTTCAAGGGCTTGACGAACGAATGAGTGGGCTCGTTCCGTTCCTAGGGTGAAGACTTGGTGGGAAATATTGTCGAAGATTATGGTGAAGGGAGTTGCTGCGTAGGCTTCGATTGTTTTGTTAATCGAGTCGAGAATCAGTGAACTGTCGAATGCGGGTATGAGAACCACGTTCTCGCTCTGTATCTTTGGGTAGGACACTCTCGAAGTTAGGACGAACATCTTCAATCCCGGCTCATCCTCCATGGTTGAGTGAATTGGGCTGTCCTTTCTGGTGAACAGAATTACTCTCTCGAAGTTGGAGGCAGCTTCCGTGGCCAAGGTTCTAAGTATCTTCTCATAGCCTGAGAGAGGATCATATTCTAGCAGAATTTTCCGTCCCGCTATTTCATCGTGAGAAAGCCCAACTGTGCGAGAGAATATGTCGGTCGACTCTGTCAGGTCAATGACTGGGACCTTCGACTTCAGAAGGTCGAGGGTTGCCTTCTCATTTTCGAAGGCGCTGTCAGCAAAGGTCATCATTACATGCACATAATGGTCCTGAGTGGACCATCTGGGGTCGGCGAGATGATTGACGAATTTCTGATATGGACGCTTGATACTTTCTTTGTAGTCTATCACTATCCTCAGTCCATTCTTGCCTAGGGCTCTCGTCTCATTGGCGAGTTCCAGGCATTGCCCGATTGCTGCTTCCTCATCGAAGAGGTTTTCGCCTTGGTAGAGACTGTCAATTGATGGTAGTCGAAGGTTTCCCTTGGTTAGGTTGTGCTTTACGTCAACCCCATTTTTTGAGAGTTCTTCTCGTGCAGCCGTCTCGTCGTTGGAGTGAAAATACAAAACCCGATCTTGTTGGTTGACCCCTTCATTGACAAACCTCGATATGGGTATGATTTTCGCTTCATCATTCCCGTAGATTAGAACAATTTGGTCGCCTCGCATCACCGCTGGATTGGGACCCAAAGTGGGGACTAGTCCAAGAAATGCTCTCAGAAAAGTAGGTTTCTTGAAAGCTGTGACAGCGACGACCAGAAGAATCACACTGACAAGATGCACTAACCCTAGTAGGCTGTATCCGAAACTTGCCGAGGCATATCCAAACAGCAACAGTGTTGCTATTGCAGCGAAGCAGGTCGCGATGATTCTCAGAGCGCCCCTGACCTCACGGTCCCTGAGTTGCGATCTAAGTCGAGATAGGACTATGAACGAGTATAGAGTGAAGGACGTGATCACGATTGCGGCGACGGTTAGCAGGAGAGAACTCAGACCTACGGCCTCGGAGTACGTATTGTCAAGCACATAGAACGCCTGCCGGCCAGGGCTCGGATCTATTGAGGTCGGATCTGTAATAGTCAGTATGACTAGAGATACCATTGGAACCAGGTAGAGTAGGTAGGCGGTGTGTATTGGCTTCAGGGGATTAGCAAGCGCGGAGCGCAATGAGAATTTCTCGGGATAAAAGTACAGCTTTGTAACTAACAGTCCCCACAATGTTGCTATGGTCGCTGCCGAGGCGGCGAAGGCTTGAGTGGTAAGTCTGATCAAGTATGCCTGAGGGTAAAAAACCAGAACTAGTTGCGAGATTGGAAATGCGTTGAAGAAGGCGTAGATCGCAACGAAATAACTCTTGTAGGGTCGGAAGTAGGAAAGTGGTTCTCGTATGAGGAATAGAACCATCAGAGCGTCTACTATGATTGTTCCAATGTTTAGGGTCGCGGCTACGTAAGGTCCCGTTTTTTCCTGCCCTCTAGGCTTGTCCTACGCCAGCGTCTACGCTGGCTCAACACCCTCCTATCGCAGAGGCCTAGGCGAGGGCCGAGGTGGGTTTAGACTCGTGTTACCAGAGTAGAACTAGACTAGTGACTACTACGCTACTTCGGGGAGACCAAGAGATTTCGCGGCTGCCTTTAGGTCCCTCATCCTGCTTCGAATGGTAACCTCGGAGACACCCGCTGCCTTTGCAAGGTCTCTCTGCATAACCATTGAGCCTCGTATTCTCGCTGCCAGATCGAGTGCTGCCGCTGCCAAGCCATCAGGGTCTTTTCCGACGTTGACTCTCAGTCGTATGGCTTCTCGCAGAATCTTCCCTGCCAACATCTCTGTCGGGGAGTCTGCTCCCGCTCGAGATGCTATTTTCGAAACCCGTTTCAATGGGTCTTCAATTGCCATGGTGACGTCGAGAGATCGGACCAGGGCTCGATAGTAGTGAGCGAGAAGCTTCCTGCTCATTCCTGAGGCTTTTGCGATTTCACTCAAAGAGCGAGGCACATCGGTCAATCGACATGCTGCGTAGGTTGAGGCTGCAACCATTCCGTTTATCGGTCGGCCTCGGACGAGGCCCTTGTTGAGCGCTCTTCGGTACATCAATGCCGCTCGTTCGGTGACAACTTCTGGCAGGTTCAGTCGTCCGGCCAGTCCTCGGAGTTGGCTCATTGCTCTGGATAGATTTCTAGCGGTTGATGATCCTGCGGACGCGCGGAGTTGTGTCCTTCGGAGCCGCCAGAGTTGTAGCCGCTCGTCGGCGCTGAGCGACCGGTTGGAAGCCTGTGCCCTGGAAATGATTGTGGAGAGGTTCTTGTCAAAGGCGGAGAATCGCCCTGGAGGTCCTGACTGGCTTTCAAGGAGTCCTTCTTCGGTTCGTCTGGGAACCGGTGCCGCATACTGTTCGGTAGGATCCGATAGAACGAAGCCGCAGTTGGTGCATATGACCTCGCCAGTTTCAGCGTCTCGGACCAGGCTGGGGCTGCCGCAGTTAGGGCAGACATAGTGTCCGACCTCGTCTCGGGGTCTGGTCTTCCTCCGGCTCATTACGGACCCTCCAACGGGGTAAGTGGTCTGCGGGGTTCGGTCTGGGGAAAGCTGGTTGTCCTTTTCCGGTGAGACCGTGGAAGTGCCCGCCAACTGTACCCATATAGGCGTCGGGGGCCACAAATGAAGCTTGTTACTCTTTTCAAAAAGTCGATAGAAATGTCCCCGGAATATGCCCCTGGCAAGTGCAATATTGGAGCCCGGGGACGGGCCATACGACTGGCCACAGGGCTAGGAATAGTAGCTGTATTCGTCGGCTTTGGCCTTCTTACTCTAGGGTCGGTTTCCCTCGTTTTCCGGCTCTTCCTGTTCGTCCCGTTCTACGTCGGCTTGCTGGCTGCTTTAGAGGGAACGATGTCGTTCTGTGTTCTCCACGCCTCCAGAGGCACATACGATCTACACGAACCCAGCGGGATGGCTTTTGGCAAGTCCGAAACCAAAATGACGGTAGGGTCTGAGGATTGGAAGAAGCTGGACCGGCGAAAGGCCAGGGTAATGCATCTCGAAGCGGTCTTGGGAGCGCTGGTATTGGCTGGGCTACTCGCCCTTGCCTAGGTGGCCTCTTGTGACCTGCGGCTTCCTGTCAGAGTTTCTGGAGGAGAACCGAGTAAGGTCGAAGCTAGGATCTCGATCAAGGACCAGCTCCGCCAACAATCTACCGACGAGAGGAGCAAACTTGAACCCGTGTCCCGAGAAACCGTAACCGTAAACAATGTCGCTATCTTCAGGGTCTCGATCAACGACAAAATCAGAATTCGCTGTCATATCATAGAAACATACTTTGCTTTTTACAACCTCTCCATCTGCGAGGTCGGGGATGAATTTCCGGCAAGCGGCCCTAGATTGTTCAATTTGCTCCTGATCAACTAGTCTACTTGCGATTTCAGGGTCGGCGGGGTCGATCAATTCTTTGTTAGAAATCTTGACTCCATCGATACCTGCAGCCGGAAGGCCGTAGTGATGATCTGTAAAGAAGACCGGACAAGAAGTCGGCCTGAACTTCTCGATGTCCCCAGAGGGTCTTAGATAGACGACTTGTTGCCTTGTCGGAGTAATGCTGGTGAACCCATTTTTCAGGAAGCCGTTGGACCAAGGTCCGACTGTCACGACAAGTTTCTGAGCTCGGATTGTCTGTCCTTCCGACGTCTCTATTTCGAGGCCCGATCTGTCCCGAAACGCGGTCACATGTTTTTCAAGAATCCTCGTTCCTTTTGCCCGGGCTTGGGACGCCATAGTCTCCAGGCACTTCGAGGCTAAGAGAACTCCTCCGTGCGGGTCGAAGAATCCTCTGCGGGCTCGGAATTGAGGGAGACGCTTCTTCAATTCTGGTCCCTCGTAGAGCTTCGCGCCAAGCCCCAGTTTGGTCAGCGTGTTGAAGCTGGATTCATTGAACTCGTTAGCATGTTGGTCTTCTCCTTCGAGCATCAAAAGGCCTGTAGAGATCAATAATTCCTGGCGGGACTCCTTCTCGATCTCTCTCCAGAGTCCTAGACTCTCGATCGCCATCTTGGTGTAATACAGGTCATTTCCATACGCGTAGCGAAAGACTCGGTTGACGTCGTTGGAGCTGCAATATTCGTTGCCGAGACCGTATCTGTCGAGCAAAATGACCTTCTTCTCGGTCATACGGCTTATCGCATAGGCAGTGGCTGCACCCATCACTCCACCACCAACAATACAAACATCGGCTTCTAGATGCAAGACCTGCTCCAGCTGCAATGCCTCTTGCAAGATATTACATTCTCGCTGTGTCTAACTCTGCGCGGGTATGATCTTGAGGGGTCATCGTGCATCTGCATGGCTACCGTCGAGAAAAAATGGGCCGAGTGCCGTAGACGTTTCTTCTTCTTCTTCT
>Ga0137396_10001619_pt1 | contig 11980 bp, 6 predicted proteins | sample czc16metaG_FD_108284 | JGI IMG/M metagenome (GOLD analysis project Ga0137396, IMG submission 108284) | Vadose zone soil microbial communities from Angelo Coast Range Reserve, California, USA - czcobulk3.16 metaG | ecosystem: Environmental > Terrestrial > Soil > Vadose zone | place: USA...
AATCGCTTTGAACCCCGGTCGCGCCGGAGAAGTAGTTGCTCTCCGGGTCTATCCCCGAGTAGTTGGTGGTCAGAAACAGGTTGCGGGCCGCGAGCGTGACGCTGGCGCGACTCGCATGCGCCGCGCGCGCCCAGCCGTCGGGCAGGGTGTAGGTGGCCGAGAACTCGCGGAACCGGATGAAGTCCGCCTTTTCGATGAAGCCGTACTGCGTGCGCGCGGCGGTCTCGCGCAGGGCCACGGACCGCGCCTGCTTCCAGAGCGGCGCCTTCGGGTCGATCTCGCCGTCGCAGTTGAGCCGCGACTCGCAGCGGATCCGCTCCGTGCCGTTCAGCTGATAGCGCCCACCCTTGTGATCGAACGATCCGGTGATGCGCAGCTTCCGGTTGAAGAAGTCGAACCCGCTCGTGAGGGTGATCTCCCGCGTGGGGTTGGCCGGGCCGATGTAGACCGCGCTGTCGGCCACGGTGATTTCATTGGCGGTGATGACGCCGTTGCCGTCCGCGTCCCTGTACGTGTAGGGTCGCTGGAACCAGGCATCGATCGGGAATCCGACCTGTTGCCGGTTGGTCGAAGAGGAGACGATCGTCGGGACGCCGAGCGCCTCGATCTTATTGCGGTTAAAGGAGGAGTTGACCGCCAGGTCCCAGCCGAAGGCGGGACGAGTGAGGATCGTGGCGATGATGGCCAGCTCCACGCCGCGGTTCCGCACCGAGCCCAGGTTCTCGATCTGTGAGGCTATCGCGCCCACCGAGGGGGGAACCGGACGAGCGATCAGGGCATCCTTGGTGAGCTTGTTGTAATACGTGAACTCGACGTGCAGCCGGCTCGCGAACACGTTGGACTCAAACCCCAGCTCCAGTTCCCGCGCGCGTTCGGGTTTCAGGGTCTGGTTCCCGATGGCGCTGAAGACGAGCGAGCCCCGGTCCACGCCGTCCACGCTCGCCGTCGCCGGCGAGAAGAACGGGATCGCGTCGGTCGAGCCAGGCTGCGTGCCAGACGCGCCCATCGCTCCCCGCAGCCGTAGATCCGACAGCCAGCTCACGGCCGGGAAGAACGGCTCGTCCGAAACCACCCAGGAGACGCCGAACTTTGGGTAATAGACGGCGCTGAAGTTCTTGCCGAACGCGCTGTTGTCGTCGCTGCGCAGAGCGGCGGTGACGTACAGCCGCTCCTTGAACGTGAACTGTTCCTCGATGAACGCTCCGAGGGTCTTCGCGACGGTCGTGGCTTCGTCGGCCTGTTGGATCGAGCCGGCCGTGACCGTCGTGGCGCCCGGCGGCAGCTCGTACCCGCCGAACGCGCCGTTGCGGGCGAACCGCGTCTGGAAGAACTGCAGGCCGACGGTCGTCTTGGCACGCAGGGCCAGCGTGAACCCATAACTCGCCGCCGCATTCGCCTCCAACGTGTAGTTGAAGATGCTCGTGCGGTTGTCCTGCTTGTATCCGAGTGTCGAGGGCCCGAGACTGCCCGCGAACGTCGTGCACTCGTCCCGGCGGCACAGGTCGGAATCCTCGCGGCCCGTGTAGTCCACACCGCCCGTTACGCGGCTGGCCAGCCACGTGCGAGGACGCCAGTTGGCCGTGAGGCTCCCGATGAAGCGGTTGATGTTCTGCTGCACTGTCTCCGAGAAGAACTGGTCGGGCGTGAACAACCGGTACCCATAGCGGCCGTTGTTCTTGTTGCCGGGCCCGCCGAACGCGTTGGACAGCAGCCCCGTGGTGTTATTGTCGGTCTGCGGCAGGCGCTGGCTGCTCGAGATGTAGCCGGTGCTGACGGAGACGTCGAGGTTCGGGTTCAGCGTGGCCTGGAGGTTGGCCCGCGCACTCGCACGCTGCAGCCCGTTCGGCCGATACTGCTCATACGGCACGGCGGAGATCTGACGGGCGACGAGGACGCGGTTCCACGCGAACGGCGGCATCCGCAGCAGCCCCAGCTCCTTCTCGTACTCGCCCGAGATGAAGTAGCGCGCGACATCGGAGCCACCCGAGACCTGCAGTCCGGACTGGCCGCGCCAGCCGGTGCCGTTGGGACTCGCGTCCTTGTCGGCGAACAGGTTGAACTGGGTCACGCTGTCTTGTACACAGCGGAGCGGATCCCCCACCGCCCGCACGCTGTTCGTGAGGAAGCATTGCGTGCCGTTCGTGGGCAGCGAGCCGGTGGTCCAACCGCGGTGCGCGATCGGGTACTGATTGTTGTCTCGGATGATGCCCATTTCGTTGTACAGGCTCCAGCTGGGCTTCCCCGCGCGCCCCCGTTTCGTCTTGATCACGATCACGCCGTTGGCCGCGTCGGTGCCGTACAGCGTCGACGCGGATGGGCCCTTCACGACGTCGAACGACTCGATCTCTTCCGGGTTGATATCGTTCACACGACTCGGGTTCGTGCCGCCGATACCGATGCTCGACGAGTTGACGCTCGACTCCATCCGAATGCCGTCGATGTAGTAGATCGGCTCGTTGCTGAGCGAGATGCTGTTGGTGCCCCGGATGCGGACCCGCGCGCCGCCGCCGGTAATGGCGCTTGGCAGCACCTCGACGCCGGGGATGCGCGCGCCGAGCAGGTCGTTCATGTTGGCGATCGGACCGGTCGCCGTCACACTGTCCGCACGGACCGTGGTGACGGCATTGGTAACCGTCCGTTTGGGGGCATCGCCCGTCGCCGTCACCACGACTTCGTCGAGCGAGAACGGTTGCAGTTTGAGACCCACGTCCTGCGCGACGATCTCGCCCGGGGCGACCGTAACGCCTGGCGTCGCAGCCGCATAGCCGATCGCGCTCACCCGCAGCGCCACCGGCCCGGCGGGGATCCGGCCGAGCGTGTAGCGACCCTCGGCGTTGGTCTGGGTAACGAGCGTCGTGCCGACTACGCCCACCCGGGCCCCGACGATGGGCTGCCCGGAGGCCTGGTCAGTCACCGTCCCGCTGACGGTTCCTTGCTGAGCCGATGCGCCAGCCGGCAGCGCCAACGCGACCGCGACGAGCACCGCCCATGGGGAAACCGAACGTACCGGTAACGTGTTCATGAGGTCACCTCTTCATTAGAACGGATGCTGGGTGGCATCACAGCCCAGCCTGCCGGTCCCAAGACCGGCGCGGCCACGGAGCGCGACATGCAACGGCCTAGTGCCTACTTCGGCCGGGGATGATGATGTTGCGCTGGAGGTGAGGAATGCAGCGAACGGAAATTTGGGTCATGCGTCGCCTCCTGGATGTAGAAGGGAACAGCATCCCAATACTGAGCCACGCCTGGTGGGTCCGCAAGAACCCCCCGGCCCTCGCCCGCCATCTCTGACATGATGCGGACCAGTTCCTCGGTCCGCTTGACAAGCGCGGCCCTCGCGGCGAGCGTCACTTTATTGTGTAGAGAGACGTGATCCGCTCTCCCGGAGGCCGCCGTGCGCGCCTCGTTCGGTTACCGCCTGCCGCTGTTGGTGTCGATCTTCGCGTGGTCGCTCGCTGCCTGCCATTCGATCCATCCCTCGGCCGTCGTCCCCCACAATGACGGCGGTCGCATCCTCATTACGCAGGAAATGATCGCGCGGTCGGGCGGCCAGACCGCCTGGGAGGTGCTGCGGCGAGAAGCGCCCCAGATCTCCTACCGCGAGAACCGGAGCGGCCAGGCGACGGGGATGACGCGCCGCGGGCGGGGCAGCATCGTGCTCAACGATGCGCCGATGCTGTTCGTCGACGGCGTCCGCAACCCGGATTTCCGCGCGCTCCAGCAGCTGCCCGCGTCGATCTTGCTGAGCATCGAGGTGCTTACCGGCGCTGACGGCACCACGTACTACGGCACCGACGCCGAGGGGGGCGTGATTCTGGTCCACACGAAGACCGGCAACCCTCGCTGAACACCACCCAAAACGAACGCGGGAGGAAGCCACTGCGGCTTCCTCCCGCGTTCCCTTCTCAGGCCGGTCGCGCTACGGCAGCCGGTCCAGACACTGCGTGAAGTTCGGGTTGTTCTGCTCGTCGAGCGGAATCGGGAAGTTGACGTCCGTTCCGTAAACCAACCCGTTCTTGAAGTACAGCCCGTTGGGGAATACGGTGTTCTCGGCGCGCCCGTAACCGCCCCGGGTGCCCGCGGCGCGGACCAGCCGGCGCAGATCGTTCAGCCGGTGGCCCGTGCCCCACAGCCAGCGCGCCCGCTCGCTGAAGAGCAGGTCCACCGCCGCCGCGGGTGACGCCGGGTTGGCCAGCGGCGGCAGCGCCGTCGGATCCACGGGTCGCGGTTGGTCACCCGGCACCGACGTGCCCTGGACCCCCGCGAGGATGTACGCCGGCGGCGCCGAGCGAAGACCGTTCAGGCGCGTCATGAACGTGGCGGTATCGCTTCTCAGCAACGCCGCCTCGGCGTTGATCAACCGCGCCTCGAGCCCTGTGGCCAGAGTGATCGCCGCCTTTTCGTCCGTGTAACGCAGCTGGTCGTACTGCGGGGTGGCCGCGTCGAACCCGTTGTTCGTGGCCGGCACGCGCGTAAAGGGCGTCCGCGGATCGAGCACGGTGCGCCACCGCAGGCCGACGCCGCCCTTACCATCGGCAACGCCGTATCGCTTGAACTTGCGAATGCCACTGTACACCCCGTTCTGTTGCCGCGCGGTGTTGAGATCGTGTTGCACGACGTATGAGAACGTGGTAGCGACACTCGCGACGGATGCCACCGTATCGGCGTCCACGATGCGCCCCATCGCAAGCAGCGTCCGCGCCTTCCCGACCGTCGCCAGCGCGATCATCGTCGACCGCGTGGTCCGCCGGGCCGCCGTGGACGTGTCCATGCCTCTGGCGACGACGAGGGCTTCGTTGAACCGCACCAGGGCCGAATCCAACATCTGCTGTGTCGTGAGCGGCGTGCCGAATTGCACCGAGCCGTCGGGGTTCGGGTAGCTGATCGGTACCCCGGAACAGTAATTCTCCGCGAAGAAGAGCCTCGTGTACGCTACGAGGCTGAGCATCTCCGCGAGCCCGGAGTTCGTCGTCGTGTCCGATAGCTGACGGAATTTGGCGGCAGCGTTCGTCGCCGAGAGATCGGCCCGCGCGAGGTTCCGAAAGACGGTGGTGAATGTGCCACTCGCCCGATCCACTTGGCGCGCGTCGGCCTGCACGCGGTCGGGGAATGTCTCCGTATTGATCCATTCGTCCGCCAGCAGCCCGCTGATCAAGACCTGGCCTTCCACGGTCCCGCCCGATCCACTGGCGCCGGACCCGGTGTAGGCGATGCCGAAGTCGCCGATCGCGCCGGCGCGAATCGTCGGCAAGGCGAGCGGATCGTTCAGGTTGTCCGCTGGTATGACATCCGGGGTGGTCACATCCAACAGGTGACACGCCCCGCCCACCACCATCAATGCCGTTACCGCGAGGGCAACGGGCAGGACCCGCCCTCCGAAGCTGCGGAGGCCGCGGGCCATCATGTGCCGCATCTGGGTAGTCATGGTCCGTGCCTCGGGTCAGAAGGTCATGTTGACGCGGCCGATCCAGTACCGCACCGGGGGCTGGGTCAGGAAGTCCGCCGTCGTGAAGTTGTTCTGCCCGGCCTCGTTCAGCTCGGGATCGAGACCGGTGTACTTCGTCCACGTGGCGAGATTCCGCCCGGCGATCGTGAAGCTGAGTGACGACGCGCCAATCCGCGCCGCCCACGGCGCCGGAGCGTCGTAGGTGAGCGATAGCTCGCGCAGCTTGATGAAGTCGGCCTGCTCCATGTAGCCGGCCTGCGTCCCCTTGATGTTGGCGACGGCCGCGGCCTGCGCCGCGAGCGACGCCTTGGGATCGTTGCGGCCGGCGCAGTTGCCCACGCCGCACCGGAACTGCTCCGTGCTGTTGAACAGCGAATTGCCGAACCGGCCGTCCGCCAGACCGTACAGGTGCAGCCGCTGGAACAGCGAGATCGTGGTGCTCAGCGACCCACCGTGATCGGGGAACGGCTGCCCCTTGAACACCGGGGTGGTGCCCACCGTCACCTCGGTCAAGGCGATCAGGCCGTCGCCGTTGGCGTCGCTGTAGGTATAGGGACGCTGGAAGTAACTCCCCGGCGCATAGCCCGGCTGGATCCGCTGCGTCGCGCCACCCAACCCGAAGATGATGGGCGCGATGTTCGGGCCCAGCGTCTTCACGCGGCTGCGCGTGCCCCACGCGCTCGCGTACAGCTCGACGCTCACCTTGCTGCGGTGGACGAGCGTCGCGTTGGCAGAGATCTCGACGCCTTTGTTCGTCACCGAGCCCAGGTTCCGGAACAGCGACGTGCCGCAGCCGCAGGTCGGCGGCAGCACGACCGCGATGAGCGCGTCGTGGGAAGCCTTGGAGAAGTAGGTGAACCCAAACTGCAAGCTCAGCGGACGGAGGTCGGCATCGAACCCGAGTTCGGTCTCGTTGGTGCGCTCCGGCTTGAGCGCGGCGTTACCCAGCCCGCCGATCGTGATGCCAGGCACGTCGGTGTTGTTGATGACGACCGGGGTCGGATTGAAGAACTGCAGCGCGTCCGTCGGCCCGGGGTGCAGCCCCGATGCCCCGAACGCCGCCCGCACCTTCAGCGATCCGAGCCAGTTCGGCGTCGGGAAGAACGGCTCTTCGGACACGACCCACGAGCCCGAGAGCCTGGGGTACAGGATGTTGCCGAAGCGCCTCCCAAACGACGTGTTGTCGTCACTGCGTAACGCCGCGGTGACGAAGAGGCGATTCTTGAAGCCGAGGCGCTCCTCGACGAACCGGCCCAGCGTGATGGTTTCGAGCGTCTGCTCGCTGGCCGTCGGTATGACGCCACCCGCCAGCGAATTCGTGCCCGCCGTGAGCTTCTGGACGCTGGCCAACACGCCGTGATTGCGTTGGTGATAATAGAGGAAGCCGCCGCTCGTGGTCGAGTTCAGGTCCGGCGTCAGCGCGAACGATGCCGTCGCGTAGAAGTTCCCCGTCCAGTTGTAGATCTGGAACGGATTGGCGGCACGACTCCCCTCGCTCGCCGGGCCATTGAACGACGCCGGGATTCGGCCCGGGATCTGCGTGTTCTCGTCATAGCGGTTGACGAAGTCCGTCCCCATCACGGCGTGGGCCTCGAGCCAGCTCAACGGCCGGTAGTTCGTCTGCAGGCTGCCGGTGAAGTGATCGATGTTCTGGAACGTGCGGATGCTAAAGCTCTGCGCCGGCGTGAGGAAGCCGTAGCCGCTATTGGCGGTGCTGTCGGACCCTCCGAGGAATCCGCTCGAGAGCACGCCGAACACGTTGTTGTCGTTCTGGGGCAGGCGCAGCTTGCCCGACGTGTACAACACCGTCGCCTGAAAGTCCAGGTTGGACCGCACGTAATTGAAGAGATTGGCCAGCAGGTTGATCTGCCGGTTCTCGTTGACGGCGTAGACGCCCTCTTCGTTGCTGAAGTGTCCGGAGACGTAGAACGTGGTCTGCTCCGTTCCGCCCGACGCACTCAAGCCGTACAGGGCTCGGTGGCCGGTCCGGAACGGGCTGCGCGACTCGATGGGATTGAACGTTCGCACGCGAGCCTGGACGCAGGTCCCGGCGGCCGCGCGCGTGAGGGAGCAGGCCGAGTCCAACGCCGTGAGCCCGGTGTAGTTCTTCGGATAGACGCCATAGTCGTTCAGCACACCGCTCTCCGCCGACACGGTCCAGCGCGTGGCGCCCGGCTGCCCGCGGCGCGTGCGCATGAGGATCGCGCCGTTCGCCGCGTCGGTCCCGTACAGCACACTCGCGGCGGGACCACTCGCGACCTGTACCGCCTCGAGATCCTGCGGGCTGATGTCGTTGAGGCGCGACGGCTGCTGGCCGCCCACGCCGACCGACGACGACGCCGCGCCGTTCTCCACGCGCACGCCGTCCACGACGAGCACCGGCTCGTTCGACAGCGAGACGCTGTTCGAGCCGCGAATCCGGATGCGCGTGCCCGTGCCCGTGGTGCCGCCGGCCGATTGCACGACGACCCCCGGTACGGTCGAGTTCAACGCGTCGGATAGGTTCGTGGTCGGCGCCTGGGCCGTGCGACTCTTCAGGTCGACGTTGTGCGCCACGGTGCCCTGTTCGCGCACTGCCTGATCGCCCGTAGCGGTCACCACGACGGCGTCGAGGCCTACCGCCACCTGTGACAGCGCGACATCCACCTCCGCCGTGCCGCCAGCCGGCACGGTCACCGGCTGTGCGACCGATCCGTAGCCGATGAACGCGGCGCGGATGCTGGCCGCACCAGCCGGCACGTTGGTGAGCCGATAACGCCCATCCTGTCCCGTCAGCGTCCGGATCGTCCTGCCCACCACCGAGACCTGCGCGCCAGCGATCGCCTGGCCCGACGTCTTGTCGGTCACCCGGCCAGTGACCTCGCCCTGCTGCGCCGCGAGGGGCGGCGCCAACGTCACCACGCCCAGCGTAAGCATGACGCCAAGCCCGGCCCTACAAGTCGTAAATCGCATAGTCGCCTTCCCTCACTGAAGGTTTCACATACCACGCGAATGGAATTATGGACAACCCAGCCTGCCGGTCCGGAGACCGGGGGGCCGCGCAACTTGCGGGTGCGCCAGCCTACCGACTACATCGGCCGGGAATGATGATGTTGCGCTGGAGGTGAGGAACGCAGCGAACGGAAATTTGCGTCATGCGTCGCCTCCTGACGGTAGAGAGGAACGGCCTCCCAATACTGAACCACGCCCGGCGGGTTCGCAAGAACCCCCCGCCCGTCGCCCGCGACCTTGACACGCCTCGGGCGGACGGCGCAATCTCTTGCGGTGGGCTCCCGCCGGAAGCAGGTCGCGCTGCTGTCGCTGCTCCTCCCGGTGCAGGTCGCCGCGCAGGCCCTGGGCACGGTGACCGGTACCGTGCTCGGCGAGAACGCGACCCCTTTGGCACAGGCGCGGATCCAGATCGCCGGCACGGACACGATGGTCCTGACCGGCAAGGACGGCCGCTTTCAGCTCGGCGGCGTGTCGCCCGGGCACGGCGTCCTCGAGGTCCGGTTGCTGGGGTACGTCGCGGCCCTGCGGCCGGTCGACGTCGGGGCCGGCGAGACCATCGACGTCCACGTGGTTCTCGCCTCGGCCCCGGTTCCGCTCAAGGCGGTGGAGGTCGAGGGAGAGCGGTGGGTTCTACCGGCGATGCGCGGGTTCGAGGAGCGGCGGGCCCACGGCAACGGGCATTTCTTCGATCGTCAGGAGATCGCCCGCATACAGCCCCGCGTCATCACCGATATCCTGCGTCGCGTCCCCGGCGTGCAGATCCAGCCCGCGCCCGGAGCGTTCGGGTCCAACGAGATGGTCCGCATGGCGCGCACCACCGGGGTGACGGGCTCACGCTCGTGCCCCGTGCTGTTCTACGTGAACGGCACGCCCTTCCCGGTGACGGGAGACCTGTCGATCAACCAGTACGTCGTGCCCGAGGACGTGATCGGCATCGAGGTGTACGCCGGGATGTCGCAGATTCCGCCCGAGTTCCAGGCGAATCTCCTCAACGCACGGTGCGGCGTGATCCTGATCTGGACGCGGGAGGGCAACGAGGACGACCGGCCTCGCGAGGAACCTTCGGAACGGTGATCAGTTCGGAGGGGGCGGCTGCTTCTCGGGATTCTCCGTCGGGCCGATCACCCCGACCAAGCGAGCGGCCAGAAAGGCGGTGGCCGTGAGCAGGCCCGCCGCGAGCCAGCTCTTGGGTTTGTTAAAGCGCCGCTCGACGGGTCGAGCCAGCATCGAGCGCGGCACGCTGACGAGCTCGCGGTTCCACAGGACGGACGTCCCGCCCCGATAGTCGACCCGCACCATCCGCAGGTCCCAGGCGTTGGCCTGCGTCGCGGCGATCTCCCCTTCCACCTCGACCGCGCCCGCGCCGAGGGCGTTGGTCAAAGCGACTACGCCTGAGTCGGTGACCTGCGCCACGATGCGCGTCCCGGGCGCCGGCACCGGGGTGGTCAGGGGCGCCTCCGAATAGCATGCGACGAGAAGCGGCACGAGTCCCAGGGGGAGCCGTCGTGCGGTCTTGGCGTCCATATTCCTCATTCTGCAGGCGCGCGGGCAGGAAACACAAGGGGCAACCGGGCGGCCAAAGCCGCGCCGGTTGCCCCATCCTGCGTCACGCCGACCGCCCTGCTAGCAAGCGTTCGGGTCGTTCCAATTGCGCACCCCCGACGATCCGGTCGTGCCCGTCGGAAACGCCGACGGCAACGGAATGTGCGGGTTCGCGTTCCGCTCCGCGGAGCCGTATGGCATCCGGCCCAACACTTCGGTGTTCGTGCCGAACGGCACCAGCGTCGGAATGCAGGTGCGCTTGTAATCCGACCAAACGTCGATGTTCTGGAACATCGCGATGTACTTCTCGGTCATCACGTCCACGAACGTCGGGGCCGGCAGTGCCGCCAGACCGACGGCGGCGCGCACCGCGTTCACATTCGCGACCGCTCCCGTCGAATCGCCCGTCTTGAACTTCGCTTCAGCGAGGATCAGCTGGTTCTCCGCCCACGTGATCACCGGCTGACGGAACGTGAAGGCGCGCCGCGTGGCGAGGTCGATGACCGAGGGGACGCTGCTGCCGCCGGCGGGCACCGCTACGTTGTTCTGATTCGAACCGACGAATTGCCCGACCGCGTTGGCATCGAAGTAGGCATCGAGACGCGGGTCCGTGCGGGCCTTCAAGATTGACACCAGCACGTTGCCCGCGACCAGATCCTGGCGCGTCGACAGGAACTCCGCCCAGATGTTGGCGTCCACATCCTGCGTGGAGCCGTGGAAGAAGCGGAAGTCGCCCGGCGCCTGGCCGTTCATCGCCTGCGCCGCGGTGGTCGGCGCTTCAGAAATGCCGTTCTGCGCCGCGGCGAGAGCCAGCGCGTACTCCGCGGCACCGTTGCGCTCCACCAAGTGCAGGTGGAAGCGCGCCTTCAACGTGTACGCCGTCCTGATCCAGCGCGCGATCTGCGTCGCCTGCGGACCGACCGTGGCGCAGTAAATCAGATCCCCTGCCGCGGGAGCGCAATTCCCGGAGGCCGTGGCCGCGGCCGCTTGCAACGCCGCGATGCCTTCGTCGAGACGCGCCTGCACCGCCGCGTACAGGCTTTGCTGCGAATCCAGCACGGGCTCTGCGATGGCCGGGTTGAGTGCCTCGGTATAGGGCAGATCGCCCCAGATCGACGTCGCAGTGCCGATCGCAAAGCCCTCCCACACCTTGGCAACGCCGAGCATGAAGTTGTCACCGGACGCCACGGCCGCCGCTTGGACGTTCCGCAGGGCGAGCAGGCCGCCGCCCGTGTAGAAGGCGCTCATCTGGCCCGAGATGTCCCCCTCCTGCACCAGGTACTGCGTGCAGAAGGTGAGCTGCTGGTTGTTGCTCCCAATGATCTGCTGCGTGAAGACTCCCGCGCAGCGCGCCAGCTGACCTTCCATCCGCGTCGCCATGTTGGCCTGCATGGCCACGTACTGCTGCAACGCGCTTCCCGTCGTGGGGTTGTTCGGATTCTCCGAGAACCCCGCCAGAAAGTCGCTGCACGCCGCTCCGACCAGCGCCAGCGCCAGCGCGAAGGCGGCTCCTGCTTTCTTGTACGAGTTCATCGCCGTGCCTCGCGTTGGTTAGTGGAACAGCGTGAGCTGCATGACCCAGGACTGCGCCAGCGGGGCGTTGAACCAGTCGATGCCCCGGTTGGCGTTCTGCGCTCCGCCCAGGTTGACCTCCGGATCGAAGCCGCTGTACCGGGTCCACAGCTTCAGGTTCCGCCCCGACACCTTCACGTCCAATCGGTCGAGGCCCGCGAGCTTGCTCACAAACCCGCCGCGGAACGAGTAGCTGAGCGAAACTTCGCGCAGCCGCGTGAACGTCGCGTTCTCGAGCCGCGTCGAGATGGGGCCGCCCGTGGCGCCTTGCCCGCTGCCGAGCGCGCCGCCGCTGAACCAGCCCTCGCCGATCACGACCGGAACGCCCTTGCCGTCCGAGCCGACTCCGGGGCCGACCACCGGACCGTTGAGCACGCCGCACGTCTGGTTGAAGCACGACATGTTCTTCCCGAATTGAATCGTGTCACC
>Ga0137396_10001620_pt1 | contig 11978 bp, 8 predicted proteins | sample czc16metaG_FD_108284 | JGI IMG/M metagenome (GOLD analysis project Ga0137396, IMG submission 108284) | Vadose zone soil microbial communities from Angelo Coast Range Reserve, California, USA - czcobulk3.16 metaG | ecosystem: Environmental > Terrestrial > Soil > Vadose zone | place: USA...
CGTACGTCACGCGCCCGAGGAGGAGCGCATCCGAAGCGAGGGTCTCCTGCAGTTTGTACTTCCCGATCTCCTCGTTCCAGTATTGGAACGACCACTTCTGCGGTTCCTCGACGACCCCGTCCAGGGACATGAACAGGGTGGCCGCCAACTGCCGGGTGGGACCCTTCGATTTCGTTTGAGGCATCGTGTTCACTTCCTGCGCTTCCGCTAGGACCAAAACAGAAAGCAAGGGACATACTTCAGGCTTCGCCGGTGATCCGTTTGTGGTTCGCTGGTTGCCTGCCGGGTCACCATCTGTCAACGCTTGAACGACCATGGGAACGCCAGTCGCCAGGGGGCGACCTTCGAATTTCGTCAGCATTTCGTCAGCAGAGAGAGCGTCAGAGAATCAGCGGAGGGTGGCCGGGGCCGTGTCCTCACCCAGAGCCCGCAGGACCATGTCCTCAGCCTCGTAGTCGAAAAGGTCGGGCCGAGTCTCAGGCAGGTTGTTGCGCTCCCACTCGATCGTCTTTTTCAGTCCCTCCTCGAACGGGACCCGCTCCGAATAACCAAGTTCGTCTCGAATTCGGCGAGAGGACAGGGCCAGAGTGTGGCGATAGTCCAAGTCCCGGACGAGGTGCTTCGGAAGGCGCCCGTGGGGCACGGGGACGACGAATCCTCCCCATCCCGCTGTCCGACCCACGCTTTCGACCCACTCCGCCTCGCTCGAGGTTCGGAGCGGGGCGATGTTATAGACGCGCGCTGTAGCGCGGTCGTTCATCGCGGCGAGAGCGATCGCCCAGGCGGCGTCCTCCACGTACACCCTTGAGTCGCACCATCCAGCTCGTCCCGCGTCCAACAGGATGGCGGGCCGACGATCGTCCATGCGCTTGAGGTAGGGGAACGTGCGGTGAAAGCGATTATCGTCGGGGCCGTAGACCACGGGGAGGCGAAGCACCGTGGCGGGAAGCTCGGGCTCGCTCATCACGACCCGCTCGACCAAGATGTCGTCGTAATCGTGCCAAGCAGGGTCGTCGGTCAATTTCCCGTAGGGGTACATCGTCTCCCGCAACGGGGATTCCTCATTGAGGGGGACCGGGTCCGGCGGCCCCGTTTCCAGCCGGTGCAAGCGGGCGAACGCACGATAGACATCCCTGCTGCTGGTCACCACGGAACGCCGTGCGATGCCCTTGAACGCCTCCACGAAGTCGTTGGCGGTACGGTCGTTGCCGGATGGGATCACCATCTGGACGACCGCGTCGGGGCGGAAGTCACGGAATCCCTGGAGATGGGCCGCCAAACCCTCGCGCGTCCCGTGGAGATGCCGAACTTGGGCCGGCAGGGGGGTCTCCCTTGACCCGCGGTGAAAGACGGCAACGTCGTGTCCCATGCGGACCAGGTGTCGGACGACGTGTCTCCCGATGAAGCCGGTTCCCCCGTTGATCAGGACCCGCATTCGACCTCCCACGCCTTCAACTGACTCTGGAGACGGGGCGTCCATCCTGACCCGGGAGCTTAATTGCTTCGTCTGTTCGGCCCGGACGTGGTCTCGCGCGCTCTCGCCGGTCAGCGCTCATTCGACGCAAAATGTGTACACACAAGGATGCAGTCGGCACTCCGATCATCACCGCACGAAGGCGGGGATCGCGAGCCCGATGAGCAGGAGGACCCCGGTCGCTAGGGTCGCCATGATCATCCCCGCGTTCGATGGGATGAGGGCATGCGGGTCCGCGCCCGCCTTCTGGAGTCCCTGGACGGGCTTCCATGCGAGTGGAGTGCCGATGAGGGCGAGAAGGGCCCAGGGCGTGAGGCCCGCAAATACGACGCCCAGCACGAGGATGAGGTACGCGGTCCCGATGATCCCGCCGAACACGGTCGTGGCCCGCGGGACTCCGAGTCGGACGACGAGCGTCCGCTTCCCGACCGCGGAGTCCGCCGGGATGTCCGGGACCTCGTTGATCCAGAGGATTCCCGCCACGAGAAGCCCCAGCGAAATCGAGAGGACGATCGCGGCGGGGTCGAACGTCCTCGCGAGGACGTAGTACGTCCCGAGGACGGTGACAGGCCCGAACTCCAGGCCCACGGCGATCTCTCCCACGCCCCGATGCGCGAGGCGTAGCGGCGGGCCCACGTAGGAGTACGCCACCGCCACGCCAAATATCCCAATCCACAACAGGGCCGTTCCCACTTGCGTCACGAGAAAGATTCCAATCAGCGATCCGAGTCCGAGGAATGTGAGGGCGACGGCGAGGTGGGTCCTTGGATTGAGGACGCCGCGAATCAGGACCCGACTGCCGCCCGCGAATGGGTTGAGGTGGTGGACGTTCGCGTCGTTCCCGCTCTGGAAGTCCCACGCGTCGTTCGCCATGTTCGCGCCGAGATGGATGAAGACCGTCCCGAGGAAACAGAGCAGGAAGAACGGGAGGTTGAACGCTGTTCGGATCTGCCACGCGGCGAGCGCGCCGACGAGGACGGGGATGATCGATGCGATCAGAAACGGAGCCCGCAAGGCCTGGAACCAGAGGCTGCCCACGGGGATCGCGGTCGGCGGCCCAAGGGGCCGGGTCCGTCCCATGAACCCGACCTGCTTCCCGTCCCGGATCACGGGGTACACGGAGAGGACCGCCTGGAACGTGGAGCCGTCCTTCCGCATCAGGGTCACCTCCTCCTCAAACTTCCCATTCACGGACGCCTCCTTCAGGAGGCGGGGGACGAGAGTCGGCACGTTCCGCGGGACGTGGAAGCTCCCGACGTTCATCTTGCCGAGGACCTCTTGGCGGGTCCAGCCGAAGAGGGCCTCCGCATCCGCCTCGTACTTCTGGACCGTGCCCTGCATGTCGCAGACGATCACGGAGGTCTCGGTCGTGAAGGGCTTCCCCGCCATCGTGCGGTCTCCCGCCTACGCCTTCCGCGGCGGCGCGAGGGGCCTCGTGCGCCCCATGAACCCGACCTGCTTCCCGTCCCGGAACATCGGGCGGACCGTGAGGACCGCGGGGAAGCGGGCTCCGTCCTTGCGGATCAGAGTGACCTCCTCCTCGAACCTGCCCTGCTCGACGGCGGTCTTCAACAGCCGCGGCACGAGGGTGGGGACGTTCTCGGGGAGATGGAAAGCAGCGACGCTCATCTTCCCGACGACCTCGTCCGGCGTCCAGCCGAACAGGTCCGCGGCGTCCGCCGCGTACTGAGTAACGGTCCCCTGCATGTCGCATGTAATCACAGACGTCTCGGCCAGGAACTCCTTCGGTTGGGCCATGGGATCTCCCCTTGCACTCCGTCTCAGAAGGTAGCACTATAAGCCCGACAAGGTTTACCTGTCAACCAGTCTCATGAAGCGGTTGGAGATCACCGTCCCCCTCCGCCTCCTCGGGGACCTCGGGATCCTGAGCGAGCGGTTCTTCGAGAACAACGAGGCCGTGGAGGTCCTCCAGTCGTTCAGTGTGCGCCCACAGGTCGCCGGGCTCTTTGTGCGGGTTCGGCGGCGGGGGCCGTTCAAGAATCCCGAGACCGTGCGGCGGGAGGCGCGTTCGATCAAGAACCGGTACCACCTCGAACGGTTCGAGGTCCTGTCCGCGGACGCCCGGCGGGGGGAGTACGTCGCGTGGATCCTATGGCGCCTCCCGTCCGCGCTCCGGGCGGCCCTGTCGGAGGGGCTCACGGGCGTCGTCCCCCTCGAGATCGCCAAGGCGGCCTCGGGGGAAGCGAGGGTCGCACTCCTCGCATCCGAGTCGGCCCTCCCGAAACTGCGGGATGCGTTGGACCGACTCGGCGCCCCCTACCGGGTACGGGCCGTCCGCGCCGCCCCCGCCGCGACGTGGCAGCCCCTCGCGGAGCTCACCGCCCGCCAGCGGGACCTCCTCCAGCTCTCGTACCGGCTCGGCTACTTCGATTCTCCCGCGAAGGTCCCCCTGGACCGGATCGCGGGCCTCGTGGGGATCACGCGGGCGGCCCTTTCGAAGCATCTCCGGACCGCGGAGAGGAAGATCCTAGAGGCGGCCCTCGGGAAGACAGGGACCTAGATTCGTACGTGCAGTCGGGGCTGCATCGTGAGTACATGTGCCCATTTCTTCGCGCACCCGACTCCCCGCCCTTGATGTCCCACCCGCGCCCATCCGTCCAGCATGATGCGCAGGGAAGCGCACGAAGCGGGCAGACTCTCGGATCGCGGCCGAGGCCTGTTGGCCATCGCAGGATTGGCGCTTTCTCTCCTCCTCGTGACCCTCGCCCCGACGTCCACCGCACACGCGTCCTCCCCCCCGGCACTCCCCGTCCTCGACTCCTCCCACACGGCACCCTCCCCGGCCGCCGCGACTCTCCCCAGCGGCTTTCACGAGTCCGTCGCCCTGATCGGGCTGACGGAGCCGACCGCCGTCCGGTTCGCCTCCGACGGGCGCGTCTTCGTCGCGGAGAAGAGCGGGATCGTCAAGGTCTTCAACAACCTGACGACCCCGATGCCGACGGTCTTCGCGGACCTCCGGACGAACGTCCACAACTTCTGGGACCGCGGCCTCCTGGGCCTCGCCCTCGCCCCGAACTTCCCGGTCCAACCCTGGGTCTACGTCCTGTACACCTACGACGCCGCGATTGGCGGCACGGCGCCCCGCTGGGGGACGCCCGGCGGCACCTCGGACCCGTGCCCGACCCCGCCAGGGCCCACGACGAACGGCTGCGTCGTGAGCGGCCGGCTGTCACGGCTTCAGGCCACGGGGAACGTGGCGACGGGCCCCGAGCAGGTGCTGATCGAGGACTGGTGCCAGCAGTACCCCAGCCACTCGATCGGCGACCTTCGGTTCGGCCCCGACGGCTTGCTATATGTCTCCGGCGGAGAAGGCGCTTCCTTCTCGTACTCAGACTACGGACAGGTCGGGAACCCCTGCGGAGACCCGCCGGGAGGGACGATGGCGCCCCCGACCGCGGAAGGAGGGTCCCTCCGCAGCCAGGACCTGCAGACGCCCTCCGACCCCACGACGCTGGACGGGGCGATCCTGCGGGTCGACCCGACCACCGGGGCTCCCGCGGCGGGGAACCCGGGCGTGGGGGACGCGAACGCCCAGCGGATCGTCGGGGAGGGCCTCCGGAACCCGTTCCGGTTCACGATCCGGCCCGGCACCGGCGAGCTGTGGATCGGGGATGTCGGCGCGAACGACTGGGAGGAGATCGACATCCTCCAGAACCCGGTGACGGCCCCCGTCAAGAACTTCGGGTGGCCCTGCTACGAGGGGGCCGGCCGCAACGCGGGCTTCGACAGCGCGGGCCTGGACATCTGCAAGAACCTGTACCTCCAAGGACCGGGGGCCGTCGTCGCACCGTTCTACACGTACCCCCACAGCCAGACGATCCTCCCGGGGGAGTCGTGCCCCGCCGGATCGTCCTCGATCACCGGGCTCGCGTTCTACACGGGCGGCGGGTACCCCTTGGAGTACAACGGGGCGCTGTTCTTCGCGGACTACTCCCGGAACTGCATCTGGGCGATGCTCCCCGGCGCGAACGGGCTGCCGGACCCGGCGAACAAGCGGACGTTCGTCGCGTCCGCCTCGGGGCCCGTCGACCTCGAGATCGGACCCGCCGGCGACCTGTTCTACGTCGACTTCAACGGCGGCACCGTCCGCAGGATCACGTTCGAGGGCCCGCCACCGCCCCCGCCGCCGGGCGGCGGGGTCCCCGTGAACGCGTTCCGGGGGCAGTACTACGACAACATGGACCTGACGAACCTGAAGGTGAACCGGACGGACGCGAAGATCGATTTCGACTGGGGCCTCGGGTCCCCGGACCCCGCGATCGAACCCGACACGTTCTCCGTGCGGTGGACGGGGAACTGGGACTTCTCGGTAACGGGCCGGTACCGGTTCACGATGACGGCGGACGACGGGATGCGGGTCTGGGCCGACAACGCGCTCGTCCTGGACGCATGGATCTTCCAGCCCGCGACGACGTATGCCGTGGACGTGGACCTCGCGGCGGGGCGTCACCTGATCCTGGTGGAGTACTTCGACGCGTACCAGGAGGCCGTGGCGCGCGTGTCCTGGGCCCTCGGCACGAACACCCCGCCCACCGCGACGATCGCGACCCCCGTGCCGGGGACGACGTGGCGGGTCGGGGACACGATCGCGTTCTCCGGCTCGGCGACGGACGCCGAGGATGGCCCGCTCCCGGCCTCGGCCCTCTCCTGGCATCTCATCCTCCATCACTGCAACCCGGACGACCCCACGTCGTGCCACACCCACTCCCTCCAGACGTTCACGGGGGTGGCCAACGGGAGCTTCGCCGCGCCGGACCACGAGTACCCGTCGTACCTCGAGCTCCAGCTCACCGCGAAAGACTCCGGCGGGCTCACAGACGTGAAGAGCGTGTTGCTGTACCCGCAGACGTCGACGCTCTCATTCGCCACGACCCCGAACTCGGTGGGCCTGAAGCTCGTCGTGAGCGGCACCGCCCGCGTCGCCCCGTTCAACGTGACGGCGATCGTCGGGTCGATGATCTCGATCAGCGCCCCCTCACCGCAAACGGTCGGGCTCGCGACGTACATCTGGATGTCGTGGTCGGATGGCGGGGCCCAGACCCACAACATCGTCGCCGGGGACACGCCGGCCACGTACACCGCGACGTTCCTCCCTCTGACTCCCGCTCCCCTCCGGTCCGGAGCGGGCGTCCTCTCTGTCATCGGCCCAATGTCCATGTTCATCGTGGGCCAACGTGAGAGTTCGCGTTCATCGAGACTACGGGCGCGAGAAGCGCGCGGGGATCAAGACTAGTTGATCTTGGCGAACGTGACGGTCTCGGTCGAAGGCCCCGCCTCGGTGCCTCACACGCACCACCTAGGCGGATAGAACGTGACCGTCGCCGTCGCTCTACCGGACATGCCCATCGAGTCTAACACGGTAAGTGTAACGATTATCGTCCCCCGGCCGTGGCAAGGACCGATTGACGCGAGCGCAGGTCGCGTGATCCTCAGGGGACAGGCTTGTGGGGCCGGGTTTCTTCGTGGCGGCGGTAGGCGAGCCATACAACAACAGCCGCTTCCGCGGCGTTGATCACGACGAGCGCGATCGCCCATGCCGGAACCTGGTCCGGAACGACCAGTGTCACGCGCGTCGTCGAGTTCGTCGGGGGTGGGCGCGGGACGGTGGCGATCGCGGTCCGAGAGGCCTGGGTCTGCGCGCGATCGAACGCGGTCACCTGGAAGTAGTGCACCCCGGGGGCGAGGTCGGGGAACGCGAGGGACGTCGCTGTCCCTACGTCGATCGATAGACCCGAGTCCAGCCGGACCTCGTAGTGGTCGATCCCCGAGCCGGCGTCGCTCCCCGTCCAAGTAAGCGTCATCGAGCCGTTCGTGAGCTCCGGGTTTCCGCTCGGGGTCGTGATTGCCAATACGGGAGGGATCGTGTCGATGGAGAACGACCAGGTGACGACCGTGGGCCCGTTCCCCGCGAGGTCCGAGGCCCGGGCCACCGCGGTGTGGGGGCCATCGACAAGCCCCGTGGGGAACGCGTACAGGACGAAGTTCGACCAGCTCACCCCGAGGGTCATCCCGTCGATCGTCATCGAGAGCGAGGATATCGAGATCCCGTCCACATCCGTAAACGCGACCTCTAAGGCGACGAACGAGTAGCCCACCCACGCCCCCGAGCGTGGAGACACGATCGTGCCCACCGGCGGGTTCGTATCCGCAACCTCCGGGTTCCCGGAAGCCCCCGACGCGGGCGGGGCCTGGACGATCACGAATACGAGCGCAGCGAGAAGACCGATTACGAAGAAAGATTCAACGCGCATGTTCCCCCCTCGACCGGTGGAAGTGCTAACGGGGCCTTGAAACTTCTTTCCGCCCCCCCGTCTTCGAACGACGGTCGCGGCGGGGCCTCGTGGCGTGAACACAATGCATCACAACCGGTGCGCGCCCCTTTACCCGGGCCCCCCGGATGCCGCCGCGGCCCCGGCCTACGGGGCAGGCAGGTGTCCCATGTCCCGACTTGTTTCTGCGATCGTTGTGCTCGTGCTCACGGGTCTCGCGATTGGAACCCTCTCGACCTCCGCGTCCGCGGCGACTCCGTCCTCGGGGACGCTCTCCACGTCGATGACGACGACGGCGTGGACGGGGCAGTCCTACGTCGTCGCCGAGGTGGCGGTGCCCGACGAATGCCCCGCGATGGCAGACCCCGCGAATCTCATTTGCGACCACTTCTTCCTGACGATCAGCCTCGACTCGCTCTTCTGGGTCCACAACACGGGCCAGGTCACGATTCGAATCACATGGGCGAGCGCGGACAACGACTTCGACCTCTACGTGTACGACCCGAACGGCGGGCTCGCCGCGACATCCGCGCAAGGCGGGACCACTGTCGAGGAGGTCGCCCTCCAGGCGCCTCCCCCCGGGACGTACGAGGTCCGCGTGGTGCCGTTCCTCGTTATCAACTCCGGGTACTCCGGCCAAGCGAGCCTGATTTTCACGCCGGGCGGGCCGAGCCCGAACCCCGTGTGGCCGACGGGGGGGATCGCGTTCGCCCCGAGCGTCGTCGCGGACCCCCAGCGGACGGAGGGGGAGCCGATCGTCCACGTGGACCGGGACGGGAACCTCTGGGAGTCCGGGCCCTGGGGTACGTCGACCTCGCAGAGCTTCGTCCACAAGTCCGTGGACGGCGGGGACTCGTTCCACATCGTGTCCGCGATCGGCCTCCGGCCGGACGCCCCGCCGGGCGGCGGGGACACGGACATCGCGACGGACGATCAAGGGACCGCGTACTTCGTCGACCTCGAGGGGCTCGTGAACCTCGGAGCCGCAGTGTCGAACGACGGCGGGCACTCTTGGCGGAAGAGCGCGATCACGGTCGACAGCACGGCCGTCGATCGACAGTGGTACGCGATCGACAACGGTCCGACATCCTCCGCCTCGGACAACACGGTCTTCCTCACGTTCCACACGGTGGGCCTCGGGGTGCAGGTGTTCTCGTCCCCAGGTTCGCTGGGGCCCACGGACCCCGTCGGCGGACTCGTGTTCATGAATGCTGCGACGGCGCTCCGAGTCGCGCCGGACGCGACGTGCGGGCAGACCCGGTTTGACCCCGTGAACCGCAACCTCTATCTCCCGTGCAGCCGCGGGGACCACGTCGAGGTGATCCGGGGCCACGTCGGCGCGATTCGGACGGGGATCACCTTCGTGCGTCTCGCAGCCCCGACGAGCCCCGGCACCGGGAGCGTCGGCGACATCTTCCCCGGGATCACCACGGACACGGCGGGGAACGTATACGCGGTCTGGATCGACGGGAAGGACCACAACGTGTACCTCAGCGTGTCCAAGAACCAGGGCGACACGTGGGCGACGCCAATCCACGTGAACGGGGACCCCGCGAACACGAACGTGTGGGTCTGGGCCGCGGCGGGGGCTCCGGGGATCGTGGACGTCGTATGGTACGGGACCTCGGTGAGGGGCAACCCGAGCTCGTTCCCGAGCTGGTACAACAGCCGCCAGGCGGCGGCGACGATCCCGTGGTTCACGTACTTCGCCCAGGTGCGGGTGAACCTCGCGACCCCGAGTACGGCGGCAATCAACCAGGTCCGGGCGAGCGAGCACCCGAACCACTTCGGGCAGATCTGCCTGGGGGGCATCGGATGCACGGCGAGCGGCGGGGACCGGACGATGGCGGACTACTTCGCGGTCGGCATCGACCATTCGGGTGCGGCGGTGATCGTCTATGACGACACGACGAACCAGCACCACGGGGCGTCTCTCTTCGTGGCGAAGCAGATCGCAGGCCCCGGGGCTCGCGGGACCGCGATCGTTGGGACGCCGCCGTCGAACCCGATGTCGGACCCGAGCGGGGACGCGCGGTTCCCGCACTTCTCCCCGTCCGGCGTCCCGGGGCCGAACCAGGACGCGATGGACTTCACCCGCCTCGCGGTCAGCCAGCCGGACGCGAACCACCTGCGAATCCGCATGACGGTCGCGAACGCGGCGAGTCTCACGCCGCCCGCCGTCGCATCGTCGATCGTGTGGCTCACCCGCTGGCAGTCCCTGGCGGTCGGGGACGGCGGGGAGTCGAGCTACCGGATCTTCTACGCCGGCGCCCGGTCCGACGCAGGCGGGACGCCGACGTTCTTCAGCGGGACGGGGACCTCTGCGAACGGCGTCGGGGTCCCGGGGAACGGGTGCTTCACGACGACCCCGCAGAACTGCAAAGTCGTTCTGTACCCGGCGGACCGTTCGGCGAGCGGGAGCTTCAACCGGGGGACGGGGGTGATCACGGTCGACGTGCCCCTCGCGGACATCGGCCACCCCGCCGTCGGGAGCGTGCTGTACAGCGTGACCGCCTTCAGCTTCGGCGTGCTCCCGGGCGGAACCCCGCCGTTGAGCCTGCTGTATCAGGACGTGGACGCGACGCGGGCGTTCGACTTCACGGTCGGGTCCTCGGAAACCGGCGGGCACCACGAGGGCCGGGGCGAGGGAGAGATCGAGACGGACGACCACGGCGGCCGGGGAGACTTCAGCATGGACGCCGACTCCGAGGGCCACGGGAAGGTCGCGTTTGTGGACACGGGGACCGGTCTGAGGTTCGTGTCCGCCCTGGTGTCCTCCGTCACCGTCATCGGGACCCAGGCGACGATCGTGGGGACCGGATTCGTGAACGGGGCGTTCACGACGTTCGTCGCGGTCGTCCAGGACTTCCGGACGCCCGGAGCCGGTTCGGACACGTTCTCAATCTCGCTCGCGACCGGCTACGTCCGCTACGGAGTCCTCCTCGTGGGGGACATCAGCGTGAGTTGATCGAAGAGAGGACCGAATCCGACGGAGAGAAAGAAGAATCGCGTGGGGGGCGGGAGCCCGCAGTGGGCTCCTCCCCCAATCGTTTCGGAATCCTCTGAGGTCGTGGACCGTCCTCAGTTCTTAGGCGGGGGCGGCCGGGAGGGCATCGTGTTCTCCGGAGTCGGTGGCGGGGGCAACGGCCGCACGGACGCGGGCGTCGGTCGCGGAGCGAAGACGCGCTGCGGCGCATGGACCCGCCGCGATGCGTGGACCCGGCGAAGTGCGGGTCGGGCGACAGACGCTGCGGGGATAATCGCCGCCGGCAGACGGCCCCAGTACGGGAACCGGTCCAGCAGGTCTCGGTACGCGAGGACGCCGAGGACGGGGACGAGGGTCATCTTCACGACGAGGCCCAGGGTGAACGCGTCCATGTTCGGGTGGCCGGACGCGAGGCCCTGGAAAAACCCCGCAATCGCGAGGCTCCCGAACAGGTTCACGGCCCCGTACAGGGGCCACTTCAGGCTCGAGAGCTTGAATCCGCCCGTCCCCGCCTCGACCCGCTGCGCGAGGAACATGTACAGGAGGGAGGCCGCGAGGATCAGGCCGGAGGCGAGGGACCACCCGCCCGTCGCGGCGACCGCGTCCAGGCTCGCGACGGTCCCCGCCGCGCGGGCCTGGGCGTACAGCTTCACAGGGATCACGGCGACGATGCACGCGAGGGCGCCACCGAGGAGGATCGTGTCGAATGGCACCCGCCGCTTCGACTTCACGAGACCGATCAGGAGGAGGAAGAGGACGGGGGCGAGGATCGAGAACCCGATCACCGCGAAGAGGTCCGCGAGGCTGAGCAGGAAACCGGCGTCCGAGAACGCGACGAGGACGGACGCCCTGGGCGAGAAGCCCATGCCCGGGGACCCGCCAAGGAGGAAGACGAGGGGAGCGAACAGGAGGAGGAAGTTCTCCAGGATCAGGCAGACGATCGCGACCCGGCCGAGGCGGGAGGCGAGGGTGAGCCACCAGCTCGGGACGGGCTGCACCGCGGGCGCGTAGGCCATGGACCGGCTCCGATGGATACGGGGCGGGCAAACTGCGTATCGCTTTCGGCACAATTCTCATCAGTGATACGCACGACCCAAGGCGAGGCGGCGTGATGCTCAAAGAATTGTCCTAGTCGCGGACTCAAAGGTCATTGAAGGAACCGCAACAAATCGATACCGACACGTTGATTAGGACCGGAAGGCGGTATCGAGCCGGAGGCGAGCCGGAG
>Ga0137396_10001621_pt1 | contig 11977 bp, 12 predicted proteins | sample czc16metaG_FD_108284 | JGI IMG/M metagenome (GOLD analysis project Ga0137396, IMG submission 108284) | Vadose zone soil microbial communities from Angelo Coast Range Reserve, California, USA - czcobulk3.16 metaG | ecosystem: Environmental > Terrestrial > Soil > Vadose zone | place: USA...
CTCCCTTCAGCTTCAGCGGCTGCATCACGAACGCGAATTCGTACACGCGCTTGGACGCGAGCTGGTCCAGCTTCAGATTCTCGAGCAGATGGATGCCGTTGATCGCCAGCATGATCTGGTGAACGGGCAGCGAAATCTGCGGATCCGGGTTCGGTGAAATCTCCACGGGGAAATTGTCCGAGCCGACCAGCATCGGATCCTGGCGGACGAGCCACTCGGCGGCGGCCACGCCGATCCCCGGGCATCCCTTCATGAAGCGCGCGTTGTCCTTTGCCCAGAGCTTGCCCCACCCGGTGTGAATGACCACCGCGTCCCCCGGTTGCAGCGTGAGGTTCTGGCGCTGCAACGCCTGCTGCAGGTCTTGCACGGTGATCTCGTAGGTGTCCGGCAGCATGTCGACGCCCTTCAGCGCGGCGACGTCGATCAACACCCCGCGGGTGACGAGCGCCCCCACGTTCTCGATCCCCAGCTTGGTGAAGCCGGTCCGCGTGGAGATCTCGTCCAGCTTGAAGCAGTTGTACAGGCTGTTCTCGATCGTCTGGTGCGCGAAGCCGTCGAACTGTGTGCCGACCTGACCGATCTCGGAGAGGACCACCTCCTCGTTGCTGCCGCGCCGGTTGGACTGCGGGTTCATGACCGTTCGCTTCAGGTGCATGTCGAAGCGCCGGGTACTCGAGATCGGCATCTCGGCGGAGAGCACCTGGCCGAGCTCGATGACCTCACCCGTCCGGATCAGCCGCGTTGCGCGCAGCACGGTCTCGGGCTTCATGTGATTGGCGGATCCGCGCTGATCGCCGGCGCCCCACTTCGAGGGACAGCGCTGACTGTCCGTCGGCGGTCGCCACGACTGGGCGGCGGCGGGTTCGCCGATCAGAACGAGCGTCGTGGCCAGGGCGATGCCGATCGAGATGTGTCGCATGAGGCCCTCCTTCGATCTGTCGTTCGAACGCCGCGCCGAGAATCTGTCGCGCGAGCGCCGATGTCAAGCCGAGCCGATTGACACCCGAGAGGCGCGCGTGATATCTCTGCGCCGCTTCATCTGTCGTGGACTCGCCTGGCAGTGCGGTCGTCACCGAAGGAGGCTCCCCCATGAGTCTGCCGTCTCGCCGCCTCGTCGCCGTCGCCGCCACCGTCCTGCTGCTGCTTCCGGGACTCGCCTTCGCCTCCGTCGAAGCACTCTTCGACCTTTCTTCTCCGGCGACAGCACCGTTCCCGAGCGACCGCTTCACGGTCGACGACCACGATCAGAACACCGGGCTGCGCGTGAGCCTGCCCAAGCCCGACTGCGCCGTCCGCCCGTCGGACTGCGCCGACATCGACGTCATCAACACGCTCGACGGGTTCAACCTGCAGCCGCGCCTGTCCATTCCCTTCTCGGGCCCCATCGACGTCTCGACCGTGAGCAGCCGCACGGTGTTCCTCGTCCGTCTCGGTCACCACGGCCGTGGCGGCGATCCCATCGGGATCAATCAGATCGTCTGGGATCCGGCCACCAACACGCTCCACGCCGAGTCCGACGAGCTCCTCGATCAGCACGCGCGCTACCTTCTGGTGGTGACTGACGGGGTGCGTGACGCCGAGGGTCGTCGAGTCAAGGGCGAGGCGCTCGAGGACTTTCTCGACGACGGCAAGCACGGACCTCGTCGCGGCGGGAGCTTCGGCGACTATCGCCGCGATCTCCGCGAGGCGCTGGACAAGGTGGAGATCCGCGGGCAGCGGGTGGTGGCGGCGAGCGTGTTCAGCACCTTGAGCGCCACGGCGGTGCTCGAGAAGATCCGCCACGAGATCAAGCAATCGCGGCCGAAGCCGGCCACGATGCTCGGGGCGTTCCCGCTCGGCTCCATCACGGCGATCCAGTGGCAACGCCAGATCGGGACGGCGCCGGTATTTTCCACCTCGTTCCTGCCGACGTCGGCGTTGAACATTTTCCCCGGCGCCGTCGGCGCCGTCGCCTTCGGCAGCTTCGAGTCGCCGGACTGGGAAACGCCGGCCAAGTTCATCCCGCCGATCGGGACGCGGACGGGCGTGCCGGCAGTTCAGGGCACCAACACGCTCCACTTCAACCTGTTCATTCCGGCCGGACCGGCGCCCGCGGGCGGCTGGCCGGTGGCCATCTTCGGGCACGGCTTCACGGACAGCAAGCACGGCGCCCCGTTCGCCGTCGCCTCGACGTTCGCAAGCCACGGCATCGCGACGATCGCCATCAACGTCGTGGGCCACGGTGGCGGCGCCCGCGGCACGCTGACGATCATCTCGATCTCGGGCGCGCCGGTCGTTATTCCGGACGGCGGGCGCGGGATCGACCAGGACGGCAACGGCACCATCGACTCGACCGAAGGGTCGAGCGCGGCGCCCCCGCGCGGCATCATCGGCAACCGCGACGGACTCCGCCAGACGGTGGCTGATCTCATGCAGCTCGTACGAGTCATCGAGACCGGAGGGATCCCGGGGCTCAGCCACCGGAGAATCTACTACGCCGGGCAGTCCTTTGGGGGCATCTACGGCGTGAAGTTCCTCGCGCTCGAGGATTCCGTGCGGGCGGGTGTTCCCAACGTTCCGGGCGGACCCATCATCGACATCGCGCGGCTGAGCCCGGCATTTCGGGCGCTGGTCGGCATTGCGCTCGCCACTCGTGTTCCGTCGCTCCTCAACGCCGGGCCACTGGCGCCGCCGGCGTGGGGCTTCAACGAGAACATCCCGCTACGGAATCAGCCCGCGGTGATCAACACCGTCGTGGGCGCGATGGAGATCCAACAGGTCATCGACAACACCGAGTGGGTCTCTCAGTCGGGCAACCCCGTCGCGTACGCTCCGCATCTGCGGAAACACCCGCTGCGCGAGACCGATCCGCCCCCCGTCATCATCCAGTTCGCGAAGGGCGATCAGACCGTTCCCAACCCGACCGCCTCAGCGATCTTCCGTGCCGGCGAGCTCACCGATCGCTCGAGCTACTTCCGCAACGATCTCGTGCGAGCGGCCATTCCCGGTGCGCAGACGAATCCTCACACGTTCTTGACCAACATCGCCGCCGTGCCGAACATCGCCGCTCTGGCGATCGCGGCGCAGCAACAGATCGCGATCTTCTTCGAGACCGACGGCGCGGTCGTCGTCGATCCGGACGGCGCCGGGCCATTTTTCGAGGTGCCCATCGTCGGTCCGCTGCCCGAGGGGCCGAACTTCTGACGATCGGGCGTCGACGCGCTCAGTGCGCCAGGCTGGGAGCCGTCAGCGCGGTCGCCTCCCGGCGCGGCGGACGGAACGTGAGGGCGATCGCCACGGCCCCGAGACCGATCCCGAACGAGCCGATGTAGAGCCAGAAGTAGCCGCCGAGCGTGTCGTAGAACCACCCGCCGGCCCAGGGCCCGAGGGCCATGCCCAAGGTGGACACGAAGCCGACGGCGCCGAAGATCGTCCCCATGATCCGCGCGCCGAAGTACTCGCGCACGAGGATCGCGTAGAGCGGCATCACCCCGCCGTAGGCGAATCCGAACGCCAGCGCGACCGCGTAGAAGTGCCAGAGCTCGCTGGTGACGAGGTAGAAGGTGATGGCCACCGCCTGGAGGGCGAGTCCAGCCAGAAGCACTCGCTTCGCTCCGACGCGATCCGCCACGAGCCCGCAGAGGATCTTGCCGCTCAGCGAAGCGAGGCCCGCCACGCTGAGGACCGTGGCGGCCGCCATCGCCGCCACGCCGTGGTCGATCGCGTGGGTGACCATGTGGAAGATCGGCCCCGAATGCGCGGCGCAGCACGCGAAGTACGTGAACGCGATGGCGGCGAAGTGCGGCGTGCGCAGCGCCTGCCCGACCGTGAGCTCAGGCCCCTCGGCACCGGTCGTCGCCCCGCGGAGGTTCGCGGTCGTGATCGCCGGCGGCTCGCGCACGAGCAACGCGGCGGGAATGATGAAGAGCCACGCCAGATCGCCGATCACCAGCATGGCGGTCCGCCAGTCGTAGTTGGTGATGATCCAGCGCGCCAGCGGCGCCGTGGTCGTCGAGCCGAGGCCGAGCCCCGCCGAGACGAGCGCGACCGCCAGGCTCCGATTCCGCGTGAACCAGCGCGTCGTCGTCGCCGTCAGCGGCGCGTACAAGCTGCCCGCCGCGAAACCAACGACCACGCCGAAATAGATCTGGAACTGGCCGAGGGTCGGCGCCCGACTCGCCATCACCGTGCCGAAGCCGATCAGGGTTCCGCCGAGGAGCACCACGAGGCGCGTCCCGAGCCGGTCGGAGAGTGCGCCCCAGACGAATGATCCGACGCCCATGCACAGAAAATTGAGCAGCGCGGCCGTGGAGATGCCCGTGCGGGACCAACCGGTATCGGCGGACATCGGCTGGAGGAAAACGCCGAGGGAGAACATCGCGCCGAACCCGATACAGGTCACGACCATCGCCGCGCCGACGATGATCCAGCCGTAGAAGACTTTTGCCGAACTCATCCCAGTGTCCCCTCCTATCCGCCGGCCATTGCTCCGACGATCAGAAACGGCTCGACCCCCCTCGCGACCGCTTCGGGCAGCGGGTCGTCCGGCGATTCCTGCGACAGATCTTGCTCGCAGGCGAAGAACCTCACGAACGCGCGGCGCTCGTGCGTGACCTGGTCGCGGATCGTCCCGCGCAAGGCCGGGTACCCGGCCTCGAGCGCGTCGAGGACCGAGCGCTGTGTGACCTTGCCCTCGACGTCGAGCTTCACCTCGCGGTCGACGCGCGCGAGCGTCCGCAGATGAGCCGGTAACACCACCCGGATCATGGCAGAGTCTGCACTTCGACGGACACCACGGGCGGAAGATCCCGGACGATCGGCGCCCAGCTGTCCCCCGCGTCGGCCGAGCCGTACACCTGGCCGCCGCTGGTCCCGACATACACGCCGCACGGATCGAGCGAGTCGACGGCCATCGCGTCGCGCAGCACGTTGACGTAGCAGTGGCTCTGCGGCAGCCCCTTCGTCAGCGCCTCCCACTCGTGGCCGCCCGTACGGCTCCGGTACACGCGCAGCTTCGCGTCGGGCACATAGTGCTCCGAGTCGCTCTTGATCGGGACGACGTAGACGGTGTTCGGCTCGTGCGAGTGCACGTCGATCGGGAATCCAAAATCGGTCGGCAGATTGCCGCCGACGTCCTTCCACGTCTCACCGGCGTCGTCGCTCCGCATGACGTCCCAGTGCTTCTGCATGAACAGCACGTTCGGCCGCGACGGATGCATCGCGATGCGGTGCACGCAGTGGCCGACCTCGGCGGTCGGGTCGGGGATCTGCTCCGAGCGGAGGCCGCGGTTGATCGGCCGCCACGTCTCGCCGTCGTCGTCGCTCCGGAAGACGCCCGCGGCCGAGATCGCGATGAAGATCCGTCCGGGGTGATTCGGATCCAGAAGAATCGTGTGCAGGCACATCCCGCCGGCGCCGGGCTGCCAGGCGGCTGCCGACGGGTGGTTGCGCAGGCCGGGAAGCTCACGCCACGTCTGCCCGCCGTCGGTCGTCCGGAACAGCGCGGCGTCTTGAATGCCCGCGTACACGGTGTCCGGGTCGTTCAGCGACGGCTCGAGGTGCCAGACCCGGGCGAACTCGAAGGGCCGCTGCGTTCCGTCGTACCAGAGGTGATTGCCGACCGCGCCTTCGTACGCGAGCTTGTTGCCCACCGTCTGCCACGTCTGGCCGCCGTCGCTCGAGCGCTGGATCACCTGTCCGAACCAGCTGCTGGATTGCGAGGCGTAGATCCGGTTCGGGTCGGCGGGCGATCCCTTGAGATGGTAGATCTCCCAGCCGCCGAAGTGAGGGCCGCTCACGTCCCACTTTTCGCGCCTTCCATCCGCCGTCAGGACGAACGCACCCTTACGGGTGCCGACCAGTACTCGAACACGGCTCATGCCGTCACTCCTTCCCAGACTTTCGGGAGATGCTCGTGTCAGGCCATCCGGGCCAGCTCGGCGTGTCGAGGACCCGCGTGGTGACGATCTGCCAGTCCGCTCCCACGGCGCCGGCTACTTCTTCTTGCCGGCGATCTGATCGCGCAAGCGCTGCTCGGCTTCCCTCAGCTCGGGAGTGAGCTGCGCGCCGAAGTCTTCCGCCTCGAACACCTGGCGAATCTCGATCTCGGTCTCGCCCTCGACGGGATTGGGGCACCGCTTGACCTACTCGGTCGCCTCTTCCTTCGACTTCACCTGGAACATCCAGAAGCCGCAGATGAGGTCTTTCGAGTCCTTGAAGGGCCCGTCGACGACCGTGCGGTTGGCTCCCGAGAACTTGACGCGCGCGCCCTTCGAGCTCGGATGGAGCCCTTCGCCCGCCAGGAGGATTCCGGCCTTCGCCAGCTCCTCGTTGTATTTGCCCATGTCGGCGAGGAGCTTCTCGCTCGGCATGACGCCCGCCTCCGTGTTCTTGTCCGCTTTCACGAGAACCATGAATCGCATCGTCCGCTCCTTCTAATTCTTGGCCGAGGCTTCCGCCGCCAACTTCATGCTGGCGAGGCCCTTCTCGAACTCACTCCCGAGTGTCTTGTCCATGTTGACGAAGAGGAAGACGGCCCGGCTGATGAAGCTGTTGTGGCCAAACATGCTCCACGTCACGGCGGTTCGATCGCCTTCGGGCTTGAAGGTGAACTCCGCCGTGTTGGTCGCCGCGAAGGGTTTCAGGAACTCGAGCTTGATCCTGACCAGCTCGCTCGGACGGCTCTCCGTGATCGTCATGCGCCCTTCGCCGACCTTGCTGTTGCCGGCCCACGCGAACATCGCGCCCTGCCCGGCCGGCGCGCCCTCGAACGAGTTCTTCGCTTCGGGGTCGAGCTTCGCCCACGGAGACCAGGCTTGCCAGTTGTGGAAGTCGTTGACCTGCACGAACACCGCGGGCGCGGGCGCGGCAATGGTCGTGCGACGCTCGATACGGAACTCCGACGGTCGCATGGCCACGATCACCGCGAGCCCGCCAACCACCAGCACGATGACGGCGGCGACACCGAGGAGGGCTTTGACCAGCACGGCTACCGAGCCTCCTGGAGTGCCGACGACCGGGACGATCCGCGAATGGGCGCCAGCTTCCAGCGGCCGTAGGCCACGAACGCCAGGAGGAGCAACACGACGAACGGCATCAGCGCCAACACGACGCCCCCGATCATCAGGCTGATGCCCGTCGCGCCGATCATGATGATCATCAGCCCCACGGCGGCCAGCGGCGTCAACCCCGGGCGGATCCGCAGAACGCTGGGCAGGATCAGGCCGAGGCCGCCGCAGATCTCGGCCACGCCGATGGACCTCAAGAACGCGCCGGGCATCGGGAACTGCCTGGTCATCTCCTCGATCGGCATGATGAACTTCATGACGCCGGCGAACAGAAACAGGAGCGCGAGCAGCCCCTGCACAATCCACAGCGCATACGCCATGCTCGAATTCCTCCCGTGATTTTTGATTCGGGCGCTGAGCCGGATCGCGCTACTGTGGCGGTCCCTCTCTGACGGGCCGTACCTCGATGGTCCCTACGCGCGCCAGGGGGCCTCGAGCCGCAAAGGCGATCGCCTCGTCGAGATTCTCGACGTCGATGAGCATATACCCGCCGAGCTGCTCGCGCGTCTCCGCGAACGGACCGTCGGTCAGGAGGCGTTTGCCGTCTCGCACCCGGACGCTGGTGGCCGTGGACGTGGGGTGCAGCGGGTTGCCTCCCAGGTACTGCCCGCGCGCCCTGAGCTCCTCGGTGACACGCGTCTGGCCCCAGTAGTATTCCTGGCGCTCGGCCACGCTCCGCTTTTCCCAGCTCTCGTCGAGATATACGAGCAACAGGTATTTCACATGCGCCTCCATCAGTAGGTCGAACGGGGGGCGCCGGATTCGACACCCGTCGTAGATTATCTACCGTGGAGCACTCCCTCGGGGCCAACGCGGCCGTCGATGCGGTCTATCGATCCGACTGGGGCCGGATCGTGGCCACCATGATCCGGCTGGTCGGCGACTTCGACGTGGCCGAAGAGGCCTCTCAGGAGGCCTTCGCGGCGGCGGTCGACCAGTGGGCCGCCTCCGGCGTGCCCGAGTTCCCGCGAGCCTGGATCATCCAGACAGCCCGCCACAAGGCGATCGACCGTATCCGGCGCCGGGCGCGGTTGGAGGAGAAACTGGATGTGTACGCCGCCACCGAGTCGACCCGCGCGGTCGACGAGCCGGACTACGACCCGGATCAGATCCCCGACGATCGCCTCCGCCTGATCTTCACCTGCTGCCACCCGGCGCTGTCGCTCGAGGCGCAGGTGGCGCTCACCCTCCGCACGCTCGGCGGACTCGAAACCGACGAGATCGCGCGCGCATTTCTCGTGCCTGTCGCGACCATGGCGCAGCGGCTGGTGCGCGCGAAGGGCAAGATCCGCGACGCGCACATCCCCTACTCGGTACCGGACGCGAAGGACATGCCGGGCCGCTTCGATGCGGTGCTGACGGTGATCTATCTGATCTTTACCGAAGGCTATGCCCCCACGCGCGGCGAGGCGCTCGTGCGGACCGATCTCTGCGCCGAGGCCATCCGCCTGGCTCGTCTCGTGAGAGGGTCGATGGCGCCCGAGCCGCCGGTGGAAGTGACGGCCCTCCTGGCCTTGATGCTGCTGCACGATTCCCGACGCGACGCCCGGCTCGACGAAGCGGGCGATCTCGTGCTTCTCGAGGATCAGGATCGCGGCCGGTGGAACCGAGCGCAGATCGCCGAGGCGCTGCCGCTCGTGGCCGAGGCGCTCCGCGAAGATCCCAATCCGTTCGCGCTGCAGGCCGCGATCGCGGCGGTGCACTGTCGGGCGGCTCGCGCCGAGGACACGGACTGGCCCGAGATCGTTCGCCTCTACGATCTCCTGGAGCGCGCGCAGCCCTCGCCCGTCGTATCGCTGAACCGCGCGGCCGCCGTCGCGATGGTGGACGGCCCGCGGCCGGCGCTCGCCCTCATCGACGAGCTTGCCGCCGGCGGTGAGCTCGACCGCTATCACCTCTTGCATGCCGCGCGCGCCGATCTGTTGCGCCGCCTCGGCTCCGACGCGGAAGCGGCGACAAGCTATGCGCGAGCGCTCTCGCTCGCGACGAACAACGCCGAGCGCCGATTTCTCGAGCGCCGCCTGCGCGAGGTCCAGCCGGGCACGGTCCGCGCTCGCACGTCGACCTCCTCGTGAACGACCCGATCCCGGTCCTGGCCGCAGAGCTGCCCCGGGTGGTCCGATGGGCCGGCGCCCTCGCGCGGCAGCTTCGGCGCCACGACATCGCGCTCGGCGGGAAGACCTCCGGCTTCGCGGACACGGATGCGCTCACCCTCGCGGACCTCTCGGTGCAGGAGCTCCTGGTCTCCGCGCTGCGCGACATGGGTCCAGCCGTGCGCCACTGCCGGGTCGAGGCCGAAGAGACCACGGGCGACCTGGGCCGATTCGCCGACCAGAGCGAGTGGGTGCTGGGCATCGATCCGATCGACGGCACGCGTGAGTACCGCGACCGCACGGGCAATCGCTATTCGGTCATGCTCCACGCCCGAACGTCGGAGACGATTCGCTATTCCATGGTGTACCTGCCGGAGGAGGGCCCGGAAGGGACCTGGCTCGAAGTGCGCGACGGCCGCATCGTGCTCGGCCCGGACGATCACACCCGCCCGGCCCGAACGGTGCTGGACGCGCTGCCGCCGATTGCCGCCGGTCAGCCACGAAACAGCCGGCGGATTCTCGTCAGCGGATTTCAGGGACGGGATGCCGAGCGCGCGCAGGCGGTCCGCGCGGCGGGGCTCGAAGGCGTCCTGGGCAACGAGACGCCGGGGAGTCTCTTTCCGCTGGTGGCGAACGGCTATCTGGGCGGCGCCCTCGTTCACACCCCCAACGTCTACGACTTTCCCGTGTGCATGCACCTGGCCCGCGTGCTGGGCGGTGACGCGATCAGGGCGCACGACGGCCGGCGCGTTGACTTTCGGGAGGTGTGGCGCGACGAGCGCGCCAAGATGTTCAGACTGCCGGGAATCGTCGCGTGCGCGACCGATCGCCGGGTGATCGAGACCCTCGTCGACGTGGCGCGCGGGTGGAGTACCGACCGATACTGAAGGGGGCGGTTACTTCGGGGCTCTGGCCAACACGGGTTGCTCCTGATATCGGCCCGTGAACACCTTCCTGAGATTCTCGATCTTCGGCAGGTCATTGAACACGATATAGGGATCGTGCGGGTTGTTGATCAGAAAATCCTGGTGATAGTCCTCCGCCGCGTAAAAGCCCTTCAGCGGATCGACCCGCGTGACGATTTCGCGTCCGAAGGCTTTGGTCTTCGCGAGCTGCGCGATGTAGGTCTGAGCGATGTTCTTCTGGGGCTCATCGGAATAGAAGATGTTCGACCGATACTGCGTACCCGTATCGGGCCCCTGGCGATTGAGCTGGGTGGCATCGTGCACGACCGAGAAGTAGATCTGTAGGATCTCGCCATACGACAGCTCTTTCGGATCAAAGACGATCTCGACTGACTCCGCGTGACCCGTGCCGCCGCGGCTGACCATCTCGTAGTCCGCCGTCGCCTTCGTGCCGCCCGCGTAGCCCGAGAGCACCTTGCGCACGCCGCGTACGTGCTGATAGACGCCTTGCACGCCCCAGAAGCAGCCGCCGGCGACGACCGCCGTCTGCAACGGGCCCGCCAGCTTCGGGTTGTCGAGCGTGGGCGGTGGAATGACGACCGCCTTCTCGGCGCCGAGCGCGGCTCCCGGAATCGCGACGCACCGCCCTATCGACATCGCCACGGCGACCACGACACTCATCCAATGCCGCTTCATCGAGAACCCCTCGCTCAGCCTAGCCGGGTCCGGTACCGCGGTCAAGAAAGCGGGGGATCACGCGGACTTCGCCTCGTAGGCTCGCCTCAGCTCGGCGATGTCGATCTTCTTCATCTTCAGCATCGCCGCCATGACCCGCTTCGCCTTCTGGGGATCCTTGTCCTGCAACAGCTCGGTCAGGATCGTGGGAACCACCTGCCACGACAGGCCGAATTTATCCTTGAGCCACCCGCACTGGACTTCCTCGCCGCCGGCGGAGAGCTTCTCCCAGAAGTGGTCCACTTCTTTCTGGGTCTCGCAGTTGACCACGAAGGAGATCGCCTCGGTGAACTTGAACACCGGCCCGCCGTTGAGCGCGACGAAATCCTGGCCCTCGAGCTGGAACGGCACCGTCATGACCGATCCCTTCGGTCGGCCGGCAGCCTTGGATCCTTCTTCGTCGTAGCGAGTGGCGCTTGCGATCTTCGAGTTCTCGAAGATCGACGTATAGAACTTCACGGCCTCTTCCGCCTGGCCATCGAACCACAAGAACGGCGTGATTTTTTGCGTGATCTTCGGCATCGGTGCCTCCTGTGCACTGAGCTGAGCTCTTGCTCTCATTATGAAGTCGAACGGCCAGGGCTCAAATCGACACCGAAACGGGTGTAGACTCGCCATCGTTTTCGACGCCCGCTGTTCCTTGAGGGTTGACGATGAGCGTCTGGCCCGCCACCGAACCTCTTTGTTCGAGCGCGAGCGCGGTAGCCGAGATCGCGACCGTGATCGATGCGCGCCCCCGGGACCTCGGAGGGGTCGCCGTCCGTCGCGTCCTTCCGGCCGCGGCGCGCCGCATGGTCGGCCCCTTCACCTTCCTCGACGAGATGAATGGGGGCTTCGCGGCCGGTGCGGGGCTCGACGTGCCTCCGCATCCACATATTGGCCTGGCGACGGTGACATACCTGTTCGAGGGCGAGATCGTCCACCGCGACAGCCTCGGCTCTCGCCAGCCGATTCGGCCCGGCGACATCAACTGGATGACGGCCGGGCGCGGCATCGTCCATTCGGAGCGCACGGCTCCCGATCAGCGAAAGCAGGGCTCGCGGTTGCACGGTCTTCAGCTGTGGGTCGCGCTTCCCCTGGCTCACGAAGAAGCTGAGCCCTCGTTCCACCACCATCCGGGTACGCTCCTGCCCGAGCGCGATCAGGACGGGGTGCGCCTCAAGGTTCTCGCGGGCACGGCGTTCGGCATGACTTCGCC
>Ga0137396_10001623_pt1 | contig 11973 bp, 10 predicted proteins | sample czc16metaG_FD_108284 | JGI IMG/M metagenome (GOLD analysis project Ga0137396, IMG submission 108284) | Vadose zone soil microbial communities from Angelo Coast Range Reserve, California, USA - czcobulk3.16 metaG | ecosystem: Environmental > Terrestrial > Soil > Vadose zone | place: USA...
AAGGAGTTTCCCATGGTCGATCATCGCGACCTCGTCGCATATGTCAGAAACCTCGTTCAGGAGATGGGAGCTCATGAAGATGAGCCGGTTCTTTTGCTTGAGCGATTTTACGATCTCTCTAACCTCGGACATTCCTCTAGGGTCGAGCCCTGTGCTCGGCTCGTCCAGCAGGAGGATTTCGGGTTCTGATAGAAGGGCTGCGGATATGTTGATCCGCTGTTTCATTCCTTTGGAGAATTTTCCGACTTTCTTGTCCAGCCATTCTTCCATCTTTACCTCTGCAACGACCTCTTCGATCTTCTTCTTTCTCTCCGACCGTGGCATTCCTCGGATTTCCGCGACCATCGAGAGAGCCTCTCTCGGGGTCAGAGACGGGTAGATCTCTGGGCTCTCGATAAGTGATCCGACGGAGGCGAGAGCTTTCTTCTTGTTCTCATGCACCGAGATGCCATTGATCAGTGCTTTCCCTTCGGATGCTCTGATCATGTCAGTGAAGAGTTTCAGAGCAGTTGTCTTTCCAGCTCCGTTCGGCCCGAGAAAACCGACGCATTTCGAACCTTCAATCTTCAGGTTGAGATTGGATAACGCGGAAAACGAGCCGTATCGTTTTGAAAGATTTACAGCTTCAATGGAAGGGCTGGACAAATCAGAATCTCCTTAGGATTTCAATCCCGGATTCATGAGAATTATTCTAACGGCGTCCAAGGTTTCACGAGGTGAATATTGTGAGTGCCCCAAATACCATTATTTAGGCACTTTTCTTCTCTCAGGAAAGAAACGAACAAAGGCTACGTCTCTGTTTCTGATGTGAGAATAAGCGTCTCCTCGAGATTCAAAGTTTAAAGAACGCTAAGGCGTTCAACGTTTGGGGCATCTGGTTATCCTTGACAAGCACGATTCTTCCGCGTTCATCCGACTACGAGGTGAAGTTGACCCCGGACCATGAGAGCCTCCGGAACACCATTCGTGATTTTGCCGAGAAACAGATCCGGCCGATAGTGGCGGAGATTGATCGGAAGAACCACATTCCCCGTGAACTGATTAACCAGATTGCGAAGCTCGGATTGACCGCAATTAGTTACAAGGAAGAGTATGGCGGGCTAGGCGCCGATCTGCTGTCGATGGTTATCGCGCTCGAGGAATTAGCCCGCGTCAGCGCCGCATGCTCAACAGTCTTTGTTGCTAGCCATCTTGTTTCTGAACCCTTGAACGAGTGGGGAACAGAGGAGCAGAAGAAGCGCTACCTCATCCCGATGGTCGCAGGCGAGAAGATCGGGGCTCACGCCATGACAGAGCCCGGCGCGGGATCTGATGTCGCAGGAATCAAGTCCACAGCGAAACTTCACGGGACCCACTGGGAGATATCAGGACGAAAGACATTCATCACAAACGGCGAGATAGCCGATCTTTACCTAGTCTTCGCCAGAACGAGCCCGTCGCCTAGTAGGCAGGAGAGACATAAGGGTCTCAGCGCATTCCTAGTCGAGAGGGGAACCGATGGATTCCAGGTCGCGAGCAAGATCGAGACAACCGGGTTACGCGGCTCGCAACCATCCGAACTAGTCCTCGACCACGTCAAAGTTCCAAAAGACAATTTGCTGGGAAAGGAAGGTGATGGATTCTATGTCGGAGTAAAGACATACGACCGTGGCAGGATTGATGTTGCTGCTCAGGGAGTAGGGATTTGCCAGGCCGCTTATGAGGCGGCTGTGAGTTACGCGCAGACACGGACTAGCTTTGAGAAGCCGTTGATCGATTTTCAACAGGTCCAGTACAAGCTTGCCGAAATGGCCATGGGACTTCATACTGCTCGTTTGCTGACTTACTGGGCTGCGTCCCTGAAAGATCAGGGTAAAGACTTCGTGAAAGCCTCATCAATCGCGAAGGTCACATCGACGGAAGCGGCAGAGAAACTATCACTGCTTGCTATGATGATACATGGCGGTTATGGCGTGGCCACAGAATACCCAGTCGAACGATTCCTAAGAGACTCACAGATCATCAAGACTTACGAGGGCACCAACGATATCCAGAGACTCTCGATTGCTAAGCAGTTATTGCGAGAATTGAAAGCCTAGCCAGGCTCTTTCTATAGCTGGCCTAGAGTGCCCCTTGCCAAGTCGCGACGCGACGATAGCCTGTAATGACGCGCAATCGATTTCGCAGCGCTTCTTGGAGTTTGATTTGTAGTGTCGATACTCAAACTCTTCTGAAACGGGATTTCTAAGTCGAGCTTGTATCTTCGAAACAGGTCACTCAACAGCTTCACGTTACCGACTTTTCCCAACCTCGTTCTTTGACTCGACCTTACACGTCTCGCCAACTCTTTCCGATCGCAGTAAAGGCGCACCAGGCACACCTGTCCTCCGTTCGATCTAACCTTTTGGAGGACGCGTTTCACAAATTTGTCGTCTTCGCCTTTGCTGTAGACAAAGGTGAAGATTGTGTCAATTCCCTCTTTCGCGGCTTCTTCTATCATCTCCAGTCGATATTTGCCGGTGAGGCGCCAGAAGGTCTTTGTTCCAAACTCGAAAATAGACTGGACAAACTGGATTGAGACGTGATTGTGGAAAAGCTTGAACCTTGTCAACTTTGCCAGTTCGGTCGCGACTGTCAGCTTGCCAGATGCAGGAGGTCCGTAGATGAAGACGAGTCTCATTACGCTGAAAGACAGCTCTCTAGGCTGAAATAAGTAGCGGCCAGGCCTTACACGAGGAGTTGAGTTTTGAGGTTCATTCTCTCTGGTCTCGGAAACTGGTACAATGGATGGAGCCTGGCCGATCAAGCAGTTCAGCTAGCTGACAAGCTCGGATTCTGGGGCGCTGTTATCCCGGACCACTACATGTGGGCTGAAGCCTACGGGCAACCGCAGAAAGATTCGACTCTGGAAAGCTGGATTGCACTCAGCTATCTCGCGGCAAAGACTCAGAGCATCAAGCTCGGAACCATTGTCACCCCGATCCCGTTCCGTCCACCGGCAATGCTAGCCAAGATGGTAGCCACCATGGACGTGTTGTCATCCGGACGCGCAGTCCTCGGCGTGGGCGCAGGATGGTCCCAGACAGAATTCGAAGGATACAGCACGTGGGATGAGCCGAAAACGCGCGTCGACAAGACACGGGAAGGTGTGGAATTGATCCTCCAGCTTTGGCAGAAGCCCCATGTTGACTTCAAAGGGAAGTATTACCAGGCGAAAGGCGCAATCCTTGATCCCAAACCGGTTCAGAAGCCCCACCCGCCTCTAATGTTCGGAGGCGTCGGCACCAGAATGCTACGGCTAGCAGGCCAGTACTCTGACATCTGTCACATCCCACCGTGGGTCCATGTTCCAATGGAGAAGGCTCGATCCGTGGTCAAGCAAGAAGCGCGAAAATTCCATCGTGAGGACAAGATCGCTTTTGCAGCCGGATCCGTTGCCAACCGAGACGAAAAATTCGATCTAAGAGCCGTTGGTCATGATGTGGAAAAGGCCGCAAAGGACGGAGCTCTATACTACATTGCACCCCTCCACCGCACAGGATACCTTGACAATCTCAAAGAATTCGCAAAGAGCATAATTCCCTCATATTCGGGTTTAGACTAGTATCAATCAGGGAAAGGAGAGCGCGAACAGTACACACGACCATTCAAGAAGAGGAACTCGAGGAACCGACCACTGAGACTCTTCGCAAGCTTCAACGATCATGCTACACAAGAAGATCCTTGACCGCGCATTGCCGACATTTCGTGAGAAACCAGTACTAATCCAGTTTGGTGAAGGAGACCCGATGATAGCGCAGCATTGGCCTGAGCGCTGGGCAAAAGAACTTCCTAACAACCGTCTAATCTTGATTCCAAGAGTCAAACACTTCACCTTCGAAGCAGACCCGGAGGCAACAGTCGAGAACTTTCTGTCATGGTGGGCCGAGACCTTCACGACGCCCAAGATCAATGCCCCACTGAAAATACGCTAACAGCAATTTCATATGTACTCGTGCACCGAAGGGATGGCTGGACATTGGGGGGAAATGTCGCCTGCGGATTCCCCGGGAAGTCAAAACAGCTATCTCTGCATGGGATATCGGTCGCATCTTAACTTGTAATCGAGCGAGAAGAGGAGTGGTCAACCGCAACTTCATGCTCAGAACACCTCATGGAAAATATGTCCTAAGACAAGTTTCGCACACGCATCACAAGACCCCTTGGGACTTGGAATTCGAACTAGACTACCTCGACTATCTAAAGCACGCAGGTTTTCCATACGACATACCATCAGCAGTCGCAACCAAGAACGACGGGTTTTTCGTAACTGGTCAAGGCCACTACTACTGGCTCTACAAATTTCTCGAAGGCGTCGTCCTCGAGGGACTTAACGAACCGCATCTCGCGCAACTCGCGGAGATGATGGCGTCATATCACAAACTGTTAGAACGATCAGCCCTCAATAATGGAAAACCGGCTTCAGACTTGTACAACAGAGCTGCCACGTTAAAGGAGATAGAAGAAAACAGGAAAGAAAGTCTGCAAAAAACCAAAGTTGATCGGAACGCGAACATCTTTCTTGAAGAGTCCGCAAAGTTATCTCGGATATTGCGCGAACTAGATGAAGGTCCCTATTCTAGGCTGAAATTCTATCCTATTCACAGAGACCTTAATCCGGAAAAATCTGATCTGGAAAGAAGACAAGCTAGTTGGAGTCATTGACTTCGAAAATGTCAGCGGGTCCAACGATCCGGTTGTCAAAGATATTGCTGTAACGATGCAATACTGCTGCAGAAGCAAGAAGGCCAAGCGTCAGCTGGACATAGATCTTGCAAAAGGATTTCTCCAGTCATACGAGAAACATCGTTCTCTATCCGAGAAGGAAGTTCGTTTGATTCCAGACATGATAACAGCCAGTTTCGTTGAGGATTTTGCTTACGCGTTCTGGATGTTGAGGAATGATCCAAAGAGGGCGAAGGCTTCTCGCTTAACTCTGTATTCGAGAGCTGCCCAGTGGAGCCATTCGAACAGAGAAAGGATTCTCAGGGCTCTTCTCAACTAATGCTGGGATGAATCCCTAGATAGTTAACACGGGTAAGCCAGGAAATTCCTCAGAAATATGTTAGGGGATCCCCGCTTCTCAAAAACATGTTGAAACACCGCCTGAGTCTTTCTGGAATGAATATGATAGCTCGCGATTGCTTTTGGAATATTTGGTAAAATATTAGTGTCGCCAGGCTTTTAACCCCGGAGACAACCACTAATTCGAGGATTGTACCAGAGACTGCAATTGGTCGCCACACTCTTCCTCCCATTGATCCTTCTAGGCGTTCTAGTCGTACCATCCATATTTTCTACACCGGTCTATCCATCTCATCCAGGAGACGGCTTGGTGCAGTCGAACGGTCTTCCGAGACAATCTGCAACAGTTTTACCGCAGCTGACGAATCCCCCCGCCGGTGGCTACTTTGATCATGTCGTCTTAATTATGATGGAGAACGAGGGGATATCAAACATCTGCGGAGGAAATCCGCCCCCCTGCAACGGGGCCTACTCCCCTTACATGTCCAGCCTAGCCAATACCTACGGAATCGGATCTCGGTACCTCTCCATTTTCCACGTGAGCCTGCCCAACTATATCGGTCTCATTGGAGGCTCGACAAATGGTTGCACGACCACTTCTGGCTGCCCAATAATGACGGGACCCAACATTATCGATCGTTTAGAGTCAGCAGGTCTAACGTGGAGAGGCTACATGGAAAGCCAGGCGGTTGCAGCAGGTTGTGACCAGATCAATAACGAGCCATATGAGACCGATCACAACCCCTTCATCCATTTCCAGGACATCCTAAACAGCACTGCTAGGTGCAACAAAGTGCTCCTGGCAAACCCCACTAGCTGTGGTGCCACAACCGATTGCGTTCTTATCAATCATCTCAACAACGCGTCGGCTCCAGCGCCTAACTTCATGTGGCTAACACCCAACGACTGCAACAACATGCGATCAACATACAGCACAATCTGCTCCAACGGTTGCGTTACCCCTGGAAGCGCATGCATAACGGCCGGTGACAATTATCTCAAGAGCCTCATCCCCAACATTCTAAATAGCCGAACTTTCACAACCACACGATCCGCCCTCTTCATCACATTCGACGAAGGCATCGGCTACTGCCCACTCAACAACAGCGCTGAAGACTGTCTCTACGCTGTATGGGCGGGTTCAGGGGTCAAAACAGGCTTCGTCACAAGCACCCTCTACAACCAGTACAGTCCCACAAAGACGCTCGAGGTCAACTGGAACCTGCCCAGCCTGACATCTAACGACGCTAACGCGACACCCATGACGGAGTTCTTCAAGCCGCCTCCTCCCGACATAACCATCTCCGCCAGTCCGCCCAGTCTCATAGCCTCAGCCGGTGCCATGTCCAACTCATCAATCACGTTGGCCAGCGTCAACAACTTCACTGGCACTGTTACCCTTTCGTCTTCAAGCTCGCCTATCGGCCTAAGCCGTTTTCTCAACCCCACGAGCGTAACTCTCTCTAGAGGAGGGACCGGGAGGTCAACCCTCTCTGTCAGCACGGCCACGGCTGGGAACTACACCGCAATGGTGATTGCCACGAGCGGGTCCCTATCCCGTAATATCACGGTTAGAGTCCAAGTTGTTGACTTTGCAATCACTGCCAGGCCAACGAGTGTCATTGTCAAAGCGGGGACTCTTGGGAGCTCAACTGTCACGATAGCAAGTCTCAACCGCTTCACCGGAGCCGTAGCACTGAATAGCAGCATTCCATCAGGGCTGACCTGTGGGGCTCTTTCGCCCGGAAGTATAAGCGGAGGATCGGGGAGCGCGACAGTGTCCTGTGGTGCCAATGCTGTTGGCAACTACACCCTGATTGTAACCGGTTCCAGTGGCAGTCTCGTCCACGCCGTCAGCATAACGTTCCGGGTAACTGACTTCGGCATTGCTGGCAACCCATCCTCCGTGATTGTACCTGTAGGGTCGAACTCCACATCGATCATAACACTCACTAGTCTTGCTGGCTACTCGGGAAACGTCACTCTTCTCGTTGCTAATATCTCGGATCCGACTGTTCAAGCAGGAGGAGGAGGTTTCGGGCATCCCCTAAGCATGGCCCCCCTCTCCTCAGTTCCAGGCGTCTCGATAAGCCCATCCATCATCAGCTTAGGACCGGGTGGGCAAGGGCGATCCCTCCTAAACGTCACACTTTCCCAGAACGTTTCTACAGGAAACTATACGGTCACGCTGATCGCCAAGGATGGATCACTGTTACACACCATCTACATCACGATCGTCGCGACAGATTTTCGCTTCGTATACCAACCAGCCCCTGTAACCTTGGCGCAAGGAGGATCTACGGCGATGACAGTCTGGTTGCAAGGTTTCAACAGTTTCCAGAACACCGTCAACCTAACCGTCCAGAACCCACTTGGAGGCCCGCAAGGAGTTCTCAACAGTTCCACCGTGAACGTGGGGTCCACCGGACCCAGCGGCATTGGCTTGACGATCAACGTCCCATCAACTACGCCACTGGGAAACTACACAATAACGGTCGTTGCTACTTGGAGGGGGGTCTCTCGCATGCTTAGCATTACAGTCTCGGTCCGGTCTGCCACCCCAGCCGGCATCGCAGCAGCCGTCTCTTACTGGATGAATCATGAGTCTCTTGCAGAGTCTGCGCTGGTCGGGCTCGTCACTCTGGTTTCACTGTTGGCCATTACGTCCCGCTCCAAAGTGAGCGTAGAGCATCGTGGGAGCAAATCATGGGTGTTCCGAGGTACACACTCTAGTTCTAGCCCGAGTTTCAGACAGCAAGACCTAGCTTGGCTCATAAGAAGAGCCTAGGCTTGGAATTAAGATCTCGAGCCTCATTGAGGACCATTCTGTCAAAGTAGTCTTCTCCATCAACTCCCCTCCGTCCAAGGTCCGCGTACACGACTCGAGGCACTCTAACACATCGCTCGGGGGTGGGTGGGGGTGGGTGTCTGACCGCTAAGGCTTGAAATGCTGGAGGCATGTGGAAAAGTCCTGGAAGCGCTCGTGAAGATCCTCGTCATCTCCGATACCCACACGGACTCCATTAGCAATCTGCCGCGGCTGGTCCTTGACGAGCTGTCGGGCGCTGACATGATCATTCACGCCGGAGACTTTACCAGCAAACGCCTCGTGGACGCGTTACGTAGGATAGGCACATTCAGAGGAGTCTACGGAAACATTGACGGGCCCGAGGTCAGGAAAGAATTGCCCGCACTTGACACAATCCAGGCGGGGGATTTCATGATAGGTTTGAACCATCCCGCAGAGGGAGGGTCTCCGCTTACCCTAGAACAAAGGTTGAGGCCCAAGTTCTCTGGGGTTCAAGAAATTATTCACGGTCATAGTCATCGGACGAAGAACGATTTTCGTGAGGGTGTTCTCTGGTTCAACCCGGGCAGTGCAACAGGAAGGTTCCCCGCTTCGAAGAAAACTTGTGGGATCTTGAGGGTGGATACCGAGATTCGAGGAGAAATCATAAGACTCTGACACGAATTATCTCACAGGGCAAATGTGTGTACCAGCGTAGATCCGAAGGGAGAATTGAGATCGAGGTACTGAAGACGAAACGGGATAGCTAGAGCAATCACACGCCATATAGAAACAGACATCACCTGGTGTAGGAAGTCGCCTCAATTAGTATATTTAGCTATCGAATCTCGATAATATCGTGGCCCGAAATGTTCTGGAATTGACAGTTACTTTAAGTGCTCAACTACAGGCAAACATGGAACTTCTTGGGTCAACATGAGAACAGTGGTTAGACTCGACCTTGTTTTGCTTTTGGCTCTCACAATTGCACTAGTCGTTCACGCAAGTCCCGTTGTCGCGACGAGTGCCACGCCGACTTACGTTCTTGGGGTCCCGAATCCCCTGGACCCGTTGATAGTAGATCTACAAAGCCTGACATCCTCGGTTACATTGCTGCCATCTGTATCCGCCTTGTCATCAATTGGTGGCAACACGATTCTTTTCATAGATGGAGCATGGCTTGCAACAGCATCGTCATTGGACCCGACAGTACTGTCTTCTGTCACGCAGACAGCCTTGACAGGGGTTCCGACCATTGTAGTCAGAGGAAACCCCTCGCTTCTGGCGAACTCCATATCTGGACTCCTAAAGACCCAGGCCATTGGTCTTCCACTGATCTCCGAGGGTCTACAGGTATTTGGCAACCTGTCTGACGGAACTCGGCAAGCCATGTCGTTCCAGGTCATCTCGGGTTTCGACTATGCAGTCCAAGCAGAATTCGCCTGGGCCCAGCAACTCCTCTTCCACCCAGTCGCAACACTGTTTGCGGCATCCAGCCCAGTGCAGACTAGCAACGGCTTTTCAAAGCGAATCGGCTCGTATATGACAGCGACAACCGGGGCTCACTGGGCCTTCATCGGCTCTGCCACAATCAGCACGGGAGACCAGTATGCTCCCGTGGCGAGGACCACTTTCAACTTCAGCATCTATTCCCTTCAGAATAGCGGAAGCTCAACTTACAAGTGGTACAACTTCTTCTTCAACAAAACCATTGAACCCGGGATTGGGATCTACAATAGCGATTGGAGAACGGCCCAAGAACTGGACCACAACAGCGTAAACAACAGAACGACAAACCTCTTCGTTGACCATGGACCCCGATTCTTCGGCACAACCGGTCCCTCTCAGCTCACCTACAGCATCGGAGTCCAATCAGGAATGCTGGGGGCGTCCACTACAGCCAACCAGACGGTGACTTACTTCCTCAAGAACACCCAAGTAACCGACATCAGCCAGGACATGTTCAAGCTAGGCTGGGAACACGACATCGCTGCACAGACAGGCGCGGGCAAACTAACCTATTCTATAATCCCAGGTTGGACCGACCGGATCAACATGACCGCTCGCGTCGACACTCAAGGGAGCTTCGCATCGAGCTTTAGCAATTTCAGAACATCTCAGACCCAGACAATTACCACGACACTCGGAGTCTTCGGTGGATAAGAACACCTGACACTCTTCGTTAACACTGTGGATCTTAATCGCAAGGTCCCCCAACCCATTTTCAGCGCAACCTTTGCTTCTGAGGCGGCTCTGAGAATTGTCCAGGCTTCATCTATGAATACGTGAGTGGGAGCTTTACCACCACACGCGGCTGGGATCTCGACTGGTCTTGTACCAGCCATAATGCTATTCGATCTATAGGAGGACCAGAAGCTATCTTCTAAAGTGCGGGATTAGTTTTCTACATCTTCATGCGCTATTAATGTCTCCAAATCGATTCATCCCAACAGTCGGGACTTTGATTCCGAGAATCAGGCTAGAGGTCAGTAGTCTTTTGAACGAGTTCTGTCACCTCTCGGTTCTCTACTCGGACTGCCTGCCAATTGAACTGTCATCAGGCATGCTTGGGAACAGAATCTACGCGTCTCGGAACTCTCAGTTGAGACAGAATCACATCCATCGTGAGCTACAGAAAGCACCCATATCTGCACGCTCTTGGTACGCTTTCGCGAGAGACTTGATGAGAGCTGGAGACTTGGAAGAGGTTGTATTAGAATGGAAGGGTCGCGAGACCATGACTGATTTGTTTCTGAACATCTTGTCTCAAGGGTCAAACGGTTGGGAGCAAATATGGGACCTGACCCGGCCAAGGCTGGAGGAATACAAGCAGGAATTTGGATCCGTATGGTCTCCGATAGCCGATTCAGTGCTGTCGTGTCTATCCCAACTCTCTCATGTCGAATGGACGGCCGATGAGATTCGAGTTCATTTTGTGGACTGTTTAAACGGTGGATTCGCTTGGCACGACAGCATGGCCTTCGCTACTTTACCTGATATCGAAGTCCAGAAGAAATTCCTAGCCCACGAACTCTCGGAACTCATAACACCTAGCCCGTTCGTGACGAGGGAGTTGGGAAAATCGAGCCTGGACCCAGAGATCGCTCATACGATGATTTCGGATCTCTTGTCAAGAAAATAATTGTCACACTGAAGACGTCGTGAGCAGTTATGCCAAAAGCGCATCCTTGGGAGCTAGCCTGGAGAGAACAGAGGTGGGCAGAAACCTCCCCACCGCTCCCTGTCGTCGTGGACTTCGCAAACGACCTCAAACGTGAAGGCGCAAAGAGGGTTTTGGATCTAGGTTGCGGGGCGGGTCGTCATTCCGTACTTCTCGGCAAAGACGGCTTTCAAGTTGTAGCCCTTGACATCTCCGAAACAGCGCTCAAAACACTCGAAGATCGATTGAAGACTGCTTCCATTGACAGCGTCACTCTTGTCAAGCATGAGATGTGGGACCTTCCGTTCGTTGACGATTATTTTGACGGCGTGATATGCACAAACGTTCTCCACCACGGCAAGCTGATACAGATCAGGCGGGCGACCAAAGAGGTTCATCGAGTGATGAAGAAAGGAGCCTCGGCTTTCGTCATTGCTCTGTCCACGGCAGATTTCAGAAGGGGCAGCGGAAAGAGACTTGAGCAGAATACCTTCGTCTTTACGAGAGGAGAGGAGCGAGGAATAATCCATCATTTCTTCCCACGCAAAGAACTAGAATCATGTTTCAGAAAATTCGAGATCACTTCCTTCGAGGAGAGGTTGATCCCTGTTGAAGAGGGTGGAAACCGTGCCCATTTTCTTGTGAGACTGAGGAAGTCCTAGGAGGGCTTAGTTGCTCTTTTCGGCCCGCTTCGACATGTGAGCCACCATCATCTTGTCCGCATTGTCATACGCCAGGCGAATCAGTTCTTTCGCGGTCTCAGTATCTTCTTCCGAACGGATTCTGAAAGTAACCCAACCGGCTTCATGATGAACAAAGCGATGCTGTTCAGCCTTACCCTCTTTCAGTACTCGCTCTTGGTCTTGCTTGGAGAGTCTAATGTCAAGCTGCAAAGTCCCATGAGTATGCATGAATTCCAGACCTTGGACCTGGAATTCTATGCCGCCGAATCGGTGTAACGCCTTTGTGACATTCGGGAGTA
>Ga0137396_10001625_pt1 | contig 11972 bp, 10 predicted proteins | sample czc16metaG_FD_108284 | JGI IMG/M metagenome (GOLD analysis project Ga0137396, IMG submission 108284) | Vadose zone soil microbial communities from Angelo Coast Range Reserve, California, USA - czcobulk3.16 metaG | ecosystem: Environmental > Terrestrial > Soil > Vadose zone | place: USA...
GAAGCTCAGCAGCGACCCCAACCAGCCGAGTTCGGCGACCCGCGACCAGCTGTTCGTGGGGATGCAGGCTAACCTGTTCAGCTCGCAGGAAAACGCGGTAGCGATGACCGTGTGCATGTGGATGCAGCAGTGCGCCGGCGTCGGTGGCCGGTTCGTCGACCAGTACAGCCACTACGTGATCGACGAATTCAGCTGGGACGGCAACTGGTTCAACGTGTACACCGGTGGCGGGCTGATCGATTTGCGCAAGATCGAGGCCAGTGCGCGCGCCGACGGCGACAGCGTGTACCTGGGCGTCGCAAAGATTTGGGAAGCGTTCGACATCGGGACGGCGGCAGATTGGTGGGGCAACATCCCCTACACCGACGCGGTGGGCTCTGCTGCCACGCCTACGCTCGACGCGCAGGCCGCCGTGTTCGACTCCGTGCAGGCGCTCTTGTCGCAGGCGATCCTCGAGCTCGGGGGGCCTGGGGGCGGGCCCGGCCCGCAGGATCTGGTCTATGGCGGGAACAAGGCGAAATGGATCGCGGCGGCCAACACCCTGAAAGCGCGGTATTACCTGCATACGGTAGAAGGCGCAGCGAACAAGGCGGCGGTGTACGGCAACGCCATCACCGCAGCTTCGTCGGGAATCGGGTCGACCGCGGGAGACCTGAAGACCTTCCATACCTCGGCGACGTCCGAGCGCAACATCTGGTACCAATTCCAGCTCACCACCTTCGGGCAGGACGTCGTGGCCGGGAAGTTCTTAGTGGACCTCATGAAGGCGCGGAGGGACACGATTCGCCTGGCGCAGTACTTCGGGAGGAACAAGGGCGGCGGCTTCGGCGGGCAGGATATGAACGTCGTGCAGTCGAGCGACTCGATCTCCGCCATCAAGGGAGGCGGCCGCAACGTGCCGGACTTCCCACAACCGCTCGTGACGTACCAGGAGAACGAGCTGATCCTGGCGGAGGCTTACAACCAGACGGGGAACGACCCGTTGGCCATGACGCATCTCAACAACGCGCGCGCCGTCCCGGGGCTGCCAGCACTGGTGGGGGTCACGGGCGCCGCTCTGCTCGACTCGATCATGACCGAGAAGTACGTTGCGCTGTTCGAGAACGTCGAAGTCTGGAACGACTATCGCCGGACGTGCATTCCGGCGCTCGTACCGTACCGCACGGCCAACGGCGCCAATCCGATCTGGCGCGACAAGATCCCCGGCCGCCTCTACTACGGGGGAACCGAGGGGAACGTGAACACCAACATCCCGAGCCCCGCGCAGCAGGTTTCCAGCAACGGGTTCCGGAATCCCAACGACACGGCGGACTGCCCGTAGCGGGCGGGCGACGTGGTGACTGCGGGGAGCGGATCGTCCAGGGACGGTTCGCTCCTCGTGGTGCTCTGGCCAGGTGCCGGCCGAGACGTTTGATTGAGGCATGAGCGGCCGCGTAGCGGTTCTGTTGGCTTGGTGCTGCGTGGTCGCGGGGTGCTACATCTATCGGCCCCTCGCGGCACCACATCCCGAGCCCGCGACGTACCTGGCGGTCACGCTGACGGAGGCCGGTTCCGAGGATCTCGCGCGCTACATCGGCCCCGACGTCGGGGTGGTGCGCGGTCGGTTCCAGGGCACGAGCGAGCGCGGGCTCACCCTGTCGGTCTTGCAAGTCGAGCTGCGCCGGGGCGACGTGCTTTCCTGGCAGGGCGAGACGGTGGTCGTGCCGCGCGCCTTCGTCGCGTCGGTCGAAGAGCGCCGAGTGTCGCGGGGGCGGATCGTGTTGCTCGCCGGCGGATCGATCCTCGCCCTACTCGCCACGTATCAGGCATTCGGCTCGGCCGGCGGCGGCGTGCCCGCCCCCGGTGGCCCCGGGACGCCGCGGTAGCGCGTCGTCCTCTCCGGCACGAAACGTCGCATTGCGCAGGACCGCCTCCCGGCCCGCAGTAGCCTAGTACACTCCCACACTCGAGCGCTTGAGGTCGGACTCGAGCGTCCACTCGATGTACTGTCCCGGTTGGATGATCAGCCGCTCCGTGCGGGCAAAGTCCGGGCTGCCGATGGCGTCGCCGTACAGCTGGATTTCATGGCCCTGCCCGAGCAGGCGCACGGGGAGATAAAAGACCTGGCTCGACGAGCCGGTCACCGTGCCGATGCGGGTCCGCTGCCCGTCGTGCAGCACGTACACGACCACGTCGAGGTAATTGTGGTTGGTGACCTGGAGGGCGATCTCGCCCGCAGGCGCAGCCACGACCGCCTGGGCGCTCGGTTTGCGGTGCCACCAGCAGGCGGGCGCGGCGTACAGCAGGGCGCCGAGCGTCGCCGCGCTGAGACGGCCTGCGAGGATCCTGCGCACCCGGGTCACGGACGCTCTCCGGCGCCAACCTACCACTAAACGCGGGCTCTTGCGACCCTCTCTATCGCAAGCCACGTTTGACCCCGGTTTCGGCCGTCGTGCAGTTCCACTTGGTTCACGGAGGTGAATCATGTGCCACGCCTCGTTCGCTCGGCGATATCGTCCCTCCGCGGCACTTCCGCAACATCGATGTAAGCGGTAAGCGGTCACTCGCGACACACCGACCAAGTCTCCCGCCGGGGGCTTGGTGTTGCTGGCGTCCAAACCTCGCTTCGTATGAGGACAGACCGATGAATCTTCCATCTATTCGGCAGCTGATCGGCGTTGCAGGAGGGGTCGCGCTGCTCGGCGGCGTCGTGTCGTCGGGAGCCGCCCAGCAGGGCTCGATCGCCGGGCGGGTGACGGACCAAGCGTCCCAACAGCCCGTGTCCGGTGCGCAGGTGGTGGTCGAGGGCTCTGTGCTGCGGGGACAAACGAATCAGGAGGGCCGTTACCGAATCGAACGGTTGCCGCTAGGGGAGTACCGGGTCCAGGTGCGCCTGATCGGCTACGCCACTGCCGTTCGCCCTGTCACCCTGACGGCCGGCGAGCCGGCTCAGCTCGACTTCACGCTCACGGCCGCTCCAGTCTCTTTGGAGGGCGTCACCGTCGTTGCAGCGACCGGTGAGGAGCAGCGTGCCCGGGAGATCCCCAATACCGTTTCGCACATCGACGCCTCAAAGATCAACCAAGAGGCGTTGCCCACGAACCTTGCGGACCTCCTCAACGCGCGGGCGCCGGGTGTTCAGGTGCTGCCGTCGGGTGGCACGACCGGCACGGGCTCTCGCATCCGGATTCGCGGCGCAACCAGCGTCTCGCTTTCCAACGAGCCGATCATCGTAGTCGACGGAGTCCGTGTGGAGAACGGGGCGGAATCGAATTCCATCGGCGTTGGTGGCCAGACGCCCTCGCGGCTCAATGATCTCAACCCCGACGAGATCGAGTCGATCGAGATCGTGAAAGGCCCCGCCGCCACCTCGCTGTACGGCACCGATGCGGTGAACGGCGCCATTCAGATCAGGACCAAGCGGGGCCGGCCGGGGCCGACCAGATGGACCGGCTACGTGGAGGGAGGCGCCCTCAACGACCACGCCGACTGGCCGGCGAACTTTACCTCCCGCACCAATACCGGAGCGTCTTGCTCGTTGACGGCCGCCGCCTTGCCGCCCGGGGCGACCGGCGCGTGTGTGATCGACACCGTTCGTAGCTTTAACCCCCTTAAGGTCTTCAGCCCGTTCCAGACCGGCAGCCGTCAGCAATACGGGCTGAGCGCCTCGGGTGGCAGCGAAGCGACGACGTTTTTTTTGTCTGGCGATTTCGAGCGGGAGAAGGGCGTGTACCACCCGAACGATCTGCGGCGCGTGAGCCTGCGGGCCAACGTCCGCAACCAAGTCAGTCGCTTGCTCGACATCGCGGTCTCGACGGGCTATGTCTCCAGCAACCTCGGGTTGCCCCAAAACGACAACAATTCAGCGGGCATCGCCTCCAGCGGGCTACTCGGCTGCGCGCAGCTGGCCTGTCCCATTGACACCGCCAAACACGGGTACGGATTCCTCACGCCGGAACAGGCCTTCAATATCTTCGTGGCCCAGGGCATCGAGCGCTTCACGGGTAGCCTCAATGCAAATTTCCGGCCGACGAGCTTCCTCAGTATTCGCGCCGTGGCTGGGACGGATGTCACGAACCGCTTTGACCAACAGACCATCCCCCCCGGACTCGTTCCCCTGAATCAAAACACATTGGACGGGAACCGGATCTCGAACCGGACGCAGCTGTTCAACTACACGGCTCAGCTCACCTCCCTGGCGTCGTTCCGCCTGAGCTCGGAACTCGTGTCTAACACGTCGGTGGGGGTGCAGTACTTCAAGAACGTGTTCGCCCAAACGGTGGCGTCGGGCCGCAAGCTGGCCAAGGGGTCCACCTCACTCGCGGGAGTGGTCATTCCCACGGTGAACGAGACCACTAACGAATTCGTCACGATCGGTGAGTACGTGCAAGAGGAACTCGGGTTGCGCGACCGCATTTTCTTCACGGGCGCCCTGCGCAACGATCGCAACTCGGCGTTCGGTAGTTCGTTCGGCAACATCGTGTATCCCAAGGTGGGAGGATCGTGGGTGATCTCCGACGAACCGTTCTTCCCTCGGTCCGATCTCATGAACTCGGTGCGGTTGCGAGCCGCGTGGGGCAGATCGGGTCGGCAGCCAGGCCCGAATGATGCCATCGCGTTCTTCAATCCGGTCGCAGTCGCCGCCAGCGGCGATGTTCCCGGCATCACCGACAGCAGCGTGGGCAACCAGAGCCTCAAGCCTGAGCGGACGAGCGAGTGGGAGGCCGGCTTCGACGCCGACCTGTGGCATCAGCGGGTGCACCTCGAATTCACGTACTACGATAAGTCCTCCAAGGACGCCCTGATTCGCCGACGGCTCGCGCCCTCTTTGGGCGTGAGTACCGACCAGTTCCTGAACCTCGGTCAGGTCAGCAACAAAGGTGTCGAGATCCTGCTCAGCGCTCAGCCGGTCAACACGCCGCGCTTCTCCTGGAACGTGACCGCGAGTGCCTGGGGAAACCGTAACCGGCTGATCGACCTGGGGATCGACCCCGCGACCGGCAAGAAGATCAAACCGATCATCTTCGGCTTGGGTGGTGCCTCACAGCGGCACCAGGAAGGCTACCCGCTGGGCGGGTATTGGGATTTCCCGTACACCTTCAACGACGCGAACAAGGACGGGCTCATCGCGGCGTCCGAGGTGACGGTCGGACCAGCCCAGGTGTTCCAGGGCACGCCGCTTCCGACCCATGGCGGGACGGTGAGCACCGAGGTCAGCTTCCTGCGCCATTTCCGGCTGTACGGTCTCTTAGACGGGCGTTTCGGCAACAAGCTGGACCACAGCACCGAGGAGTTTCGTTGCCTCCTCGGGATATGCCGAGGCCGGCGCGACCCCAAGGCCCCGCTCGCCGATCAAGCGCGGGCAGTGGCGACAGTGTTCAACGGACTCGAAACCGGCTATTTCGAGGACGCGGGGTTCGTGAAGCTCCGGGAAGTGTCGTTGACCTTTTTCGCGCCGGAGACTTGGGCGAGCAGACTCGGCGCGAGCGCGTTGAGCGTGACCCTGACCGGGCGGAACCTCGTCACCTGGACGAACTACACCGGGGTTGATCCGGAGTTGAACGACGCCGGGCAGTCCAACTTCAACACGGCAGACTTCCTCACACAGCCGCCGGTGCGATACTTCATCGCCCGCGTCAACCTGACCTTCTGAGCGAGGCGCCCATGCGAACCACGATGCTACAGGGAGCCGACCGGAACGGTGGGAGCGTCCGCCGCTCCGCACGCCGACTCGCGCTACTCTTGTCGGCGTGCCTCGTCCTTCCTGACGCGGGCTGCAGGGATCCGCTGAACGTCCACAGCCCGGATATCGTCACGCCCGCTAACCTGAACGACCCACGTGCCCTGCCGGCCATACGAGCCGGGGCCATCGGAGACTTCACGTTGGCATACAGCGGATCCGGGGCCCAAGGATCCGGTGGCACCACCGAGGGGATCATCATGACCACCGGTCTGCTCGGTGATGAATGGATCAATTCCGAAACCTTTCCAACGCGAATCGAAGTCGACGCCCGCCGCATCCAGGTGAACAACGCCACGATGCAGACGGTGTTCCGCGATCTGAGCCGCGCCCGTCGAGCGGCCGAGTTCGCAGCGGACAAGTATCGCGCACTGGCCGACACGACGGCTTCGAGCGGGTTCCCGGAGATGTTGGCGCTGGCCGGACTCACGTACGTCTTCTTCGCGGAGAACTACTGTTCGGGCGTCCCCTTCAGTAGGGCGAGCGAGAGTGGCACGTTCACTTTTGGTCCGGCGCTGACGACCACGCAAATCCTCGACACGGCCATCTCCCGGTTTAACGCCGCGCTAGCGGCAGCGAGCGCCTTGGACATAACCAAAGGAGTCAGCGCCGGCACCAAAGCGCTCATTACCAACCTGGCAACCGTAGGGAAGGCACGTGCTCAGCTGGATGAGGACAGCCTCGCGACGGCGGCGGCGACGGTGGCCGCTGTGCCGACGACCTTCGTGTACTTCGCGGAGCACTCAGAGATTACGACGCGCGAAAACAACGGTGTCTTCAACGGCAACACGATTTTCAAGCGGTACTCGGTGGCCGATAAAGAGGGAGGCAACGGGCTGCCGTTCCGGTCGGTCGCCGATCCCCGCACTCCGTCCCGTCGTCTGCCCGCCGCGAACCGGGGCTTCGACGGAGCAACGCCGCAGTTCGACAACCTGCGCTTCGGCACACGCAGCGCTCCGGTGCCGATCGCGACGGGTCTTGAAGCGCGTCTCATTGAAGCGGAAGCGGCGTTGCAGGCTGGGGATTTCGCGACGTTCCTGTCCAAGCATAACGCCTTGCGGCAAACACCTCCCCCCTACATCGGCACCGACACCGTCGGGCCGGCGATCCAGACGGTCGCACCGTTAGTCAATCTGGGCGCCGCGGATACTGTCGCCGCGGGCAGTGCGGTCAATCTGCATTTCGCCGAGCGCGCGCGCTGGCTCTGGCTGTCGGCCCATCGTCTCAGCGACTTGCGTCGTCTCGTGCGTCAGTACGGGCGTCTAGCGGATGCGGTGTTTCCTACGGGGCCGTACTTCAAGGCACAATTCTCAGCCTACGGTACGGACGTGAACTTTCCCATTCCGTTCGACGAGTTCAACAACCCGAACTTGAGCGACCTGCCGCCCACCCAGAGCTGCATCGATCGCAACCCGTAGCGCGGCAAGGAGTCCCACACGACGGGGAGAGGTCGGTCCGACCTCTCCCCCCCCGCCGTCGCGGCCTGCGCCTGCCGCCGTTCAGTCCTGCGAGCCGTCCTTGGTACGAATCTCGATGACACCGCCGCTGGCATTGGTCCCGTAGTAGGTGGTGCCCTCCGCGCCAGTGAGGATATAGATGCTGAAGATCGTCTCCGCGGGGATCTGCTCGAGCACCTTGAAGTCGGAGACCCGCACCCCATCGAGCATAATGATCGGGGAATCTTCGAGCAGAATGCTGCCGCGACCTCGCCGTTCCATGCTGGCGGGGCGGCCGGTCCGACTCTCATGCGTGCTGAACACCGGGGCGGCCCGTTTGATCACTTCCCAGGCGGTCTTGCCTCCCGACTGCTTGATGCGCTCCTCGGTGATGAGGATCCCACGGGTGGCGGTGTGGTTGTTGGCGTGCTGGACGCTCGGGCCGCAGGCCAGGGCGGCGAGGAGCAACGAGGCGGTGCGCACCTTCATGTGAGCCTCGAAGGTCTAGGAAAACGTACCCCCGACATGCGAATTGTTGCGCCGTCGCCGGCGGGAGTCAAGCCACCGCCCTGCGCTGCGAGGTAGCTTCTACACACCTGTGCCACTGCTCTCGTTCATCGTCCTTGCGCAGATAGCGCTCCCGCCGCCCTCGGGCTACGTCAACGACTTCGCCGGCGTGCTCGACCCCCCGGCGGTGTCGCGCATGGAAGCCGTGATCGCCGAGGTGCGTGCCAAGAGCCGCGGCGAGATTGTCGTCGTGACGCTCCCGGACTTGGGCGACCGCGCGGCGAGCGACGTCGCCCTCCAGATCGGACGCCAGTGGGGCGTCGGGGCCAAGGGCGCGGCTGGCGACCCGGCGAAGAACCTGGGCGTCGTGGTGCTGCTCGTGCCTTTGAAAAACCACCGCCCCGGTACCGGCCAGGTGTTCATCGCGACGGGCCGCGGCGCCGAGGGGTTCCTCACCGATGCGCGGGTGGGACGGATCCGCGATGCGATGACTCCGTACTTGGCGCGCGAGGACTATGGCGCGGGGCTCGCGCTGGGCGTCGATTTGATCGCGCAGGCGTTCGCGCGCGAATTCGGGTTCACGCTGACCGGGGAGTCGCCGCCCCCGCCGCCCGACGCAACGGGCCAGCTGCCGATCCCCGCGGGCCTGGTGATCGCTGTGATCGTGCTGCTGATTCTCGTCACGCGCGGCCGCATCCTATGGTGGATTCTCGCGCTCGCGTTCAGTAGGTCCGGTGGCGGGCGGGGTGGAGGCTGGGGAGGTGGGGGCTGGGGCGGGGGCGGGGGCGGGGGCGGGGGCGGCTGCAGCGGCGGCTTCGGTGGATTCGGCGGCGGTGGTGGCTTCTCGGGTGGCGGCGCGGGAGGGAGATTCTAAGGATGGCGACCATGACGGTGGAGCGGTTTGCGGAGTCCGTCGCCGCCGCGTTGGGTGACCGGCTCGTCGCGCTCTTGCTGTACGGCTCGGCCGCCCGCGGCACGCACGTGCCGGGCCGCTCGGACGTGAACACGCTGCTCATCTGTGACGCGGTGGACGAAGCCCTGTTCGTGCGTCTCGAGCCCGCGGTGCGGGAGTGGGGGCGCGCCGGTCACCCGGCGCCGCTCATCCTCACGGAGCGGGAGTGGCGCACCTCGGCCGACGCATTTCCGATCGAGTACGAGGACATCCGCGAGGCCCATCGGGTGCTCGCGGGTCGCGATCCCTGGCGCGGCGTGACGGTGCAGCGTGAGCACCTGCGCGGCCAGCTCGAGCACGAGCTGATGGGGAAGCTCGTGCGGCTGCGCCAGGCGTACGCCGCGCTGCGGGGTGATCCGAAACAGCTGGCGCGAGTGATCGTAGGGAGCGCCGCGGGATTCTTCACGATGCTGCGGGCGACGCTGCGCCTGGCCGGCAAGACACCTCCCGTCCCGCCGGACGCGTTGGTCCGGGAGGCCGGGGCCCTGATGGGATTCGCGCCGGAACGACTCGCGGCGCTCGAGGCGCACGCCCGCGGCGTGGGGCAGCTCAAGCTGGCGCCGGGTGATCCGCTCCCGTTGGCCTATCTCGCGGCGGTGGCGCACACCGCCGAGTTCGTCAACCGACTCGCGTAGACAGCGAAGGAAGGAACGCTCCGTGAACAAGCTCAAACGCTCGTGGGTCCTGGCTCTCGCTCTCGTCGCGGGCTGCGGCTACAACACCATCCAGACGTACGACGAGCAGGTGAACGCCGCCGCGGCCCAGATCAAGGTGCAGCTCCAGCGGCGCGCCGACCTCGTCCCCAACCTCGTCGAGACTGTAAAGGGCTACGCCAAACAGGAGCAGACGGTGTTCATCGAGGTGGCGCAGGCCAGGGCCAAGCTGGCGGGGGCGGTGCAGGGCGGGGACTTGCAGCAGATGGCGCAGGCGAATGCCCAGCTGACCGCGCCGCTCGGCCGGTTGCTCGCGATCGCGGAGAACTACCCGCAGCTCAAGTCGAACGAGAACTTCCGCTCGTTGCAGGACCAGCTCGAAGGGACCGAAAACCGTATCGCCGTCGCGCGCCAGGACTACAACGACGCGGTGAACCGCTACAACGCCTACATCCGGCGCTTCCCGCAGGTGTTGACGGCGAAGATCCTGGGCAAGGGACCACGGCCGTACTTCGAGCTCGAGACACCCGGCGCGGCGCAGGCGCCGAAGGTGGATTTCTCGAAGTAGCGTGTCAGTGAGACTTCAGCTACCGTGGATCGTTTCGCTGGCTGCTGCGGGCGCGGTACTCGCCGGCTGCAACCACACTGAGGCGCCGCTGCCGCCCATCCCGGGCCATCTTGCCTTCGTCAGCAACCGCGGCCGCACCGGCGTGCAGTACGACATCTTCGAGATGAACGCCGATGGCACCGGGCTCGTCAATCTGACCGACTCGTTGGCATACGACGACTGGCCCACGTGGTCCCCTGATCACTCGAAGATCGTATTTCAGTCCGACCGCGATGTGAATGCCGCTCAGCCCCTCGACATCTTCGTCATGAACGCCGATGGGACGAACGTCGTGCAGTTGACGGTCGACACGACCCAGGAGCGGCAGCCGGCATGGTCGCCCGACGTCGCCAAGATCGCCTTCGCGTCGAATCGGGAGGGCAAGCTGCACATTTTCACGATGAATGCGGCGGACGGGAGCGGCGTGACGCGGTTGACCACGGGACTGCAGACCGACGCGCAGCCTGCCTGGTCCCCGGACGGGACCAAAATCGCGTTCGCGACGAACCGGGACGCCAATGAAGAGGTGTACGTGATGAACGCCGACGGGACCAGCCCCGTGAATCTCACAAACAACGCCGCGTCCGACGCTGGGCCGGCTTGGTCGCCGGACGGCAAGAAGATCGCCTTCATGTCGACCCGGATCGGTGGCACGGAGCAGATCTTCGTCATGAACGCGGATGGCACTGGCGTGGTGCAGGTGACCTCGGCATCCGCGGGCGCCGAGTATCCGTCGTGGTCACCGGACGGCGTCTATCTCGGGTTCGATAGCGATTTCCACATCTGGGTTGTGAAGCCGGACGGGTCGGATGCCCGTGAGATCACCGTCGGGAGCGTGGAAGACCACTTCCCGCGCTGGCGCCCCTGACGGCGGTCGTCAGGGGTCGGTTGGTCCTGACCTGGTCCAGAGGACGATCGTGCCGCAGATGTTGTCGGTCTTGAGAAACTCCAGAGGCGTCTCGCTCAGCGTGCGATACACCTCTATCCCGATGATTCCCACCGTTGGCATGTCGAGACTGGTGGAGTTGGTGGCCGGGAATCCGTCCAGGACGAAATCCGGCCTGCAGTCTCGCGCTGCCCGCGACATGCGAATGGTGCATGAGGCGGATCCGCGACACACGAGCCGAACGCCGGGAACATTACGCAGCAGGTCGCTTAAGGCGCGTGGCTTCGCGTGTTCGATCTGGTCTGCCGTGATGAAGTGGCCGCGCCCCGACGCGCGCCGGCGCTCGAACTCGCGCATCCGCTCGGCGGCGAAGCCGGGCCGACGCTCGACGGTCACCGGTTCGAGCTGCACGGCCAGTCTCTCGAGCTCAAAGACCTCCGCGTGCACCTCGCCCATGCGGAGTTGCACGACCCAGGAAGCGCGGACGTAGCCGATCGCGCGAACTTGGACCAGGTAATTGCCGGGATCCAGGCTATCCTGGGCGAACCGACCCTCGCTGTCAGAGGCAAATCCCCGGCGACTGCCCAGGAGCGCGATATGAGCACCGCGGATGGGATTGCGGGACTCGCGGTCGACCAAGCGGCCGCTGATGACTCCGGTCCGCCCCTGCCCCGCGCTGGTCGTCGGCCATGCCGACCACGCGCCGAGCGCCAGACCTAACGTGAGCGTCCGGAAGGCGCGTGGAAGGCGGAACCTACCGGCCATGGGACGAGTGACCCGCTGGGACGTTTCGCTGGGTATAGTACGGCCCGGCGGGATGCTTGGAAAGGCTACCGACCCGTCTGGGGTGTCGCACTTTTGGGACAGCCGTGCTGCAATTTCCCAGCACCTGCCGCGCGCACCCGAAGGGTCTTGACGGCGATTCGGGGCTGGCGTATTACCTGCAGGGAGTCTGTCAGCCTCTAACCGTCCGAGCGCCATGACCGTCACGCTCGTATTTGCCGGTATCGGCGACAGGAAGATCGTGCCTCGATGTTCCCGACCGTACCCACCTGGGTGCGGCCGCGGCTCTGTGTTGTCCCCGAGCAGTTGACCGCTCACCTGAGGATTCGCGTATGACCCTACTTCGTCATCGGGATTGGTTTGGCGTCACGTTGTTCGCGTCCGGGTTGCTCGTTCTGGCGAGCCCTGTGCAGGCGCAGGACGCGGTAA
>Ga0137396_10001626_pt1 | contig 11970 bp, 11 predicted proteins | sample czc16metaG_FD_108284 | JGI IMG/M metagenome (GOLD analysis project Ga0137396, IMG submission 108284) | Vadose zone soil microbial communities from Angelo Coast Range Reserve, California, USA - czcobulk3.16 metaG | ecosystem: Environmental > Terrestrial > Soil > Vadose zone | place: USA...
ATCTCGGTCCGAATCTCGGCGTCGTGGAGTTAACGATCGCCCTCCACCGCGTCTTCGAAACCCCGAAGGACAGATTTGTCTTCGACGTCAGCCACCAGGGTTACGTCCACAAGATGTTTACGGGCCGCCTCGACCGCATCGGGACGATGCGGCAATACCAGGGGTTGAACGGCTTCTTGCTCCGGACCGAGAGCGAACATGATTGCTACGGCGCCGGACACGCCGGCACGGCCTTATCCGCTGGGTTGGGGATGGCGGTCGGCCGCGATCTTCGCGGTGGAAATGAGAACGTCGTCGTGGTGGCGGGAGATGCCGCCTTCACGTGCGGGATTAGTTATGAAGCCCTCAACAACGCGAAGTCGCAAACGCGGCGCTTCATCGTCGTCTTGAACGACAATGAATGGTCCATTGCCAAGAACGTCGGCGCGATCGCGAACTATCTGAATAACCTCGTCGCTAACCCGACCTACGCCGGTTTGCATGACAAGGCGCGGCGTTTCATCGAAGCGGTCGCGGGCCGGAGCGCGGTCGAGTTCGCTCACAAAGTGGAGGAAGGCGTGAAAAACCTGCTCCTGCCCAGCGTGATTTTCGAGGAGCTGGGCTTACGCTATTACGGCCCCATCGACGGCCATGACATTTCCCTTCTGACGAAGACATTTGAGTTTCTCAAGGGCCAGGACGAGCCGGTCCTCCTGCACATTCTGACCAAGAAGGGAAAGGGTTATGAGCCGGCCATCGCCAAACCCGATAAATTCCATGGGCTGGGAAAATTTGCCCCCGAAACGGGCGAAACCGCCGCCGCCAGCACGCCGACTTATTCGGAACTCATGGGCAAGACGCTGGCGAAATTTGCTGATTCAAATCAAAAAATCGTCGCGATCACCGCGGCCATGCCCAGCGGAACCGGCCTGGGCTTTTTCCAGGCCCAACATCCGACGCGTTATTTCGATGTCGCAATCGCGGAAGAACATGCCGCCCTATTCGCCTGCGGGCTGGCCACCCAGGGTTTGAAGCCATTTCTGACGATTTACTCGACCTTCATGCAGCGCGCTTACGACATGATCATTCACGATATCGCGCTCCAGAATCTGAACGTCGCTCTCTGCATGGATCGCGCGGGGTTGAGCGGAGACGATGGTCCGACGCATCACGGGCTTTTCGATATCGGCTACCTGCGGCACATCCCTAACTTCGTTCACATGCAGCCCAAGGATGAAGATGAATTTATCGACATGCTCTGGACGATCGCCAACTACAATTCCGGGCCCATCGCCATCCGTTACCCCCGCGGACCAGGCACGGGCGCCGTTCCGAAGCAATCCCCCAAGCTCCTCGAGATCGGCAAGGCCGAGGTCGTGCAACACGGTCGCGAAGTGGCCATTTTCGGCTTGGGAAATATGTTTGAAGTGGCGCAAGAGGCGGCCCGCAAGCTGGAAGAAAAAGGCATTTCCGTCGCGCTCATCAACCCTCGCTGGATCAAGCCGCTCGATACCGGCACGCTGGAATTCTTCGCGCGCGGCGTGGACGTCGTTTGCACGATCGAGGATCATGTTTTGCACAATGGTTTCGGATGCGCCGTAATGGAGCATCTGCATTCTCAGATGATCAATACGCCGGTTGTTCGCATTGGCTGGCCCGACCAGTTCGTCGAGCATGGCACGATCCCGATCCTTCGAAAAAAGCATGGCATTACGGCGGACGCGCTCGTGGAAAAGGTGTTGCCGCTTTTGAAGCGAAAAGACGCCAAAGCGCACTCGAGCGCCGCGTGAACGTCGAGAAATCGACGAGCGGGCGCTCATGGCCAGGAGCATGAGTGTCATCGAAACACGCGGTCTGACCAAGATTTACCGCACGTACCGAAAAGAAAGCGGCCTCCGGGGTTCGATCAAAGGGCTCGTTAGGCGAAAGCACGAGGAGATCCGCGCCGCGGACGATGTCTCTTTTACGATCGAGGAAGGCGAGTTGGTCGGGTTCCTCGGTCCCAATGGGGCCGGCAAGACCACCGTGCTCAAAATGCTTTCCGGCCTGCTCAACCCAACCTCGGGCGATGCCCGCGTTCTCGGCTTTGTTCCGTGGGAACGAAGCAATGAAATGAAGCGCCAGTTCAGCCTGGTAATGGGGCAAAAAAATGCGCTCTGGTGGGACCTTCCCGCGCAGGAATCGCTCGAGCTCAATCGCGCGATCTACGGAATCGAGCGCGACCGTTTCAAAAAAGTGGTCGGCGGCTTGAGCGAGCTCCTGGATGTGCAGGACAAGATGAACGTAATGGTGCGCGAGCTCTCGCTGGGCGAGCGCATGAAGATGGAACTGATCTCCGCGCTCATCCACGAGCCTCGCGTCCTTTTCCTCGATGAACCGACGATCGGACTCGATGTCGTCAGTCAGAAGCGCGTGCGCGAATTCTTACGGCTCTACAACTCCGAGCACAAAATTGTCACGATGCTGACGAGCCATTACATGCAGGACATCGAGGAGTTGTGCGATCGAGTCATCATTATCGATCACGGCAAAATCTTCTTTGATGGGCCGCTCAACTCCATCATCGATCGATTTTCCGGATATAAAATCATCAGCCTGACGTTTCAGGACGCCAGCCAGCGGGATTTTTCGTTATTGGGCGAAGTCATCGCGCAGACACCGGTTTCTGTACAGCTGAAGGTGCCCCGCGCCAAGGTGACCGAAACCTGCCGTCAGGTGCTTGAAGGGTGTGCCGTGATCGATATCAATGTGCAGGAATTGCCCGTGGAAGAAGTCATCCGCCAGCTCTTCGGCGAACGCACCACCTTGCGCGACTCCGCGGAGACCACCCTTTCAGTCAGCGGAAAAAGCTGATTCTTATCGCCGATAAAGCGCCTGCTTCAGGTCGTGAACGTACGCTGGGTTCAGTTCGAACGCTGTCACGGGCATTTCCGCCACCTGCACCTCTTCACAAAACGGGATGCTCTCGACGTATCCGGCCGACATCAGACCATTGAGGGTGTCGGTAACGTCTCCCACATCCATGTGGGTGCAGTCCTGAATCTCCGCGCCCATCATGGCTTCGGTGAAGCCAATTGACCGCACAATTGTCGCCTCGCGACCGCTAAGTTTGATGTGACGCATACCCGTTTTTTCTGAGCAGCTTCCATACCGGCTTCGCGTGGTGGATCACTGTTCGAATCCGAAGCTGGGGAGGATGCTTTCAGTCATGGCGACCGCGAAGTTTGGGAACCGGGGCGCCCATCCGAGAGCTCGCAGCTTTTTGTTCGAGACTCGTTTGTTGCTTTCTCCGCGCTTCCTCGCAGCACCGACGTTTCCCTCTGACAAAGGCCGCCGGAAATGCGCGCTCAGCCACTGGTAGGCGTCGCCCGCCAGGATCGGTTGGTCATCCACCACGTTATAGATTTGGCCTCCCAGATTAGCTCGCTGGTCCACCAGAAGTAACAAGGCCGATACGATGTCATCGCGATGCGCCTGGTTGAGAAAGCGATCGTGCTTTCGATCGAGCACGGCTTCACCTGCGAGAAATTGGCGCAGAAGGAAAGAACGGCCCGGTCCATAAATTCCTCCCAGCCGCGCCACTATTCCATTGTGGGAAAGAACAAGCTCTTCGGCTTCGCGCAGAATCTGTCCCTTCTCGTGAGCCGGATTGGCTGGACTCGTCTCATCCACAAGCTCGCCATCCTTTTGGGCGTACACGCTCGTGCTGCTGAGGAAAAGCAGAGGGGCCTGCGGGAATGTGTAGAGAAGATTCCGCGCTCCCTCCAAGTAAATCCGCCTGTATTCTTCCGCGTCACCACCGCCAGAACTCGCGCATTGCATGACCAAGTCGAATTCATCGCGCCGAGCTGAGACTGCGGCGAGACTGGTGATGTCACTGGCGCGAACGGCATAAGGTTTGGTGGCAAGTTGTCCGGCCGATTGTGCGGAAGCCGTCCATCCCTCGACGTTCCAACCGCGCTCGTAAAGGAGATCGGCAGTCGCTTGCCCGATGTAGCCGCAACCGGCGATCAAAATTCGCGGCATTGTTTCGCGCGTTTCGCTAATTCGAAGCGGAGGCGATTTCGATTTCGTCGAACGGATTCATCTGCGTAACCCGCACTTGTTTGAGGCGAATCAACTCGAGCAGGGCCAGGAACGTCACCACAACCTCAATCCGCCCTGCAATTCCGGCGAACAATTCCGAAAACTTCAACGCCACGCCACCCGCAACGCGCTGCAAAATTGAGTCGATCTTCTCGGAGACCGTGAAATGTTCGCCGAAAATTTCGCGCAAATCTTCCCGGGCTTCCACACGTTTGATGACGGTCTGGAGAGCGTTGATCAATTGGAAAATGCCGACTTCCCCCAGCGGGATAGGTGCGAGAAGGGTCCTCTCTGCCTCGCTCCCCGCGCGGGCGAAGATGCGCTCCTGCTCCAGGGCGAGCTTGTTTAATTGCGCGGCCGCTTCCTTGAATTTTTTGTACTCGATCAGCTGCCGGATCAGGTCCCAGCGCGGATCGTCCTCCGCCGCATCTTCGTCCGGAGGCTGTTGATCAACCGGCAGGAGGCTGCGGCTTTTCAGGTAAATCAGATTCGCGGCCATGACGATGAACTCGCCCGCGATGTCGATGTTCAACTCCTTAAAGGCCTGGAGATATTCGAGGTACTGGCCGGTAATCCGTTCGAGCGAAATTTCGTAGATGTCGATTTCATCCTGCTTGATCAGGTAAAGCAGCAGGTCGAGCGGACCTTCGAAAATCTCCAGCTTGACCTTGTAATCAGTTTCCATGCGGCGCCGCGGATTTTAGTGGCCTAGACCGCGAAAGTAAACTGCTGGCGGGAAATCTATTTGCTGCCTTTGAGCACGACACGCCTTGGGGGACCATGGAGAGTTCGCCTGGCGGCTCGGATTTTCGAAACAAATCATTGCCATAACGATCCGGCTCTTGGTAGTCTCGCGCTGGTGATGTCCAACCGCATCCCAATCCCCACCATGAAAACTCACAGAAGCATCCTAATCGCGGTCAGTCTTTTCTTTGCTCTTGCCGCATCTCCACCGGCATCGGCAGCCTCTACTTGCACTCCACAACAAACATCCGAGATCCGCGCGCTCTTTGAACAGTGGAACCGTAGTCTCGGCGGTACTGCAGAAACAGTCGACGCTAACTACGCCCCGAATGCGATCCTGATCCCTACTCTTTCCAGCCTGATAAGGAACGACTCCGATGGGCGCAAGGCTTACTTCAAAGATGAGTTTCTTCCAAAGAAGCCAAGCGGAAAAATCGATGGAACACCTTATGTGCGATGTTTTGGCGACATCGCGATCAACTCCGGGCTCTATACGTTCACCTTTTGCGATGGCTCAAAGGCGCAGGCTCGCTACACCTTCGTCTATCAAAAGCAGTCCAGTGGCCGATGGCTCATCATCGAGCACCATTCTTCTAAAATGCCAATGCCAATGCCAACGCCAACGCCATGCCCTTAACGGGCTGACGAGGCATTAGGCCAGAGAATCAAACTCGGGTAGGGTGGGCGTCTCGCCCGCCGGTAATCGCGTCTCGCGATCACGAATTTTCTAAAGATTGTTTTGGCAAGATGCCCAAACCGGCGGGCGGGACGCCCACCCTACCCAGAGAACGCAACACGCCGGCTGAGCGCTACCGCTCGTCCGCATTCCGATGCACCCAGACGCTGTTCACGATTCCGAGCCCGAACATGATCATGAGCACGAACGAACCACTGTAACTGATCAGGGGCAACGGAACACCCGTGATGGGCAGCATCGAAATGGTCATGCCAACGTTTTGAAAAATGTGCGTAAAAATGAGCGCGGTAACGCCAATCACCAGCAAAAGCCCAAACTGATCCCCGGCAAAAAAGGCCACGAAAAGACACGTCAATAGGAGCAAGCTGAAGGCGCCGATCAGGAACATGCCGCCCACAAACCCCCACTGCTCCCCGATTGCTGAGAAAATATAATCGTTATGCACGGCGGTGGCGGGGAGGAAGCCGAGTTCGATTTGTGTGTTTGGCGCCTTAAACCCCTTGCCCGACCAACCGCCCGACCCAATGGCAATGAGCGATTGATTAATCGCCCAGGCGGCCCCTTGCTTGTCGATATCGGGATGAATGAAGGCCGTGATGCGATCCTGCTGATACGGCTTAAGTCCGATATACGCCACCGGGATGCAGGTGGCTGCGATCAGGACAATGCAAATGAGATAGCGCAAAGGAATTCCACCGACGAAGAGCAATGCCAGCAAGACCGGCCCCCAGATGATGGTTTCGCCCAGGTCCGGTTGCATCAGAATGAGAAGGCACGGCGCCCCGACAATCACGCCGCAAAGCAGCAGCCGAAGCATGGGATGCATCTCGCGGAACTGACTAAGAAATAACGCGAGCACCATGATCCCGGCGACCACCGCGAGCTGCGCGGGTTGAAAATTAATCGGCCCCAAATGAAGCCAGCTGCGCGAACCGTACACTTTCGTCCCGATGAATTTGGTCAGAACCAAAAAGCCCAGGCCCGCGAGATACATTGGGAGCGCGCCCCAACGGATCCACCGATAATCGATTAGACTAGTGATCATGAAGGCAACAAAGCCAACCGCCACCCAATTGGCTTGCTTGCGCCAGAACTCTGCGGAGACCGAGTCTTCGCGCATATAAGTCGCGCTGTATATCGCGATGACCCCGAAGACCCCGAGGGCCAGCATGTTCGCAAGGAGAAGCCAGTTAAGGCCCAGTAATTTTCTCAGGAACGGTGTCATGTCGAGAGCGCGGCGGAGTATAAGCGCACTCTGGATTCCCGTAAAACGGGATCATGTCGGCGATTGGCCAAGACTCGCGCAAGGCTTTCCAAAGCGACTTGCAACCTGTGCTCGGCAGAGCGTCGTAGAAAACTGATTTTCAACCTCTTAGCTCTGCACAGGGACCAAAAAAGGGCATATCGGACCTCGCAAGTCGGTCCTTTCTCACGGAGCTGAACGACGTGTACAAATTCCTATCAATGAACTGGTTACGATTAACAGCGAAAATCCTTCACCTTCGCTTGTGAACTGAAGCGAAGCCCGGTAAAATGCTTCACGTTTGAGCGTTATTTCACTTCTAGGGAACACCATGGCAAAGAAAACGAAACGAAAAATAGCGCATCCGAAATTGCCGATGCAGCGGCAGCTCAATCTGCAGCATGAAGGAAAATATTTCGATCTCCGCGCAATTTTCGATCGGCTGAACGAGCGTCATTTTCGTGGTCGCTTGCGTGGATACAAAGTGATGTGGGGCCGGCGGCAGAAGCGGCGCCCGAAGGAATATTTCATTTTCGGGACAATTCAGGAAGAGGACCGCGTCATTCGGGTCAATCCGCTCCTGGATCAGCCTTTTGTTCCGCTTTGGTTTCTCCAGTACGTGCTTTACCACGAAATGTTGCACGCGGTGGTCCCCGATGAAGTGGGATCCGATGGACGGCGGCGCGTTCACACCGAAAAATTCTATCGGCGCGAACGCGAATTCCCGAGTTACCGGCGGGCGCGGCGTTGGGAGGAAGAGAATCTCGCGCGTTTTTTGCGCTAGTGCTTTTCCATCAAAGAGGGTTGGCCCCCCTGCTCGTCAGACAGTGAGGGTGTCGTTGCTACGTTCTTTTTGATGAGGTACCAGAGGGTTGTCGCGAGTAGGAGGGAGATCAACTTCGCCCTCCAGTTGTTCAGGATCAGTTTCTTCATAAGTGCCTTGCAGGAGAATCTCGCCAATGCGTTTTCGGAAGGTTTCCGGAGTAAAATTGCGCTCGATCCGGCGCCGGTGGCAGATCGAGATCCCGCCGGTCTCTTCCGAAACAACCACCGCGATCGCATCTGATTCCTCGGTGATTCCCAGGCCAGCGCGGTGTCGCAGACCGAGACTGCGATCGAGCGTCTCGCGCTGACTCACTGGAAAAATGCAGGCGGCGGCGGCGATGCGGCCGTTGCGGACGATCACTCCGCCATCATGCAGGGCGGCTTTCGGATGAAAAAGGGTCAGGAGAAGTTCGACCGAAAAAACTGAATCGATGATCACGCCGGTCTCTTCGTAAACGCGAATGGAGGTATCGCGCTCGATCGCGATGAGCGCCCCGAATTGCTTGTTCGCCAGCTGCGTTACCGCCTCCGCAATATCGTGCACCGTCTCGCGTTTCTCGCTCGTGAGGGAAAAAATCGGGTGGCCGCCCAGCTCGGCCAGGCCGCGCCGCAATTCAGGTTGAAAAATCACGACGAGAGCGACGGCCAGGAAGACGGAGAAGCTGCGGATGATCCAGCCGATGACAACGAGATTCAGGAGTTGTGAGATCAGCGTCAGGGTCAAAAAAACGATCGCCAAACCGGTGAGGACTTTGGCGCCGCGCGTGCCCCGAAAGTAGAGGTAGCCATAATAAATCCCGACACTCAGCAGGATGATCTCGATGAGACTTCGCCATTTTCCAATCCAGAGCTGAATGATTTGCTGAGTCATGTGACTGTTTCGAGAAGTCTTTCTGTCACGCGCAAGGCAGCCGCGTTTTCCTTGACGTCATGGACTCGCAGAACGTTCGCGCCGCGTTCCCGAAGCATCGCGGTGAACGCGATTGTAGGCGCGAGCCGGTCGCTCATCTGGGTCGAGCCGATCATTTTGCCAAGGGAAGATTTACGCGAAACGCCCACCACGATCGGCCGATCGTGAACCCGGAGACGCGGAAGATTGGCGAGCAGCTTGAGATTGTGCTCAACGGTTTTCCCGAATCCAATTCCCGGATCAAACGCGATGGCCATGGAATCAATGCCGCACTCTAGGGCGCGCGCATATTGTTGTCTAAAAAAATCAGCCACTTCAGTCACCACGTCATCGTAGTGCGGATTCTCTTGCATCGTCCGTGGCGTGCCTTGCATATGCATGACGATAAAAGCGGCTTTCTTTTCAGCCGCGAGCTTCATCATTTCCGGATCACCGCGGCCGCCCGTCACGTCATTGATGATCGATGCTCCCGCTTCCAGGGCTTCACGAGCGACGACAGCTTTGGTCGTGTCGATGGAAATAAACGCCGAGGCCTTGTCGCGCAGTTTTACGATCACCGGCAACACTCGCGCGAGCTCTTCTTCCCCTGAAACGGGTTCCGCGCCAGGGCGAGTCGATTCTCCTCCCACGTCGATGATTTGCGCGCCTTCGGCGGCCATGCGCGCGCCGTGTTCGATGGCCTTCTCCGTCGTGAGAAATTCGCCGCCGTCAGAGAAGGAATCCGGGGTGACGTTGAGCACTCCCATAATGAGGGAATGCCGCGAAAGATCGACTGAACGGCCCGCGATTTTCCAGAGCATCTCACTCATTCAGGTGAGACTACCATGGAGTCCGATTTATTCGACGGACGCGGGGAAGTCCGAGCGGAAAAACAATTTGCATGTTAAGGTAGGGGCGGTTCACCCGAACCGCCTGCGGGCGATTAAGTCCATCGCCCCTGCCTTTTCGGCAGCGGTCGCGCTCTCCAATATTTTGAAATCTGACAATCAACAACTGCGCGAACAAATCCTCCGGCTACTGAGCGCTCCGAAATATCGGCCGCTCGACAAGCTTGAGCTGGGAAAAGCGCTCGGCCGGAAAAGTGGCGTCCGCATGGGATTAAACGAGGCGCTGCGGCAGCTCGAGCAATCCGGGGAAATCGCCCGTATCCGGAAAAACCGCTACGTCCTGCCTTCCGAAGCGGACCTTGTTACGGGCATACTGCACGTGCACCAGGCGGGCTACGCATTTCTTGCAACGGGGAAGCCGGGAGAGCAGGACCTTTTCATCGCGGCCGAGAATACCGGCACGGCGATGCACGGCGACAAAGTGGTGGCGCGGATCACGCGCGACGAGCGCCCCTCTCGCGCGAAACGCGGCCGGGATCGCACCGAAGGCCGGGTCATTCGCATCCTCGAACGCGCGCACGATTCGCTCGTCGGAACTCTGGAGCAATCGAAAAACTTCTTCTACGTCGTCCCGGACGATCCACGCATTGTCCACAACGTTTATGTCCAGGTTCCGCCGCGACCGCCGCTCCCGCGGACCCCGGCCCGCGGTGACAAAGTGGTCGTCCGTCTCGAACCGTGGGAATCGCGCCACGTAAATCCCGAAGGGCAAATCATCGAAGTCCTCGGGCCCAGTTCCGCGCCCGGGGTGGACATGCTCTCGATCATCCGGAAGTACCATCTTCCGACCGAATTTCCGGGAAGCGTTCTCGAGGAAGCGCAGAAAATTCCAGAGACTGTTCGCGAGGAAATGTTCGAGGGGCGCGAGGACCTGCGCGACCAATTCATCGTCACGATCGACCCCGACGATGCGCGCGACTTCGATGACGCGATCAATGTCGAGCGGATCCCGGGTGGCGGCTGGAGTCTGGGCGTCCATATCGCCGACGTGGCCGCCTACGTGAGACCAGGCGCGGCGCTGGACCGCGAAGCCTACAAACGCGGCAATAGCGTTTATCTCCCCGACCGCGTCATACCCATGCTGCCGGAGCGGTTGAGCAACGGCGTTTGCAGTCTGAATCCGGGAGTGAACCGCCTCACCCACTCCGTCTTCCTTCAATTCACCAAGGATGGCCGCGCGAAGAGCAGCCGCTTCGCGAGAACAGTCATCCGCAGCTCCCGCCGCCTGACTTATCGGGAAGCTTACGCCATTCTGCGGGCCGCGCCTAACGACCAGTTGAGCGAGCGGCTGCACGCAGCCTGGGAACTGGCATCCCTCCTGCGCAAGAGACGCTTCGAACAAGGGTCCCTCGACCTCGATTTTCCAGAAGTGAAGGTCCGGCTGGACAAGGAAGGCAAGCCAATCCTCCTCGAACGCATCGAAAACGATGAATCGCATCAATTGGTCGAAGAGTTCATGCTCGCGGCGAACGAAGCCGTGGCGCGCGAGCTCAAGAACCGGTCCGTCCCCACGATCTATCGCGTGCACGAAAATCCTGAGCCGGACAAACTGGCGGAATATCGCGAACTGGTGCTCAGCTACAATTACAAGGCCGGCGACCTCACGAACCGCGCGGAACTCCAGCGGCTGCTTGCCTCCCTTGCCGGCAAGCCCGAAGAACAGGCGCTCAAGATCGGACTTCTGAAAAGTTTGAAGCGCGCTCGCTATGCGGCCCAACCGCTCGGCCACTTCGGTCTCGCGAAAAGCAATTACACCCATTTCACGAGCCCGATTCGACGCTACGCCGATTTGGTCGTGCATCGCGCCCTGGCGGAGCGCGACCAAGGCCGCCGCGGTCGCACTGATATGGGACAAATGGCTGCTGCCGCCGAGCATATCTCGATCATGGAACGCGTAGCCGCTGACGCCGAGATGGATTCCGTGAAAATGAAAAAGCTCGAGTTCTTTCAGCGCCAACTCGATGCGCGCGATCCGCAGGTCTTTCGCGCGACGGTCATCGACATCCGCAATTATGGACTTCTGCTCGAATTGCCGGACATACTCCTGACCGGGCTCGTGCACGTTTCCTCGCTGACCGACGACTTTTACGTTTTCCATCCGGCGCAACGACGATTCATCGGCCGCCAATCCCGCCGCCGGTTTTCCGTGGGCGATCAATTGCGCGTTTTCGTGGCGCGCGTCGATATCTTCAAGCGACAGGTAGATTTCGCGATCGCGAACGGGACGGCGCCAGGACAAAAGCGCGCTCGAAGCAACAACCGGACGGCGCGGCCGCGCGGCAGGTAAGAGCCGCTCCCGAAAAAAAGGGCTTGCCGCCACGAAGCCGCGCAGATTTTGCTTCCAATTCCGCGAACGGGTTCGTTAGACTTCAGCCGAGGTTTGCAAATGGACAGCATTCTCGAGGCGAAGGAAGTTCAGATCGAACGGAAGCGGTTTCACTTCGAATTCCGTGAGAACGAGCGCGGAAAATTCCTGCGGATCACCGAGGAAGCCCACGGCCGGCGGAACACGATCATCGTCCCGAGCACGGGGTTGGACGATTTTACCGCTGCGATCGACGACGTTCTCGGCGCCGGCGGCCGGACCCCGACTGCTTGA
>Ga0137396_10001630_pt1 | contig 11958 bp, 7 predicted proteins | sample czc16metaG_FD_108284 | JGI IMG/M metagenome (GOLD analysis project Ga0137396, IMG submission 108284) | Vadose zone soil microbial communities from Angelo Coast Range Reserve, California, USA - czcobulk3.16 metaG | ecosystem: Environmental > Terrestrial > Soil > Vadose zone | place: USA...
CCACCCTTGGTGCCGACCTTGTGGATGCCGCCGATCGGGGCGCGCCACTGCGCAGCCACCGTCAGGCTGTCCGGCACGTTGACGACCGTCACGTTCACCGTCGAGCTCATGCTCCCGAAGTTGTCCGAGACCGTGAGCTGGAACGTGAGCACCGAGCCCACCGGGATGCCGGCGGTGCTGAAGGTCGGGGTGAACGAGCCCGAAGTCGGGGTCAGGCCCGCGGCGGGGCCCGCCGTCTGCGCCCAGGTGATGGTCGGCGCCGTGGCGTTGGAATCACGCGTGGCGGTGCCCGCCAGCGTCTCGGTCAGCCCTGTGCCGACGGAGAAGTCGATGCCCGCGCTCACGATCGGCGCGAAGCCGCCCGCAGGCGAGCAGACGGCCGGCGAAGGCGCCGGGCTTCCCGGCCAGGGCGTGAGCTGGCCGACGACGGTCCCGCCGCTCCCGGGGCCGCCCAGCGGACCGGAGCCCAGCGCGAGGAAGGGCATGTCCTGCAAGTTGGCCGGGATGATGGGGTCGCCGAGCTTGTGGTTCTCCGGGAAGATGAAATCGAAGTTGGGCAACCGGTACTGGCCGGAGCCGAGCCCGTTCGCGTCTCCGACCGGGAACGCGGGCGGGCTCGCACCGGCCGGGTCGGTGGCTGGCGTCTGCCCGGTGTGGGTCTGGATGATCATCTCGCGAGTCGGCGGCATGAACTGGCCGCCCAGCACGTGGAAGCGGAACCGGCCGCGGACGGGCTGGGTCAACGGGTCGACGGTGCCGAGCAGCCGGAGCGTCTCCACGCCGGTGCACGGATTCACGTCGACGCCGTTGACGTCGACGAGCCGGCTGGGATCGGTGGTGAACCCGACGATGAAGATGCGGGTCGTCGCCTCCTGGGTGATGCCATTGACCGGAGTGCCGGCGGTCCCGAGAAGGATCGTCTCCACGTCGATGTAGGCCGGCTGGACGCCTGGCGCCGTGAAGATGCCGAGGTTCGCGTTGAGGGTGTGCACGGAGACGTAGACCTTCCCGGTGCCCAGGTCCTTGGCGACGGTGCCGGAGTAGTCGACCCAGTCACCCACCATCAGGGGGGCCTGCTGGCGCGCGTCGGGGAACCCGGAAGGATCCGCTCCGGGCTGACCCGGAGGGGGCGGCATGTCGAAGGTCTTGAGCGGCGCGCTGGGGGCGAGGAACGGGTCGGTCGGGAAGCGCGTATCGCCGTTCAGCGGGCGGTTGCCCTTGGGGCAGAAGGGGTCACCGCCGTCGGCCGCAGCCGTGGGAGCCACGCGCGGCACGCAGACCGGGTACCCGGATGACGCGTGGACGGTGGTGTTGTTGGTGTCGCCGCTGAAGCGAGGATCGGGGCTGTGCTTCTGTCCCCAGCGGCCGACCGGGTCGTTGATCTGGATGCGAGCGCCGTTGGGAGCGCCGTTGGCGAGCGTGCAGGGCTGCGACGGGTCGCCGCCCACGTACAGGAAGCTGTTCTGGTAATCGATGCAGTTGATCTTCCCCGAGCCGATGTTCAGGCCCTGCTGTGTGATGGGGACGATCAGTCCGACGATGTACTGGTCCAGGCCCGCGGCGTTCTTCACCACGTTGCCGACGGCACGGATCTCGAAAGAGGGGAACGGCCCGCCCGGGTTGGCGGTCCCGGGCGCGGTGGCATCGGTCAGCGCGAGGCCGGTCTGATTCGGCGCTTGGCTCTGCGCATTGCCGTTGAGCCCCGCCGTCGACGTGCCTTGGGGCGCCGCGTACGAGGCGATGATGGTGCCGTTCGCATCGGTCGTCGGGAAGAGCTGCGCCCAGGTGATCGTGGCGGCGGGCATCTGGAGGATCGTGTTGCACGGCACGGTCATCGTGATGTTGTTGACCGTGACCGTGCCGCCCCAGAGCATCTGGTCGGTGATCTGCGGGCAGATCGCCCCGCTCAGCGTCGCCGCCTGGATGAACCCGGTAAAGTCGAACTGCGGGGTGGGAGATGGAATCTGCTGCGCTCGCGCGTCGCCTGCATACAGCAAGGCCGCGATCAATGGCGCCACCAGGGTCCATCGCTTGTTGTGGAAGCAGTGCGCTGACGGGCGCGGCTGCGCGCCGCGAAGACTTTCCGTACGATCCATCTGGTGCCCCCTTTGGAGAAGCCTCGCGAGCTTCTTCAAGACGGGATGCGCAGATGCATCGAGAATGCCACCGTGATTTCTGCAAAATGATTGATGAATTTCGTTAACGACGAGTTCAGTAATTAGACCGGGGCGAGCAGGCCGTGGGGCGCCCGTGGGGCAAGCGCCCAGCCAAGGTACCGCGCACGCGTCACGAGCGCGTGCGGATCGATCTCCGCCGGGGTGGTTTGATTCTCGCCACGACCATGGTCTCACCACGGGTGGCGCGGCTGGCGAGAGACGGCGCACGAGAGCGCGAGCGGCGCCCTCCAGAGGTGATGGCTGGTCGTGGCAAGGCGCGCGCGAGCGCGCGGCGACCGCGGATCGATCGCACCGGGTGGTGCCGCCGCGGACGCGGGGATCGCTTCAGCGTTCGCCGCCGCCCAGCGCCTGCTAGCGCGGAATGGTGTTCTGCGAAATGCCGGGCTCGGTGCTCAGGTGCGGGATGCCGTACCGGCGGATCTTCGCGTAGAGCGTGGCCTTGACCACGCCGAGGATGCGCGCGGCCCGCGCCACGTTGCCGCCCGTCTTCTGCAGGGCGCGGACGCACGCCTCGCGCTCGGCGGCTTCGAGCGTCATCGGGTTCGCCACTCCCGCCGGAGCGCCAGCCCGGTGCTGGTGCCGCTCGATGCACTCCGGGACGTCGTCGATGATGTCCTTGCCCGGTGGAAGCAGGCTGACCGCGCAATCGAGCGTATTCATCAGCTCGCGGACGTTGCCCGGCCACTCGTAGGTCTCGAGGGCGGTCATGACCTCCCCGGTCACCCGGAGGACGACGCGATCGGTCCTCTGCGCGAGGAGCCGCAAGCGGTGCGTCACGAGCAGGCGGACGTCGTTGCCGCGCTCGCGCAGCGGAGGCAGCTGGACGTGGACGACGCGGAGGCGGTGCAACAGGTCGAGGCGGAACCGGCCCTGGGCGACCTCCCCCTCGAGGTCGCGGTTCGTGCTGGCGATGAGACGCGCGGAGAAGGGCTTGGCGCGGGAGCCGCCCAGGCGCTGCACGACCCTTTCCTGGAGCACGCGCAGCAGCTTGGCTTGCATCTCCAGCGGCATGTCGCCGATCTCGTCGAGCAGCAGCGTGCCGTTCCGCGCCAGCTCGAACTTGCCGGCATGTCCTTGCGAGGAGGCGCCGGTGAAAGCGCCCGCGTCGTACCCGAACAGCTCGCTCTCGAGGAGCTCGCGCGGGAGCGCCGACACGTTCACGCCGATGAACGGCTCGCCCTCCCGGGCGGACGCGTTGTGGATCGCCTGCGCGAGGATCTCCTTGCCCGTGCCGGTTTCGCCGGTGATGAGGATCGGCAGGTGCGAGTCCGCCACACGCTGAGCCGTCTCTCTAGCCTTGGCGACGAGCGGCGACTCGCCGAGCAGATCGCCGATGCCGAATTGCGCGGCGTCGGTCCTGGCCGCTCGGCCGGCGGTCGCGAGCAAGGTCACCGCCACTCCGGCGTCGCACCGGCGCAGCTGCAGCTTCACGTCGCCGCCGGCCAGCTTGACGATCTCGGGGCAGCGGTCGCCGGCAGCGAGCGCCAGCGCCAGCGGCGCCATGCCGGGGATGTCGCGCAAGCGCTTGCCGATCGCGTCCTTCCTGCCGCGTCCGATGATGGTCGCCGCGGACCCGCTCAAGGCGCGAACGACCCCGTTCGCGTCGAGCGACATCACGGCCTCGTGGACCGCGCTCACCAGCGCGGTCTCGATCGCGCGCGAGGCGCGCACCTCGGCGTCCGAGCGCGCGCGCGCGAGCACGTTGGAGGAGAGGTAGGCGAAGATCGTCAGCTCGCGGACTTCCTGCGCCTGGAAGGTGGTCCCTGGTTCTCTTTCCAGGACGAGCACCAGGCGCCTGTCCCCGGGGGAGGGGATGGGGACGCCGACGACCGTCTCCCTCCCGCCGTGCGCCGGTTGTTCGTCGACCGCCTGCAGGTGTGCGTCGAGGGTCGGGTGACCCGCGAGCGCCGAGCGCGCCTGCAGGGCGAGCCGGTCCATTCCGGTCTGCAGAGGCACGCCGTCCGCCGCCAGCACCCGGAGGGCACCGTCGGCGGAGACCTCGAGGAGCTCGGCGCCGCGCGCCGGGCAGACGCTCAGCGCGATCGACGGGATGGATTCGAGAAGGTTGCTCGTGCCGGCCAGCGCGGTGAGCTTGCGACACCCCGCGACCAGACCCTGGCCGTTACGGGTCGCGCTGCTCGTCAGCGAATGTGCCGAGAGGGGTCCCATCCCCGCTCGCGCCGAACCATCCAGGACATGCGCAGAGGCGTTCTCCTCGCGAACCTTCTCGCGGGACAACTCTCCGTCTGCGGAATCCGCTTCGCGTACCACGAATGCCACGTGGCCCCCCCGGGCGAATGCTATGCAAACGATTGTGCTCGACGTCACAAGCAAGTGTCAACGACCGTTAGTCGATCTTGACGTACAAATGTCTTCAATTCGTCTCGCCATGCGACCCAGCGGCGCCGCACCTCGGGAAAACCTGTGAACCGTGCGACATCATTCCGGGAAGATTCGCTTTCCAGTGGCAGCAGAACCGCTGATAGGACTTGAGCCCTGGCTACATCATCCCGGTAAGGTTCCAAGCGACGGAGAGGCGGCGCGGCCCGGAAACGGTCATTCCGAAACGAGCGCCAACTCCTTTGATATTGATATCGTCCTTGGAAATTCCGGTCGGACGGCCGGTGACCGGGAAGGGGCGCAAATCTGACGCGCGCGGGGAGCGTAGCGGGCGATGCAGGCGAGATCGCTCTCGCCGGCGAGCTTCTTCCGCGCGTCCTCTCCAGGTGGGAGGTGCTGGCCCTCGCCGTGAACGGCGTGGTGGGAAGCGGGGTCTATCTGCTCCCCGCCGCCGCTGCGGCGCACCTCGGTTCCGCGAGCGTGTGGGCAGTGCCGCTCGCGGGCTTGACGGTCGCGCTCGTCCAGCTCTGCTTCGTCGAGGCGGGCAGCCGATTCGACCAGCCAGGCGCTGCGTACGTCTACACGCGGGCCGCGTTCGGCGAAGCGACGGGGTTCGCCGTCGGTTGGATGAGCTTTCTCGGGCGCGTGACGGCGGTGGCGACGCTCTCCGCCGGATTCGCGCAGGCGCTGGGGTATCTCGTACCGGCGGCGCGGGAGGGTCCGGGCCGGGCCCTGTGCGTAGCCCTGCCGCTCGTCGCGCTGGCGGCGATCAACGTGAGGGGCGTCAAGCTGGGCGCGGGCACGGTCGCGGTGCTGCTCGCCGCGAAGCTGATCCCGCTCGGGGTCGTGATCGCCGTCGGGCTGCTTGCGCTGGAGCCGGAGCGTTTCCAGGGGATGCTCGCGCTCCCCGTCGCAGGGCTGGCCAAGGCGGGTCTCTTGCTCCTCTTCGCCTACGGCGGTTTCGAGAACACCGCCGCGCCGGCCGGCGAGTACCGCGACGCCCGACGCGACGTACCGTTTGCGCTCCTCTTCCAGATCCTGGCGGTGACGATCCTCTACGCCGCCGTCCAGATCGTCGCGGTGGGAACGCTCCCCGACCTCGCGGTCAGCAAGACGCCGCTCGCCGACGCCGCCGGCCGCCTCATGGGCTCGCGCGGAGGGGCGCTGCTCACGCTCGGCGCCGCGCTGTCGATCGTCGGCACCATCGCCTCGTCGATCCTCGCCGGTCCGCGCTACCTGTACGCGATCTCCGCGGGAGGCGCGCTCCCTCCCGCGCTGTCTCGCTTGCACCCGAAGTGGCGGACGCCGTGGGTCGGCATCGCGCTCCTCGGCGCTCTCGCACTCCCTCTCGCCCTCTCGGGCACCTTCGTACAACTGGCGGCGCTCTCGGCGGGCACCCGGCTGATCACGTACCTGGGCACGTCTGCCGCGGTGCCGTTCCTTCGCCGCCTGGCTCCCGCTGGAGGCAGGGTGGTCGTGCTGCCCGGCGGACCGGCCATTCCCATCGCCGCCGTCGCCGTCTGCCTGCTGCTGCTCTCCGGGATCTCGAGGCGCGATCTGGCGTGGATCGCCGGCGCCCTCGGCGCGGGACTGCTCGCGCATGGAGCGTGGCGCTTGCGCCGGGCGCGGGCGTCCTGACGTCGGTGTCTCGAGTCAGCCGTTGAGCAGGCGTCCCAGATCGCGCATCGAGCGGACCCGCGACACGCCGCGGGCCAGCGCCACCCGGCCGTCGTCGTGCACGGCGACGACGGCCCCGCGCAGCCTCCCAGCGACCGAGGCGGCGATCTGCGCCGCCGCGTTGCGCGCCGCCGGCTCGGCTCCGGCGATCAGGGCGACGACCCGCGCGCGCACACGCTCGACCAGGTCGACCAGCTGCGCGGAGTCGTTGCTCTCCGCGGGAGAGAGCACCGAGTACCCGTGTCCGCGCAGGCAGCACTCGACCATTCCCGCGACGCAACCGTGGACGCGACCGAAGAGCGTCACGAAGGCCGGCGCCGACTTGCGCGGCTCGCTGACCAGCGCAGGCAGCCTGGCCAGAAGCTCGGCCACGAGAGCGGCAGGCGCGGAAGAGGCCGCGGGGAGCACGCGGTCGTCCAGCACGTCGTCCAGCGAAGCGCCCCGTCTCACTTCCTCCATCAGGGCCGCCACGCAACCCGCCAGATCGGCTGCAGCGAGGGCCGCTTCGAAGTCGCGTGCCTCTCCTGCCGAAGTTCGCAAGTACTCGAGCACCTGCTCGGGCGCGAATCGGCGGCTGTCCTTGCGGCTCGAGCGGAGGAACCCGATCGACCCGGCGTTGGCGAGGCGCTTCACGCTCGCCTCGCCCACCCCGAGCAGTTGGGCCACCTGGCGCGTCGACAGGGAAGCCCCGACGGCGTCCGGCGGATCGGAGGTCGCCTCGCGCCTCTGCGGGGTGGCATCCTCCGCCACGCCGGCCATGCGGATGGCCTTCCCGCGATCGTCTGCGAACGCGCGGCCGGTGCAGCGCAGCCAGCGGACGGTGCCGTCGGGCCGGCGGATGCGGAACTCGATCACCGAGCGCCGCTGATCGCGGAGCGCCCGCTCGATGGCCGCGTCTACGCGAGGACGGTCCTCCGGAACGATGAGCTCCATGACGTTGTCGAACGTGGTGCTGAAACGGCCCGCTTCGGTTCCGAAGAGAAGGTACATCTGAGGCGTCCATCGGACGTGACCGGACGGGATGTCCCAATCCCAGGTTCCCATTTCGGCCGCTGCGACGCCCAGCTGGAAGGGGTCGTCGCGCTCGGCTAGTCGCTGCCCGTGTGGGTGATTTGGGGGACACCGTTGCATCGGAGAAAACCCTACCGCCAGGGAGCACCCCCAATTGTTTCTGCGTCGCAATATTCGCGCGTCGCCGTCGAAAACCGACAGGCGCCTGCTCGCCAGCGCCTTGCCGCGCCCGCTCGCGGCCCGCACCGTCTGCGTCGAGGAGGTTCTCATGGCCAAGCGCAGCAGCGACCAGCCGGGCGGCGCCCCGATCCGCAGCCGGCAAGGGGGAGCACCCGACGCGCCGAAGGGGACGGACGCCTTGGAGAGAGGAAGGGCGCGCCGGACCGCCACCGAGCGCGAGAAGCTGATCGACGATCCAAACCTCAACCAGGCGGGCAACGAACGCGGCTCCGGCGACCAGGTGCAGGGCTCCCAGACCGGCAACGACATCGATCCAATTCCCGAGTAGCCGGGCGATCGAGAGCACGCAGCGCCGCTGGCTGGGCGGGCGGCGCTGTGCCGCGGCTGCCGATTCCCTTCGGTTGCGGCCGGTGCCCTCGTCTAGACTCGCCGGGGTGCTCCTCCTCGCCTTGCTGCTCGCTGCCGCCCCGCGCGTGGAGCGGGTGGACGTCGACCTCGGCGGCTTCCGCCACACCAAGGCGAACGCGGTCCGGCGCCTGATGACGACGCGGGACGGAGCTCCCCTGGACGAGGAGACGCTCCGCCGCGACGTCGCCCGGCTGCGGGCGACGGGCATCCTGTACGACGTGGAGGAGCGCACCGTCGCCGGGCCCGACGGCGCGCGCGTCGAGCTGTCGCTCAAGGATCGCTGGACGCTGCTCCCGGTCTTCGGCTTACGGAGAGGCGGCGGGCGGACGGCAGCGCGCGTCGGACTGTCGGACCACAACGCCTTCGGCCAGCTCTTCTCGCTGTACGGCGAGGTCACCAGCAACGCCGACGTGCCCTTCTTCGGGCACGGACCGGACGATCGCCTGGGCAGCTTCGTCTACATGCGCGTGCCGCGTGCTCTCGGGACCCGCTTCACGCCAGGGGTGTCCTGGACGCGCGAGTTCCTCGACTACAGCCGGTTCGCGCCCGGCGGGCGGCCCACGTTTCTCTACGACCGCCAGCGGCACGAGCTGCGATTCGAGGCCCGGTACGAAGTGACCGACCTCTTCTCCGCTACCGCCGGACTCACGCTCTCGCGCGATCGCTTCTCGCAGTCGTCGCTCTCGCCCGAGGCGGGGCCGCTGCCGGAGGCGGGGCAGGGAACCTGGCTCGTGCTCGGCGCACAAGCGGGCCTGATCGAGGAGCAGCTCTCGATGCTGCGCGGGACCCAGGTGGAGGTGACGGGAGCACGCGCCGTTCGCGGGCTGCTCGGCTCTGACCTGAGCGCGACCTCCTGGGGCGCCGCGGTCCGTTCCTTCTGGGTCCTCGCGCCAGGGAGGAACCTCTGCGCGCAGCTGGTCGCCCGGACGACGACCGGCCGCAGCGACGCTCTCCTCTTCCGCGCCGGCGGGCTCCGCGAGATCCGCGGATTCCCCGACGCGTACTTCCAGGCCCAGCAGCTGGTGCACGGGAACCTGGAGCTCCGCGCCGACGTGCTACGCACCAACGTGCTGGTGCCGGCCATCGGCCAGGTGGCAGGCTTCACCGACTTCGGCTGGGTCGGGGCGCGCGCGGCCGCGGTCGCCGGCCTTCCCTACACCGGACCGGTGGCGAGCGCCGGAGTGGGCCTCCGCTGGATCCCGATCCCGTTCGCTCGCGCCGTCGGCCGGCTCGACGTGGCGATGGGCATGGTCCCGGAGCGCCGGGTGGACATCTCGCTCGGAGGGCAGCAGTTCTTCTGACGGCGCTTGCGCTCAGCGGCGCGCGCTGCGGCGCGCGCCCATGTCTACCCGCTCGGCGGAATTCTTGAGATCCTCGATCCATTGCCGCTCCAGCTCTTTCGCGAGCCGGGCGTCGTCGGCCACCAGCACGGCCTCGTCCATCTTGTTGAGCGAGAGCGCGTCGAGGTTCGACGAACCCACCGCCACCAGGCTGTCGTCCACCAGCACCGTCTTGGAATGCAGCATCGAGGCCTGGTACTCGAAGCCGCGCGCCCCGGCCACCACCAGCCGGTCCATCCGTTCGCGCTGCGGTCCCAGGTAGAGGTGCGCGTCGGTCTTCTCGCCGGCGGCGAGGATGCGCACGTCGACGCCCTTCTGCGCCTTCCGCTCCAGCAGCTGGAGGATCGGCTCGGAGGGCACGAAGTAGGCATTGGCGATCCAGACGCGCTTCTTGGCCGAGGCGATGAGGAGCTGCATCAGCCGATCGCCCTTGGTGACCACTCCGTTGTCCGTCGAGGTGACGAAGGCGGCAGCCGTCCCGCCCGCCTTGTGGAGCCGCGGGAAGGAGTCGGGCGGAAGGAGCTCGCTGGCCGCCTCCTGCCAGTTCTCCGCGAACGCCTGCTGCATCGCGGCCACCGCCGGCCCGCGGACCAGCACGTTGCTGTCGCGCCATTCCTCCTCCGACTTTCCGCGCCCGCGCCACTTGTCGTCGACCCCGAACCCGCCGGTGATCCCCACGCGCCCATCCACCACGATGATCTTGCGGTGCGTGCGCGCCAGGTCGTCCTGGCCGGGGACGGGGCGGAACTTCCGCACCGTGCAGCCCGCGTCCTCGAGCGGCGCCGATTCCTTCTCCGAGAAGCTCAGGCTGCCGACGGCGTCCACCAGGATGCGGCAGGCGACCCCCTTGCGCGTCCGCTCGGCGATGGCAGCGACGAGCCGCCGGGCCGTGTCGCTCTCCGACCAGATGAAGGTGACGACGTGGATGCTCTTCTTCGCCTTGCCGATCTCGGCGACGGCGGCTTCGAACACCTTGCCGTTGTTCACCCAGTGGACCTCGTTGCCGCGCTCGAGGCGGACGCCGACCGTCTGATAGAGCGCGTCCGAGAAGTCGGGGCCCGGCTCGGGCGCCTCCGCCGGCAGGTGCACCTCGCCGACTGATTTGCGCCCCACGCCGAAGCAGGCGGCGAGCGAGAAGGCGAGCGGCAGGACGATCGATCCACGGGCAAACCCCAAGTGACACCTCCCTCGCGCCACCGTGGGCATGCAGCAGCACGCGCGCAACGCGAGCGGCCGTGCGCCCGCCGCTTCCGGAGCCGCCCCGGTGCGCTACGTTTGGACGGTGCGCCGCGCCCCTTTGCTGGCTCCGCTTGCTCTGGTCGCTTGCGCGGCCGCCCACCACGAGCCCGCCGTGCGCGGGATGCCTGTCGACGACCCGGAGGCGAGCCTCAGCGCGGTGTGGGTCGGCCATGCGACGGTGCTCCTCCGCCTCGGACGGCGCTTCGTGCTCACCGACCCGAACCTGGGCGGTGCGATCGTCGTCGTCCCGCGCGTGACCCCGCCTTCGCTGACTCCGCGCGAGCTCCCTCCCATCGACGTCGCGCTGGTCAGTCACCTGCACGTCGACCACTTCGACACCTGGACGGTGCGGCGCATCGGCCACCGCGCCGAGGTGCTCTATCCGGCGGGCGGCGAGAGCTACATGGGCTCGGTCGAGCAGCGCACGCGCGCCATGAAGCCCTGGGAGACCGTCGAGCGCGCCGGCCTGCGCGTCACCGCGGTGCCCGTGCACCACAGCGGCGGGCGGTACTTCGTCGACGCGATCTGGAACCACGCCTCGAGCGGCTACGTGGTCGAGGGAGGAGGGCGCACGGTGTTCTTCGCCGGAGACACCGGGTACGACCCGCACGCCTTCAAGGAGATCGGCCGGCGCTTCCCCGGGATCGATCTGGCCCTGGTGCCCATCGCGCCCGCCCGCGGCGGGAATCCGAACCACGCCAGTCCGAAGGAGGCGCTGCAGATCTTCGCGGACGTGGGCGCCCGCTACATGATCCCCATCCACTTCGAGGCGTACCACAGCACCGCCGTGCCGCTCGACGAGCCGCGCAGGGTGCTCGGCCAGGAAGTGGAACGGCTCGGGCTCGCAAGCCGCGTCTTCGCGCTTCGCACCGGCGAGCGCTGGATGCTTCCGGACGGCGAGGCGTCCGCGCCGTGGGTCACGCACGAGAAGGCGCCGGAGCCGCGCCGGGCCGCCGCGCGGTAGGCTTCTGGACGCGTGCCCGACGAGCTGCCGTTCCCGGAGAGCCTCTGCCACCGCTGCGCGGCGCCGCCGCGGTACGTGCGCACGCCGTCGAGCACGTTCATCCTCTGCCCGCTGCTGCCGGAGAAGTACCCGCGCCAGCCGGTGCGGAGCTGTCCGCTCTTCCGGCCGCGGAACGATCCGCCCGACCCGGAACGGAAGTGACGCCTCAGTTCATGCGGCGGTACACGCCGACCACCACGCCGATGATCTGCGTCTCGCGGAAGTCGTCGCGCGCCACGTAGATCGGCTTCAGCCGCGGGTTCGACGGCTGGAAGCGCACGCGGTCCCCTTCCGGGTAGTAGCGCTTCACCGTCGCCTCGTCCTCGATGAGCGCGACCACGATCTCGCCCGGCGAGGCCTGCAGCTGCTTGCGGACGAAGATGTAGTCGCCGTCGAGGATGCCGTCGCCGATCATGCTGTCGCCGGCCACCTTCAGCGCGAACACCTTCTTGCTCGCGTCGCCGAGGAGGAAGCTGTCGATGCGCACATGGTCGGTGATGTTCTCCTGGGCGAGGATGGGAGCGCCGGCGGCGACCTTTCCCACCACGGGCACTTCGACCACGCGCGCCGAGTCGATCTCGGG
>Ga0137396_10001631_pt1 | contig 11957 bp, 16 predicted proteins | sample czc16metaG_FD_108284 | JGI IMG/M metagenome (GOLD analysis project Ga0137396, IMG submission 108284) | Vadose zone soil microbial communities from Angelo Coast Range Reserve, California, USA - czcobulk3.16 metaG | ecosystem: Environmental > Terrestrial > Soil > Vadose zone | place: USA...
GAACACCTGATGCACGTCCTGCGACAGGATGACCAGACTGGCGAGCTCGGGGGTCGCGTCTTTGCCATTGGCAACCAACACGGCGCCGGACGTCTCATCGCACGACGTTTCGATCCCGAGGACGACCTCAGCCACGACGGGTCCGGCGCCGCAGCGTGACGGAATCGGGAATGGCGCGCGCCGTGATGCCGCGCGGCGCGATGACGGTGAGCCGGCCGACCGCGCGGTCCGCGCTGCCTCCCGCGATGTGCGCGACGACGCGCAGGCTGTCGCGCGTGAGCGCCAGGACGCGCTGCTCGGGGCCGCGCACGGACACGGAGACACGGGCCGGAGTAATGATGAAGCTCGTGACCGCCCCGGCGCCGGTCTCTACCGGGATACCGCCAAAGGAGCGCTCGGCGAGCACCCCCATTTCCCCGGTCACCGTGACCTGCTTGGGCGCGATCCGCACGATCCCGAGCGGCGTCGTGTCGATCGGCACGTACCGCGTGAACGCCCCCGACACGTTTGCGATCTCGGTCGGAATGGTCGTGACCGACTCGATCCCCGCAAGATTCTTGTCGGGCCCGACCAGCCGCGCGATGGTCGGTGCGATCAAAATCCCTCCGTGCAGCACCTGTCCGGACGCCGGCACGACCGCGACCAGCGGCACGATGCGCACGTCCTTGCGCCCTACGCTGTCCAAGGCGACGGTGATCTCGCGGGGGCGGATGTCCAGCACGCGCACATCCGCTCCCTTGGGGAGCTGTGCCTCCACCTCGCTCGGCTCGAGACGGATCGTCCAGGTCGCCGTCGAGAGGGTGTCGGGCATGCGCCGGGTCACGTCGCCGCGGAGGGAGCGGAGCCGCAGCACCTGGCTCCCCTTGCCGGAGATCTGCGCCCGGATCTTGGGCAGCTTCTGCTGGAGCGTGCGGCCGGGTGGGAGCTGCAGGTTGAGCCCGAGGTCGAAGTCGGTGGTCACCGGCTGCTGCAGCTGCACGGCGACGTACAGCATCAGCGACAGGAAGATCGCCGCGCCCTTGATCGGCCAGTTCCGCGTCAGCAGCAGAATCAAGTTAGCGCGCATCGAGCAGCCGCCGAATGATGGTTTCGTTGACGGGGCCGTCCCATTCCGCGGCGCCGATCACCTTTTTCACGATCACCCCGTCGCGGTCGATCACGAAGCTCTCCGGGACACCGGTCGTCTGGTAGCTGGTCCGGATCGCGCCGCTCGGATCGTGCAGGATGTCGAAGTGGAGGCCCATCTGGTTCACGAACGCCATGATCTCGCGGGGCCCTTCTCTTTCGGCGGAGTAGAACGCATCGCCGTCGACGCTCACCGCGACGATTCTGAAATCGGTACCCGCGAGCTTCTGGTGCAGGCGCTCCATCGACGGCATCTCGACGCGACAGGGCGGGCACCACGTGGCCCACACGTTCAGCAGGATGACCTTCCCGTGATAGTCCGCCAACGTGATGGGGCGGCCGCTGCGCAGGTCCGTCGCATGAAACGACGGCGCCGTCCCGCCGACCTCGATCAGCTCGATTTGGGGCCGCAACTTCAGCGCCAGGGCCACGCCGAACACGACCGTCATCACGATGCCGGCGATGAACGTCCATTGCTGGCGGTTCGTCATACGGTCACCAGACAGCGGCGGCGCAGCTCCCGCACTTCACGCGCCGGGTCGCCGCTCGCGAAGACCGCGTGGCCGGCCACGAACGTATCGGCGCCCGCCTGGTGCGCTGCGGCGATCGTCTGAGGCGTGATGCCGCCGTCGACTTCCAAGAACGCACGCGCGCCGTGCGCCGTCAGCAGGGCACGGGCGCGCTGAATCTTGTCATTCGATGCCGGCAAGTAGCTCTGCCCGCCGTATCCGGGGTTCACCGTCATCACGAGGAGCAGGTCGAGATCTCCGATGACTTCCTCGGCGTAGGTGAGCGGCGTGCCGGGATTCAGCGCCAGTCCCGCGAGCATGCCGCGCCGCTTGGCCGCCTCGAGCTGGCGCTGCACGTGGATCGTCGCCTCGGGGTGAAAGGTGAACACCGACGCGCCTGCGGCCGCGAACGGCTCGATGTACTGCTCGGGCTCGACCACCATCAAATGCACATCGATCGGCTTATCGGTCAGCTTGCGCAGCGCGGCGATCATGTTCGCGCCGAACGTGAGGTTCGGCACGAAGCGCCCGTCCATCACGTCCACGTGCAGCCAGTCGGCGCCGCCGTCGAACGCCTGCGCGACCTGTTCTGCGAGCCGCGCCAGGTCGGCGGAGAGAATGCTTGGGGCGATGCGGATGCCGTTGATCATGATCACGGGCTCCGGGCGACGACGACGTCTACGACGGTGCCGGGCGAGGCGAGCGTGTTCGCCGCCGGGCGTTGGGCGACCACCGTCCCCGGTGTGGCATCGGCAGTGCGGCGGCGCGTCAGCGTGCCGAGCTGTAGCCCGTCCAGCTCGAGCCGCGTGCGTGCGTCGGCGGCCGACATCCCGAGCAGGTCGGGCACCGAGATCGTCGGCGCGCCGCGGCTCACGACCAGCGCGAGTCCCGCGCCTGGTGCGAGCGCGGTGCCGGCGGGCGGCCGCGTGAGCACCGCCAATCCCGGCGGCGCCGCGGCTTGCACCGACTCGACTTGGCTGACCATCAACCCCGCCGCGGCGACGAGCTTCTGGGCGAGCGTCGCGTCGAGCCTGGCCACGTCGGGTACGGGAATCTTGGGCGGCCCGGCGCTCAGCACCAGGGTCACTTTCAGCCCGGCGGGCGCGATCACGCCGGGGGGCGGATCCTGCCAGATCACGGTGCCCTGGGGCGCACTGGGGTGGGGATCGGCGCCGCCCTCGACGACCACGAGCTGCGCCTGCGTCACCTGCGCCTGGGCTTCGGCGAGCGTCAAACCGAGCACGCGCGGCACCTCCTTGTCCCTCGCGAGGATGGGCGCGGGAAAGAGCACGAGGTAGGCCGTGAGGTAGCCCGCCAGGAGCGCGCCGAGGCCGATCAGCGCCCAACGCACGGCGCGACGGCGGTCGACCGGCGCGAGGCCGTCGAGCGGCGGCAGGTGGCGGCGGATCCGCATCAGGTGCGCACCAGCCGCGCCGCATACGCGCCGTCGACGCCATGGCGCTGGGGAAGCGACTGGAAGTCGCCCGCCGCCGTAACCAGCTCCGCCGGCACGGCGGCGGGAACGGGAGCGCGCGCGAACTCGGGGTGTTGGCCCAGGAAGTCCTCCACGACGGCGCTATTCTCCTCCGGTTCGAGCGAGCAAGTCGCGTAGATCAAGAGGCCTCCCTTGCGCACCAGCGGCGCCGCGGCGGCGACGAGCCGCGCCTGCCGCGCGGCCGCCCGGGGGAACAACTCCCGCGTCAACCGCCAGCGTGCGTCGGGGTGCCGCGCCATGGTTCCTGTCGCGCTGCACGGCGCGTCCACCAGCACGGCATCGAGACGTCCCAGCCCGAATGGCGCCGCCTCAAGATCAGCCGCCAGGCAGCGAATCGCCACTCCCGCGCGGTGCGCCGTGTCGGCGAGCCGGGGCAGTCGGTCCGGACGGGCATCGCCGGCCACCAGCTTGGCCCCCAGCCGCTCGAGCGCCACGGCTTTTCCCCCGGGCGCGGCGCAGGCGTCGTACACCACCGCGCCCGCCGGGATCGCGGCGTAGCGGGCCACGAGCGCGTGGGCGGGGTCTTGGACTATGAACCCACCCTCGGCGAACCCCGGCAGGGACGCGGGACGGGGGAAGGGGGAAGGGTGGTTCCTCGGAATGCGGAGTCCCGCGCCGAAGGGAGCGTCTGTTAGCTCTATTCCCGCTTTGTGGAACTGCCGCGTCAACCGCTCTCGGTCCCATCGCGCCGGCTGGAGGGTCAGGGTCGGCCTCGCGTCGTTCCACGCGAGCAATGCCGCCGTCTCAGCCTCGCCGAAGCGGGCACGCCAACGCTCGATCAGCCAAGGGGGATGGGTGGGCCCGGCCCCGTCCCCCTTCCCCCTTCCCTCGTCCCCAGCAATTCGTCGTAGCGCTTGGTTTACAAACCGCGCCGGCCCCTCGCCGGCCGTCTCCCGGGCGAGCTCCACACTGGTCGAGACGGCGGCGTGCCGCGGCACGCGGGTCAGGCAATGCAGCTGGTACGCGCCGAGGCGCAACACATCGTGGAGACGGGGATCGGCGCGCTCGAGGTCGAGCGCGCGGTCGAGCTCGGCCTGGCGCCGCAGCACGCCGGCGGAGAGCTCGTAGGCGAGGCGGCGGTCGCGCTCGGCCAGGTCGCTTACGGCGTGGTCGCGCGCGTCGCCGAGCGGCGCGCCCGCGCGCACCGCGCGCAAGATCTCGAGCGCCGCGCGCCGCGCCGGCGTCGAGTCCCTAATCCAGCATTCCTTCCGTGGGGGAGGACGGCAGCGCCACCTCGCGCCGCGGCATCCGGCCGGCGAGGAACGCCGCGCGGCCCGCCTCCACCGCGAGGCGCATCGCGCGGGCCATCGCCACGGGGTCCCGGGCCGCCGCTATGGCCGTATTCATCAGGATGCCATCCACGCCCTGCTCCATCGTCACGCAGGCGTCCGACGCCGTGCCGACGCCGGCATCCACGACCACAGGGACCCGGAGCCGGCGCTTGATCGTGCGGACGCTGAAGGGGTTCAGCAGCCCGAGGCCGCTGCCGATCGGGGAGGCGAGCGGCATCACGGCTGCACACCCGGCGTCCTCGAGCCGCAACGCCGTCACCAGGTCCTCGTTCGTGTAGGCGAGCACCTTGAACCCTTCCTTCACCAGGATCTTCGCCGCTTCCAGCAGACCCTGTACGTCGGGCAGCAGCGTCTCCTCGTCGCCGATCACCTCGAGCTTCACGAAGTCGTTGAACCCCGCCGCGCGCGCGAGGCGCGCGTAGCGCACCGCGTCCGTCGCGGTGTAGCACCCCGCCGTGTTGGCGAGGAGGAAGAAGCGCTTGGGGTCGAGGTGGTGCAGGACGCTGCTGTCCTTGGAGCGGTCGAGGTCCACGCGGCGCACCGCGACGGTGACGATCTCGGCGCCCGACGCTTCGATGGCGCGCAGCATCGTGTCGTTGCCCGCGTACTTGCCCGTCCCCACCATCAGGCGCGACTGGAAGACGCGCCCGCCGACGGTGAGCGGCGTGTCCTGAACGAGGTCCACGGCAGTGATCACTGCCTCACCCTCCTCCCACAAAGTGCACCAGCTCGATCGCGTCACCGGGGGCGACCCGCACGTCCCCCAGCGCCGGCCGGCGCACGATGTGGCGATTGTGCTCCACCACGACGGCGCGCGGATCCAGCGCCAAGTCGGCGAGCAGCTCGAGCAGGGTGGCGCCCTGGGCAACGGCCCGGGGCTGCCCGTTCACGACGATGTCGATCGTGCCCTTCACTGCAGCTCCTCCAGCATCTGACGGGCCGCGTCCATCGGGTCCGCGACATCCCACAAGGCGCGAATCGCCGCGACGCCGTAGGCCCCGGCCGTTTTCACGTCCCGCGCCCGCCCGGGACCGATCCCACCGATCGCGATCACGGGGAGTCCGAGCCGCGCGATCACCTGCAGCTGCTCGAGACCCAGCGGCGCGCGATCCGCGTGGGTGGCCGTCGCGTACACCGGCCCTACTACAAGATAGTCGGCTCCTTCAGCCCTTGCGGTCTCGGCGTCGGCCAAGGCATGCACGGACTTGCCAATCCACCACGCCGAGTCGAGCCGCCGCGCGGCGCTGATCGGGAGACTCCGCACGCCCAACTGCACGCCCGCGGCGTTCAAAGCCAGCGCGACATCCAAGCGGTCGTTCACAAAGAGACGGGCAGACGCGTAGACGGCTAGTCGGGTAGCCAGCTCGTAGTGCTCGAGTCCGGTTAAGGCGCGGCCGCGCGCGTGGAGTGCCAGGTCCGGTCCCCCACTCGCCGCGAGCTCCCGTGCCACCTCGTCCAGGTCCCCCCGCCGGGCGATCCGCTCGTCCGTGACCGCGTGCAGACGCGGGAGCGGCGCCCTCATGTGAACCGGCGGCCCGGCGCGAGCCGGGCGCCACGCAGCCAGTCGTCGGCAGTCATCCGCGCCTTCCCGGCGGGCTGCACCTCGAGCACCTCCACGGCCCCGCTCCCCGTGGCGATCAGCACGCGGCCGTCAGTCGCCAACAACTCTCCGGGTGGTCCGCGACGATCGCTCGCGCGGGGGCTGTACATCTTCACGTCGACGCCGTCCAGTTCGGTCCACGCGCCGGGCCGGGGGTCGAGGCCGCGAATGAGACGCGCGACCGTGGCGGCATCTTTGGTCCAGTCGATGCGGGCGATCTCGCGCGTGAGCTTGGGTGCGTACGTCGCTCCGGCTTCGTCCTGGGGGACCGGCCGCAGCGAATCCTGCTCGAGCAGGGCCAGCGTCTCGACGAGCGCCTGGGCGCCGACCTCGGCGAGGTGCTCGGAGAGCTCGCCCCCCGTCACGTCGGGGGCCACGTGGTCCGGGATCTGGAGGAGGACCGGACCCGTGTCCATCCCGGCGTCCAGCTGCATGATGGTCACGCCGCTCTGTTCGAGGCCGTTGATCACCGCCCACTCGACCGGCGCCGGGCCGCGCAGTGCGGGGAGCAGGGACGGATGCACGTTGACCATGCCGCGCGGCGGCAGCTCGAGCAGCTCGGGCTTCAGGATGTGGCCGTAGGCGACGACGACGCCGATGTCGGGCCGCGTGTCCCGCAGGCGGATGAGAAAGTCACCCGCGGTGGGTTTCTCCGGCTGGAACAGGGGCAGTTCTTCCGCCTCGGCGACGAGTTTCACCGGTGGTGGGACGAGGCGGGAACGGGAGCGGCCCTGCGGAGCATCGGGCTGGGTGACGACCGCGACGACGTCGAACCCTTCGCCCACCAGGGCGCGGAGCGAGGGGACCGCGAACTCGGGAGTACCGAAGAAAGCGACACGCACTCAGAGCTCGCCCGCCGGCTCCGGCGTGACCTCCTTCAGGTATCCCGACTTGCCCTTGCGCGCCTTCTTCCACTTGGCAAGGAGTAAACCGCGCTTCACGGCGCTGAGGTGGTCGAGAAAGAGGATGCCATCCAGATGGTCGATTTCGTGCTGAATCGCGCGTGCCTTGTAGCCGGTGGCGGTAGCGCGGTAGGGCTGGCCGTCGCGGTCGTGCGCCTCGACGACGATCCGCGCGGGCCGCTCGACGTCGCCGAAGATCTCGGGGATCGACAGACAGCCCTCCTCGGCGGTCTCGACCTCGTCGCCGGTCTCCACGATCACCGGGTTGATGAGCACCAGGGGCGGGGGATCGTCATCGCCCACGTCCACGACCGCCACCCGCCGCGCCACGCCGATCTGGTTTGCCGCAAGACCCACCCCACGCGCCGCCCGCATCGTCTCGAACAGGTCGTCCACCAACGCGCGCACGGCGTCGTCGACGTGCGCGACGCGCGCCGCCTTTTGGCGCAGGACCGGTGAGCCCAGCAGGTGGAGCGGGCGGACCGTCACGCGGGTTTCGCCTCCACGGCGCCGCGGTTCGTAATGCTGGCGATCCCGCTCCGCAGGATCACGAACTTCGCATCGCCGCTGCGCACGGTGACCTGGTCGTCCTTGATGTGCACGACCTCACCCACGATGCCGCTCGAGGTGACGACCTGGTCCCCCCGCTGCAGTGAGGCGAGGAGCTGCTTGTGCTGCTCCGCCTGCTTGCGCTGCGGCCGGATCAGCAGGAAGTAGAAGATCCCGATGAACAGCGCAATCTGGATCACGAACGCGCTCATCCCCGGCCCGCTTTGGCCGGAGGGAGCGAAGAGCAGCAGCGACAGCGAGGAGAGCATGGTCATGCGATTCCCGGTTGAGTGTAACGGCGGCGCCAGTCGTCGGCCCACGCGGCCAGGGCGCCCTCACCCTTTCGGATCGCCACGCGCATCTGCTCGGCGAGCCGGATGAGGTAACGGACGTTGTGCAGCGACAGGAGCCGCAGCCCCAGCAGCTCCTCGGCCACGAACAGGTGGCGCACGTAGCCCCGCGAGTACGTGGTGCAAGTCTCGCAGTCGCAGGTCGGATCCACCGGCCGCTCGTCCGAGCGGAACGCGGCGTTGCGGATGTTGAGCGGGCCTTCGGGCGTGAACGCCGAGCCGTTACGGCCGTTGCGCGTCGGCGCCACGCAGTCGAACAGGTCCACGCCCCGCTCCACGGCCGCGACGAGGTCCTCGGGAAATCCGACGCCCATAAGATAACGGGGGAGGGGGCCGGGCAGCCGCGGCTCGAGCAGCTCCAACACCTCGTACATCCTGGCCTTGGGCTCGCCCACCGACAGCCCGCCCACCGCGAGGCCGGTCCAGGAGCCCATCTCCAGGATGCGGCGCAGCCCCTCCTCGCGGAGCGCGGCGTGGGTGCCGCCTTGGAGGATGGGCCAGAGTGTCTGCCGCACGGGCGCAGGGCCGGACGGGCCGTCGGTCAGCTCCCGGTGTCGTCGCGCACATCGTTCCAGCCACCGGAGCGTCCGCTCCAGGGCGTCCCGCGACGTCGCCTCGTCCGCGCCTCCCGGCACGACGTGATCGAACGCCATCGCGACGTCAGCGCCGAGGGTGCACTGGATCTCCGTGGCGCGCTCGGGGGTGAGCACGCGGCGGCCTCCGTCCACGTGACTCTGGAACTCGACGCCGTCGTCGTCCACGCGGCGGAACCCGGCGAGCGAAAACACCTGAAACCCGCCCGAATCGGTGAGCAGCGGACGGTCCCACGCCATGAACCGGTGCAGCCCGCCGAGCTGGGCGACGACGTCCTCGCCGGGGCGGACGTGGAGGTGGTAGGTGTTGGCGAGGACCATGCTGGCGCCCACGGCCTTCAGGTCGGCGGGGGAGAGCGCCCGCACGCTGCCCTGCGTGCCGACGGGCATGAAGACGGGTGTCTCCACGGTGCCGTGGGGCAGGGTGAGCGTGCCGGTGCGTGCGGCCCCCGATGTGGCAGCGATCCGGAACTCGAGCATCAGACGATCACCATCGCGTCCCCGTAACTGTAGAACCGGTAACCAGCCTTCACTGCCTCCCGATACGCCTCCAACACCCGCTCGTACCCGCCGAAGGCGCACACGAGCATGAGCAGCGTCGAGCGGGGAAGATGGAAGTTTGTGAGCAGCCGGTCCACCACCTGGACTTGGTATGGTGGATGAATGAAGAGGCTCGTCTCGCCCGCGCCGGCGCGTACCCGCCCGCGTTCATCAGCCGCGGACTCCAGGGCGCGCACCACCGTGGTCCCAACTGCCCACACCGCTCCTTGTCGATCGTTCACCATCTCAGCCGTCTGCTCTGGAATCTCGAACACCTCCGGGTACATCACGTGCGTCGTGAGGTCGTCCACTTCGACCGGTTTGAACGTGCCGGGCCCGACGTGCAGATCGAGCGAGGCGACCGCGACCCCCTTGTCGCGCACCCTGTCGAGCAGTGCGGGCGGGAAGTGGAGACCCGCCGTCGGCGCCGCCACGCTGCCATCGTGCGCTGCGTAGACCGTCTGGTAGCGCTCACGGTCGGCGGGCGTGGGCGGACGGCGAATGTAGGGCGGGAGCGGAACTTCACCATACTTCGCCACCGTCGCACGGCCGTCGAGCGCGCCGACGAAGCGCACGCGGCGCAGACCGCCGCCCAGCACTTCGACGATTAGGGCGGCGCTGTCGTCGCCGAACGTCACGTGGCGCCCGGGCTTGAGCTTTCCGCCTGGGTGTCCCATCGCCAGCCACGTCCCGTCGGGAAGGGTGCGGACGAGCAGGATCTCGGCAGGGTTCCCGGAGTCACGTTGTCCGTGCAGGCGTGCCGGGATCACCCGCGATGTATTGAGCACCAGCAGGTCGCCCGCCGGGATCAGGTCGGCGAGGTCCGGGAACTGCCGGTGCGTGACCGCCCCGGTGGCGCGCTCGAGCACGAGCAGGCGGCTCGCGGCTCGATCCGCGAGCGGCTGCTGAGCGATTTGATCGGGCGGAAGCGGGTAGTCGAAGTCACCGGCGTGAAAGACGCGTGTCACGCGTCGAAGATCGTTGGTTGCTCGGCGCTCTTCGGCGGCGTGAAGCCGAAGTGACGGTAGGCGGCCGCCGTGGCGCAGCGGCCGCGTGGGGTGCGCGCGAGGAAGCCTTGCTGCATCAAGAACGGCTCGTACACCTCCTCGAGCGTGCCCGGGTCCTCACCCACGGCCGCGGCGATTGTCTGCACGCCGACGGGACCGCCCTCGAACATCTCGATGATCGCCTTCAAGATCCGCGCGTCCATGTCATCGAGACCGAACTCGTCCACATCGAGCCGCTTGAGCGCCTCCACGGCGACCGCCGCCGTGATCTTGCCCGCGGCGCGCACTTGGGCGTAGTCGCGCACGCGCTTCAAGAGCCGGTTCGCGACGCGCGGCGTGCCGCGGCTGCGGCGCGCGATTTCGGCGACGCCCGCGGCGTCGGCAGGGGTGCCGAGAATCCCCGCCGAGCGGGTGATGATCTGCACGAGGTCGTCGGGCGGGTAATAGTGCAGCCGCTCGACCAGGCCGAAGCGGGCGCGCATCGGGGGCGTCAGCAGGCCGAAGCGCGTCGTCGCGCCGATCAACGTGAAGCGCTCGAGCTGCATCGGAATCGTCTGTGCGTGCGGGCCATCGGCGATACGCACGTCCACGTGATACTCCTCCATCGCGGGGTAGAGGAACTCCTCCAGCGCCGGTCGCAAGCGGTGCACTTCATCGATGAACAGGATGTCGCCCCGCTTGAGCCCAGTGAGCATGCCCACGAGATCGCCCGGCCGCTCGAGCACCGGTCCTGAGGTGGTGCGGATGTCGACGCCCATCTCCTTCGCCATCAGGAGCGCGAGGGTCGTCTTGCCGAGTCCTGGCGGCCCGAAGAACAAGGTGTGGTCGAGCGGCTCCTTGCGGTGCTTGGCCGCGTCGATCGCGATCTGCAGCGATTCCTTGACCTTCGCCTGGCCGACGAACTCGTCGAGCCGGGATGGGCGCAGCGCGGCGTCGGTGAGCCGCTCGTCCGGGAGCGCCTCGGGCGTGGTGATCTCGGCGCGGGCCACTGGTTACGAGCCCTTGGGCTGCGCCCGCCACCGCACCGGGCGCGCGTCGGCCTCGATCGCGTGGCGGGTGTGGCAGGTGAGGCACGTGTCGTCGGCGCGGGTAGCGCCCGCGGGCACGAGCCGCCGATTCGTCGAGCCGCAGCGGGTGCAGATCCATTCGGCGGTGATGGTGGCGGTCCTTTCGGGCGTCATGTGGTCGTGAGCAGCTGCAACGCGCGGCGTACCAGCGCCTCCGTGTTTCCCGCTCCCAGGTCTCCGTCACCGGCGAGCGCGTCGCGCAGGGCGCGGTCGGCTTGGGCGGTGCTGTAGCCGAGGCGCTCGAGCGCCTTCAGCGCGGCTTCCGCACCTCGCACCATCGGCGGCGTCGCTGCGTCCACAAACTCGTCCACCTTGTCGCCCAGCTCAAGCGCGAGCCGTTCCGCCGTCTTCTTGCCGATGCCGCTCACCGACGACAGCAGCGCGATGTTCCTCTCGCGCACGGCGCGCGCCCCGCGCTCGACGCCAAGGGCCGACATCACCGCCACGGCGAGCTTCGGCCCGACGCCGCTGACGCTGGTGAGCCGCTGGAAGAAGCGTCGCTCCGACTCGTCGAGGAAGCCATAGAGCGCCCAGCCGTCCTCGCGCACCACCAACTCTGTGGCGAGCGTCACTTCCGTGCCCGTACCCGGCAGCCGCTCCATGACGCCGAGCGGGACGGTGACTTCGTAGCCCACGCCGCCGGCCGTCTCCACCACGACGCGGTCGGAGGACTTGGCCGCGAGGCGGCCGCGTACGTAGGCGATCATCCGCGGATGATATACGTCAGCGCCACCGCGACGCCGTCGGCCGCGTCGGCCGGCTTGGGCGCGTGGCGCAGGCGCAGCAAGCGCATCACCATCGCGGCGACCTGCGCCTTGGCCGCCCCGCCGGCGCCGACCACGGTCTTTTTGATGGTGGCGGGCGGATACTCCGCGATGTCGAGTCCCGCCTGCTGCGCCGCGAGCAGCACCACCCCGCGGGCGTGGCC
>Ga0137396_10001634_pt1 | contig 11944 bp, 9 predicted proteins | sample czc16metaG_FD_108284 | JGI IMG/M metagenome (GOLD analysis project Ga0137396, IMG submission 108284) | Vadose zone soil microbial communities from Angelo Coast Range Reserve, California, USA - czcobulk3.16 metaG | ecosystem: Environmental > Terrestrial > Soil > Vadose zone | place: USA...
AAGCTGGCAGCTTCAGTCGCGCGGCGGACCGCCTTGGCATTTCCCAGCCGAGTGTCTCCCAACAAATGCGCGACCTGGAGGCCGGTCTTCGTGTCTCTCTCTTCCAACGGCGGGGCAAGCGCATTCTCCTCACTTCGAGCGGGCTGATCTTTCAGGAACACGCCCGCGCGATTCTTCGTCAGCTCGAGAATTTTCTTCAGGAAGTCAGTGGCGAGCCCGGGCAGTTGCGGGGCGCGCTGCATGTCGGCGTCGTCCCTATTCTCAATGTCGCTTTGATGCCGGATCTGCTGGGCCTGTTTGCCGCCAAACATCCGGGGATCGGCCTCACCGTCGAAGAAATCTCATCGACTGAGATTGAGACGGCGCTGGAGGAGGGCCGGATGGATGTCGGGCTCGGCTTCCTCACCCGGCACTCGCCCAACCTGCGCTACGAACGTCTCTGCACCGATGAATTTGCCCTCGTGGTTTCCGAATCGCATCCCTGGTCGAAACGGCGCGTCATTCAGTTTTCCGAACTACACCAGCATCGCTTGCTCCAATTGTCGGACACCTTTGTGATGCGGCGAATGACGGACCAAATTTGCCTGAACCACCACGTCCGCCCGCGCACGGTCGCGGAGCTGAATGCGATCGAGACGCTCCTTCGCTCACTCGCGCCCCTGGAGGCGGCGGCCATCATGCCGAAGATAGCGTTGCGCGGAAGAGAAGCGTTGAAGCTGAAAGCGATTCGGCTTCAAGGCAAGAAGCTGGACCTGGACATTGGCCTGCTCCGTTTGAGCGACTCGGGAGCCAACAGTGCGGTGAGCGCGTTCACCAGCCTGGCCAAAGCCGAAGTCCCGAAGCTCATTAAGAAATGAAGCGAAACTGACCATCCGCTCCAATCGGGGCGTGCGCAGGGTCGCTAAACCTTCCAAAGCGCCATGATCAGCAGGTCCATTGCGCTGTCGGCCGGTCTTTCGAGGCTTGCCCCCGCCGCGGGCGTTAGATATAACCGGGAAGGCGAGAGCCGAAAACCCTCCGACCATGGACGCCGAACAAGCTCAGGAATCAGAAACGCCCGGAAACGCCGAGACCCGCAACGGAACGATCGACGAGAGCGGGAAGGTGGACCGGATTCGGGATATCCTGTTCGGCTCGCAGATGCGGGATTACGATGGCCGCTTTCAACGCCTGGACGAACGGCTGGCCAGGGAAGCCGCGGATGCCCGCGCCGATGCACAGAAGCGGCTCGAAGCGCTCGAGAATTTCTTGAAGGGCGCGTTGGAGTCACTCACGAACCGATTGAATACGGAGCAGTTCGCGCGCGGCCATGCGGTGGAGAAGCTGGCGGGCGATCTCGCGGAAACGGCCAAAGCGTTAGAGCTCGCCACGAAGAATCTCGGCGAACATGCCGACCACGAGTTTCATGCTCTGCGCCAGCAACTGCTCGAACAATCGAAAGCGCTGAGCGACGAGATCCGGGAGAAGCACGGCCAGGTGAAGGCGGACCTGGATCGCGAAGCGGAGCAGATTCGCGGAGCGATGACTGGCCGCGAGTCGCTGGCTGAAATGTTGAGCGAAGTGGCGCTCCGCTTAAAGAACGAGTTCAAGGTTCCGGGAGCATAGTCGAGCGACCGCTCATGCACCCAGGCGCTCGTGATCCGGTCGAGGAGTTCGAGGAACTTCGCCGCCTCCTCCTGAGCCGGGAGCGGGAACAACTGCGCGACCTGAGCGACCGCGTCGCCGACAAGGAACGCCGTTCGCGGGATATCGCCAGCGTCCTGCCCGAGGCGGTCAAGCTGAGCCGCGAACGGGGTGAGCAACTGACGAACGCGTTGCGGCCGGCGGTGGAGGATTCGTTCAAAGAATCGGTCGATCAGAGGCCCCAGCTTTTTGTTGATGCTCTGCATCCAATCATCGGGCCGCTCGTGCGAAAGTCGGTCTCGGAAACGCTTCGGCGTTTGCTCCAGTCGTTCAACCAGACGCTCGAACACACGTTCTCGTGGCGCGGATTGAAGTGGCGCTGGGAGGCCCTGCGGACGGGCCGGAGTTTCGCGGAAGTCGTCATGCTCCGGAGCCTGGTTTATCGGGTCGAACAACTCTTTCTCATCCATCGTGAGACAAGTCTTTCGCTCCTCCACGTCACCGCGAACCCGGCGCTGAGCAAGGATTCCGACATGGTGGCTGGAATGCTGAGCGCGATCCAGGATTTCGCCCGCGACTCTTTCGCGACCGGCGAAGATTCCGTCCTGGAGGAATTTCGCGTGGGCGAGTTGCAAGTCTGGATTGTGCCCGGACGCCACGCCTATCTGGCTGCGGTCATACGGGGAAATCCCTCGCTGGAATTGCGCCCCGCCCTCCAGGAAACAATCGAAACCGTCCACGTGCTCAAGGGTTCCGCCCTGGCGGAATTTGAAGGCGACGCTTCTGCTTTCGAGTCGCTCCGGCATGAGTTGGAGTCTTGCCTTCGGGCCCAATACGCCACGACGAAAGAAGGCGGCAGGTCGACGCGCGCCTGGATTGCCATCCTGCTGATCGCGGCCATGGCCGCTGCCGGGCTCACTCTCGCGCTGCGGAATAATGCGAAGTGGGAGAGCTTTCTCCGCCGGCTCAGGGCGCAGCCCGGTTTGGTCGTGACCGAAGCGCGCAAAGGATGGTTTGGGCGATCGGAGGTGCGCGGGTTGCGCGACGCATCGGCCCCCGATCCCGCCGCGATTGCGCGACAGGCAAACCTCAATCCGGAGCGGATCCGTTTTCATTGGAATGATTATCTCGCGCTGGACCCGGCGAGCGTGCGGCGTCGCATCGAGCAACGCTTCGGCGTTCCGGACCAGGCCCGCATTGGGATCAAGGACGGGGCGCTGGAGATCGGTGGCTCCGTTCCGTACGAGTGGCTGGATCGGGTCCGCCGAGAAGCCACCCTTATTCCTGGCGTAACGTCCGTCGTCGAGAAAGACGCGAATATCATCTACGACCCGGATCTCGCCCGGCAACGTTTCGAAAAGCAGTTCGGGCTGCTGGATACCGTGACGGCCGTTGTCGAAAACGGTGTTCTTACTCTCACCGGTGAAGCTTCGCATCGGTGGTTGACTCGGGCGCGCGCGGCGGCTACGGCGCTGCCTGGAATTACGAAACTGGACGATCATGCGGTCATCGATCTCGATCAGCGCGCCTTCGACCAATCAAAGTCCATCATCGAATCGGCGTTCATTTATTTTTTAACCGACAAGGATGACATTGCGACAGAGGGTTTCGCCGCCTTGTCGCGCTTGCCCGATGAGATTCGCCGGTGTGAGAAGGCAGCCAAGCAAATCGGCCTGGATGTGACTCTAGAAATTCACGGCTACGCGGATGCCATCGGCACCGAAGCCCGAAATGCCGATCTGCGACAGCGGCGCGCGAACAAGGTTCGGGATTTTCTTGTTTCGTGCGGCTTCGAGCCGGCGCGCTTGAAGCCGATCGGCATGGAACAGCCATTCAAGGCGGCCCCTGGCGATAAGGCGCTTCCGGAACAGTCCCAACGCCGGGTCGCGCTGAAGGTGGTAACCAAGCCATCGACCCCAGCGCCATGATTCAGAAAAAAATCTGCCTGATTGGACCCTCGGGCGTAGGCAAGACGAGCCTCATCGCGAAGTTCGTCCACAGCATGTTTTCCGATAAGTACCTGACCACGGTGGGCGTGAAGATCGACAAGAAAACTGTGTCCGTAGATGGCGCGGAGGTGATGCTGATGATCTGGGACCTGGAGGGCGACGACGATTATCAGCGGCTGCAAATGTCTTACCTTCGCGGCACGAGTGGCTATCTCCTGGTGGCGGACGGAACACGGCAGATCACGCTCGATCAGGCGATTGAGATTCAGGGGCGAGTGGCGGCGGCAGTCGGTGCGGTGCCATTTCTTCTCGCGCTAAATAAGTCCGACCTCGCTTCGCAATGGGAGATCGACCAATCACGAATGGACGACCTGACCGCGCGTGGCTGGCAGCCCTTTAAGACGAGCGCGAAAGAGGGCGCTGGGGTGGAGGAGGCATTCGTCGAGTTGGGCCGGCGGATGATTCAGCCTCACTGAGATCATGCCGATTCCCAAGCGCGATTCCCAGGCCGGCGCGGTTCTCGAAGCCCTCGGAATCGCTGTTTTCGTTCACGCCCACGGTGCGTTGCGCATCCAGGGAGAACCGCCGGATTGGCTGCGCTCGATTTGGCCCACCCTCACGATGCCAGACGCAACCTTGCCCGGCAGTTCGCCTTTTCTGGAAAATTTTCTCATTGATGCCCGCGAATGCTGGAGCGCGGGCGGAGAAAAGCGCGTCCGATCTGGCCCATGGGTTGAGCGAACCGCCGCCGGGACGGAACTTTCGCTCGAAGCCACGGCCTTGAACGCCGGAGGTCAGGCGATCCTGCTCTTGGAACTCCTCGGCGAGGTCTTCGAGGCGAAGAAATCAATGCTCCAGAAAGCGCGCGAGACCGTGATCGCCTATCAGCGTCTGAACTCCGAAATGCAGAAAAAGGAAATCCTCTTGAGCTGCATCTCCGAGGAAATGAACGCCGCGCTCGCGAACGTCATCACCTCGCTGCGATTAATCGAAATGGAAAAAGATCGGGGGCGAATCGCACAGCTATTGAGTCTCGCCTCCCGCGCGACGGAGGAACAACAGACACTGATCAACAAAGTTCTAAACGTTTTCGCCGCCGAGTTGGAAGGACTGCGTGGGCGCGACGGGACGGCGATTGCCGAAACAAGATTGGGCGACGCCATTCATGCCGCGGAAGAGAATGTCGCTGCCCAATTCGCGGAAAAGGGGGTGCGCCTTAGACTCACCGGGAGCGGGCTTGGTGAAATACGGGTCGCAATGGATTCGACGCACCTGACCCGCGTCTTGTCGACCCTTCTCGAGAATGCCCTGCAAAGCGCGCCGGTGGGCGACGAAGTCAGGGTCAGCTTCGGTGAGGAATCCGAGTCGGTTCTCATCCAGGTCTCGGACAACGGGCCTTCTTTCCCCAAGGATATTTGCGCGAACCTTTTTTCCAGAGCCAGAACGGCGGCGCCAGGGCCGCAAGCCTCACAGTTGCCCCTCCAGTTTTGCCGGATCGCGGTCGAGAATTGCGAGGGCGAAATCGGTTACGAATCCCGTCATGACGGTGGCAATACCTTCTGGATCATGCTCCCAATGATGGCGGCAACGAAATGAAAACGCTCGTCCTGATCGACAGCGATGCGTTGACTCGCGCGCTCATCGCGCAGTGCCTCGCCGGGCACGAATGGCGCGTTCTCGAGGCCGCGGACGGACAGGCCGGGCTCGATCTCATCCTGAAACACAAACCCGCCGCCGTGGTCTGCGATCTTCGCACGCCGAAACGCAACGGCTTCCAGGTTTGCCGCTGGATTCGGGAGCAGCCCTCGCTCCAACCGACTCGCGTCATCTTGACGACGGTCAGCCGTTTCGCGAACGACCGCGAGACGGCGTTCGCGGCCGGCGCGGACGATTATCTCATTAAGCCCATCGCTCCGCCCGAGCTCATTCGCGCGATGGTGGATTGCCGCGACAACGGCGAGGCGGCCGCCCTTGAGCCGGCGGCCGAAAGCATCGTCGCCGGGCCAACCTTGGTCCGGTTCTGGGGCGTCCGCGGTTCCATCCCGACGCCGGGCCCGGACACTTCCATCTATGGGGGAAACACATCGTGCGTCGAGATTCGCGTCGGCAATCAGATCATCATCATGGACGCCGGCTCGGGCATTCGCCGTTTGGGGCAATCGCTCATGAAGGAGGTCTCGACCGCGGGACTGAACGTCTTGCTTCTCGTCAGCCACACCCACTGGGACCACATCCAGGGGTTTCCCTTCTTCGTCCCGGCGTATCATCCGAAGGTCAACGTGCGCATTCTCGGCTACGAAGGCGCTGTCCACGGATTGCGCGGCGCGCTCTTCGAGCAAATGCAGACCGCCTTTTTCCCGATCGGTCTTAACCAGATGGCGACGCACCTCACCTTCGAAGAACTGACCGACATGCAATTCAATCTCGGCGTCGTCAAAGTGCGGACAATGTTCGCGAACCATCCCGGCATTTGTCTCGGCTACCGTCTTTCCACGCCGGGCGGCGACATCGTCTACATGCCGGATCACGAGGCCTACGAACGTTGCGAAGTCGAGCGCCAGAAAGCCGAACGCCAGGCGTCGCCGGATGGCCTGGCTTACGCAAAGATCCAGGACGAGAAGGTCGTCGAGTTCATTCGCGGCGCCGATCTCATCATCGCCGATTCACAGTACGACGCGATCGAATATCCCTCGCGCCGCGGCTGGGGCCACACCTGCGCCGACGACACCGTGCAGCTCGCGTTGCGAGCCGGCGCCAAACGTCTCGCTCTCTTCCATCACGACCCCGATCACACCGACGAAAAAATCGCGGCGATGGTCGAACGCGCTCAAAGCGAGGTGGCGCAGAATAGCGAGACACTGATTGTGACTGCTGCTCGCGAAGGGGATCAGATTATCCTGTAGGTCTCTGCCGCGGTTGGTGGAGGATCCAACAGATCAGGGCTGTCCTGACTTTTGAAATTCTGCCCTTTCGTACAATACTAGCGCGATTCCGCCTAACGAGAATTGGCCAACAGTTGTTGCCGAATCTGGGGATCTAGGAGAACTGTTCGAATATCAGCGTTGTATCGACCAATGAGTGGATGAACAAGCAATAAAGCCCGCGGCGGCCCGCTGTATTCACTCGAAGCGTCTGGTGGTTGCGTCTCAGGGCTGACGCCGGTGGTTTGCACCCGCCGCAGGCGGGCTAATTTCCAATTGTCCCTTCGGGACATCTGCGCGTTTCACGCCACACCGTGATCCCTTAGAATCGCGTGATGCACTCGACGCGCAATGATTTCACCGGCAGAATTGCGCCTTCCCATTTGTTCGGTTATTTTCTTGCGTCATGAAGGCCTCCACCAAGGCAAAAGAGGAAACGAAAAATGTCTCTTTCGATCCGATACTTTTTGCCGCCACCGTTCCTGCTCGCAAACCCACCGCCAAAGATATCGAAGATGTAAAGGAGCATGAGAACGATCCTATTGAGCCCAACGATCACGACGCAATGGACGACGCGGTTGCGGATCTGTGATTTATCGGCGCACCGTTGGGTTTAAGCGGGAGTTTCGAAGCCTTTCCCCGGAGATCAAGCGCGTCGCTCGCGCGAAATTCGCCCTGTTCTCGGCGAACTGGCGGCATTCTTCGCTGCGTTGCCACAAACTCACCGGCGTCTCCTGGCATAACCATCAGGTCTTCGATCTGTATGTTACCGAAAAGTACCGCGTTCTCTTCGTGATCGACCGTGACATCATCGTTTCGTTTTCCATTGGCACCCACGCCATCGTCTCGAAGTAAGCGGTGTGTGATCCAGCCAGGCGGTGGTGAACGGCCAACCGGATCAAAGCAGTTGATATGGATCGACGTCGACTGAGGCGGCGACATCTTCTGGTAGAGGAAGTTTGTCCAAGGTCTCGCGCACAATCCGGCTGAGGCGCATGATGGCTTCGCCGCGCATTAGAATGTGGAAGCGGAAGTTGCTTTGCAGTTTCTCGAGCGGGGCGGGCGATGGCGCGCTCAGGATGAACTCGGCGGGCAAGGCTTCTTTCAATCGGCGCGCGATGGTTTCGGCGGAAAATTGCGCGCGGGTTTCGTGGGCGGAGCGCACCGTGATCAGCACAGCGTGCTTGAAGGGAGGAAAGTCGCAGCGCTCGCGGAATTCCAATTCCTGCTGGAAATAGCCGGCGAAATCATGATGCCGCGCAAACTGAATGGATGGACTGAACGGCGTGTAGGTTTGGACGAAGACTTCGCCGGGCGTTTCGCCGCGACCGGCGCGGCCGGCGACTTGCGTCAGCAATTGAAACGTCCGCTCGCCCGCGCGGAAATCGGGCAGATGCAGCGCGAGATCGGCGTTGATGATTCCAACGAGCGTGACGTTGGGAAAATGGAGGCCTTTCGCGATCATTTGCGTGCCGACGAGAATATCGATCTTGCCGGCGCGAAAAGCGTGAAGTGTTTCGCGATACGCATCTTTCCGCGTCATGGAATCGGCGTCCATCCGGCGCACGACCGCCGTCGGAAAAAGGTGGGCGACGTTCGATTCCACCTTTTCGGTTCCGAACCCGGAGTAAATCAGAGCGTCCTGCGAGCAGGCGGGGCATCTCTTCGGCACGGCGGCCGTGTGTCCGCATAAGTGACACGTCAGACGCGCCGCGCCGCGGTGGAAAGTAAGGGCGACGCTGCAATTCGGACAGTTCCGCGCTTCGCCGCACGCGCTGCACAGCAGCGACGTCGAGAACCCGCGGCGATTGAGAAAGAGGATGGTCTGCTCGTGCTTTTCGAGGCGGCTGGTGATCGCAGCGCGCAGTTGTTCGGAGAGGATGGCTGCGACTTTTTCTTTCCGGCGCGCGAGCCGCAGATCGACGATCCGCATCAGCGGCATCTGGCAATCGTCCACTCGCTGCGTCAGGTTCAGGAGGCGATATTTCCCTTGAACGGCGTTGTGATAACTCTCGAGCGACGGCGTGGCGGTCCCGAGCAACACGACGCACTGTTCCATCTTCGCGCGCACGACCGCGACATCGCGCGCGTGATAGCGCGGCGCTTCCTCCTGCTTGTAGGAAGTCTCGTGTTCTTCATCGACGACGATCAGGCCGAGATTCTCGAGCGGCGCGAAGACAGCGCTCCGCGCGCCGACTACGATCCGTGCGCGGCCGGATTGAATCTTGTGCCATTCATCGTGCCGCTCGCCTTCGGATAAATGGCTGTGCAAGACGGCGACCATCTCCTGCGTCTCGGCGAAGCGGCTCTTGAATCGCTCCACTGTCTGCGGCGTGAGCGAGATTTCCGGGACGAGAACGATGGCCGTTTTCCCGCGCACAAGAGTCGAGCGGATTGCCTGGAGATAAATTTCAGTCTTCCCGCTGCCGGTCACGCCGTGGAGAAGGATCGGCTTCGCGTTGTGCGGAGCTGTCAACGCCTCCTCGACCGCGCTCAAGGCGGCGGCTTGCTCCAGATTCAACGTGAGGTTGCTTGACGCGACGAATTGCTCATCCGCGTGTGGATCGCGCGCCACCGCTTCTTCGCGCAAGGCGACAAATCCGCGCTTCTCGAGCGCGCGAAGCGTCTGGTTATCAAGCGCTGTTTGGTGCAGAAGCTCCGCCGCCCGAATCGGAGTTCTGAGTTTCGCGATTGCCTCGAGCAATTCGGCCTGGCGCGGCGCGCGCCGTCGCAATTTCTCGATCTCCTCAGCTGAAATTTCCTTCGCCGCGCTGACGAACAACTGTTTTTTCCAACCGACCTCCGCGCGGCGAATCACCTGCGGCAGTAAACTGCGCATCACCGCCTCGATCGGGCAGCAGTAATACGTGCTCATCCATCTCCCGAGCTCGACCAGCTTTTCGCTTAACGCCGGTCTGTCGCCCACCAGCGCTTCGATCGGCCGGATGCCTTCCGCTGAGCTTTCCGTGAGTAACGCGACCACGGTGGCGAGCGCTGATTTCTCGCGGAAAGGCACCCGCACGCGGGAGCCGATGCCAATCCGGTCCGCCAGAGTTTCCGGCACGAGATAATCGAGCTCCCGATGGATCGATCGATCGATGATGACGCGGGCGTAGGAAGCGTTCACGGTTTCGGGTGAAGAGGAAAATTCGTTGCTGGATGAATCGATGCGTGGATTGATGCTGAGGTGAGTCTCTCCGCCTCCGGTCAGTTATCCAGTTTTTCGCGTGCGACTCTCGGCTTACCGTAAGAAATCATCCCGACCGACGAACAATGCGTCGCTTCCTGTTTAAACTGATTATCTGCGCACTGCTCGCGACGGGAGCGGGTCTGATCTGGCTTTCAACAAAGTCGGGCGACCCCGCCTACACGCTTCATGAATGGATCAGCCCCGGGCGGTTCCAGCAACATGATGCCATGATTCGGTCCGTGGCAGCGGAGCATCATCTCGATCCCATGCTGGTGAAGGCGGTGGTCTGGCGAGAGAGCCGCTTTGATGCGCAGAAATTTGGCAGCGCCGGCGAGCGCGGTCTGATGCAGGTGAGCGAAAAAGCGGCCCAGGAATGGGCGCGGGAAAATCACATCGAGAATTTTCGGGCGGAGGAATTGTTCGATCCCAAGATCAATCTCGAAGCGGGAGCGTGGTATCTGCGGCGGGCGGTGGAGCATTGGGAAAATCAGGCAGATCCGATTCCGTTTGCGCTGGCGGAATACAACGCCGGCGCCAGCCGGGCGCAACGTTGGGCTGGAGGCGATGACGCCGCCATCCCACCGGCCACTTTCCGGGCGAACATCGATTTCCCCGGAACGCGCAAGTACGTCGATTCCGTCATCGCCCGCTTTGAATTCTACAAGCGGCGCGGACGAATGTAGCAAATCGGAATCGACTCACACTAAGTGTGATGCAGCTCCGAAATCGACGCGAAAGGATTTCCGGCTAAGAGTGAACCGATGGACAAGGTGGCGATCGCGGACGTGCTGGAGAAGATCGCGACGTTGCTCGAACTGAAAGGCGAAAACCCGTTTAAGATTCGAGCTTATACCAACGCGGCGCGATCGATTGAGACGTTCGGCGGCAATCTCGGCGACCTTAAAGACGAAGAGACGCTGGAAAAGATTCCGGGCGTCGGCAAGGCGATCGCGGCGAAAATCAAGGAGCTGGTGGAGACCGGCTCGCTGCGTTTCTTCGAGGATTTGCGGTCGGAATTTCCGGCTGAAATCCTCGAGCTTTTTTCCCTGCCCGGCCTGGGAGCCAAAAAGGTCAAGGCGCTCTACGATCAATTGGGAGTGAGCTCGATTGCCCAGCTTCAGACAGCCTGTGAAGCGGGTCGGGTCGCGGAGCTGCCCGGCTTCGGCAAAACGACGCAGGAAAAACTTTCCGCGGCGATCGCCGGACGAACGAAGCACGCCGGATCGTTTCAGCTCGGGAGTATCGCGGCTGAGGCCGAGGCGCTGCAAGATGACCTGCGTGCGCATCCCGAGGCGCTTCATGTCTGCATTGCCGGGAGTTATCGACGCCGGAAGGAGATTGTGCGCGATCTCGATTTCATCGTGGCGACATCGGCGCCGGCGGAGATCACGGCCCTGTTCATTCAACATCCCCTGGTGGAATCGATCATAGCGCAGGGACCGACGAAATCGAGTGTGCGGCTGCGCTCCGGCATTCAATGCGATCTGCGCGTGGTGAGCGCGACGGAATATCCGTTTGCGCTCAATTATTTCACCGGCAGCAAAGAGCACAACATCGTCGTGCGAAATCACGCCCTCCAACGCGGTTGGACGCTGAATGAGTATCGAATCGCGCCCGCGCCGCCCAACCCTGAGGCAAAGAAAAAGAAAAGCTCGGCCAAAATTCCGGAGGTGCGCGAAGAGGCGGACTTGTATCGAGCGCTCGACCTCGACTACATCCCGCCGGAACTGCGCGAGAACTGCGGCGAGTTTGAAGCCGCCGCCGCGAAGACTCTGCCGCGTCTGGTCGAAGCCGAGAACCTGCGCGGCACTTTCCATTGCCACACCACCGCGAGCGATGGCCACAATTCTCTTGAGGAAATGGCGACGGCGGCCCAGGAACTCGGCCTGCAGTACCTCGGCATCGCCGATCACAGCCGCAGCTCGATCCAGGCGCGCGGGCTCGATGCGGCGCGGTTGCGCGCGCAAATCGCAGCCATCCGAAAGCTCAACCGCGAGTTCGAGAATTTTCGCCTCTTCGCCGGAGTCGAGTGCGATATTCTCCGCAACGGTGCGCTCGACTTCGACGACGAGATTCTGGCCGATCTCGATTACGTCATCGCGTCAGTCCACTCCGTCTTCACTTTGTCGGAAGCGGAGATGACGCAACGGATCGTTCGCGCGATGAGCAATCCGTTCGTTACGATGCTGGCGCATCCGACCGGGAGGCTCTTGTTAAAGCGCGACGGTTACGCGGTGGACATTCCGGCGATCATCGAGGCC
>Ga0137396_10001635_pt1 | contig 11940 bp, 11 predicted proteins | sample czc16metaG_FD_108284 | JGI IMG/M metagenome (GOLD analysis project Ga0137396, IMG submission 108284) | Vadose zone soil microbial communities from Angelo Coast Range Reserve, California, USA - czcobulk3.16 metaG | ecosystem: Environmental > Terrestrial > Soil > Vadose zone | place: USA...
CACCGGCACGATCCGCACCTGGGTCGGGGAGAGCCAGACGGGCAGCATGGGGGGCTTTCCCGCCTTCGCCGCCGCGGCGGCCTTCTCGAGGAGGGCGTAGATCACCCGTTCGACCGCACCGCTGGGAGAGAGATGGAGGATCAGCGGGTGGCGTTTCTTGCCCTTCTCGTCCGTGAACGTGATCCCGAATCGCTCCGCGTTCTCCGTGTCGATCTGGTCCGTCGTCAGCGCCGCGGCTTTGTCGTTCCCGTCGACGAAGTTCCATTCGTATTTCTGGACGAAATAGAAGAACTGCTCGGACCACATCTCCACGAGGATCGGCTTGCCCCAGCGCTTCGCGTATGCGACCACGAAGTCCTTCTGCTCATTCCAAAAGTCCTGGGTCACCCGCATTCCGACCTCGAAGTCGTCGGGCATGGTGAGCCCGCAGTCCTCGAGGATGCTCCAGGCGACGTCGAAGCGGACCATGAGCTCCTCCTTCGCCATCTCGATGTCCGAGACCAGGGCGTGGCAGTCGGGCATCGTGAACGCCCGCAGCCGCCGGAGACCCGCCACCTCGCCGCGCTGTTCCGCGCGGAAGGAATAGCGGGTGAGCTCGTAGAGCGGGAGGGGCAGCTGCTTGTACGAGATGACCATGTCCTTCATGATGAGGAACTGCCCGAAGCACGCGCTGAAGCGGAGGAAGGCCCGCTTGTTCGGCGTCTGCACGATGTATTGACGGGCGGGGAAGCGGGCCAGGTAGGACTTCAAGGCGGGGTGCTCGAAGTCGTACATGACGGGGGACTCGACCTCCATCGCGCCGTATTCCCGCATCCGCTCGCTGATGAACTCTTCGAGGAGTCCCTTGATGAGCTTGCCTTTCGGGTAGTACCGCAGGTTCCCCGGATCGGACCCGGGCTCGTAGTCGACCAGTTCGAGTTCCTGCATCAGGCGGACGTGGGCGGGCTCCTCCTTCGCCTCGCGCGACTTGGCCATCTCATAGGTCGCGAAGGCACGGAGGCGGTCGTGGCCCTCGAAGGGATATCCGCTCACCTTTCCGTCCTTGATCGAGAGGTGGTGCATGTGCCCGGTCGGCTCGAGGATGTGCCAATGGGAGACGAGCTTCGCCTCCGCCTTGACGGCCTCGGAGACTCCCTCCTTGCCCGGGGCGGTCGTCTCCGCGACGATCTCGCGGGACAGTTCGCTGAGCGGGTGGCCCTTCACCGCGACCTTGAAGGACTTGTAGTATCCGAAGGGCGACGCGTGGACCTCGAAGCCCCGGGCGACGAGCTCCTTTTCCAGGGATGTGATGAGCTCTTGGGCGGGGCCAGGTGCGGCCAGTGACGAGCTCAGGTGGGCATACGGATACAGGACGACACGCCTCGTGTGGACTTGGCCCGCCACGTCGGCGACGTTCTCGGCGGCGAGCTTTGCGACGTTCGCCAGATTCGCTTCGTCCCGCTTCTCTGCGCTGACGAAGCAGACGAGCGCTTCCTCCACCCGTCCCCGACGTTTTGACGCGGGAAGGTCCGGGGCGGATTTCAGCGCCTTCTCCTTCACCTCATACTCGAGGTAATCCACATGGAGGAACAGGATCCGCATGGCCGGCCCGCTTATCGTTCGGAAGTATAAAGCTCCTGCCGGGCGGCCGCGCACCGTGAAATAGGAATCCGCCGTTGTTCGCCCGAATGACAGGCCCGGCCAAGATTTGGCGCCACCGGACGGGTGAGATCGTCCTCGACCGGACTCAGGTGATGGGGGTCCTCAACGTCACGCCAGACTCGTTCTCCGACGGCGGTCGCTACTTCGATCCGGACGCCGCACTTCGTCATGGACTCGATCTCGTCGACATGGGGGCGGACCTGGTCGACATCGGCGGAGAGTCGACGAGGCCCGGTTCGGACCCCGTGTCAGCGGGCGAAGAGTGGCGACGGGTGGGTCCCGTGATTCGTGGCCTCGCTGAAAAAGTCCAAGTGCCCCTCTCCATTGACACGATGAAACCGGACGTCGCCGCGAAGGCCATCGATGCCGGTGCGTCGATCGTGAACGACGTGTCTGGGATGCGAGACCCGTCGATGGCGCGCCTCGTCGCGAAGAGCCGCGCGGGTGTAGTCGCGATGCATATGGCCGGAAATCCCAAGACGATGCAAGAACATCCCACATACGCCGACGTGGTGGGAGAAGTCCGAGCCTTCCTGACCGAGCGAATCCGGGTTCTCGAGGGCGCGGGAGTGGTCTCGGAGGCCATCGCCCTCGATCCGGGCGTCGGCTTCGGGAAGACGCTGGATCACAACCTTAGCCTCCTGCGTCACCTGGACGAGATCGTGACCCTCGGCCACCCGGTCGTCATCGGCGTCTCGAGGAAATCCTTCATCGAACGACTGGGTGGCGGCGAGCCAGGAGAGCGGCTGTCGGGGAGCATCGCCGCGGCGACCCTCGCGGTGACAAAAGGGGCGCATGTCGTGCGGGCCCATGATGTCCGCGAGACGGTGCGGGCGATGCGAGTCGTCGACCACGTCCTTCGCGGTGAAAAGCTTTAACCATCGAAGCGATTCGTACCGTAATGGTAACGCGGAAGGCCATCGCGTCGATCCTCGGTGACTACGAGGACATCGTCATCGCGACGGTCTGCTCCCATTCCTCGCTTCAGATCTTTCATGGCGCCCGTCAGGAGGGATTCCGGACCCTCGGGATCGCGATTGGGAAGCGGCCGCGGTTCTACGATGCCTTCCCCCTCGCGAAGCCGGACGACTTCCTGATCGTCGATTCGTATGCGGACATCGTCGATCAGGCGGGCGACCTCGTCGCGAAGCAGGTCGTCACCGTGCCGCACGGTTCCTTCGTGGAGTACATGGGTTCCGAGGTCTTCGCGAAGCTGCCCATCCCCACGTTCGGGAACCGGGAGGTCCTGAGGTGGGAGTCGGACCGCGAGAAGCAGAGGGAGTGGCTCACGTCCGCCGGCGTCCCGATGCCGATGAAGATTGAGCGACCGCAGGACATCGACCGCCCCGTGTTCGTCAAGTATTACGGCGCGAAAGGCGGCCGCGGCTCGTTCATCGCGAAGAATCACGAAGACTTCAAGGAGTCGATTCAGCCGGGGATGAAATATGCGATCCAGGAATACGTCGTCGGGACGCGGTACTACATGCATTACTTCTACTCGCCTCTGGCGGCGTCTGGTTACACGCTGTCTCGAGGTTCGCTCGAAATGCTCGGCGTGGACCGGCGAGACGAAGCGAACATCGACGAGATGTACAAGCTCGGGGCTCAGGAAGCCCTTCGCAAGATGGGACTTCTTCCGACTTTCGTCGTCACGGGCAACATGCCCGTCGTCCTGCGCGAATCCCTCTTGCCGAAGGCGTTTGAGATGGGCGAGCAGGTCGTCGAGCGATCGATGGAACTGTTCGGAGGCATGATCGGGCCGTTCTGCCTCGAGACAATCGTCACGGACAAGCTCGAGTTCAAGGTCTTCGAGATCTCCACACGGATCGTCGCGGGGACGAATCTGTTCATCGCGGGTTCCCCATACTCCGACCTCACAGAACCCGGAATGTCGACCGGGCGAAGAATCGCGCGAGAAATCCGGATCGGGCAGAAACAGGGGCGGCTGTCGGACATCCTGAGCTGAGGCGGACTCCGTCGGACAAGGAATCAGCCGAGAAAAATACAGGCAAACGCTTTTAAGGCCCGGGTTGGAATGCGAGGCCGGCGATGGCGGATCCCTTCACGGACCCGGTCGTAATCACCGTGGTCCTCGCCGGGGTCGCGCTTGCCATCGCGGCGGCGTACTTCGAAATGAAATTCATTCACAAAAAGATGAAGAACCGGCGCGTCCGAGCCGCGAAGCAGGATTCAAACCTCGCGGACGACGCCCATAACGCGGTCGTCACGACGAAGGCGATCGCGGCGACCCTCGAACGTCAGGGAGTCCGGAGCAACGAAGTGACCTCGTGGATTCACGAGGCCGAAATGGCATACGAGCGTGGCAACTACCGCGTGACGAAGGATCTCGTCGGAAAGGCGAAGGAACGTCTCCTCGCGCTGAAATCTGCCCAAGTCTCGAAGGGCGACATCGCCAAGCTGGAGCAGCTCTCGACGGTCGGCGGTGGTGAGGAGGTCACGACGAAGGAGATCCTGACGAAAGAGGTCCCGCCGAACTTGCCGCAATCGAAGTTCTCGATCGAGGTCGCCGGGAGCGCGATCGAGCAGGCACGGTCATCCGGTCGGGATGTCGTGCAAGCGACCGAACTCCTCGAGGCCGCGAAGGGTCGGTTCGATGCGAAGGACTACGATGGTGCGCTCACGATGGCCCGTCTCTCGACCCGGTCGGCGGAGGGCAAGAAGGTCGAGATGCCGGCGCCGCCTTCGAAGCGTGCCCCCACGACCGCAATCGTTCCGGATCGCGCATGTCCATCTTGCGGTGCCTCGCTGCGGTCGGACGACGCCTTCTGCCGCAAGTGCGGGACGCGACTCGTCGCGTCCTCGTGTGCGTCGTGTGGAGCGAGTCTCCTCGCCGACGATTCATTCTGTCCGAAGTGCGGCACGCCTATTTCTCATTGAGATTCTTTGCGTCCGAATAACCTTAATTACCGAGGCTCGCCATCCCTCGGGTGATGACGATGGGGAGCGACATGGAACAGGCCCTCACCGCACTCTATGGCGAAGACCAGGTCGCCGCCGTCATCACGCTGAAAGTAGACACGAAAGAAGCGGATCGGATCGCCACGGAGATCGCGAAGTTCGACGTGATCTACGACGTGTACCTCGTCACGGGAGACACGGATATCGTCGCGAAGGCGCGCTTCAAGAACTACAAAGGACTAAAGGACTTCGTGCTGTCGAGCTTGGCGCCGATATCGGGGATCAAGGATACGAAAACTTTGATGGTGGTCACCACCTACAAAGAAGGCGGACAATCGAGGGCGCAAAGTTGAGGGCAACGCGCAACACCGGGAGATGGTCAGATGGACACCGAAGTGAGGCTGAAGCAAGTCATGGATGTTCTCGACCAGATCGCGGAAGACACGTCCGTTCCTAGGAATATCCGCCGCGGCGCTGCCGAGGCAAAAGCCCGACTTGCGAAGAAGGGCGAGGCGCTCGACCTCCGGGTAACGAGCGCGATCATGATCATGGACGACCTCGCGAACGATCCGAACATCCCGCTTCACGGGCGTACGTTGATCTGGAATGTCATCTCCCAGCTCGAGACGGTCAAGTAGTCTTTTTGGCATGTGAACCCGTTCGGTAACTCGTGGTCGAGATCGAGTTTTCATCGCTTTTTCTCGCCCTCCCCGTCGGTGCCTGGTGTGTGGGCGCATCAGTGGTCGCATCGAACTATTCGGATTTACGTGACAAAGGGCTGGCCGCTGTCAAGATCGGGTCTCCGGGTGGCCGTCTCCTCCAATACTACGTCTTAACCGCGACGCACGCGGTTTTCGGCCTCGTCATATGGCTCCAGGTGGCCAGTCTTGAGGAAAGCTACGGAACATTGGATGGGAATACGAGATCGGCCCTCACATGGGTCGGCGTTGCATTTGTTTGGGTAGTTTTCGTGGCAATTGCCAGTCAAGCCTCGACCATCCGTCTGCGCTTGAGCCAGTTCGTGGGCGAGGATTTCGGTCGTGTGTTCATTTTGACGGCCCAGTGGAACACATTGACAATCTTTGGTCTGGTGGTTGCCTTTCTTGTGCTCGGTCGCATCTCGGCACTTCTTAGAACGGCGAGCGCGTCGTCTGCAGCTCAGACATATCAGATCATCCTTGCGGCCCTGGGCTTCGCGATTGGTGCGTCGGGAGCGCTTTTTGGAGTGGTTTGGTCCGCGAAAGTGCGGGATGTCACAACCGTAAAGGATTTCGTTCGAGCGCTCAGGCGAACCGAGATTGGAATCGCTCCGTTGCTGGTTGGTTTGTTGTGGGCTATCCTCACTCTCGGGGCGACCTGAGGAGAACGGAGAAATACACCCCAGCCAGTTCAGCCGGTCGCGCGAGGCTAGTCTAGTGGTAGGACAGAAGCTTCCCAAGCTTCTAATGCGGGTTCGATTCCCGCGCCTCGCACTCAGGCCGCGCCGGCTTCGATCCCGACGCGGTGGATCGACATGAGGAGTTCCGCTTCGCGGCGCAGTCGGGATGACACGTCTCGGATTTCGAGCAGTTCTTGCCGGACATCATCCGCGCTGGGAAGTGCGTTGGCGACGCGGTAGGATAGGGTCCGCGGATCCAGCTGGCTCCAGGTCTCGTCGACGACGACATGGCCGCGGGCTTCGAGCGCCTGCACGACGCCCTCCACCAGGTGAGCGACCGTGTCCGCAAGGACTTCCGCGTCGTCACCGAGGGGATCCTCGAGGAACTCCACGTCCGCCCGGAGGTAGGCCCGGGACTTGTCCAGTCCCACGATTTCGAAGCGGCGCCGTCCTTCGGCGACGATATCGTACCGCCCGTCCTTCGAACGCTCGGAGGCGATGATGGCCGCCTCCGTACCCATCCGTCGGGGCACCGCCTCGCCGCCGACCTCTTCGCCCTCCAAGATCAGCACGACACCGAACGACTCGTCGTGCGCAAGGCATCGACCGATCATCTCGCGGTATCGCGGCTCGAAAATCTGGAGGGCGAGCGTCGCCTCCGGGAACAGGACCGTATGCAGCGGGAACAGCGGGAGCCGCACGCGGGCCACGCATCCCGCGGGAGACCATAAGCCTTCGTCACTTCGGTCCGTTTCGGTAATCGCTCCCAAGTGCCGACGGGTTCTTACCGGCTCCCAATGACCATCAAAAAGACTCGGACATTTCGGCGAGCAGATTTGACTCCGGCGGATTCTCACTTTCGGGCACCTCTCCGAGGAGGTTTGACCCAAGGAATCGCTTTGTGGAGTGAACCATGGATACACACCGCTCCCTCGTATTCCTGGTCCGGTGGCAGAATACACAATTGGACTGGCTTCTCACCGAATTCCGGCTCCTTGTGAACGAGTCGATCCGCATCGCCCTGAAGGAGGACATCCGATCTCGCGCGCGACTCACCCGGACGGCGTACCAAGACTTGAGCCATCGACACGTGGTCTACAAGCAATACATCACGTCCGCGTTCGAGGTCGCCCTCGGGTTGCTGAAAGCTCACCGCCGGAGACTGAAACGAAGGAAACAATCTTCTGTTCCGTACATGAGGAGAATCATGCTCAAGGCGGAGAACCAGTCGTATCGGTTCGACCGCGAGACAGGACGCCTTCGGATTCCAATCCGCGGAACGGAGGGCGTTCAACTTCAACTGCCCTTGTCCGAATGGCATAGGTCGTTCTTGAGCGATGCCGCTTGGGACCTCGGTTCTCTCACCGTGATCCCCGGCAGAATCATCCTTGTTGTCCGGAGAGAGCCGCCGCAAACATTTCTACCGGAGGCGGCAATTGCGCTTGACACGAATGAAGATTCCATGGACGGAGTCGTCGCATCAGGCAACTGCATGACAGGGACAATCCTTCCGTTCGGTGGTGTCCGGCGAATCCAGGAAACCCATTTCCGGCGACGTCGAAGACTTGCACGGAACAAGTCGCACGACCGGAGGGTGATGAAACGCCTTCTTGGCCAGGAAGGACAGCGGGAGAGGAATCGCATTCGTCAGAGAATGCATCGACTCTCGAAGCGACTCGTTAGGTTCGCACAAGATCGCAGGGCCGCGATTGTCCTTGAGGACCTGACGCTTCACGGTGCCGGGGGACGGTCCCGCCGGATGAATCGTCGACTATCGTCCTGGCCTCGGAGGGAGATTCATCGTCAAATCGAGTACAAGGCCGCTCTCGCCGGGGTTCCAATCATCAAAGTTAATCCTGCATGGACGTCAAAGACCTGCCCAGTGTGTGGCGCGCGGCGCCGAGATAGGGTGGGCAAGGCGTTCGTGTGCCTGATGTGCGACTGGGAGATGGACCGCCAGATCAACGCAGGCCTGAACATCCTCAAGACCGCCTTGGCCGCCAATCCGGCCTTGGCAAGGGCTGTACGGTTCCAGCCCGGTGCCCTCCGCCATGATGTGGTGAGTCCCCTCTACGACCTGTTCCGAGGAGGAACGGGCGCACGGGAGGAGCCGAGCGGAGTGGAGTCGCGTCACACACCAAGCTGACGTGACAGAATCGTCACTTCGGATGAATATCCAGGGCCACGACCCAGACGGTGCGACATCCGGGACAATGGACCTCGCGGTTCGTCGAGTCGCCTTCGTCCGCGAGTTTGAACGTGAAGAACAGAGGATTATTGCACCGCGGGCAGCTGAAATTCAGCCCTCCGACCGTCATCGAGTTCCCTCGATAGCCCGGGTCATCTTAAGGCTGCGTGCGACCCCGGTAGATTTATGCAAGTCACGCCCTTGCCGACCCGCCGATGCTTGTCGAGAAGGTTGTGGCCCCTCCTCTGGACAACAACGCATACTTGGTGATCGAAGAGAAAAGCTTGCAGGCCGCGGTCGTGGATCCGGCCCTGGCGGGAGAGGACCTGTTGGGCCTCGCGGAGAAGCATGGCGCCAAGATTGTCTATGTCCTGAACACCCACGGCCATCCCGACCCGACCGCGGACGACGAATCCATCCGGAAAGCGACCGGGGCAAAGATTGCAATCTTCGAACTCGATGCCCCCCTCCTTGAGAAGAATTCCAGGGAGACACGCTGGTTCCTCCCCTCCCCTCCTCCATCGGTGAAACCGGATGCCTTGTTGAAGGAAGGCTCCGAGATCAAGGTGGGGGATCTGGTTTTTCGAACCCTGCACACGCCCGGCCACACGCAGGGGAGCGCGTGTTTCTACGTCACATCGGAGGAGACCCTGTTCACGGGCGATACGCTGTATGCGGGATCCCACGGCCGCACGGATACGTTTGGCGGGAGTCCCGCGAAGATGATGTTCAGCCTTCGTCGTCTCAAGGAGCTCCCGCCCACGACTCACGTGTATCCCGGCCATGGTCCCGAGACGATGCTCGGCGACGAAACGTGGCTGAGCGACCTCGTCTACCCAATCCTGTGATTAGCGGCGACCGCTCGCGGCGCGCCAGCTCCGGGCTGCCGGGATTCGGTGGACCAAACGGATCGGCGCGACGCGCCGACCGACACCGAGGCCCAGGCGACGGTAGACGACCTTCATGCTGAAGACGACGACGAGGAAGTAGGCATACAGGATCGGAAGGGTCACAGGCCAGTAGTACTGCCAGAGGATCGCCACGAGGCTCACGATCGCAAGAGCGCCGACGACGATCCGGAGGACGAACGTCTCGATCGCGGAGCGGCTGAGGGGTCCTCCATCCACGCCGTAGTTCGTGTGGCGCACCGGCTCCTGGAACGCGTGCCGGGCCGACGCCCACACGCCGAAGATGAGGATTGGCGTCAGGACGGACATCGCGAGATGCGCCGCACCGGTCGTGATTGTGAGATCGATGATCCATGCTGAATACGCGATGAGCGCGGCCTGGAAGATCCGCTTCCTCCGATAGATCGGGAGGAAGTTCGGCATGATGACGGTCTTCAGAGTCCGCTTCACGAGCTCGGCCCCGAACGTGATCGACTTGGGGAGTCGCTTCGCCAAGAACGCCGCGATCCGGTCCGACCGGCCCATCAGGATCGGCTGCAGGGAACTCATCACGATGCACAAGATTCCCGCAAAGGGCGTGAGGTACTTCGCCGCGTAGTCGTTCGAAAGGTGAGGATTCGCCTCAATGGCGCGGGCGCCGACCGTCGCGTAGAGGATGGCCTCCTCGTTCCGCGCGATCATGCTGGTCCCGATCGCCGTGGACGCCCGGCCCGAGAAGCCGATGAAGTACGCGAGCGCCGCGGTGAGGAACAGGTCGTTCAGCAAGATCAGAGGCGCCGCGATGAGGAGCATGGGCAGGACGGAAGAAAACGATCCGGGGTCGATCAGCATCCCAAAGCTGAGGAAGAAGATCGCGACGAACGCGTCGCGCAGAGACTCCATCTTCACCTTCAGTCGGCCCGCGATATGGGTGTCCGCAAAGACCATCCCCATGAAAAAGGCGCCGACGATGGCGGGAATTCGGAAGGCCTCCGCAAGGGCGGCCGCGAGGAAGACGGTCCCGAGGGCGAAGAGGACGAACAGTTCCTCGCTCTTGATTCGTTCGAAGATTGCGGCCGTCCTAGGAACAACGACGGCGGCAAGGAGCGCGAAGAAGCCGATGAACAGCCCCACTCCGGCAAAGAGGCCGCCGATGTTCACGGGTCCCTCGGTCGGGAGGATCATCCCGTTCGCCAGGGTGAGGATGAACATGGCGAGGAACGACTCGAGGATCACCATGCCGAGGATGAATTCGGTCTCTCGGTTCCCGAGTCGCTTCAGGTCGATCAACGACTTGGCCGCGATGGCGGAGCTCGACATGCCGATGACGCCGGCCATGAAGATGGTGTCAATGACGGGCCATCCCAGCCACGCGCCGATCACGAATCCCGCGAAGAAGTTCACCGCGAGGTTCGTCACCGCCAAGATCGCGGCGGCCTCTTTCGTCTTCATGAGCTTCGTAATGCTGAACTCGAGACCGACGAAGAACAGCAGCAGGACGAGGCCCAGCTGCGAGATACTCTGGAGGAACGCGCTGTCGGCCAGGATCCCGTCGTACGACGTGCCGAAGAGCCGCAGATGGATGTTCGGTCCAATGAGGATTCCCGCGATGATGTAGCCGATGATGATCGGTATGCGGACCCGTGATGCGAGCGCGGCTCCGATGAAGCCAACGCTCGCGATGACGCCGACATCGAACATGATGGACGTCGTCTCAATCACGCGATGCGCTTCCCGGAGGGGCGAGCGCGGTCGCTCGCAATCTTCGCGAGAGAACCGAGGTTCCCATCCCGATGGGCGCATCGAAGCTGTTCCTACAAAAAGCCGTTGTCAACGCGAGACGGACGTGTTGGTCGAGGGTTCCCACGGATCTCCGAGATGAGGTTTATTACGCAAGCGAGGGTTCGGCGGCCGATGGCCGACGACTGGCACTCCTTGCCGGCCGACGCCGTCCTCCAGCGACTTGACGCCTCCCCCTTGGGTTTGAATTCCCAGGACGCGGCGCGTCGGCTCTCCCGGTTCGGGCCGAATGAACTCGTCCAGACGGCGAGGGTGAGTCCTCTCCGCATTTTGTTGAGCCAGTTCGTGGACGTACTCGTGATCGTCCTGATCATCGCCGCGACCATCTCCGCGGCCCTGGGGCTCCTGCAGGGCCAGAGTGCGGACCTGTACGATGCCGTGCTCATCATCGTCATCGTGATCATGAACGCGATCCTCGGCTTCGTCCAGGAGTATCGAGCGGAACGGTCCCTCGAAGCCCTCAAAAACCTCGCCGCGCCGAAGGCCCACGTCCTCCGGGAGGGAGGGATCGTCGCGGTGCCTTCCCGCGAGCTCGTGCCCGGCGACGTGGCCGTCCTGACCGCCGGAGACCGAATCCCCGCCGACGCGCGGCTCCTCGAGGTCGCGAGCCTCCGCGTCAACGAGGCATCGCTGACCGGGGAATCGCTCCCCGTCAGCAAGGCGGTCGAGGCGTTGCCCCGCGATTCCTTCCTGGGGGACCGCAAGAACATGGTGTTCATGGGGACCTCGGTGGACGGGGGCCGCGGGAAGGCCGTCATCGTCGAGACCGGCATGGCGACCCAGCTCGGCACGATTGCAGGACTCGTCCAGCAGGAGACGAAAGAGGAGACGCCGCTCCAGAAGCAGTTAGACCGACTCGGGAGGCAGATCGGGGTCGCGGTCTTGCTTGCCGCGGGCCTCATCTTCGTCATCGGCGTCCTCCGGGACCCAGGTCACATCGAGCTCCTGTTCCTGACGGCGGTCGGACTATCCGTGGCCGCGATCCCGGAGGGACTCCCTGCGATTGTGACGATCAGCCTCGCGTTGGGACTCCAACGGATGATCCGACGGGGGGCCCTGATCCGAAAACTCCCCGCGGTCGAGGCCCTGGGGGCCGCCTCCGTGATCTGTTCCGACAAGACCGGCAC
>Ga0137396_10001641_pt1 | contig 11912 bp, 8 predicted proteins | sample czc16metaG_FD_108284 | JGI IMG/M metagenome (GOLD analysis project Ga0137396, IMG submission 108284) | Vadose zone soil microbial communities from Angelo Coast Range Reserve, California, USA - czcobulk3.16 metaG | ecosystem: Environmental > Terrestrial > Soil > Vadose zone | place: USA...
GCCTACCGTCTGAACCACGAAGAGGTGATCAAAGCGCTCGAGGAAGGGATTGCGTTCGCCGAGAATCTCAATCCACTCGAAGCCGTCCCCGACGCGCGCGGCGCGGTCGAGGCGATGGTCTTTAGGCGGGAAGGGCGGGATGGGCAGGATGGGCGGGATGGTATTCTCGTCACGCTGCCGGCGCGAACCGTGCTCGTCGCTGCGGGCACGACGCCGAACATCACGTGCGAGAAGGAAGCGCCCGGCACCTTCCAGCTCGATGCGAAGCAGAAATTTTTCCAGCCGCACGCGGTAGCATCCAACGGCAACGGCGGCCACCATCTCATACCGGATCCCGCCGGCTTTTTCACGTCGTACGACAACGGCGGCCGGTTCGTGACCTACTACGGCGACAATCACCCGCGCTACGCCGGCAACGTCGTCAAAGCCATGGCGTCGGCGAAAGACGGCTACCCGCACATCGTCCGGTTGTTCACGCGCGAGCTGGCGTCGCTGGATCCCAATCTGCAGCCGGCTCGTGACGCCGCATGGTCGCAACTCGTCGAACGGCTCGACGACGAGATGAACGCGCGCGTCGAAGACGTCATCCGGCTGACGCCGACCATCGTCGAAGTGATCGTGAAGGCGCCGGCGGCCGCGCGCCATTTTCATCCCGGCCAGTTCTACCGGCTGCAGAACTACGAATCGGTGACGCCCCGCGTCGGCCTGAACGGCCACAGCGTCCCGCTGCTGATGGAAGGGATTGCGCTCACCGGCGCATGGGTCGACAAAGAGCGCGGACTGCTGTCGATGATCGCGCTCGAGCTCGGCGTCTCGAGCCGTCTCTGTGCGTATCTGCAGAAAGGCGAGCCGGTCGTCGTCATGGGTCCGACCGGCGCGCCGACGGAGATTCCCGAGCGTCGCAACGTGCTGCTGCTCGGCGGGGGCCTGGGCAACGCGGTGCTGTTCTCCATCGCCAAGGCGATGCACGAGCAGGGCAACACGGTGATCTACTTCGCCGGCTACAAGAGAGGCGAAGACCTCTTCAAGCGCGAAGAGATCGAAGCGGCGACTGATCAGGTGATTTGGAGCACCGACATGGGTGCGGCGATCGAGCCGCGCCGGCCTCAGGATGCCCACTTCCGCGGCAACATCGTCCGGGCGATGCTGGCGTACCAGAATGGCGAGTTGGGCCAGCGTGTGGCGGCGCTCGACTCGATCGATCGCATCATCGCCATTGGATCGGATCGGATGATGGCGGCGGTGAAGGCGGCGCGCCATGGCGTGCTGGCGCCGCATCTGAAGCCCGGTCACGTCGGCATCGCGAGCATCAACTCGCCGATGCAGTGCATGATGAAGGAAGTCTGCGCACAGTGTCTCCAGAAGCACGTCGACCCGGCGAGCGGCAGGGAGACGATCATCTTCTCGTGCTTCAACCAGGACCAGGAGATGGACCGCGTCGACTTTCCCAACCTCACCGCCCGCCTGCGGCAGAACACCGTCCAGGAAAAGCTGTCCAACAGATGGCTGGACCACCTGCTGCACGTCCAGCCGCTGCCGCACATTTGAATTCGGAATCTGGAACGTGGAATTTGGAATTCGCGAACGAATTCCTCATTCCTCATTCCACATTTCTCATTCCAAATCCCAGGGTGGACTGGACTTGCGGATTTGTTCTGGGATAAAATCGGGATATGACTGTAGCCCGAAAGTCGTCCGTTCAGGCTCCGCCGGCCGACCTTCGGCGCCTCCTGTTCGAGGCGTCGCGCCGGGCCGAGGCCATGGGGCTCATCCCATCGGACGCCGTGACGGATGCCGAGCCGGCAACCGTCCGCCTGCTCGCGAGCCGCGTCCGCCGCGCCGGCATTGCCGCGGCCGCGGCCGATCAGCTGCACAACGTGGAGGCGCCGAGCGACGAGGACGTCGCAGCGCTCCTGAAAACCCTCATCGCGGCGCTCGAAGCCTCGCCCGTCCCGAAGTTCGAGTGGGCCGGTCTCGGCCGCGTGTTCGCTGCCGAGGATCTCTCCGCGCTCATCAACGTGTCGGTGTCGAGCCTGAAGCGCTATCAGTCTGGCGAACGCGACACGCCAGACGATGTCGCGGCGCGACTGCATTTTCTGGCGCTCGTCGTGGGCGATCTCGCCGGCTCGTACAACGTCATCGGCGTTCGCCGCTGGTTCCAGCGCAAGCGCAGTCTGCTGGACGGCCGCGCACCGGTGGCGCTGCTCAAAAGCGATTGGGATCCGGACGACGAGGGACCGATGCGTGTTCGCCAGCTGGCGCGCGAGCTGGTCTCGCTTTCCGCCACGTGATCGTGTTCCGGCAGGTCGACGCGCGCTATCCGTTCCTGTGGGAAGGCAGCCATCAGCCAGCCGGACGCTGGCACGCGGACGGCGACGGTCCCGCGCACTACTTTGCCGACACGCCCGACGGCGCCTGGGCCGAATTCCTCCGTCACGAAGAAATCACCGAAGCCGCGGACCTCGAGACGATCCGCCGTCAGATGTGGGCGATTGAAATTGGCGACGCGAAGGCGGAGCGCGCCACGCTGCCGGACCGCGTGCTGACAGGTGGTCCTGACAGCTACGAGCGCTGCCAGGCCGAAGCGCGACGGCTGCGCGCGCGGGGCGCGCGGCGCATCGTGGCGCCGTCAGCGGCCCTCGTGCGCGGTGGGGCGCAAGGCTTCTCGGTCAAGGATGGCGTGCGGCGCGCCGGCTCGCGCGACGGCCTGGTCATCGTCGTCTTCGGAGCGCCCGACGGCCTCGTCGGCTGGATTGCCGCCGACGCCGGATTCCCGTCCGCCGATCTGCTCAAACGAGTGCATTATTACAAGCGCCAGCAACAAACCTAAGCGCCCGCGGCCGCACCGAGCCGAGGACGTGTGAATCCGAGGCGAGGTGTCAGCGTCAGTTCGCGCCGGGGGCGGGGCCCCGCCGTCAGTAAAGAAGGCAGCGCCTGCGGCCACACCGAGCCGAGGACGGAGAAATCCGAGGCGAGGTGTCAGCGTCAGTTCGCGGCGGGGGTGGGGCCCCGCCGCCAGTAGAAAACGATGATCACCACGCTCCTCCTCACCGCCGCGCTCGCCTTTCCGCTCGAAGACAACCTCCGCGCGCTTGCCGCCATCGCCGGCGAACCGAATCGGATCGGCGCGGCAGGCATCACGCGCGACGAGATGCCGATCCTCACAATCGAAAACGGCGCGGCGTTCGATCCGGCAGCGACCAGACGGCGCCTGGTCTTGATCGGCGGCCTGGACGGCGACGCCCGAAGCGCCGACGCCGTCGTCGCGGCCGTTCGCTGGTTCAAGACGCGCGCGTCCTCCGTGACGCGGCGTCAGTGGACCATCAGCGCGCTGCCGTCGGCTCACTTCGATCCCGCCGACAAGCTCTCGCTGACACGGTGGATCACGTTTCAAGCGCCGGATCTCGTCGTCACGATCGGTGGTGGAGGGGACGCCCTAAAGGGCGTCCCCTCCAAATCGATGACGTGGGACACCTTGCAGAGCGTCCCCTACAAATCCATTCGTGTAGGGGATGGCCTTCAGGCCGTCCCGAACGCGATGGCTGAATTCCAGAAAATCCTCTCGACGCCGATCAGCCGGTCTCCGCTCCACGACGAGCTGATCGCACGCGTGCAGCGCGAACCGCTCGCCATCGCGAAGCTGCTCGCCCGCAAGTATCCGGAAACGCCGAGCATCAGCTACATCCCCGCCATCGCCTGGACGCAGACGCTGCGTCTCGCCACCATGACCGATGACGATTCGCTGCGTGAGAAAGTGCGTCAGCAGATCCAGCCGTGGATGAGCGGCGAGAAGAAGCTGTTTGCCGATCGGATTCAGCTCGCGTCGGTCGCCGGGACGATGATTTTCGCGGAGCTGGCGGCGGCCGGCGACGGCGCCGCCCTGCGGCTCGCCGACGAAGCGGTCCCGCTCGCGGCCGCGCGAAAGACGGCCGGCATCGCCGAGTACGGCCAGGGCTGGACCGACGACATGTTCATGGCGACGAGCGTGCTCGCGCGCGCGAGCCTCCGTCCCGATCATCAGGCGGAGTTGGACCACGCCGCGCGTCTTCTCATCGACTACGCCGCGCGCTTGCAGCAGCCCAACGGATTGTTCAATCACGCGGGCGACGCGCCGGCTGCGTGGGGACGCGGCAACGGATTCGCAGCATTCGGGTTGATCGACACGTTGACGGTGATGCCTGCGCCGCACGCGTCGCGCGCGACGCTCCTCGAGATTTTCCGCCGCCAGATGAGCGCGGCCAGGACGCACCAATCGCCCGATGGCGCGTGGCGCCAGATCATCGACCAGCCCGGAGCGTATCGCGAGGAAACCGCGACGGCGATGCTGATGACCTCGATGGCCCGCGGCATCCGTCTCGGCTGGCTCGATCGGTCCTATTTGCCGGTCGTGCAGCGCGCCTGGCGCGCACTCGCCGCGCACGTCGCCGCCGATGGAACGCTCGTGGACGTGTGCGCAAGCACGGGCGCCGGCACGACTAGACGGTATTACTTCGATCGTCCGGCGGTCACGGGCGCCGACGACCGTGGCGGCGCGATGGCGCTCCTCGCCGCGATGGAACAGCACGAGTTGGCGAAGAGTAGGCAGTCCACTCGTCAGTAACGGAAAAACATCTTCCGACCCGGCTGCTAAATCACTGATTCACAAAAGCCTTACGCGGCCTGCCGCTTGCGATAGCAATCGCCGGCCATGGGTCGTCGCGGTTTGCCGTCGGGTAAGGTCAACTGTTTCATCGCGGCGCTGTTTCTCGTCGTCAGCGCGCTGACGGCGAGCCTGCTCGTCCCGCCGCAGTTGCTCACCGAGAACGAGGAAGGCGCGGACCGAGGCGAGACCTACGGCGCCGACGGCGTGCGCTATCGATTGATGCACCTCCGAGATCGGTTCGGCCGAATGCCGAGCGATCCGTACTCGCGCGCGAAAGCGCAAGTCGACCTCTTGCATGGGACCGGCGCATCGCGGCGCATCGAGTTCGCACCTCCATCGCCGGTGAACGCGAAGATGTTCAGCCGCACGGCGTCAGCCGAAGAGGCATTGCTCGCGAACCCGAACGTGTCGCCGAACGCATGGCGATGGTTGGGCCCCGGCAACATCGGCGGGCGGATTCGTTCGCTCGCGATCAGTCCGACGAGTCCCGACACGATGTTCGCCGGCAGCGTCGGCGGCGGCATCTGGAAGACGACCAACGGCGGCGCGTCGTGGGCGCCGGTCGACGACTTCATGGCCGTCCTGTCGGTGTCGGCGATTGCGATCAATCCGGCGACGCCGAACGTCATGTACGCCGGCACGGGTGAAGGCTACGGCAATGGCGATTCCATCAGAGGCGCCGGTATCTTCAAGAGCATCGATGGCGGCACGACGTGGTCGCAGCTGTCCGGCACGGCGACCGTGTTCTGGGCGGTCAATCGCGTGGCGATATCGCCCGACGGTGCGACGGTGCTCGCGGTGGCGAGCTCGGGTACATATCGCAGCACCGATGGGTCGACGTTCATCCGGGTGGCAACCGGCATCCCCGGGCAGGACGTTGATTTCAATCCCGTGGATTCGACCAAAGCGATTGCAGTGGGCTGGGGCGCGATCGCGTACTCGTGGGACGGCGGACAGACATGGCAGAAATCCGCCGGCCTGCCGCCGACCGGCGGGCGCATCGAGGCCGCGTATGCGCGCAGTCAGCCCGACACGATTTACGTGGCGATCGATCAGAGCGGCGGCGTGCTGTATCGCAGCAGCAACGCCGGCGCGACCTTCAGTCCGGTGTACACCGGCGGCAACCTGATGGACAACCAGGGCTGGTACGACACGGCCATCTGGGTGAGCCCCGTCGACAGCAATCATCTCCTCGTCGGCGGCATCTGGATGCGCGAGAGCCGCGACGGCGGCGTCACCTGGCAGAACTTCGCCGGCAACATCTACGGGGACAATCACGTCGTCGTGTCCGACCCGCGGTACGACGGCGTGAAAAACCGGCGCGTGTTCTTCGGCAACGACGGCGGACTGTGGAGAGCCGACGACCTCCGAGCGGTCAATTCCAGCTCGGTTCGCGCGCTGAACAACAACCTGGGCGTGACGCAGTTCTACGGCGGCGCCGGCAATGCGTCGACCGGGACGATCATCGGTGGCGCGCAGGATCATGGATCGCTGATGTGGTCGCCCGCGTCTGGCGCGTCGTGGAGGCAGACACTCGGCAGCGACGGCGGGTTCGTCGCGGCGGATCCAACGGACCCGTCGTACTTTTACGCCGAGTCGATCTACCTTGGGCTCGCTCGCACGGCTGACGGCGGTTCGAGCTGGACGCGCATCGCGTCGGGCCTTGCCGACTCCGGACGCAGCGCCAACTTCATCGCGCCGTTCATCCTGGATCCGAACAATCCCAATCGATTGCTCGCGGGCGGCGCGAGTCTCTGGCGCAGCGACAATGTGAAGGCCGCCACACCGACGTGGAACGCGATCCAGGGCGCATCGGCCGACTACGTCAGCGCGATTGCGATCGCTCCGGGCAACTCCGACATCCTCTGGGTTGGGCGGTCGTATGGACGCGTCTACAAGTCGACCAACGCAACATCCGCGTCGCCCGTGTTCAGCCTGTTGACCGTGCCGACGAGCGCGATCGTGACGCGAATCACGATTCACCCCACTGACTGGAACATCGCGTACGTCACCACCGGTAGTTTCGGGCCGGCCAACATCCTGAAGACGATCGACGGCGGCGTGACGTGGACCGACGCGACGGGCAGCGGGACGACCGGCCTGCCTGACGCGCCCGTCAACGATCTCGATATCGATCCGGCCAGCCCCGAGACGATCTACGCGGCGACCGAAGTCGGCGTGTTCCAAAGCGTCGACGGTGGCATGCATTGGGAGCTCCCGCAGGACGGCCCCGCGAACGTCCGCGTCGACGAGATGTTTTGGATGGGCTCCACGCTCGTGGCCGTGACGCACGGGCGCGGCATGTTCGCGGTCGACACAGGCAGCGCCGGATCGCGGGCCGCGACCGTATCGCCTTCGTCAATCGACTTCGAGTCGCAGACCACCGGGACGACGACGTCCCGCACTGTGACGGTCACCAACGCCGGCACCGCACCGCTCAGCGTCTACACGCTCGGTCGCAACGGCCAGCACGTGTCGTCGTTCCGGATCGGTCCGACGACGTGCGTCAATGCGACGCTGGCGCCGGCTGCGAGTTGCACCGTCGATGTTCAGTTCAGTCCCTCGACGAAAGGATCGCTGTCCGCCACCTTGTGGGTATACAGCAACGGACCTCGCAGCCCACACGCCGTGCCGCTGACCGGAGTTGGCGTCGCGCCGCCGCCGGCCGCGCTGCCCGCGCGTTGGACGTCGCAGGATATCGGCAGCGTCGGAGCGGCCGGCAGCGCGTCGGCGTCGAAGGGCCTCTTCACATTGAAAGGTGCGGGCGCCGACATCTGGGGCGCCGCCGATGCGTTTCAGTTCGTTTACCAACCGTTGTCGGGCGACGGCACCATCATCGCGCGTGTAGCGAACGTCCAGAACGTCCATCCGTGGACGAAAGCCGGCGTCATGATTCGTGAAGCGCTCACGCCGGCGTCGCCACATGCCGCGCTGTTCGTCAGCGCGGGCAAAGGCATCGCGTTGCAGTCGCGCACGGTTGCCGGTGGGACCAGCACGAGCGTCGGAGTTCCCGGCGCGGCGCCGCGATGGATGAAGCTCGCGCGCGCCGGAGACACGATCACCGGTTCGACGTCGGTCGACGGCATCTCCTGGACCAATGTTGGCGATGCGAATGTCGCGATGTCGGCGACCGCGTTTGTCGGAATCGCCGTGAGCAGTCACAACACGTCGCGGGCGGCCGCAGCAACGTTCGACAACGTCAGCGTGACGGTTCCCTCATCGCTACCCGACGGCTGGCAGAGCGCCGACGTCGGGACGCCCGGCGTCAAGGGAACGACCGTCGTTGCCGCCGGAACGTCCAGCACGCTGCAGAGGTTCACGGTCTCCGGATCCGGCGCGGACATCTGGGGCGCAACAGACGCGTTTCAATATGGCTTCAAAACCTTGACGGCCGACGCCGAGCTGGTTGCGCGCGTGAGCGCTGTGCAGAATACGAATAGGTGGGCGAAGGCCGGCGTCATGATCCGATCGACGACGAGCGCGAACGCGCCTTACGCGATGATGCTCCTGTCAGCGGCGGCCGGCACCGCATTTCAGTACCGCACGACGGCGGGCGAACTCTCCACGAGCGTCGCGGCAGGCACGGCGATTCGCGCGCCGTACTGGATCAGAATCACGCGAGTCGGCGATGTCTTCGCCGGCTATCAGTCCGCCGACGGCTCGACGTGGACGCCGGTCGGCAGCGTCACGATTCCGATGGTGTCGTCGGTGGGGATCGGGTTAGCGGTCAGCAGCCACGACAATACACGTCTATCGAAGGCGACGTTCGACGTGGTTGTGGCTAAATAGTCGTTGGAAGTTACTACGCGACTTTCCAGCCGTCGCCGCGGAGGGAGTTCATCAACTGGACGGAGCGTTCGATGAGCTCGGTGGGCTCGTCGACTTCTTCCACCGACTCGCTGCCGTCGGGACGAGTAATGATGACGCGATAGCGCCCCGCCAGTCGGTCGTGACTGATCTCATAGCGGAGCTTCTCGCCGTTGCGGTCGAAAAACCAGATCATTCAGCCAACAACGATACAACAAACAGGGCGCGATCGTGAGTGCACAACTGTGCCATTCGATTTTTTTCCTGCGCATCGTCGCATCTGTTCGCTCGCAGACGTTCGTGTCATGCAGCCGCTCGGGCGCTCGCGGCGTACACGGCGGCGCCGAGCAGTCCAGCTTCGGCATTCAGAATCACTTTGACGGGCATGCGTTCGACCATTCGCTCGAGCGGCTCCTTTGCATTGAATGCACGCATGAATGAACCGGCCGTGAGCGCCGGCAGAATTTTCGGCGCGATTCCGCCGCCAACGAATACCCCGCCGGTGGCCACGCTGCGCAGTGCGAGGTTGCCCGATTCGGCGCCGTAGGCCTCGACGAAGAGATCGAGCGCCTCCACGCAACTGGGACACCGGCCCTCGAGCGCGGCACGCGAGATGACGGCGGGCGCGTCAGGATCCTCGATGTCGACACCGGCCGCGCACGGTTGCGTGTGCGTGAAGGTGTGCACGAGAAGGAGGCCCCGGCCTGAGATGACGCGCTCGACGTCGACGCGGCCGAAGCGTGGCGTCAGGTCGCGCACGAGCTCGAGCTCGCGCTCGGTGCGTGCGGCAAAATCCGCGTGACCGGCTTCGGTCGGCGACGCGATGTAGCGGCCGTCGACGTTGTGGAGCAGTGCTTCGCCGAGTCCGGTGCCGGCGGCAATCAGCGCAATGTTGCCGCCGGGCACCGCCTCGCCTCGTTGCAGCACGTGCACCTCGTCATCCTCCAGAACGGGAATCGAGTACGCCATCGCCTCGAGATCATTGAGGAGTGTGACGCGGCGGAATTCGAACGCCGACCGGACGCGCCGCGCATCGATCCGCCAGGGGATATTGGTCATCGTCGCGGACTCGCCGATGACCGGCCCGGCGACGCCGAAGCACGCCGTTTCGATCGTCACGCCCGCCATGTCGTCGTCTTTCAGGAACGCCGCGATCATCGTGGTGAGATCGTCGTAGTCGAGCGTGCCGAACGAGCGGACGACGATCGGTCGCGGCCGCACGGTTGCGGGGTCGAAGATGCCGAGCAGCGTTTTGGTACCGCCGATGTCGCCAGCGAGCAGCATGGTTCGTACTTCAGACTTCAGACTTCAAACTTCAAGCTCAGACTTCACGCTTGACTTCACGCCCATTGTCCTTCATCTTGGATATCGTTCCCCTCGGCCGTGTCGACGCGGAGGCTGATTGCCCGCATCCTCGCCTGATCTGCCACAACCGCTCGCAGGACAACTTGTCGTCTTCACCGGAAAACTCAGCTCGCTGGGGCGCAAGGATGCGCGCGCGCTGGTCGATCGCCTCGGCGGCACGACCGCAGACGATGTGAATGCGAAGACGACGATGCTCGTCATCGGCGCCGAGGGATTCGGGCCGCCGCTCAACGCGGACGATCCGGACGCCGCCGATGGAGACATGGTGTCCGAATTGAACTCGGGTTCGTACGTCGAGTCCGGCGTTGGCAGGACCCGACAGACAAGCAACAAGCTCAGGCGTGCGGAAGAATTGAATGCGCAGCAGGAGACGACCATCCGGATCCTCAACGAAGAGGATTTCTGCCGGCTCGCCGGAATGACGACACCCGATACGCTGAAGCGCCAATATCACGCGATGCGCGATCTGCTGACGCGGTACCGCGCGCTGCGCGAAGATCATATTCGCTATCTGATGAAGTGCGGCCTCCTGCGTCCGGTGTTGCGGACCAACGCCGACATCTTCTTCTCCTTTCCCGATCTCGCGACGGTCAGACAGGCGAACGAGAGTCTCAGCCAGGGCGGCGGCGGATTCCGCGGCATGGTCCGGACGCAGATGGCGTCGCGCCAGGGCCAGCTCGAGCTCGACTTCCGCCTCGACGCCGCGCCCGCGAAAATCATCACGCTGCGCCGGCCGGCCCCGAAAGGCGTGCTTCCGGCCGATCCGGCGTCGGTCGCGATGCGCGATGCGCTGGTCGCCGAAGAGTATTTCCGCGCGGGATCCGCGCTCGACGACGGCGACGAGGCGACGCTCGAGGCAGCCGCGGCGGCGTATCGCAAGGCGCTGGAGCTCGATCCGTACCTCTGCCCCGCGCTCATCAATCTCGCGAACGTTCACTACAGCCGCGACGAGCTCATCGAGGCGCAGGCGCTCTACGAGCGCGCCATCGGACTCGAGTCCGATTTCTTCGAGGCGCACTTCAATCTGGGCAACATCTACCACGATCTCTCACGCTTTCCCGAGGCGCAGGCGTGCTATCGGGAGGCGCTGCGACTCAACCCGTTCTACGCCGACGCGCATTTCTATCTCGCGGTCACGTTCGAGAAGATGGGGCTGTCACAGGAGGCGCGGCCGCATTGGCGCGCGTATCAGCAGCTCGCGCCGCAGGGCGAGTGGGTGGCGTTGGCGAAGGAGTTCTCGGAATAACGAGGATCGACGATGCCCTGCCTGCTGCTGATCATCGCGCTCGTCACGCCGCGGTTGGCTGTCTTCCTGCTGTGGCTGTTCGGTTGGTTCAATGGCGTGTTCCCGAACATCGTCTGGCCGATCCTCGGGTTCATCTTCCTGCCGACGACGCTGCTCTGGTACAGCGCCGTCGTGCACTGGTACCACGGCGTGTGGACGCCGTTCAACATCGCCATCCTGGTGGTGGCGATGCTCATCGATCTGTCACCCGCGGGCGGACGCCGCCGGAGTGATTAACGCTTTTTTCTCATCAGCGGCGTGCTGGATCCGCGACGCTGATCAAACACAATGGACACAAAGGGAACGAACAGGTCTTCGTGTCCTTTGTGTTGATTCGGCGCCGCTCCCCCGAATCGAAAATCGCTCTGGGATCCGGCGTACGTAGGTGAGACGGGTCAGCCAGACCTAATATCGATAATCGTCTGGAGAACGTTTCTTCGGTGTGCGGCGAAGCTTGTAGAACGAGCAGTCGGGGCACCAGGCCTCCGGATCGAATCCGGTCGTGCCCGCGATCGGCAGGACGTCGCGATGACCGCAGCACTCCGGGCCGTCTTCGGGCGGGCGCCGCCAGCGGCAGGACTTGAATTTTGCCACGGCCGGCGAGCTCGCTGGCGCCTCCACGGTCGGTTGCGCCTGAGCCGCGCCGGGCATCGGTGAGGTCGAGGAAAACGGATCAGGCATCGGATCTCATTCTAGCGGAAGGCCCACCGACTTCGCCAGAAACGCCAGCGCGCGGCGCTCCTCTGGCGCGACGAGCGTGATGGCCTGGCCTACCTCATCGGCCCGGCCCGTACGCCCGACCCGATGCACGTA
>Ga0137396_10001642_pt1 | contig 11912 bp, 11 predicted proteins | sample czc16metaG_FD_108284 | JGI IMG/M metagenome (GOLD analysis project Ga0137396, IMG submission 108284) | Vadose zone soil microbial communities from Angelo Coast Range Reserve, California, USA - czcobulk3.16 metaG | ecosystem: Environmental > Terrestrial > Soil > Vadose zone | place: USA...
CGCATAGCCCGGATCTTGCCGCTCCTGGTTCGTCAGCCAGTTCGGCCAGTGCGGATTGGGTTCGTACTCGGCCACATGCGGGATCACCTGGCGCTCCCGTAATCCGGTGATGAATTCTTTTTCCTGGTACAGCTTGTCGGCGCCCACCGTGATCAGCCGGGTTTGCTCGTTCACTTGGTCCGGACTGCGGCCCCGCTGGTCCAGCATCGCCAGCGCCGCTTCTCTCTCCGCCGACGTGCTGCATTGCGTGGCGCAGGCCGCCATCACCAGTCCGTTGCGGTTCTCCATCAGCAGATGTCCCAGGTAGCTGGGTCGCGATTCCCCCGCCGCGCTTTTCTTGTACAAGCGCGCCTCCGGATCACTCTTGGATTCGTGCGTGTCCCGCAACAATTTCTTCCCTCCCGACCCGCTCCCTTTCTCCGGCGGCTTCTCCTTAGGCGCGAAACTCTTGCGGCTGGCCCAAGCCTGGATCAGCGTCCCGTCCACCGTGAAATGTTCCTCGCTCAGCAGATCGTGTTCCCCCGCCTGCCGCAGCACCGCCTCCAGCAAGCGTTGCGACACTTCCCCCGCCATCAGCCGCTCCCGATTCTTGGTGAACACCGTCACGTCCCACACCGGGTCATCCGGATTCAATCCCACAAACCACCGGTACAACAGGTTGTAATCCAACTGCTCCATCAGTTGCGTCTCGCTGCGAATCGAGTACAACGCCTGCAACAGCAGCGCCCGCAACAACCGCTCCGGCGCGATCGACGGCCGTCCGCGCCCCGCGTACAGCGTCTCAAAATGCGTCCACATCTCGTTCAGCCCGCGATCCACCATCGGCCGAATGCGCCGCAGCGGATGATCGCGGGGAATGCGATTTTCCAATGGAACGTAGCTAAATACTTCGCCTTGTTTTTCGTCTGGTCCGCGCATGTCGTCTTAGATGTACAGCGTTCGCTCCAGTTCCCAAACAGGCGATTTTTTCCGCAGCCTGTAAAGCCGGCGCCTACATTTTGCCGTCCGAATTTGTGTGAACGAGCTTCTGTCTAACGCCGCTTCGCGGCTTGGCGCTCACCTCTAGGGTACGGTAAACGTTGGGTTAAATGTACCCTGTGAGGAGCCGAAGGCGGCAAAGGCAAGGCTACAGCACATCGACAGCCGCTCGCTGGGATCCGGGTTCACCCCCTTCCCCGTCGCCCAAATCTTTCCCCTTTGAAGAACGGCTTCGGTCCCATGGGCACCGCTAAACGCACCGGTCCCTCCCACGATATCCACTGTGCCTCTCTCCTCGAATGTCAAGAATAGGGGGTCACTGGGGTTCAAGTTGTCGAGGAGGCATGAAACGAGGTCGCCGGGTTTACCCCTTTCGAAGAGCAAGTCTCCGGTGCGTTGATACTTCGTCGAGGCAAAGTGCCCGACCAAGGTTAACTCGTGTCCTTGAAGGCCATTAAGTATACAAGTTTTACCGTCATACGCGCTTTGGCTCATACCTTCACCGGTGAATGGGCCCATGCTGCTTACTCCACTGTAGATCGCGGAGTTTGCCTGCCCTATACCATCGAAGCTAAAATTCGCATTGAAAAAGCTACTTGAGGCGCTTTTTGTCGTAATTGTTATTGTTCCTCCCGAATCCTCCGAGCGCTGACGCGCGTGCCCCCGGACCCAAAACAAGGTAAGTACGGCCAGCCCAAAAACAACAGCGATGCTCGTTCGAAATCTCATAGCGAACCCTCCTGTCTTTTTGCAAGTGAAGTTGAATGTGGTCCGACTCTAAATGGGGAAAGCAGCAACTATGGCCTGATGTAGAGGGCCTTGTCCGTTCGGCGCGGCGGAGCAGACGGCCACGATCGGTGAATTCCAGGACGAACCCCCGTTGCCGCATATTCCTCATAGAGACCCGCGTAGACGAACCCACGCAGTCTATTCCTAGGACCCTGCGAAGTCAAAAGAAACGTATGTTAAATTCCAGGACCATCGGTTAACTGCGTTGCAACACGGCACGAGGGGTTCGGTTCGGCACGCTGGGAATTAGCTTCAAGAAAAATACTAGACTTCCGCGTCGGGTTGTCGACAATAGAGTCTCGGATGCGCCGGTAAGCTCAGTTCCGGTGAGCCTTCTATCTCCGAAGTATTTCCTCGTGAGCATTCACGACCTAATAAGTTGGTGTCGTATGCTGCCGCCCAAACCGGCATGAGTGTCAGTCCTGGTGTTCAGATCGTCACGAACACTGAGCGCAGACTCGAAGTTCTCCTGAATTTGTCAAAAGTACTTGGGCAGGAGATCCACCTGGATCGCATCCTCGCGATTATAATCTCGGAAGTCACGGACGTAATGGGCGCCGAGCGTACGTCACTGTTTCTCTATGATAAGCGGAAGGATGAACTCTTCAGCAAAGTTGCCGAGGGGATGCAAGATACGGAGATTCGCGTACCGCTGGGCGCGGGCATTGTCGGTGCGACCGCCGTGTCGCGGCAGAGCATCAACATTCACGACGCCTATAGCGATCCGCGATTTGACTCTACCGCCGACAAATACTCGGGCTTCGTCACTAGGTCTGTTCTTTCGACGCCGATCCTCAACAGCAAGAACGAATTGCTCGGCGTCGTTCAAGTCCTCAACAAACGCAACGTTGAAGGTTTCAGCGACGACGAAGAAATCCTGAAAGCGATTTGCGCGCACCTGGCGGTGACGCTCGAACAGGCCGAACTGGTCGAGGTCTATGTCCAGTCACAAAAGCTACAGCAGTCGCTTCGATTGGCGCATGACATCCAGCTGAGTCTCGTGCCGCAGCGTTTCCCGGCATTTCCGGAGAAGCTCGAAATCGACATTTATGGCACGCTAAAGCCGGCGCTGGATGTGGGAGGCGATTTGTATGATTTCTTTCTGCTGGATGACGATCACCTTTGCTTTGTGGTTGGCGACGTATCCGACAAAGGAGTGCACGCAGCACTTTTCATGGCGTTGACGCGCAGCGCATTCAAAATCGCGGCCATGGCGCAGCATCCGGGCTGGATCGAATCGATTTTCAACGTCGTCAACCGGTTTCTTTGCGAAAACAACGACTCGCAGATGTTCGTCACGATGTTGGGAGGCATTCTGGATCTTCGGACAGGCCACATCCAATATACCGACGGCGGGCATGAACCGCCATTCGTCCTGCGGCGGGGCGGCAAAGTCGAGATGGTCGAGAAGAAGAATGGTGTTGCGCTTGCCTTCCTGAACGACTATCCGTTTACGGCGGGCGAGATTCAACTTGAACAGGGTGACGCGCTGGTGCTGTACACCGACGGCGTCAATGAGGCGATGAACGTGCGCAAGGAGTTGTTCAAAGCAAGCCGCATTCAGTCGACGCAGGAATCGCTTCCTGATGGGCAATGCGCCCAGGTCATTGCCACAACGTTGATGAAGAACCTGTCCCTGTTCGTGGGCCATGCGCCCCAAAGTGATGACATCGCCATTCTGGTCTTGCGCTATAGAGGGAAGACGGCACTTTGAGACCGCCTCTTTGGTGGGATGTGCGCCCTGAAGGCGATTATCCGAACTATTAATATTAAGGTCGTGCGAAATTGCAATTTACATCAAGCTTCCGAACAGACGAAGGAGACCTGCCGTGAACGCGAACTTTACCTTTTCCGACACCGTTACAGGGTATGTGAGCTCTTTCGATTCAAAAGAAAATGTGTTCACCGTAAGGACGTCCGACGACCGCGAGATAGCAGTTCACCTTACTCCCAACACGTTTTCCCGATTCAGCTACAATCTGGGTGAAGGATATAGAGACGCCACAAGTCTGGCACCTTCGATGCTTGCGCTGAATCGGCAGTTCGTCTTTGCCTATGGCACGTTTTATCCCGGCAAAGATAGCGCTGGCAAGTTCGAGGCACAGTGGCTCGTATTCCCGGGCAAAGGCCCAGGAGTCTATCGCCATGAAGAACCGGACTGGTGGATTAACCAGTCACGATCGATCGGCAAGTCTTACCTCCGCTGGCAGTTTAGCTATCCCGGCACAGAGATCGATTACCGGAATTATCGAACCATACTCCACCTGGCTGGCGGCAAGAAGGGAGATTACCTCCAGGAAACCGACACCATCAGCCGCCTAATTTACGGGCTGTCTACTGCGTTCACGATGACCGGTGAAGACCCGTTTCTGGAGGCCGCGGAAAAAGGCACACAGTACCTGCGCGACCATATGCGTTTTGTCGACCAAGACAACAAAGTCGTCTACTGGTATCACGGCATCAAAGTGGAGGGCGAGAAAGAGCAGAAACTGCTGACATCGGAATTCGGAGACGATCACTACTCCATTCCCATGTACGAGCAGATTTACGCGCTCTGCGGTCCGTGCATGACATACCGCTTGACGGGCGATCCCAAAATACTGTGGGACATGGAGCAAACTGTTCAGGTGTTTGACAAATATTTCAAGGACAGAGAAAGAGGAGGATACTTTTCGCACCTTGATCCGATCACGCTGAACCCGCGTGCCGAGTCGCTGGGGAACAACCGGGCCAAGAAGAACTGGAATTCGGTTGGGGACCATGCTCCCGCCTATCTGATCAATCTGTATTTGGCGACGGGCAAGCAGAAGTATGCGGATTTCTTAGAGGACGCGTTCGATACGATCACGCACCGCTTTCAGGATTATGAGCACAGCCCCTTTGTGCAGGAGCGTTTCTTCGAAGATTGGAGTCACGATCAGGCGTGGGGCTGGCAGCAGAACCGTGCTGTCGTCGGTCACAACCTCAAGATCGCCTGGAACCTCATGCGCATGATGTCGCTCAAAGGGAAGGAGGAATATGTGTCGTTGGCTCGGAAGATTGCGGAAGTCATGCCCGATGCGGGCGCCGATCGCCAGCGTGGTGGCTGGTATGACGTGGTGGAGCGCGCAATCAGACCAGACGGAAACCATCACAGATTTGTCTGGCACGACCGAAAGGCATGGTGGCAGCAGGAACAGGCGGTCCTGGCATACCTCATCCTGTTTGGTGTGTTGCGTGACGATCAGTCCCTCCGCCTGGCCCGCGAAACAGCGGCGTTTTACAACGCGTTCTTTCTCGACCACGACGACGGCGGTGTGTACTTCAACACTCTGGCCAGTGGCGTCCCCTATCTTGTCGGCACCGAGCGTCTGAAGGGAAGCCATTCGATGAGCGCATATCACTCGATGGAACTGTGCTTTCTGTCTGCGATCTACACGAATCTCCTGATCACAAAGCAACCGATGTTCCTCTACTTCAAGCCGTACCCGAGAGCTTTTCCGGATAACGTCCTGCGAGTCTCTCCCGATTTGCTGCCGGCTGGCAGCGTTTACATCGAGGAATGCTGGATCGGTGGGCGCAAGCACGAGGAATTCGATCCTGTGGCTTTGACCGTCCGTTTACCAAAAACTGATGAACGTCAAAAGGGTAAGGTGAAAATCTCGCCGACGCCGTGGCTTCGGCCCGAGGAAGGAAGGGAGCGATGAAAGTAACTCTCTCGCAAGAGAACCATGTCAATGTGATTACCATCGAAGGGAGCATCGACGGAAAAACCGCACCTCTGGTGAGGCAGGAAATCGAACCTGCATTAGAAACAGGCCTGAGCGTAATCCTGGATCTGTCGAAGGTAGACTATCTCTCGAGCGCTGGATTGCGCCTTCTGTTGCTGATCTACCGTGAGTTCACGGCCAAGAAGGGAAAACTGATCTTACTCGGCGTTTCTGAAGATATTCGCACTGTGATGTCGCACACAGGGTTCCTGAACTTCTTCACAGTGGCTGGTTCTATGCCTGAGGCCCTACAGGCGCTGTCCTGAGGAGAACATGGAGGGCCGCATCGATTACTATCCGACTCATCAACATCAGGGCTGCCGGTTTCGCCGCGGACGTCCGCTGCCCTTCGGGACCACGATTGTGCCCGATGGAGTGAATTTCTCCATCTTCTCCAGCGCTGCTACTTCCTGCACGCTGGTTTTGTTTCGAAAACGCGAACGCGAACCGATGGTGGAGATCGATTTTCCTCAAGAATTTCGTGTCGGAGACGTCTATTCGATGATTGTTTTCGATCTCGATTCCGAAGAGCTCGAATATGGCTATCGGTTTGGCGGACCATGGGACCCCTGGGCCGGCCACCGTTTCGACCGCTCTAAAATTGTCAGCGACCCCTACGCGCGCGTTGTCGGTGGCCGTGACCTGTGGTGCGCAAAACCAGATTGGGACAATATTTATCAGCATCGCGGCCGACTCGCCTTCGACGATTTCGACTGGGAAGACGATCGGCGGTTAGCAATACCGACTAATGATTTGGTCATTTACGAGCTCCATGTCCACGGCTTTACCGCGCACGCGTCCTCGAAAGTATCGGTTCCCGGAATATTTGCAGGGATTCTGGAGAAGATTCCCTACTTGAAGAAACTCGGCGTCAATTGCGTCGAACTGATGCCCATTTTTGAGTTCGACGAGTGGGAAAACAGCCGGCAGCATCCAGGGCCCACAACAATTGCTGTTGAATTATCGGGGTTATAGCACGCTGGGTTTTTTTGCTCCTAAAACGGGCTATGCGGCGACGGGCCGTTTCGGTATGCAGGTGGACGAGGTCAAGAACCTCATCAAACAGCTGCACAAAGCCGGCATCGAAGTGATTCTCGACGTCGTATTCAATCACACAGCAGAAGGCGATCATCGCGGTCCAACGATCTCGTTTCGTGGTATCGACAATCGGAATTATTACACGTTGACTCCGGACGGTTATTACTACAACTTCTCCGGTTGCGGGAACACAATGAACTGTAATCATCCTGTCGTCCGGAATATGGTGCTCGATTGCCTTCGCTACTGGGCTTCCGATTACCACGTGGACGGATTTCGATTCGATCTAGCCTCGATTCTGGGGTGCGATCAGAACGGAGCGCCTCTGGCTAATCCGCTGTTACTCGAGTCTCTGGCGCTCGATCCCGTTCTGAGTAAATGCAAGTTTATCGCTGAAGCATGGGATGCTCAAAAATAGGAGAAGACGATGCCGCTTCAAATGAGTTCCTCAACAGAAGGCAAGACTGCGCGGCTGACCTTGGCAGGAGAACTCGATGGAAATTCGGCCTCTTCGGTTCGGGATGCCGTCGATTACGTCCTGCAGAGTCATCCAGAGCGCCTGGTCCTGTCGGTGGAGAAGCTTACATTCATGGCTTCAGCCGGATTGCGGATTTTGATTTTTGCCAAGCAGAGGCAACCCGATCTGAAGATTTACCTGGTCAGGCCCCAGGATACCATCCTCAACACCCTGCACAAGACGAGCTTTTATCAGAGTGTTTATGTCGTGGACGGCGAAAGCGCGACGAACTGAAAGGGTGAGTCTACCCTGTGAGTCAAATGCTGCGCACGGGTTTGCGGTTCCGCGGAACACTGGATGCATTGGCGCCCATTCGCAAGTATGTCGAGGCCGTCGCTCAATCAGCCCACCTGGAGCGGAGTGCTGTGTATCGACTCTGTTTAGCCGTCGACGAAATTGCGACCAACATCGTCGTCCATGGATATGAGGAAGCAGGATTGGAAGGCGACTTGAAGGTCGGCGCCTCCGTGGAAGGTGACAATCTGGTGATCCAACTGGAGGATCATGGCAAACCGTACGATCCGAATTTTCACAACGTTCCTGAGGTTAAGGATTTCAGCCATGCACTCGAGTCCAGAAAGATGGGTGGCCTTGGCATCTATTGGCATCTACCTCGCGCTGGACGGAGTGGATGGAAAGAGAGATACTATGCGACGTATTGTCATTGACTTTTTCGGCACACAGACCAATTATGTTGGGGTCATGGCTTAGATCCTCCGAAGTCATTCTCTTAACGGGGGCGTTTTGTCTGCGGTTCAGCTGCGGCAGAGTGCGGTCCCAAGGGGGTTTATATGGGTTCGAGGGGAAAGATCGCCGTATTGATTGAGGATCATTTTGATCAGACCGAGTTCCGGATGTTCAACGACTTCTTTCCTAAACACGGTTACGAAGTCGAGTATGTGACGCATTTGTGGGAAAACCCGGAGCTCCGCTTCGGGGGCAACCCGGATGATGGGCGCATCGAAGAACACGTCACGGTAAAGACCGAGATCAATAATGTTAAGCCATCCGATTACAGGGGCATCATTCTGATCGGCGCTTATGCCATGGACCGTCTACGCTACCAGGCAAACCCGAAAAAGAGGCAACCCAATCAGGCTCCCGCTGTCGCCTTTATCCGGCGCGCCATGACGGAAAGGGCGAAGGTTGGGACCATCTGTCATTCCCTTTGGCTGTTGTGCGCCGATCCCTCGCTGCTCAAGGGGCGAAAGGTGACTTGCGCGCACAACATCGTTTGCGACGTCGAAAACGCCGGCGGCGAAGTGGTTTTCGAGGGTGAGGGGACCGCCGATCTAGTCATTGACGGCAATCTCAACTCGGCCAAGCACCCGGCCGTCACCCAGCAGTTCATGGAAGCTTTCCTTCGCGAGATTGAAGCGCGATCTGTTTCGGCAGCGCAGTAAGCCGCGGGCAATCCAACGTGAGGGAATATATGAGAACGTCGAACTACGCGGCAAGAGATCAGGAAGGGAAAGTCACCTTCTACGTTTTGCTCTGGAAACGGAGTGGTATCTCCCCGGAGTTATTTGACGACTATTGGCGCAACGTGCACGGCCCAGTTTGCGCGCGGCTTCCCGGTCAGTTCCAGTATTGGCAGTTGCATGTGGCCCACAACGAAGGTGGAATCTGGCCGGAGACAGCCGGCATCAATTACGCGACCAGCCAAGAGAACAATTTCGATGGGATCGCGGAACTGACTTTCCGCTCCGATGAGGATCGGACCACGTGGTTTCGCGCGGCCGGAATCCTGATGGATGATGAGCATAACCTCTTCCGCAAGGCTATCGGTTACAACACCAGCCCCGGCAACTCCATCACATACGTGGATGGGATCGCTACCGGAGATCCGAACGGCCCCCTCAGCGTGCCCAAATTCCACGTCATGGTGAAGAAGGCGGATGGAGTCCGCATGGAGGAGTTTCGAAAGTATCTCAAGGACACATTTGCGGCCAGGGCGGCGGCGAGTGATCTGGTTTTGAAGCTGCGCCTGCACCTGTTCGAGGAGGTGGATGCGTCTCGCCCCGACGCTGCCGGCGTGGCACACAGCGAGCCGCCTGCAGAAAACTACCAGGCCGCGTTTGAAATCGCCTTCAGTAATCGCCTGGAGATGGAAAGCTTCTTTGCGAGTGAAGCGTATCGAGCCGCCGTTCAGGGCCAGGCCAAATATGTCAAACAGATCTCTCCGTTTCCGGAACGCTCCGCCTATACCTTCGTATACAACGGCGAGATGACCCTGTCGGGACAGCGCAGTTCAACAGTAGCAGAACTGATTACTAGTATCGGGGCGACCAATCAGCTGAAATCGGATATTGCGGCTTTGATGCTGACCGGCCCCCAGTCCGTAGCTAAAGGTGCATAAGGACGGGATTCGCACGTGAGTCCATTTTCCATCAAACAGAATGCTGTGCTCGGTGATCCGGAGCTGCAGCAGGGATTGAAACCCCCATTTCCGATTTGAATCTGACGAATTAGGCTTATGATGCCCTTGGAAGACTTGATTTATGCGGGTTCCAGCATGTCTGAGGCGCTCTGGAGGTCCACACCCGATGGGTGAGAAACAAAATCAGCCCTTTCAGCTCTCGTTCAATGCTTCCCTTAAGGTCGATATTCCAAGGATCGCGAGTAACTTCCGACGGTGGCCTGATTCTGATTCGTGAGTTGGATGAGCGACTGGGTCTGGAGAAGCTCATCGAGGAACAATTGAGCGACTCGCGACGAGGCTTGAACAAGCAGTTCACGCTGACCGATCTGCTGCGGCAGTCGGTCTACAGCCGCTTGGCGGGCTACGAGGACCTCAACGACGCCGAACGACTGGCAGCGGACCCGACGTTCCGATTGATCAGTTCGCAGCGGATCTGGGACCGAGGCGCGGCGCTGACCTCGACCTTGCACTGGTTCGAGACCGAGCTGCTGACCAAGGAAGAGAATCTGATCGGTCTGATGGCGTTGAACCGGGAGACGCTGGGGCAGGCCGAGTCTCTGGACAGCTCTGACCGCGTCGTGCTCGACATGGACTCTAGCGAGAGTCCGGTTCATGGTGAGCAAGAGGGCAGCGCCTACAACGGGCACTTTGAGTCGGTCTGCAACCACCCACTGTTTCTGTTCAATCGTCACGGAGACTGCTTGGCAGCGAAGCTGCGTCCGGGCAATGTGCATAGCGCTGGGGACTGGGATGAATTGTTGTTGCCGGAGATCGAGAGCCAAGAGGCGGAGGGCAAGGAAGTTGCTTTCCGGGCGGACGCGGCCTTTGCCAAACCGGAGATCTACGAAGCGCTAGAGGAGCACGGCGTGAAGTATGCCATCCGCATACCGGCCAACGAGAATCTGGAGCGGGACATTGCGGAGTTGTTGAAGCCCCCCTTGGGCCGTCCCAGTCATAAACCAGTGGTCTGGTACAAGGGCTTTCTGTACCAAGCGGCCAGTTGGAAAACGGCGCGACGGGTGGTGGCGAAGGTGGAGTTCCACTTCGGGGAACTATTCCCGCGAGTCGGCTTTATCGTCACGAATCTGAGCCTGCCGAGCCGGGCAGTAGTGCGGTTCTACAATAAGCGGGGCACAGCCGAGAAATGGATCAAGGAAGGCAAGCAGGCGACGCATTGGACCCGGCTCTCGTGTCATCGGTTCCGGGCCAATGAAGTGCGCTTACAGTTGAGCCTGCTGGCCTACAATCTGGGCAACCTGTGGCGTCGCCTCGTGCTGCCGAAGAGGATCGATAACTGGTCGCTGACGAGCTTGCAGCAGCGGCTCGTGAAGACTGGCGGGCGACTGATCAAGCATGCCAGGTATTACTGGTTGGTGCTGGCCGAGGGGCATCTGCACCGGCGCTTGTTTGGCCAGATGCTTCGGCGGATGGATCTACTGTCGGTGCCGAGCTGGTAGCACTCCGATTGCGGCAAAATCTGGGGCTGCGGGAAGAGGATCGTAGCGGTGTCTGAGAAATCGATGACTCAGCAGCAAGCGGGGCTCGTCAGACGGGCAAAGATGAGCCGTCGGAACCCCGCTGATCTCGCTGGAGTTTGCTCTGGTGGAAAATTCGTTGTGCCGAGGGCAGGAGAGGCGTACGATGCGCGAGTCAGAGGTCCAAATCGGAAATTCCGGCTAAGTCCTATAAGTACTGGACGTACTGTCAAGAATGTTACTTGACACAAATTCGTGAGTGCAAGATAGTCCGCGCGTCTCACAGTCGGGCTAGGAATCGATACCTCGATGATTGAGATTGAATCCGATAATTACTAATTATATAAATATCTACTGTGGAGAAATATTTCGTCATGGTTGCCCTCAAAGAGCCGGCGACTCACGTGAGCGAAGAGAGCTCAGGATACCTAGCCCGATCAACTCACGACGGGGGGTTCGATGAAAAGTAAATTTGCCTGAAGGCAATAAACCCGCAATTGGGGGACTTTTGCACCCGCGTAGCCGGAGAAGCGTGGGGACTTAAACAAATGCTGCGAGCTACGGCTGTTCTACTTCTGATCACACAGACGGCTTTGGGGCAGGGACCGCCTGCCCCGAATGACAGTGATCGCGCGCCGGCAGTCGGCGTGGAACAACGGCCGGCGGAAAGTCCGGAAGGTGGCTTTTCTCGCCAGCCTTCTGATCAGCCGAAGCCGACCCTCTCAGCGACCGAAGCTCCTCTGTTACCAAGTGCTCCCGCACAATCGGCAGAGGCACAGCTTGCTCCGAGGGTACCCCAACCGGCCGCTCCCACCGTATCCGGTAACCCGGCACCGGGGATATCCACCGGTGGCAAGGCGCCCGTGGAGTTGCGCAATCTGGCAGTGGTGCACGAGTCAGGAGGAATTGCGATTAAGTTAATGCTCAGTGGCCCGGTTACGCCG
>Ga0137396_10001644_pt1 | contig 11910 bp, 7 predicted proteins | sample czc16metaG_FD_108284 | JGI IMG/M metagenome (GOLD analysis project Ga0137396, IMG submission 108284) | Vadose zone soil microbial communities from Angelo Coast Range Reserve, California, USA - czcobulk3.16 metaG | ecosystem: Environmental > Terrestrial > Soil > Vadose zone | place: USA...
ACACGACGGCGTTGGCCAGGCCCTTGTTCGCACCAACCACGACCTTCTCGATGGACGCCTCGGTCCCGCACTTTTCGGTGTCCTTGTTCACCTTGAGCTTCTCGACGACCGGCGCGCCGGCGTACGTCACCGTCGCCTCGATCGTGCCGCCGCCTTGCGCGCCGGCCGGTCCGGGGCGGTGGGCGACGAGGGCGACGCCCGTCACGAGCGCGATCGCCAGAAGCGTTCCGATTACCTTGCGCATTGCGCTTGATCCTCCTGAGTTCGGGTCATGCCCGTCTATTCGCGACTCGCACCACGAGCAACATCACCGCCAGTGTGAGGATTGCGACGACCGGAGGAATGATGAAACGGCGGCTCGACTGCGGCTCCTCCAGCCGCAGATAGTACCATGAGGTCAACGACATCCTGGCGCCGGTCTCCCCCGCGCCGCCGTCCCACGCCTGGAACGCGACCGGCATGAAGACCGCCGGCGTAAACGTCGGGCGCGTCGCGTCCTTGGAGGCGAGCGCGCGCTTCATCACGAGGCGGTATTGGCCGTTGGCGTACACCGCCTTGCCGGTCGCTTCCCCGCCCTGGATCGTCGCGATCTTCGTCGGGCCGTTCGCCATCGACTCCGTCACGCCCTTGCCGTTCTCCCAGCGCAGAAGGTAGACGGCGTCGGAGGCATCGCCCATCAAGAAGTACGGCCGCTCGGGGCCCGGCGAGGGCTGCGGCGGGAACTGCAGCGAGATCGCGTCGCCGTAAAGCTTCTTGCCGGGATCGTCGGTCGACTGGGTCGGGTCGTCCCAGGTCAGATGGAACGCGATCTCCTTGTCGTTGTAGACCGCGCGCACCGAGACGAGGTCGATCGAAGGGTTGAAGTTCCGCGGGTCGACGATCACCTGGCCCATAAGCGGGATGTTGTTCGGCGTGAGCTTCTTCCAGAAGTCGGCGTTGGGGTCGTCGGGGATCGGGTCCGAGACCGCGGTGATCGCGACGAGCGTCGCGTAGTGCGGCGACTCGGGCCCGAGCGACAGGATGAAGTTCGTCAGGTGCCAGATGTCCTCGGGCTTCTCGACGCTGTCGATGAACGTGGGCATCGGCGTGCCGAGGACGCCGGCGGCGAGCCGCGTGGCGATCTCGGTCCGAGACGCGCCGCCGCGGAACGTCCAGCGCTTGGTGAGATTCGCCGGCGCAATCGGATGGCCCCACTCGTCCTTCAGCTCCGCCCGCGATGGGCCGTCGCCGCGGCCCTCGGTGCCGTGGCATTTGTGGCACTCGATCGCCTCGAACATCTCCTTGCCGCGCTTGATCGATTCCGCCGACGAGGCGACCTCCTTGGGCAGCTCGAGCTTCTTGGGCGCCTCCTTGAACTTGTCCGCCGCGAACGCCTTGATGTACGCGACCAGATTCCAGCGGTCTTTGTCGGGCAGCACCGCCCACGACGGCATCGACGTCCCGGGCATGCCGTCGGTGATGATGCGGAAGAGATCCTGGTCCGTCGGAACCTTGTTCGCCGTCGTCCGGATCTTGTAGAGCCCCGACGTGAAGTCGCGCGGCCTGGGCATCAGGAGCTCGGCGCCGGGACCCTTGCCGTCACCCTTGTCGCCGTGGCAGCCCATGCACTTGAGCTCGTAGACGGCCTTGCCGGCCGCCGCGTCACCTGCCTGCGCGGCCACGAGCGACGGGACACCGATGAGGAACAGCACGACGAGGGCCGCGAGCGCGCCGGGCCTCAATGTGCCGTCTCCCAGCGCCGTGGCTGCTGCCCGGTCGCGTCGTAGAGATACATGATGACCTGCCAGATCTGCTCCTCGATCAGCCGGTCTTCCCACGCCGGCATGACCGAGTTCCAGGGCGTCGATTCCTTCGGCAGCCCCGGCCCGCCCTTCGCGATCCGCCAGAAGAGGAACGCCTCCTGGAGCATCGCGATCGTGCCCGGGTCCTGGAAGTTCGCGGGCGGCGGGTTGAAACCGGAGGCGAAATGGCCCTTCCCGTCGAGGTTGTCGCCGTGGCAGTACACGCAGTTGCGGATGTAGATCACGGCCCCTGCCGCGACGTGCTTCTTGAAGCTCGCCTGGTCCTTGCGGAGCGGGTTGTCCAGCCCCGTGATCTGGATCTCCTTGCCGCGGAACTGGATGGACCCGGGCGGCGCGGGATGCACGGCGCGCAGCTCCGGCGGCGCCTGCGTCTTCGCCGCGGCCTGCGTGTACGCGTAGTAGCCGAGCAGGAGCGGCACGACGATCAGGAACGCAAGCCGCGTGAAGCGCTTGTCGGGAGCGACCAGGGTCGAGCGGATCGGCCGCATGAAGTCGCGCCACGAGTCGGAGTCGGACGAGATGTACACCAGCACGGCCAGGAGCACGATCGCCATGTAGAGCGTCAGCACGCTCCACGGTGCCGGCGGCTGGATGCCGAAGCGCAGGATCACGAACGCGAGCCCGAGCACCAGGACGGCCTGGGCGAAGCGCGAGCGAAGGAGGTTCATGGCCTCACTTGAGCGTCAGCAGGAACGCGACCAGGTCCATGTACTCCTTCGCCGTCAGCGTCTGACCGAACATCGGCGGCATCACGCCCTTGGGAAAGCCCGCCACCGTGCCCGCACCGGCGGGATCCAGGATCTTCTTCATGATGTAGTCGGGGGTCTGGATCTTCGCGATCTGCGAGAGGTCGGGGCCGACCGGCGAGGCGCCGATCTTGCCCGCCTTGTGGCAGGCGATGCAGCCGGCCTTGGTGCTGAAGACCACCTCGCCGGCCTTCGGGTCACCCGGAATCTTGATCTCAGCCGGCGCGCCGCCGGCGGCGGCCGCGCCCGCGGTCTTCGGGATGTCGTCGAGCGTGACGTCGACGTTGCCGCCCAGGGACTCCAGGAACGCGGCGAGGGCCCAGACCTCGGAGCGGTTGAGCGCGATCGGCGGCTTGTCGACCTGCGGCATGATGTTCGGGTAGCCCTCGACGATGTACGCGCCCGGCTGCAGCAGCGACTCGATGATGTACTGCTTCGCGCTCATGCCCGGCTTCGTCTTGCCGGCCCGCGCGCCGACGCCGGCGAGGTCGGGCGCGCGGGTCCCCTTCTGGCCGATGCGGTGACAGATCTCGCACGTGCCCTTGGTCTTGAAGATCTCTTCACCGGCCTTCACGAGCTGAGCCGTCGTCACGTTGCCGCCCTCGAGCGACAGCTCGGCCGGGGGCTTGGACTGGATCTGCGGAATCGAGTTCGCGTAGTACGTGTAGGTGCCCATCACGACGAGCGCGAACACACCGACCTTCACCGCGACCGGGAGGCGCATCGGCTATTTGTGGGAGCCGCTGCCGCCGGCGATGACCGGCGCGGCGGCGTGGCCGTGCGCCTCGGCCTTGCCCTTCTCGCCGAGACCGCCGAGCCAGAAGATGAACAGCACGAGCGCGAAGAACGCGATCGTGACCACGGTGATCATGTTCGACGCGTACCCGATCGCGGGCGTGACCGCGTCGACCGAGTTGTCGCGCATGACACCGTAGACGTGCCAGTGCTGGCGGATGCCGGAGCGCGCGAAGCCCATCAGGCCCATGAGCCAGGTGAAGGTCACCGCCAGCAAGATCAGCACGTACTGCGAGCGCGGCGCGATCGTGCCCCACCGAATCGCGCCGGTGGAGCGGGCGCCCTTGAACATCGGGATGTCGATCGCCATCACCACGAAGATCGCGCCGAGCACGGCCAGTACCTGGTACACCGAGAACCCGATCCGGATCAGCGACTCGACGAAATACCCGTAGACGCCGAAGAAGATGACGATGACCGCCGCGAGCCCGAGCGCGGCCCACTGGATCGCCATCCCGGTCCCCGCCCACGACTTCGTCGAGACGCGGTTGGCGCGTCGATAGAGGACGAAGGACAGGAACGTCGTCAGGATCATCATGTTCACGGCGGTGTTCTTCGCCGACATCACGCCGAGGAAGCCCAGCAGCGGATGATGCGTGCCGCCCATCGCCCGCGCCTCGTCGAGCGTGATGACCATCGAGCGCGGCGTCGCCCACACCATGAAGCCGAACGCGAGGATGCCGATCAGCATCGGAACATAGCGTCGGTACCGCTCCGAGCCCGGGATGCGCTCCATGCCGAGCCACAGGTAGTAGTTCGACCCCATGAAGAGCACGCCGATCAGGATCGCCTGGATGATCCAGAGCCAGGACATGAAGCCGCCCATCATCGTGATGCCCATGGTCTGGTTGAACGCGTAGATCTCGCGGCCGAGGTAGTAACCGGCGAACGGGAGCACGATGAACGCGGAGAGCGCCACGAAGTTGCCGATGTACCCCATCCAGTCGTAGCGGGCGCGCTCCTCGTCGGTCTTGGCGCCGAGGAAGCGGAACGCGGCGTAGGCGGCGGCGATCGTGCCGCCGAACACGATGTTGGCGATCAGCCGGTGGATGTTGATCGGCATCCAGGTGAAGTTGTTGATCGCCGCCCACACCGAGCCCTTGAGCGCGCCGGAGTCGTCGATGCCGGCCGGCGAGATCATGAACGTGACCCAGGAGTTCGCCACCAGGAGGATGGCCGTGCCGAAGAGATTCGAGAGGACGCCGAGGCTGACGTGGATCCACTTCCGGGGGCCGCTGAGCCAGTCCCAGCCGTAGTACCAGATGTAGACCGTGAAGGTCTCCGCGAAGAACAGGCCGGCGTAGATCCCGTAGGTGGGAAAGAAGATCGACGTCATGTACGTCCAGAACTTCGGGTAGTAGCCGACGAACAGGAACAGGAGGAGCGCGCCCAGGAGCGCCGTGGTCGAGAAGGCCGCGAACGTCAGTTTGACGAGCTCGTGCGAGAGCCAGTCGTACTGGGCGTCGCCGGTACGCCAGCCGATGATCTCGATGATGACGGCGAAGATCGGCACGCCGAGGATGAACGCCGCGAAGTTCAGGTGCAGTTGCGCGACCGCCCACACCGCGAGGCGCGAGCCGATCAGTGGGAATGCCCGATATGCGGGCTCCTTGGCCGCTTCTTGAGCGAGGGCGGGCAGCGCCGAGAAGAGCGTGAGGAGCGCCACCACCGCCAGAGCCGCCCAGGCGCTCCGGCGAACCGCACGGCCTTTGTTCACCTCGACTACCGAACCAGAAACTCGCAACGGTGTTGGTGGACCCTCGCGAGAGAGGAGCTTGTTCTCAGTTTCACACGAGCGATCAGGGCCAACTTTTAGGCCAAAGGGCTTGAAGTGTCAAGCGAAAAGAGGCTGGATGTTTGACACTCCAGGCGCCCAACGCTAGCATGACGGATGGGGACACCGATGAGGCCGCGGCTCAACCAGCGCATCCAGTTCTCGCTGGCCTACGTGCTGGTCGCGGCCATGGTTCTACTCCTGCTCCAGTCCTGGCTCCAGGCCCCCCGCACCGTCGAGATTCCGATGTCCAAGTTCCTCGAGCTCGTGCGGGCCGACAAGGTCGAGAAGGTGGCCCTGACCGAGAAGGAGATCCGGGGCATCGCGAAGCCGGATGCCCTGACACCCCCGCCCAGCGGCCCCGGTGACCGCCTGCGCCAGTGGCTCGGCTCCGACGCCGAGGTGCGCATGTTCACCGTGACGCGGATCCCCGGAGTGGACGAGGCCCCCCTCATCGCCGAGCTCGAAAAGCACAAGGTCGAGTTCACCGGCCGGATCGAGTCGACGTTCGTGCGCGACCTTTTCTTCGGCTGGATCATCCCGCTCGGCGTCATGGTCGGCATCTGGATGTTCCTGATGCGGCGAGTCGGCGGCGGGCCCACGCAAGCCTTATCGTTCGGTCGCTCCAAGCACAAGATCTTCGATCGCAAGGAGCTCAAGACCACGTTCGCCGACGTCGCCGGCGTCGACGAGGCCAAGGCCGAGCTCGTCGAGATCGTCGACTTCCTGAAGAACCCCAAGAAGTACCAGCGGCTCGGCGGCCGGCTCCCGAAGGGCGTTTTGCTGGTGGGTCCTCCGGGCACGGGCAAGACGTTACTGGCGCGGGCCGTCGCCGGCGAGGCGGACGTGCCCTTCTTCACCCTGTCCGGCTCGGAGTTCGTCGAGATGTTCGTGGGCGTGGGCGCCGCGCGCGTCCGCGACCTGTTCGAGCAGGCCAAGGACAAGGCCCCGTGCATCATCTTCATCGACGAGCTCGACGCGATCGGCAAGTCGCGCGCCGGCAGCACCGGATTCATCGGGGGCCACGACGAGCGGGAGCAGACGCTGAACCAGCTCCTGGCCGAGATGGACGGCTTCGACTCCTCGAAAGGCGTCATCATCATGGCGGCGACGAACCGTCCGGAGGTCCTCGACCAGGCGCTCTTGCGTCCTGGTCGCTTCGACCGTCAGGTCGTCGTCGACAAGCCGGACCTGAGAGGCCGCGAGGCCATCCTGAGACTGCACGCGCGCGCCGTGGTTCTGGCGTCGGGCATCGACCTCGGCGTGATCGCGGCCCGCACGCCCGGCTTCGCCGGCGCGGATCTCGCGAACATCGTCAACGAGGCGGCCTTGCTCGCGGCGCGCAAGGAGAAGAACGCGGTCGAGATGGCCGACTTCGAAGAAGCGATCGATCGGGTCGTGGCTGGACTCGAGAAGAAAAGCCGAGTCCTTTCGGAGAAGGAGCGCGACATCGTGGCGCACCACGAGATGGGTCACGCGCTGGTCGCCACGTCCGTCGCGCACGCCGACCCCGTTCACAAGGTGACGATCATCCCACGAGGCATCGCCGCGCTCGGGATGACCTATCAGCTGCCGACGGAAGAGCGCTTCCTGATGACTCGCAGCGAGCTCGACGATCGGATTGCGGTGCTCCTGGGAGGCCGCGTCGCCGAGGAACTCGTGTACGGCGAGGTCTCGACCGGCGCGCACAACGACCTCGAGCGCGCGAGCGAGATCGCGCGTCTCATGGTCACCAAGTACGGGATGTCGGAGCGCCTGGGCCTCGCCAGCTACGGCGAGCACACGCCGCTGTTCCTCAAGGGCACCGGCGTGGGCGGCGACCGCGAGTACAGCGAGGAGACCGCCCGGGCGATCGACGAGGAGGTGCGGGCGATCCTCGAGCGTATCCATGACAGAGTCCGGGGAATTCTGACGACGAAGAAGGCCGTCCTGGTCGCGGCGGCTCAGGAGCTGAAGCGGACCGAGACTCTGGAGGGTGAGCGGCTCCGGCGGGCCCTCGCTGGCGAGAGTACGATGGAGGGGACGCGATGATTCAGCTCAAGCGGAGGAACTTCTTCGGTGCGCTGGTGATCGCCCTGGTAGCAGGTGTCGCCCTGGGCGCGTTTTCGGCGTCCCGAGCGGAACTTCGCCGTCCCCCGCTGGTGGCGCAGGCACCGGTCAGTCCGATTCCGGTTCTTCCGGTTCAAATGCCGCCCCAGGGTGGCACGTTTGCGTCGGTCGCGGACGCCATCAAGCCGGCCGTGATCAACATCAATACGGTCTCCAAAGGGCCGGGACTCCAGGGCCGGACGCCGTTCGAGGAGTTTTTCGGCGAGGAATTCTTCCGACGGTTCTTCGGCGAGGTGCCCGAGCGCATCCCGCAGCGCAGTCTCGGGTCGGGCGTCATCGTCGACCCGACCGGAATCGCGCTCACGAACGCCCACGTGGTCGACAAGGCGACCGAGATCGAGGTGGTGACGCTCGACGGCGGCAAGCACCGGGCGAAGGTCATCGGCGTTGACAAGAAGACCGACCTCGCCGTGCTCAAGCTCGACGACGGCAAGGCCTCCTTCAAGTTCGCCAAGCTGGGCGATTCCGACCGGATCCAGGTTGGCGACTGGGTCCTGGCCGTTGGCTCTCCGTTCGGGCTTCAGGCGACCGTGACGGCCGGCATCATCAGCGCCAAGGCACGGCAGCTCGACCAGGGACCCTTCGACGACTTCCTGCAGACCGACGCCGCGATCAATCCGGGGAACTCCGGTGGGCCGCTCGTGAACATGCAGGGCGAGGTGGTCGGCATCAACACCGCGATCGTCGCCGGCGGCTCGGGTATCGGCTTCGCGATTCCCTCGAACATGGCGCGCAAGATCTATTCGGAGCTTCGCGACAAGGGCCGCGTGACGCGTGGCTGGCTCGGTGTGTCGATCCAGCCTCTCACGCCCGAGCTCGCCCGCTCGTTCGGCTCGAAGGACGCAAAGGGTGTCCTGATCAACGAGGTCATGCCGGAGAGCCCCGCCGCGAAGGCCGGCATCAAGCCCGGCGATATCCTGCTCGAGTTCGACGGACGCTCGATGGACGGCACCGGCGATCTACAGCGCGCCGTCGGCTTCTTCTCGCCCGACCGCACCGCCAAGGTGAAGATCTTACGTGACCAGGCCGAGAAGCTCGTGGAGGTCAAGGTCGGCCAGGCGCCCGACGAGCGTCAGGCCGCCCAGCAGCAGCGCCCCGGCGGCGGTCGCGCGCGCTCCATGCTGGGGCTCGAGGTCCGTCCCGTGACGCCCGAGATCGCACGACAGCTCAATCTGAGATCGACCGACGGGGTCATCGTCTACCGGGTGGAGGACGGGACCGCGGCCGCGGAGGCCGGCGTGCAACGCGGCGACGTCGTCAAGCAGCTCAACGGCCAGATCATTCGCACGATGGCCGACTTCGAGCGGCTCACGCGCGATATGAAGGAAGGCGACCCCCTCACGGTCCTTCTCCAGCGTGGGGCTATGTCGCTCTACGTGGCGTTCCGCGTCGGACGCGGGTAAGCCAAGCAATCCCATACCTTCCGGAAACATCCCCTTTGGTCACACTGGGCTTAGCCCTTAGCGTGCAAGACTAAGATCATCTGCTATACTCTATATGAGGTCAAACAAGATGGCCGTCGATTTCAAGGACTACTACAGGATTTTGGGCGTCGAGCGGAAGGCCGACGACAAGACGATCAAGTCCGCCTACCGACGGCTCGCGAGGAAGCACCACCCCGATGTGGCGAAGGGCAAGGACTCGGGCGACCGCTTCAAGGAGATCAACGAGGCCTACGAGGTTCTGTCCGATCCCGAGAAGCGACGCCGTTATGACTCGCTCGGATCGGACTGGCAGCGCTACACCCAGGCTCCGCCCGGTGGCTCGGGGGGTGGGTTCAGGGTCGAGTACGGCGGCGACATCGGCGGCGCCGGAGATTTCTCCGACTTCTTCCGCACGATCTTCGGCGACATGAGCGGTCGCGGAGGTTCCCGAGGTGAAGGCGTCCGGCTCGAAGACCTCTTCCAGCGCGGACAGAGTGCTCGCGGCGGCGACGTCCAGGCCGGAATCGAGATCTCGCTCGACGAGGCATTTCACGGTGCCCGGAAAACGTTCGCGATGGACATCGAAGAGCCGTGCGCGACCTGCCATGGCTCCGGACACGTCAAGCGGCAGCCGTGCGCCGCCTGCGGCGGCGGAGGCTGGCAGCAGGTTCGCCGTCAGGTCGACGTGAAGATTCCGGCGGGCGTGAAGAGCGATCAGCGCGTGCGCGTCTCCGGCGAGGGCGCGGGCGGCGCGGGGACGCGCGGCGATCTCTATCTGAGCGTCACGGTCGCGCCGCATCCGTTCTTCGAGCGCAAGGGCGACGACATCCATCTGACGCTCCCGGTGACGGCGCCCGAGGCCGCGCTGGGCACGAGCATGGAAGTCCCGACCCTCCGCGGCAAGGTGTCGATGAAGATCCCGCCCGCGACGTCGAGCGGGCGCACGTTCAGGCTGCCCGGCTACGGAATGCCGCGTCTCAAGGGAGGCGGCGCCGGCGACCAGCTGGTCGCGGTACGGATCGTCATGCCGAGCGATCTGACGCCGGCCGAACGCGAGCTGTACGAGAAGCTCAGGGCGCTGCGCGCCGATAACCCGCGCGCGTACCTGGGCTGACGAGACGAATCTCAGAAAGAGGGAAGAGCGGAGCAATGAGACTGGACAAGTTCACCGTGAAGGCGCAGGAAGTGCTGCAGGCGGCGCAGTCGAAGGCCGACCAGCACGATCATCAGGCCATCGAGCCCGAGCATCTGCTCGCGGCGCTCCTCGAACAGCGTGAAGGCGTCGTGGGTCCGGTGCTGGCCAAGCTCGGGGCGCGCCCCGACGCGATCCAGCGCGAGCTCGAGGCGGCGCTCGACAAGCTGCCAGCGGTAAAGGGCGGCAGCGGCCAGTATCTCGGCGACCGTATGCGGCAAACGCTCGAGCGCGCTCAGAAAGAGGCCGAGCGGCTCAAGGACGAGTACGTCTCGACCGAGCACCTGCTGTTGGCGCTCGCCCAGGACCGCGACGGAGCCGCCGGCCGCACCCTGGCCGGAGCCGGCATCAACGCCGAAGCGATCTACAAGGCGCTCGTGGAGATTCGCGGCAACCAGCGGGTGACGGACCCGAACCCCGAAGAGAAGTACCAGGCGCTCCAGCGCTACTCGCGCGACCTCACCGACCTCGCGCGCCGCGGCAAGCTCGACCCGGTCATCGGCCGCGACGAAGAGATCCGGCGCGTGATCCAGGTGCTCTCGCGCCGCACCAAGAACAATCCGGTGCTCATCGGCGAGCCCGGCGTCGGCAAGACAGCCATCGTCGAGGGACTCGCCCAGCGGATCGTCGCCGGGGACGTGCCCGAAGGCTTGAAGGGCAAGACGCTGGTGGCGCTCGACATCGGCTCGCTGGTGGCCGGCTCGAAATACCGGGGTGAATTCGAGGACCGCCTGAAGGCCGTGCTGAAGGAGATCGTCGAGTCCGACGGCGCGATCATCTGCTTCATCGACGAGCTCCACACCCTCGTGGGCGCGGGCGCCGCCGAGGGCGCGGTGGACGCGGCCAACATGCTCAAGCCCGCCCTCGCGCGCGGCGAACTGCGCTGCGTGGGCGCGACGACCCTCGACGAGTACCGGAAGTACATCGAGAAGGACGCGGCGCTCGAGCGGCGCTTCCAGCCGGTCTACGTGGGCGAGCCGTCGGTCGCGGACACGATCGCGATCCTGCGCGGCCTCAAGGAACGCTACGAGGTGCACCACGGCGTCCGGATCACGGATAACGCCCTGGTCGCCGCGGCCACCTTGTCGCACCGCTATATCGGCGACCGGTTCCTGCCCGACAAAGCCATCGACCTGGTCGACGAGGCGGCGAGCCGGCTGCGTATCGAGATCGACTCGCTGCCCCAGGAGATCGACGAGGTGGAGCGCAAGATCATCCAGCACGAGATCGAGCTGGCCGCGCTCGCCAAGGAGAAGGACAAGGCCTCCAAAGAGCGCCGTGCCAAGGTCCAGCAGGAGCTGGCCGGGCTGCGCGAGCGCTCCACCGCCATGAAGGCGCAGTGGCAGGCGGAAAAGGAAGCCATCTCCGGATTGCAGGGCAAGAAAGCCCAGCTCGAGCAGCTGCGGGCCGAAGCGGACCACGCGACCCGGCGGGGCGATCTGCAGAAGGCGGCCGAAATCAGCTACGGCCGGATCCCGGCGCTCGAGAAGGAGATCGCCGCCGTCGAGAAGCGGCTCGCCGAGATCCAGACGACGAGCAAGTACCTGAAAGAGGAAGTGGACGCCGAGGACATCGCCGAGATCGTCGCGAAGTGGACCGGCATTCCCGTTTCCAAGATGCTCGAGTCCGAGCGCGAGCGGCTCACGAAGCTCGAGGCCGAGCTGGGCCGCCGCGTGGTCGGCCAACCGGAGGCCCTGGCGGCGGTGGCGAACGCGGTGCGCCGGGCGCGCGCCGGGCTCCAGGATCCCAACCGCCCGACGGGCTCGTTCATTTTCCTGGGCCCCACCGGGGTGGGGAAAACCGAGACGGACCGCGCCCTGGCCCAGTTCCTGTTCGACGACGAGAAGGCCATGGTCCGGCTGGATATGTCGGAATACATGGAGAAGCACTCCGTGGCCAGGATGATCGGGGCCCCGCCCGGCTACGTCGGCTACGAAGAGGGCGGGCAGCTGACGGAGGCCGTGCGCCGCCGGCCGTACGCCGTCGTGTTGTTCGACGAGATCGAGAAGGCCCACCCGGACGTCTTCAACGTGCTGCTGCAGATCCTGGACGAAGGCCGGCTCACCGA
>Ga0137396_10001646_pt1 | contig 11908 bp, 9 predicted proteins | sample czc16metaG_FD_108284 | JGI IMG/M metagenome (GOLD analysis project Ga0137396, IMG submission 108284) | Vadose zone soil microbial communities from Angelo Coast Range Reserve, California, USA - czcobulk3.16 metaG | ecosystem: Environmental > Terrestrial > Soil > Vadose zone | place: USA...
CAGGCCGGCGCGAGCCTGCGCGCGCGTCCGCCGCGGCCGGCGCCGACGTACCGGCGACCGAGAGCGCGCCGGGTCCGACGCGATCGCCGCTTCTCACCGAGGTGACGCGCCTCGAGCAGGCGTTCGAGGCCGCGATAGCCGGGCGCCGGGCGCCCGAGGCGGCCGAGGCGATTCTGAATCTCGACCGGATCATCGCCGAGTGGGCGGCCGATACGCTGCAGACCGACGATCCCGACCGCGCGCGGGCCGTGCTTCACTCGCTGGTTCAACGACTCGGCGAGGCGGCGGCGGGCGGGCTCCGCGATCCGCGGGACCTTCTGGCCCCGCTGGTGGAGAGCTTGATCACGCTTCGGGGAGAGCTGCGCGCCGCGAAGGCCTGGGAGCTGGCCGATCGCGTCCGCGATCGCCTGATCGCGGCCCGCATCGAGCTCCGCGACACGCCCGGCGGCACCGTCTGGGAGCTTCGCGAGTCCTAGCTTCAACTTCCTGACGCGAGCCGAGCGCGTGGCGCGCCGGCTCGAATGCCGAGGGGCGGCTCGATGCCGCCCCCCGTTGTTCCAGAAAGCTTTTACGACCGGAGCCTGAAAGCGCGCTAGGCCCCGCCGGCCATCTGATGGCGCGCGTTTCGGATCACGCGGCCGGGATGGCTGCCGGTGTGCTGGCCCTTCTCGAGCAGCACCTCACCGTTGACGACCGTGTAGTGGATTCCCTCGGCCAGCTCGCGCATCCGCCAGCCGTTGGCCGGGAAGTCGTGGACGACGTCTTCCTTGACCGGCGCCACGGTGTCCGGATCGAAGACGACGAGGTCCGCGGCCATCCCGGGCTGCACGAGCCCGCGGTCGTAGATGCCGAAGGCCGAGGCCGAGTCATAGGTGAGCCGCCGAACGGCGTGCTCGAGCGACATGATCTGCTTCTCACGCACCCAGTAGCCGAGCAGGCGCGTGGGGTTGCTGACGTTCGAGTGGAACTGCACGTGGGCGCCGCCGTCGGTGAGTCCGACCACCGCGTACGGGCTCCCGAGGATCTGGGCGACGGCCTCGGTGTCCATGTTGATCTCGCCCAGGCTGTACACCGTGTCCAGGTTCTCTTCGACGGCCAGATCGAGGAAGGCATCGAGCGGATGCTGGCCCTTGGCCCTGGCGATCTCGGCGATGTGCTTGCCGGCGAGGCCGCGGTTCTTCGCGAGCTTGGGCTCTTCGACGAACATGAGGTCCCAGCGCTTGGAGAACGTCGAGTCCGGGCCGAGCGGCGCGTCGACCTCTTCGCGGAGCTTCGCACGGATCGCCGGATTGGCGTACGCGGTGAGCTTGTCGGCGTCGGGGCCCTGGAGGATCGGCAGCCAGGTGGGCATGCTGCGGAACACCTGGCAGTTCTTCATCGTGAATCGGTTGACGACGCTTCCCGGGTTGCAGAGCGGGATCGCGCGGATGCCCTGTCGCACCGTCTCCTCGACGTGCGCCAGGTGCGTCTTCCACCGCCCGGGCTGCCGCGCCTGCTCGAGCAAGGTGTTGTACATGATCGGCCGGCCGCACGCCTCCGAGATCCGCGACAGGAGCTTGTCCTTCAGCTCGGGGTTGGTCCCGCCGCCGCACTGCATCACGCCGGTGCCCGCCTCGCGGAGGACGTCGGCCAGCGCGAACAGCTCCGACTCCGGGGCGCACGCCGCGGGAATGCGCTTACCCGCGACGTCGAAGTGGTTCATGTTCCGTGTGATCGAGAGGCCGAGGGCACCGGCCTCGAGCGACTCGCGCACCAGGCGGCGCATCGTCTCGAGCTCGTCCGGCGTGGCGTCGCGGTCCGAGCACTCCTCGCCCATCGCGTAGAGGCGCACGGCCGAGTGGCCGACGAGCGTGCCGACGTTCACGCCGAGCCGCTGGCCGATCGCGCTCATGTACTGCGGGAACGTCTCCCAGTTCCAGGGCACGCCGGCCTGGAGGACGTCCATCGGGATCGCCTCGACGTACGAGAGCATTCCCGCCAGCTTCTCGCGTGCCTCCGGCTTGACCGGCGCCAGCGCGAGCGAGCAGTTACCGATGATCACCGTGGTGGAGCCGTGGTGGCACGAATAGGTGCATAGGGGATCCCACACGACCTGCGCGTCGTAGTGGCAGTGATTGTCGACGAAACCCGGCGAGACGACCCGCCCGTCCGCTTCGATCGTCTGACGCGCGGATCCGCTGAGGCGTCCCAGCTCGACGATCTTTCCCTTCGACACGCCCACGTCGCCGTGGAAGGCGGGCCGGCCGGATCCGTCGATGATGCGTCCGTTCTTGATGAGCAGGTCGTAAGTCATGCGGTCGCTCCTTTCACGAGTCTTGCCCTCGCCTACCCTACCCTTTCGTTCCGTAGCACCGCTCCGGCTACGGCTGGGATGGTAGCCCAGAAGCCAGCCCTGGCATAGATGAGGTTTTCACCTGAGGCCCGTCGCGGCCAGCCGGGCCATGACGTTTGCCAGGAGCCGGAGCCCGAGGTCGCCGCCGAGCGTCATGATCGACTCCGGGTGGAACTGAACGGCCGACAGCGGGAGAGTCCGGTGCTCGATCGCCATCACCACGCCGTCCTCGCTCTCCGCCGTCACCTCCAGGATGGGCGGAAGCATGGGCTTGATCGCGAACAGAGAGTGGTACCGACCAGCGGTGAACTCGGTTGGTAACCCCTCGAACAGGCGGCCGCCCAGAACCCGGATGCGGGAGGCCTTGCCGTGAACGGGCGGATCGAGAACGCCGAGCGTTCCGCCGAAGTGCTCGACCATACCCTGGAGGCCCAGGCACACGCCGAATGCCGGGATGCGCCGGCGGACCAGCGCGGCGATCGTGCCGGCCACGTCGAAATCCCTGGGCGCGCCGGGGCCCGGCGAGAGCACCGCCAGATGCGGCTTCAAATCATCGAAGGCCTCCTCGGCGAAGCCGCTCCGCAACGTCACGACTTCGGCGCCGGTCTGGCGCAGATAGTTGGCGAGCGTGTGGACGAACGAGTCCTGGTGGTCCACGAGGAGGACACGCCGGCCCGAGCCGGTTCGCACCGCCGTGGTCGGCTCCGGGCGCTCGGGCCCGCGCGAGCCTCGGATCGCGTCGAGGAACGCCGACGCCTTCAGCTCGGTCTCGGCCTCCTCGGCATCGGGGTCGGAGTCGTAGAGGAGCGTGGCGCCGGCCCGGACCTCTGCAACGCCGTCCTTCACGCGGATGGTCCTGAGCGTGAGACCGGTGTTGAGGTTGCCGTCGAACCCGATGGCGCCCACCGCGCCGCCATACCAGGCGCGCGCCGACCGCTCGTGGTCTTCGATGAACTGCATCGCCCACGCCTTGGGCGCCCCGGTGACGGTGACGGCCCACGCGTGGGCGAGGAACGCGTCGAGCGCGTCGAACTCGTCGCGAAGGCGCCCTTCCACGTGATCCACGGTGTGGATGAGGCGCGCATACATCTCGATCTGGCGCCGGCCGATCACCCGCACGCTGCCCGGAACGCAGATGCGCGACTTGTCGTTGCGGTCGACGTCCGTGCACATGGTCAGCTCGGACTCGTCCTTGCCCGATGTGAGCAGGGCGACAATTTGGGCGGCGTCGCCGATCGCGTCACGCCCGCGGGCGATCGTCCCCGAGATCGGGCAGGTCTCCACGCGACCGCCGTCGACTCGCACGTACATCTCCGGAGATGCGCCGACGAGGTACTCGGCCTCGCCCAGATTCAGAAGGAAGCCATACGGCGAAGGATTGGTGTCGCGCAGGCGCCGGAACAGCTCGGATGGCGGCGAAGGGCAACCCGCGAAGAACGTCTGCCCGGGGACGACCTCGAAGAGATCGCCGCGCGCGAACGCCTCGCGCGCGACGCGAACGATCGCCGCGTACTCGCCGCTCGCGTGATCCGTGGCGCGAGGGGCCTGCGAGGCTCCGACGTACCGGGCGGCCGTCCCCAGCCGCGGCAGGCCCCTAGTCGACGCCCCCGCCGCCTCGAAGTCGTAGGTCCGCCGCATCGCCACTTCGCGACGGTGGTCCACGATGACGAGCTCGTCTGGAAGGTACAGGACGAGGTCGCGCTGGTCGGGATCTCGTTCGAGGCGGAGCCGGATGGGCTCGAACTGAAAGGCGAGGTCGTAGCCGAACACGCCGTAGAGGCCGAGGTGAGGCTCGTCCGGGTGACGGAAGAGCGCGACGAGCGCCCGGAGCAGAGAGAAGACCGATGGCCGCCGGCTCCGCGCTTCCTCAGCGAACCGGCCGGCGGGTGCGCGAATCACGCCCTCCAGCGAGCCCTCGCTCTCGGCCAGGCGCTCGACAGCGTCGAGCCCGCGCCAGGCCTCGGCGATCGAGGGCAGGAGAACCCGCCCGCGAGCGTTCAGCGCATCGAAGCGGAAGCTACGCCCCCGCGCGCTGAGGACGAGCGGAGGGTTCACGAAGCCCATGTCCCAGCGCGTGTAGCGCCCGGGGTACTCGTAGCTCGACGCCAGGAGCACCCCGCGGTGGGAATCGAGCGCGTCGACCACCGGCTCGATCGCGTCCGCGGCGGCGATCTCTTCGACCGTACGATGGACGCGGATCCCCCCCGCGGTGTCGTAGGTGATTGCGGTCATGGCCTGTCTCCTCCGTGCGAGGAGCCGCGGCCGACTCGGGGCGTCGTAAACACGAAAGCCGCCCCGTCGGGGGGCGGCTCCCATGTCTTGGATTCTGGCTCGCGTGCGCGTGCTAGACGGGGCCGCCTTCGTGCGAAGGTCGCCACGGCCACTGCGAACGCGCGAACGAGCCGACTCGGTTCACGTGGGGATGGTCGCAGGGGTGCCGGACGCTGTCAATAGCGCGCGCGGGCGCGGGAGCGTCAGCGAGGCCCGAGGAGGAGGATCGCGGTGCCGGCGGCGCCGGGTGAGGGTCTAGCGAGACGCGCTACGGTGCGTCAGACCGAGGGTCCTGAACACGTCGAGACGTACGACCGCCCAGCCGAGGGCGCGCAGATGGTTGTCGATCTCGTTCATGAGTCGGCGATCGCCCCGGCGGCGATCGGGCGAGCTCGTCTTGTCGGCACCGCGCCGCTCCCCCCGACGGCGATCCAGGACGACCTCGACGGAAGAATTGCCCGAAAACACGCGCTTGGCGTACTCGAAGAGCTTCTCCCGGTCGCGCGCGACGACGAAGATCTGCTTGGCAGCCTGGCTGTGAGCCTCGTCACGGCCCTTGGCGTCGGGGCGGCCCTTGGCCTCGGCCGTCCAGCTCTTGGGGAAGGGGTGAAACTGGGGCAGGACCTTGAGCGGCCCTTGGTCGAGGAACTTTGAGAGGAGGACCCAGGTATCTCCGCCACACGCGGGGCATGACGAGGTTCCGATTTCAAAGCATGCCTCGCAATCGAGGCACAACGCCAGGCGGCGAAGCGGCAAATGCGATAGCGCGGTGCTTCGTGTGTGGCGGATTTGGACCCGGGTGCTCTCTGCTCTCATCGAACGCACGGGAGAGGGGCAAATCGGATGCCACGATGGTCCGTTAACGGAAACTTCGACGTAGCGCGCGGTTATGCGCGATCGCGTCCTAGCGGCACACCTGGAATGACTGTATTGACTGGACAGTCCGGCATCACCCTGGTCAAGATTGTGCCGGGAACAGTCAGGCGGTCGCCCGGTCGAGCCAGGCAAGATCGCGCGGCGAGCGACGGAAGCCCAGCCGACGGCGGATGAGCCGCTGGGCCTCGTCGAGGCGGCCGAGCCGCAGCTGGCAGACCACCATCGTTTCCTCGAACAGCTCCCACTGCGCATGGCTGCCGCCCACCCGGTGGATCTCATCGTGGACCGATTCCATGAGGGCAAGGGCGCCGGCGAGGTCTCCGGCCACGTAAGCCGCGACGCCCCGGACCAGGGGCAGGGCCACCGTGCCGGCGATGGGGTGGCCCTTGGCGTGGAGCGCCTCCAGCCCGGCGATCAGGGCCGAGAGCGCGGCGCCGTCGCCGGCCGCCGCGTACGCGAGCGCGGCGTGGACGTCACCGAAGATGAAGCCCGGGCGCGTGACGCGGATCGCGAGCTCGGCCAGCCTTCGCCAGGGCAGCGGCCCCTTCTCGTCGTCGTAGAGGCCGAACCGCCACAGCAGCGCCGAGCCGTCGATCATGGCCAGACGCTGGTTGGACGACGGCGCGATGTCTTGCTCGTAGATCGCGAGCGCCCGCTCCGGCCGTCCTCGCTGGAGCTCGAACAGCGCGAGGTGCCAGGCGAGATGGCAATGAAACGGCGCGCGCCGGTCGTAGCCGCCGAGCCAGTCCGAGAGCAGCGCGATGCCGCCGTCGTTGTCGACGGTCTCGTAGCAGACGTGGGCGATGTTGTGACTCGCATTCGCATTGCCCGGATACTGGGCGAGCGAGCGCTCGGACAGACGCCGCGATTCTTCGTAGCGCCCGACTTCGTGGTAGGTGAACCCGAGCGCGGACTGATACCACCAGTCGTCGCCGTAGGCGTGGGCCAGCCGCTCGACGAAGGCGACCCGAAACTCCTCGCGATCGACGCGACCGCCGAGGCCGATGGTGCTGCCCGCCTGGTTCACGAGCAGCGCGTCGCGCGGGAACTTCTTCACGTGCTCCTCGATCAGACCGAGCCCGCGCGCACCTTCACCGCCGGCGATCGCGGCCAGCGCCCCGACGTGCTGCTGCTCGCGCCGCGTCGCGCCGGATACCAGAGTGCGCGCCCGGTCGATCGACGTCTTCGCGGAGGCGGGGTCACCCTGGAACAGCGCGAAGAGCGCCGTGCCGGCGTGAGCGAGCGCGAATCCCTCGTCGGCCGCGACGGCTTTTGCGAACGCCTGCTCGGCGCCGAAGCCGTAGGAGAGCAGCCGGTCCATGCCGTCCTGGTAATGCCGCGCGGCGACGGGCGACGTCGTCGAGAGCGGCAGATCGTAGCGATCGGTGAGGCTCATGGCCTGTTCAGGTGCTTGAGAGCCAGACCGGGCCGCGGCCACTCGAACGATACGAGCGTGCCGCCCATCGACAGGGTCGCGAACGCCGTACGGAGATCGCGGCCGCCGAAGCAGACGTTGGTGACCATCAGGTCGGGCAGCTTGTACTGATCGACGCGGCTGCTGTCGGGCCAGATGTCGCTGACCGCGCCCGTGATCAGGGTCGCCACGCAGATGTGGCCCTCGCCGTCGACCGCGAGCGAGTCGAACATCTGGTAGCCGCCGAGCCCGGCGATGACGGTGCCCTTCTCGCCGCGATACGGGCCGTTCGCCGACTCGATCTGGCCGGGCGCCGAGAGCTTGAATGCCCAGCAGCGCGCGGTCGGCGTCTCGACGACGTAGAGCGTTCGCTCGTCCGGCGAGAGCCCGACGCCATTGGGCCGCTCGAGCGGGAAGATCGCCTCCTTGATCGTCGAGCCGTCGGCCTTCGCGTAGTAGACCGCGCCGCGATCCATGTCGCGATCGCGCGTCTTGCCGAGATCCGTGAACCAGAAGCCGCCGGCGTCGTCGAAGACGAGATCGTTCGGCCCGCGGAGCTTCATCCCGTCGCACGAGTCGTACAACGTCTCGAACTTTCCCGTCTCGGGGTCGACGATCTGGATGAGCCCGCCCGAGTAGTCCTCGGCCTGCGCGATCGGGAACATCTTGCCCGGGCGCTCCATGAACTTCAGACCGCCGTTGTTGGTCACGTAGATCTTCCCGTTCGGACCCATCGCGGCGCCGTTGGGCCCGCCGCCGAGGGTCGCGATCACGCGCACCTTGCCGTCGGGCGTGACGCGCGAGAGCGTGTGCCGCTCGATCTCGACCAGCACCACCGAACCGTCGCCCATCGCCACCGGGCCCTCGGGAAAGCGCAGGCCCGACGCGATCTGCTTGAGCGCTGGGGTGATCGTCTTCAAGGCCGCCTCCTGGACGTCGAGTTCACATCGCCGCGCGCGGGCTCAGCGCCCGCGCGTACTCCGGGGGCCGAACGCGCAAGAGCTCGCGACACCGGCACGCGGTCGGCTCGCCCACCCCGTCGAGGAACGCGAGCTCGAGGTTCGCCGCCACCGTCGGCAAGGTCTCCAGGTAGAGCCGATTCAGGGTGATCGTCGGATCCTCGGGCTCGAGGCCCGTGCCCCAGTTGGCAACGACGTGATAGTAAGCCAGGTGCATTCCGCACACGCGGGCCAGCACCGGGCTGACGCAGTCACCGGTGATCACGGGCATTCCGATCTGACGGCCCGAGACTTCGAGCATCCGGCAGGTCGCGAGCGACTCGAAGCCGTTTCCGGCGAGCCAGCGGTTCAGCACCACGCCCGCGTCCGGCCCGTGGATCCGCCGGAATCTGAAATCGGGTTGTCGCTCCGCGTCCGCTCGTAGCACCTCGGCCAGCGGCGGGCAGAACGGATCGTCCATGATCGCGACCTGTCGCGGCAGGCAGAACTCGAGCTCGGTGCCGGGCAGCCCCGTCGGCATCGTGTCGCGCGTCAAATAGCTTTTCGGCAGCACGAGATCGCCGGGACGGACGGCGTCCTCGTCCGCCGCCGTTCTCCGCCAATCGCAGCTTCCGCTGGTGCCACCGACGAGCAGCACGCGAACTCCCGCCTTCCACAGGATCCAGAACGTCTTCCATTCACTGCCGTGGAGCAGCGGATCCTCGTCGACCACCTGACCGTAGGTCGGAATGCGCAGGAACTCTCGCCCGCTCGGCCCCCGGTAGTGCTCCACCTGAGGCCCCAGGCCGTACGGTGTGCGCGGCCGGTGGACGGCGAGCCTCGTGTGACCGCGCGCCGCCGCGAACTCGTGGAAGCGCTCGCCGAGACCCCACGTGGGACTCCCGCCGAGTGTCGCGAAGGCGGCGCGCGGGCCCGTGTACTCCACGCTCGGGTCGAGATCAGAGAGAGAGCCTGCCGGTCCGGCGCTCACCGCCGCAGCGTAGGTGAGGGCGGAGCCGAGGTCAAAGGGAACCTCGCGCGCTTGGATTCTCTGGGGAAACCGGCTAAGGTTGCGGACGAGCAGAGCCTCGAGGAGGAGATATGAGCAGGACGCCCACCAACCACGATCTGACCCGCCGCCACATGCTCGGCCGTTCCGCCGCGGTGCTCGCCGGACTGGCGGCCGGCGGCGGTGTCATCTCGGTCGCGCGCAGCGCGCGAGGCGCCGCGAGCGAGGTGACGTTCCAGCTCGGCTGGATCATCAGCAACGGCCAGATCGGCGAGATCGTGGCGCGGAGCCTCGGATATTTCGAGGCCGAGCAGATCAACCTGAAGGTCGCGCCGGGCGGTCCGAACGTCGACGGCGTGGCGGTGGTGGCGGCCGGCTCCGCGCAGGCCGGCAACCTGTCGTCGAGCCCGTCCCTGATGCTGGCGCGCGCGGGCGGGCTTCCGGTCAAGTGCTTCGCAGTCGGCTACCAGGAGCACCCGTTCACGTATTTCTCGCTGCCGAAGAAGCCGATCCGCACGCCGCAAGACATGATCGGCAAGAAAATCGGCACGCAAGGGACCGCGCGGATTCTCCTGCGGGCGCTGCTCGCCAAGAACAAGGTCAAAGAGTCCGACGTCCAGGTCGTCATCATGGGCAGCGACATGCTGCCGCTCGTGACCGGGCAGGTCGACGCGGTGACCGGCTGGCTCACGAACGTGAGCGCGCTGAGAGCGCTCGGCCCCGACCGGATCGACATGCGGCTCTGGGATGCGGGGATCCAGCTCTACGCGAATCTCTACTACGCGACCGACGAGACGCTGCAGAAGCATGCCGACGTCCTGGCCGGATTCACGCGCGCGGCCGCCAAGGGGTGGCTCTACACGCACCAGAATCCCGAGAAGGCCGTCGACCTCCTGGTGAAGGCGTACCCGAACCTCGACCGGGACGCCGAGCTGGACGCGATCAAGCCGGTGCTGAACTTCAGCTTCACCAAGACCACCGCGGCCAAGGGCTGGGGCACGATGGAGCCCGGCGTGTGGGAGCAGCAGATCCACATCTACGAGGAGCTCGCGCAGTTCAAGGGAGCGGCGCCGAAGGTCAGCGACGTGATGACCGATTCGGTCCTCAAAGCGACGGCGGCCGCGCGACCCAAGATCGGCGCGTAGGCCCAGCGAGACCGCCGAGCCCATGACCAGTCTCGGCGCCGCGCCCGCGGTCAGGCTCGACGGCGCGACCGTTCGATTCACGAGCGAGCGCGGCTCGGTCACGGCCCTCGAGAACGTCGCCCTCCAGATCCCGCCGGGCGGCTTCATCAGTCTCCTCGGGCCGTCGGGGTGCGGCAAGTCGACCCTGCTCCGGCTCGTCGCGGACCTCGTCCCGCCGACGCAGGGTACCGTGTCGGTGCTGGGGAGCCCGCCGGAGACGGCGCGGCTCAACCGCGAGCTCGGCTTCGTGTTCCAGGACGCGACCCTGTTGCCGTGGCGCTCGGCGCTCGAGAACGTCCGCCTGCCGCTCGAGGTCGGCCCCAAGAAGCGGGACCGGTCGGGACTGCGCAAGCCCGAAGAGCTCCTGCGGCTTGTGGGCCTCGGCGGCCGCGAGGACGCGCTGCCCCATGAGCTGTCGGGCGGCATGCGCCAGCGCGTCGCGATCGCGCGCGCGCTGGTCTCGGAGCCGCGCATCCTCCTCATGGACGAACCGTTCGGTGCGCTGGACGAGATCACGCGCGACACCCTGAACGAGGAGTTGCTGAGAATCTGGCAGGAGACCGGCACGACGATCCTCTTCGTCACGCACAGCATCCCGGAGGCCGTCTTCCTGTCGCAATACGTCCTCGTCCTGGCGACCAACCCGGGCCGGGTCCGCGAGCTCGTTGAATGCGAATTGCCCTATCCCCGGCCGCTCAGCGTCCGCGAGACGCCGGAGTTCATCCGGATCGCCTCGCACCTGCGCGCGCTCTTGCAGACCTGTTGATGGCCGACAAACCCACGGCCGTGATCGCCGAGCCCGCCGTGCCGCTTCGCGAGCGCGCGCCGCTCGTGTCCAGGCCTCCGCGCGGTCGTTCCCAGGCGCTCTTGCCCTTCATCGCGGCGGCGGTGCTCCTGGCGGCGTGGCAGATCCTGGCCCAGGTGTTCTCGCTGCCGGTCTACATCGCCCCGACCCCGCTGCAGGTGGCGCGCACCCTGATGAGCGAGCTGCCCATGCTCATGCGGAACTTCGTCCCGACCGCGCTCGAGAGCTTGGCCGGCTTCGTCATCGGCAACACGATCGCGATCCTCGTCGCTGTCGTGTTCGTGCACTCCAGGCGCCTGGAGGCCGCGCTCTATCCGATCGCGGTCTTCGTCAACACGATTCCGATCCTGGCCAAGGCGCCGATCCTCGTCCTGATCTTCGGGCTCGGGATGACCTCCAAGGTCGTGATCGCCGCCTTCATCTGCTTTTTCCCGACTCTGGCCAACATGGTCCGCGGCCTCACGTCCGTGAATCCACAGTCGCTCGAGCTCATGCGCGTGCTGTCGGCGAGCAAAGCCGAGGTGTTCTGGAAGCTCCGCGTCCCGAGCTCGCTGCCGTTCCTCTTCTCGGCGCTGAAGATCGCCTCGACCACCTCCGTGCTCGGCGCGATCGTCGGCGAGTGGATCGGCGCCGATCTCGGTCTGGGCGCCCTGATCATCGAGGCCACCCACAACTTCAGGTCGCCGCTCCTGTACGCGACGGTGTTCGTCGCCTCGGGCTGGGCCGTGGTCTTCTTCGCGGTCGTCAGCTTCGCCGAGCGGCGCATCGTGACGTGGAAGCAGGGCGAGGTGTCCTGATGGCGGCGCCTCCGACGCTCGCCGAGGCCACGCGCGCGACGCCGGTCATCGACCGGAGCGACGTGCTCGTGGTGGGCGGCGGTCCGGCCGGCGTGAGCGCCGCCGTGGCTGCGGCGCGCCGCGGCGTGCGGGTCACGCTGATCGAGCGCTATCCGTATCTCGGCGGCCTCGCGTCCGGCGGCATGGTGCTCGTGCTCGACGACATGGTGAACGGCGGCGAGATCACCACGACGGGCCTCATCGGCGAAGCCATCGAGCGGCTCGAGAAGCTCGGCCTGGCCG
>Ga0137396_10001647_pt1 | contig 11905 bp, 6 predicted proteins | sample czc16metaG_FD_108284 | JGI IMG/M metagenome (GOLD analysis project Ga0137396, IMG submission 108284) | Vadose zone soil microbial communities from Angelo Coast Range Reserve, California, USA - czcobulk3.16 metaG | ecosystem: Environmental > Terrestrial > Soil > Vadose zone | place: USA...
TCCGGTTGCCCCAAAAGCGCTCCTCAATCGGCGGCGGCCTCTCGTAGCGCAGGCGTTTAGGCCTGCCAAACGGCCGCCGAAGCAGCTCTCCCACCCTAACGCGGCCGCCGCGTTGGGCCCCCGGGACAAGGGCTGCGCTACGGGCGCATCATATCAATGTGGCGCGCAACCGGCGATTGTACGTCGCACGAGCGGTCTGCGCTGGACCATCGAGCTGCCCTCGCGAATGACGACGACCTGATCAGCATCGACGCCGGCGATGACCTCCGTCGCGCCACTCGGCCAGGCCACCTCGATGCGGTCGGCGCGGCTGCGTGCGCCGAGGCCCACGTGGATCCGCAAATCGTTTTGCGAACAGAAGCTTCCGCCACTGCGCACTTCGTCGATCAACCGCCGCCCTGCCACGTGGACCGTGACACGTGCGCCGATCGCGCTCCGGTTCGAGCGCGTGCCCACGAGTTGCAGGACGAGACCATGACCCGGCGGCGACGCGCAGTTGTGGAGCAATGCCGGTGAGTCGTGCATGTTGTTCACGACGACATCCTGCTGCCCTGTATTGAACAGGTCGCCAAAGGCGGCGCCGCGAGCCGCCGTCTTCGCGAGCACTCCGGCTCCGGCATGCATCGACACATCCTCGAAGTGTCCGTTGCCGAGATTGTGGTACAGCAACTTCTGCTGCTCATAGCTGTATCGCCCACCGACGCGATCGGCCTCCGGATAGACGTGGCCGTTGACGATGAAGATGTCCGGCCAGGAGTCCAGGTCGACGTCGATGAATCCCGCGCCCCAGCCCAGAAACCGGGTGTTCGCACCAAGTCCTCCGGCGACCGTCGCATCGTCGAATGTGCCGTCACCCAGATTGCGATAGAGCGACGTCGTGTCGTCGTCGAAGTTCGTCTTGACGATGTCGAGCCAGCCGTCGCGATCATAGTCGCCGGCGCTCGCGCCCATACCCGCCTGCGCACGGCCGTCTGCCGTAAGCGCCACGCCCGCCTGGAGTGCTACCTCCTTGAATGCTCCGTGACCGTCGTTGTGGAAGAGCAGCGAGGCGCTCGAATCGTTCGCGACGTAGACGTCAGGCCATCGATCGTTGTCGTAATCGAGCACGAGCGGCGTGAAACCGTAAGCGGGACGTGGCTTCCGAAGACCCGCCGCTTCAGATACGTCAGTGAACGTGCCGTCCTCGTTGCCGCGAAAGAGTGCGTTGTAAGAGCCGTCCAGACCATGAGGGCCGCACATCACGCCGAGCCCTTTCCACGAGCAGTTGCCGCGGCTTCCCGGCGCGTAGCGTCTGGCGTCGGCGTACTCGACGTACGCCGAGACGAAGAGGTCCAACCGTCCGTCGCGATTGAAGTCGAGGAATGCGCATCCCGTATTCCAGCGCGGCTTGGACAACGACAGCCCGCTGCGAGCCGTGACATCGCTGAACGTACCGTCGCCGTTGTTGCGATACAGAATCTGATGGCCGTAGTAGGTGACGAATAGATCGATGTGACCGTCGTTGTCGTAGTCACCTGCGCAGACGCCCTGTCCCCAGCCTTTGCCGGCAACGCCTGCTTTCTCCGTGACGTCCGCAAACGTGCCGTCACCGTTGTTTCGATACAAGTGACTGATCGGCGCCTCGCCGCTCGGAGACGTTTCCAGAGCCGCACCGTTCACGAGAAAGATGTCCGGCCACCCGTCGTCGTCGTAGTCGACGATGGCGACGCCGCCGCCCGTCGTTTCCAGGATGTACTGCTTGGTGCGGTCGCCACCGATGATCGTGCGTGCCGTGAGGCCGGCTGAGGCGGCGATGTCCCTGTAGTCAACGACGTCGGCGACGTCGGGCGCATTCGCACTCATAAAGATGTTGCGAAACGGCGTGAGCGCCATCACGAGCAGGGCGCCGCTCCACCAGGGAATGAAGAGCTTCGGATTCACTCGCGTGGATCTGGTGACGTACGTTCGCGGCGGTTGGCGTCGCGCGTCGAAGGATAGGCTTGCAAATCGTTATCGGTCAAGCTAGCCTCACTGCCGCGACAAGTCTGCCATCGATTGCACGCTCGCAGACCGTGCGTTTTTGAGCGACGCTGTCAGTCAGATGGAGGATGGGATGCACATCCGGCCGGTACTGTACAGGGTTTGTTTGTCGGTGCTCACATTCACCGCGGTACTCGCCGCACCGGTCGCTGCCCAAGTCGACACCGGCACGCTTTCCGGCACTGTGAAAGACGAGTCGGGCGGCGTGCTTCCGGGCGCAACGGTCATCATCACCCACGAAGGTCAAGGGCTCACGCTCACGACCGTGACGCGCGGGGACGGCACATACATCTTCACGCCGATCCGCACCGGCGCCTATTCGGTCGAAATCGACTTCCCCGGATTCAGGAAGGGCATACGACGTGGGCTCACCGTCGGCATCCAGGAGAACGTGCGCGTCGACTTCACGCTCCAGACCGGCGTGGTGAGCGAAGAAGTCCTGGTCACCGGCCAGTCGCCGCTGCTTCAGACGGGCTCAGGCACGGTCGGCGAGACAATGAAGTCCGCGCAGCTCGAAAACTTGCCGGTCAACGGCCGCGACTACACCATCGTCGCCCGCCTCGTCGCGGGCGTGGTGCCGCCACAGCCCGGCGCGCGCGCTCCGCTGATGTTTGCCGCCAACGGCGTCAGGCCGGCGCAGAACAATTACCTGCTGGACGGCATCGACAACAACACGAGCAACGTCGACTTCCTCAGCGGCGTCGCGTACGTCGTCAAGCCGCCGATCGATGCGGTGGACGAGATCAAGATCCTCACCAGCGCGTTCAGCGCGGAATACGGCCGCGCGGGCGGCGCCGTGCTCAACACGACGCTGAAGTCCGGCACCAACAAGCTGCGCGGTAGCGTCTGGGAGTTCAACCGGAACGACGCGTTGAACGCCAACGACTTCTTCGCTCAGCGCGCGGGCATCGGAAAAGCGAAGTACAAGTCGAACCAGTTCGGGATCACGGGCGGTGGGCCGATCATCCCATCGAAGACGTTCTGGTTCGGCGACTACGAAGGCAGCCTGATCACTCAGGGACGCACGTGGGTGAGAACGGTCCCGACGGCGCTGCAGCGCGACAGCGGGTTCACGAACTTCTCCGATCTGATCACGTTGCAGAGCGGCACGCTCACCGCGGACATTCTGGGGCGTAGCTTCGCGCGCGGCACGGTCTTCGATCCAGCGACGACGCGTCAGTTGGCGGCGGGACAGGTGGATCCGCTCACGGGGATGGTGGCGGCGCGTGCCGGCTACGTGCGCGATGCCTTCACGGGCAACCAGATCCCGGCGAGCCGCATCGACGCAAGCGCGCTGAAGCTGATGCGTCTGTACCCGGCGCCGAATCAGCCGGGGTTGAACAACAACTACGTCGTCAACCGCAACAACAACGACGACACGCACGCGTTCGACGTGCGCGTGGATCACAATTTCAGCAGCAACGATCGCTTCTTTGCGCGCTACAGCTATTCGAACAACCACAAGGTGCGCCCGTCGCCGTTCGAAGGCGATGGCGACGGCGGCGGGTTTGCGGAAGGCGACGAGAAAGTAGGCGTCAACGGCTTTGCGGCGAGCCACACGCATGTCCTGTCATCGACGCTGATCAACGAGGCGCGGTTCGGCATCGGCCGCGAACACACCTACCGGCTGCAGCCCAACGGCGACGACACGAGCAACGTGCCGGGCCGTTACGGGATTCTCGGCATTCCGCAGCAGGCCGGCAACGGCGGTCTTCCGCTGATCCGGATCGGCAACCAGAACCTCAGCGATATCGGACACGCCAGCTGGGTGGTGAGCGAGCGGTTCAGCAACACCGCGCAGTTCAGCGACAACCTGACGAAGGTGTACAAGTCGCACGCCTTCAAGGGCGGCTACATGTTCCAGCACATCTTCTTCGGTTCGACGCAGCCGCCGTACGCGCGCGGCGAATACTACGCGGACGGCCGCTATACGTCGGTCGTGAACCAGTTGGACCCGAGCACGGGACGAGTCCAGCTGCTTCTCAACCAGATTCCGACGACGGTGCCGGGCGGCGTCGATTTCCTCGGCGGGTTGAACGAATTGCGCGCGTCGCCGTTTGGCGCCGTCGATGCGTTCAAGACCTATCACGGCGCCTACGTGCAGGACAGCTGGCACGCCGCGTCGAAGCTGACGGTGAACTACGGCCTGCGCTGGGATTGGTTCAGCCGCGAACAGGAACGACAGAGTGAACAGGCCAACATGGTGCCCGGCGGGCTTGGCGCGGCGTCACAGTATCTGATTCCGGAGGAGTGGAGGAACAAGCCGCTGTCGCCGAGCTTCATCAGCAATCTGGCGAAGGACAACATCCAGCTGGTCTACACGAGCGAGTTCGGCAGCGGCCTCGGCAAGATGCCGAAGAACAACTTCGCGCCTCGTGTCGATGCCGCCTACGAGATCAATCCGAAGATGGTGCTGCGTTCGGGCTACGGTCTCTACTACGGCGCGTTCGAGAATCGAGGCGGCAACCCGAGCCTCGGTTACAACTATCCGTTCCAGTTCACGCTCGTCTACCAATCGCCGAACGACACCGCGCCGAACCGGCTGCCGGATGGATCGCTCGTGGGTCTCGACGCGCGCAACCGGCTTGCCCTCGACCCGATTGTCGTCAACGCCAACGGTCTCACGCTGCGCGGCGTGGAGTTCGACTACAAGACGCCGCGCTATCACAACTACAACGTGACGCTGCAGACCGAGATCATGGAGAACCACTCGGTGGAGGTCGGCTTCGTCGGCACGAGAGGCAACCACCTCGAAACCTTCACCGGCATGAACAACGTGACGCAGCTGTTGCCGCCAGGTACCAATCCGCAGCAGTACGTGCAATGGCCCGACTTCGCGCGCGGATCGCTCTTCGTACGGACAGTCGGCGTGAGCTCGTACGACTCGCTGCAGGCCAAGTTCCAGCGGCGGTATCACAAAGGGCTGCAGTTTCTCCTGAGTTACACGCTCAGCGACTCCAAGACGAATGCCGGTGATTCGCTGTCTGGCGGCGGCGTCGGCGGCCTCCGCGCGCCGGACGTCGTCGGCTACGATCTCAAGAACGACATCGGTCTGTCCGGCTTCCACACGAAGCATGCCTTCGTCGTCAGCGGCAACTACGACCTGCCCGGCAAGGGGCCGATTCTGGGCGGCTGGCGCACGAACTGGGTGTTGTCGATGTACAGCGGCCAGGCGCAGACCATCAACTGCTCGGTGGCGAGCGGAGCCGGAACGGGTTGTTACGCGCTGGTCGTCGGCGATCCGTATGCCGGGGCCCACAACGTGGACCAGTTCTACAACCCGGCCGCGTTCGCCGATCCCAAACCCGTCGCGACAATCGGGCAGACGGACTTCAGCCCGCTCGGCGGCAAGCGCAGCCAGGTGACCGGACCGCCAATGCGTCAACTCGACATGGGTTTCGCGCGGCAGCTGCGCATCGGCGGCCAGAACCAGTTCGAGATGCGGCTCGAGATCTTCAACGTCACCAACACGGCCGCATTCAATCAGCCGGCGAACGCGGTACTGAATTTCAACGACGCGAGGAACTTCGCGAGCATGACGACCATGCGAAATCTGCCGCGTCAGGTTCAGCTCGGCGCGAAGTTCTATTGGTAGGTCAGAGGCGTTACTGGTTTCTCGTCGCGTTCGTGCTCGCACTGATGGTGCGAGCGGAGAGTGTAGGCGCACAACCGCCCCGTAAGCCCCCTACGTCGCTGTCGCCAGCGTCCGTTGAGTCTGCCGCCGTCGAGCGGCGGCTCACGGACGCGGCGCGGCGCAATCCGGACAGCTTCGACGCCCAGTACCAGCTCGCATCCTTTTACCTGCAGCAGCGGAAGCTTCAGGCAGCGCTCCCTCTCCTCGAACGCGCACGCGCCATCGATCCAGACCACTACGAGAGCGGCCACGACCTGGCGCTCGCGCTGCTCGAGATGGGGAGGCTCGACGATGCGCGCGCCCAGATCGTCGAGATGATGGGTGCGAAGGAGACGGCCGAGCTCCACAACCTGCTCGGCAATGTCTACGAACGCGCCGCTAATTTCGTCGCCGCCGCCGAAGAGTATCAGCGCGCGGCGCACATGGCGCCCACCGAGGCGCACCTCTTCGACTGGGGCAACAACCTGCTGCAGCTGCGCGCGTACGAAGAGGCCTCGCAGGTCTTCACCGCGGCCCTCGAACGCCATCCGAAATCCGCGAGGCTGTATGTCGGCGCGGGGATCGCGCAGTACTCTCGGGGACAGTACGAGGACGCCGTCAAATCATTCTGTCAGGCCGCAGATCTCGCGCCGTCCGATCCGCGCCCGTACCAGTTTCTCGGCGAGATGTACGGAGTGGCGCCGGCGTTGGGTGGCGAAATCACCAGGCGTCTGGCCGGCTTCGCGAAAACGCATCCGAAAAACGCGCTCGCTCAATTCCACTACGCGATGAACCTCTGGAAAGGCCAACCTTCTGCACCGCAACCTGCCGACATGCGGCGGGTCGAAGCGCTGCTCAGACAGGCGGTCACGCTCGATCGCCGGTTTGCGAAAGGCTTCCTGGAGCTCGGAATCCTGCTCTCGGACGAGCGGCGGTACACGGAAGCCATTCAGGAACTGCAGCGCGCAACAAGGCTCGAGCCCGATCTGGCGCAAGCGCATTATCGGCTGGCGCAGGCGTATCAGCGAACTGGACAAGAAGCGCTGGCCGCGAAAGAGCTCGAGACGTTCGAACGGCTCCCAAAACCGGAACAGTAGCGCGAAGGCTTTAGCCGAGCGTCCGCCGCTCGCCTAAAGGCTTCGCGCTACTTCGCGAAATCGATTTCGAGGAAGTTCTCGCTCTTCACTCTCGCGCCGGCTGAATCTTCGAGCGCACTCACAATCTTCTTCGTCGCGGCGTCGATCACGTCGCCGGTTGACGCGTACGCGTAGTCGCCATTGGCGCTGAATGTGATCCATCGCGGTTGATCGCGGAGCTCGATCGCGGTGAGGGCCACAGGCGGATAGACGCGGGCATCGAACACCTGGAGCCGGTTCCGCACACCGTCGGCCACCCACAGCTCACGCTCGTCCGGCGTGAGCGCGATGCCATGGCTCGGGCACTCGTATTTCGCCGCGGCATCTTTGTCGAAACCCTCCGCCGCCACGCTGTCGAGAATCAATCCGGTCTGCAGGTCGCCGACCTCGAATCCCACAAGACCGTCGACGTTTGCGAATGCCAGCGTGCCCTTGGCGTTCACGGTAAAGGGACACAGAGACGCGCTGAATGGACCGACGGTCTTGACGATCTCATGGCTGCTCGTGTCGCTGACCGACAGCACCTGCGATTCCCAGGCTGCCAGATATGTGTGTTTGCCGTCGCGTGAGTACATCGTCGCGCGCGGCCAGCCGGTTACGCCGATGGTCGCGCGCAGCTCGCCGGTCGGCGCGTGGATGACAAACCATTTCGCACGGCCGAATGCCGGCGCATATATCGTCTGGCCATCGGGGGAGACGGCGAGGCGATCGCAACAGTGGTCCTCGTAGCTTTTCTCCCAGACGACCTTGTCGGTTTTCAGATCGATCGCCGCGAGCCGCCTCGTGGTGCTGATGTAAAACCGTCCCGCCCGAGCGCTCGCAGCCGTACCTCTGACCGCTTCTGAGTCGCCTCCAGGTGTGGCCGGCCAGAGCGGAATGCGCCTGACGAAGCGATGCGCATTGGTGATGTCGAACACGAGGATCCGGATCGAGCGGTCGGGATCCGCATCATCCGAGCCGGGCAATGCGACGTAGAGGTATCGCTGCTCCTGCTCTGCGGGCAGATGAGCGGCGCCGATCAGCCACGAAAGCACGAAAACGCGAAAACACGAAAACGAAAGCGCACCTCCCTTTCGTGGTTTCGTGATTTCGTGGTTTCGTGTCCAACAACCAAAATGCGAAATGACGGTCCCGAAATGGAGCATACACGCCGCTAGTCGCTACAGGCCGGTGACACCATCTCGAACGCGCTGATCGTCATCCGCTGTTCGTCGGGGAGTTTGATCAACAAACCGCGAACGTACATCTTGTGGCCTCGATGATCATCGGGCGCGTAGGCCATCGCATCCAAAAGGTGGAACGTCTGCGTGCCGAGCGGCGTCGCAGTGGCGGCAGGCCCGGGAGACATCGACGACGGCGAGGCAGCGGCGAGGGCAAGGGACGTCGCGCTCGCCCGGGTCAGCAGCCACGTGTTCTGAGGGCCCGCGGTGAGGCAGCCAACCACTTCGACATAGGAGAAATCGCCGATCGGAGGAGGCGGCTTCGGTCGTCCCGGCAGAACGCGGATGCCGTCGAGCGCATCGGAAGTGAGCTCCTGCGAACCGGCAGGGAATCCGTTCTCTTTCAATAGGTGCGCGACGACGTCGAGATACACGTTGTCGCCCAGGCTTGCCGGCGCGTTCCGCGGCATCGTCGTCGCGGTTTTCGTGAAGAGCGTTTTCAGATCTTTACCGGCGAATTCCCGAGCGAAGCGCTGTTCTTTGAGCGAGGGCCCGGTGGCGCCACCGAGATCCGCGCGATGACACCCGGCGCACGCCGCGTCATAGGCCGCTGCGCCGCGCGCCGCCTGCGTGTCTGTGTAAACACCGTCGGCCACGGTCTTCGCGCTCTCCTGCGTGGAGGCGATGCTGACGCCTGACGCGGCGGCGACGATTACGATCGAGAATGCAAAAAACAACTCGCCACCACGGGGGACACGGAGGATCGGAGGTTCGAGCCTGTCCAAAACGGAATTGTTCCTCCGCGTCCCCCGCGTGCTCCGTGGTGGAGAGCTTGATTCTGCGACCCGCTGCATCGCGCTCGTATCGAACATCGCCCTGCCGCTCACAAACCGGGTTGCGGTGGCTTGACCGGTTCCCACGCCACGACGCCGGTGCGCTTCGTTTCCCGGCGGAAGATCTTCTTCCCCTGGGTGACATACAGCCATGCACGGCCGGGTCCGCCGAACGCGATATCGGTAATCGGCGTCGCGGTGAACTCCGGCTTGTTCAGAATGTTCGTGCACCGGCCCGGTTGCTCGCACACCTGAATGCCTATCGCGCTGGTCGCCCACATGTACCCGATGGAGTCGACGGTGAGTCCGCCGACGCCGCTGAATAATCCCTCTTCAGGCATTTCGAGACGCTGGAACGGCTCACCGTTCACGAGCGATCCATCGGCGGCGATCTGAAACGACCACTGAAAGCGATCCATGCCGTCGCCGACCAGGAGCATCGCCTGATCGGGCGAGAGGGTGAGCGCGGTCGGGCTCATGATGCCGCCGCCGTTGTACACGACACGCCGCTGTCCCTTCGCGTCGATGTAGCCCACGGTCTTTTGAGCTGTATCGACAAAGTAGATGGCGCCGCTCCTGGTGAGCACGAGATCGTTGGCTTGGACATTCTGCGCGACGACTTTCTCGTCGCCAGCAGGGCCGTACGAGACGAGGCGCTTTGCAGAAAGCTGCGTCGCGTACAGACGCCCATCGGCGGCAACGCGAAGCGCGCGCGCCCCATGTGTGTTCTCTTTGAAGACCGTGACCACGCGCGCAGCGTCCGATGTGTAGATTCTGTTGCTGGCAGGATCGGCGAAGAAGACGTTGCCGTCTTTGTCCATCGCCGGACTTGCCGCCGACTCATACGTGTCGCCGACCTGCTCCCATGGTTTGTCGCGAGAGATCAACGCGTAGACGGCGCCCCGCGGACCGGCGCCTCTTCCCGCGGGTGGTGCGGCCGCGGCTGGCGCAGGCGTCGCGGCTGGCGGAGCCGGCGGCGGAATCAGCTCACGACGAGGCACGAGCTGCGCAAAGATGCCGCGTCCGGCGCCGGGCTGCGTCTCCTTCACCGTGATCGGCTGCGGATAGTCGCGCCACAACCATCGCAGCGACTCGGGCAGGATCGACGCGCCGTGCCGGTTGCTGTGACCGTCTTCGCCCAATTCGATCTTGACGTCGTTGCCGGCAAACTCGAGCGCGGCAGCCATTCTGGGATTCTCGAGGTACCAGCTGCCGGCGTAGTTCACCAAATCCTGCCGGCCCGTCTGCATGAAGACGCGGAGCGGCCGCGGCTCGGTCCGGCGGATCAAGCCGGGCAACCGATCGGCGCCCCTGAAATTGCCGAAGCTGCCGACCCACGTGATCACGCGACGGAACTGATCCGGACGATTCCACGCGGCGACGAACGCCCCGACGCCGCCCGTGCTGCTCCCGGCGATGCCATGATCGTTCGCATCCTTCGAGAGGTTGTAGTTCCTGGCGACTTCGGGAATGAGCTCTTCGATCAGGAAATTCGCAAACCGCGGCGTGAGCGAGTCGTATTCGAAGATCCGCTCGTATCGATTCTGGGCCTGGTCGGACAGCGCGGGCATCACACCAGGATCGATGAACATCGCGATCATCGGCGGCACGTCGCGCTTCGCAATCAGATTGTCGAGGACGACCGGCACGCGCACGTTGTTGCCCGCATAGCCGCTGCCGTCGAGGAAGATCATGTACGCGATTGGATGGCTCGGATCGTACTTGGCCGGCACGTAGACCTGATAGTTGTGCGGCGTACCGGGAAAGAATTTTCCGGGCGCGAGAACGTGCCGGGCCAACGTTCCTTTCGGCACGTCCGGCTGCGGCTGCGAGTCGGCAGTGAGCGAATAGTCGAGCGGAGGCAGGTCCCTGGCGGCATTGTCCGGAGCCTGCGGAGGCGCCGCCGCCTGAGTGCCGACCCAGAGGGCGACGCCGAGCGTGAAATATCCCACCCAGTGTTTCATGGAAATACTTCTATTACTTTCTCGCGGGGCCCCACCCCCGCTCGCTGATGCCTCTGCACGCAACGCTCGGATGCGCGTTGCGTACCGGCATGGCCGCAGGCGCTCTCAGCGCTTCGACGGAATCTTCGGTTTTCCGCCACGCTCAGTAATGAGCTTGGTAAGAAGGTCCACCGCCAGATCGACCGGCAGGCCGTCGGCGATCGCAATCGGCGTCCGACCAGCGCCGTTCATCTCGTCCAGTTTGGCGCGGTGGTCGGCGAGGAACTGGATCACTTCGCACACTTCCGGTTGCGTCCGGCCGTTCATGCCGACCGCGACGTGCATCGGTGTGTTGCCCGTCGCCGTCACCACGTCGACGTCCGAATCGATCTCGTATGCGTACGTAAACGTCTTGAGCCTGGCTCCCGAGGCTGCGGCCATCAGCACGCTGGTGCCGTCCTGTGCCCTGAGTCTTGGATCGGCGCCGGCGGCGACGAGCGCGCGCATGACGTCCTCATGGTCGCCGCGCGCCGCCATCATCAGCGGCGTCTGCTCGCCGGCATTCCCGCCACGCCCAAATCCGCCGCCGCCTCGAGCTCCCACCGGTGCCATCGATTTTGGCGTGCGCGCGTTCGGGTCGGCACCTTTGGCGAGGAGCGCGCGAACGAGATTCATGTCGCCGGCCTGCGCCGCCAGATGCAGCGTCGTGTTCCCGCCACGATCGCGCGCGTTGATGTCGGCGCCGCCCTCGAGCAACACAAGTGCGGCAGCCGTGTGCTTGTATTGCATGGCGACGATGATGGGTTTGGCGCCAGAGAGCAGGGTGACGTTCGGATTGGCGGCAGCCTCGAGCAGCGTCTTGATCGATGTCACGTCGTCTTTGATCGCGGCGAAGACGAGCGGCGTGAAGCCCGTCTTCGACGCGGCGTTGACGTTCGCGCTCATTTCGACCAACCCGGCGACGACATCGCTGTGGCCCTCGGCGGCGGCCCACATCAGCGCGGTTTGACCGCCGCGTGGTTCCGCCGCGTTCACATCGGCGCCGTGGAGCACCAACTGCCGCACGGCGTCGAGACTCCCCGCTGCCGCCGCAATCATGACGGCCGTCTCGCCGTTCCATCGCGCCGCGCGGGCGCTTGCGCCGGCCGCCACTAATCGCTGGACGAGTCCCGCATCTCCGTTTGCCGCCGCCAACGTCACA
>Ga0137396_10001649_pt1 | contig 11901 bp, 7 predicted proteins | sample czc16metaG_FD_108284 | JGI IMG/M metagenome (GOLD analysis project Ga0137396, IMG submission 108284) | Vadose zone soil microbial communities from Angelo Coast Range Reserve, California, USA - czcobulk3.16 metaG | ecosystem: Environmental > Terrestrial > Soil > Vadose zone | place: USA...
GTACAAGGACGCGCTGATCTACGAGCTGCACGTGCGCGCGTTCAACGACAGCGACTCCGATGGCAGCGGCGACTTCCGCGGCCTGATGGAAAAGCTCCCCTACCTCCAGGACCTCGGCGTCAGCGCGATCTGGTTGCTCCCGTTCTATCCCTCACCGCTGCGCGACGACGGTTACGACATCTCCGACTACACGAACGTCAACCCGATGTTCGGCACGCTCGGCGATGCCAACGCATTCGTCAAGGAAGCGCATCACCGCGGCATCAGGGTCATCAACGAGCTCGTCTGCAACCACACGTCGGACCAGCATCCGTGGTTCCAGCGCGCCCGGCGCGCCAAGCCCGGGACCGCAGCGCGAGACTTCTATGTCTGGAGCGACACCAACCAGCGGTACCAGGACGCGCGGATCATCTTCAAGGACTCCGAGACCTCGAACTGGACATGGGACCACGTGGCCGGTGCGTACTACTGGCACCGGTTCTATTCGCATCAGCCGGACCTGAACTACGACAACCCCAAGGTCAAAGAGGCGCTGCTGAAGGCGCTCGATTTCTGGCTCGACCTGGGGATCGACGGCGTCAGGCTCGACGCCGTCCCGTACCTCTTCGAGCGCGAGGGCACCAACGGCGAGAACCTCCCCGAGACCCACCAGTTCCTCAAGGAGATGCGCCACCACATCGACTCCAATTACTCCAACCGCATGCTGCTCGCGGAGGCCAACCAGTGGCCTGAGGACGCCGTCACCTATTTCGGCGATGGCGACGAGTGTCACATGTCCTTCCACTTTCCCCTGATGCCTCGACTTTTCATGTCGATCCGCATGGAGGACCGCTTCCCGATCATCGACATCCTGGCCCAGACCCCAGCCATACCCGACATCTCGCAGTGGGCGCTGTTTCTTCGCAACCACGACGAGCTCACCCTCGAGATGGTTACTGACGAAGAGCGCGACTACATGTATCGCGCGTATACGCAGGACCGGCTGGCGCGCCTGAACCTCGGAATCCGGCGCCGGCTGGCGCCGCTGCTCGGCAATGACCGGCGCCGCATCGAGCTCATGAACGGCCTCCTCTTCTCGCTGCCCGGCACACCCGTCCTGTACTACGGCGACGAGATAGGCATGGGCGACAACATCTTTCTGGGCGACCGCAACGGGGTTCGCACGCCCATGCAGTGGAGCGCCGACCGCAACGCGGGCTTCTCGCGCGCGAACCGTCAGCGCCTCTACCTCCCGGTGATCACCGACCCCGAATATCACTACGAGACTGTCAACGTCGAGGCCCAGAGCCAGAATCCCCACTCGCTGCTGTCGTGGATGAAGCGGTTGATCGCGCTGCGCAAGCGGCATCGCGCGTTCGGCCGCGGGACCCTCGAGCTGCTGCGGCCGGAGAACCGCAAAGTTCTCGCGTACGTGAGGCGATACGAGTCAGAGCAGATCCTCTGCATCGCCAACCTTTCTCGCTTCCTCCAGGCGGTCGAGCTCGACCTGAGCAAATGGAAAGGCCTGGTGCCGGTGGAGCTGTTCAGCGGCAACGAGATGCCGGTTGTGGGGGAAGGACCGTACTTCCTGACGCTCGGCCCGCACTCGTTCTACTGGTTCTCGCTCGAGCCCAGGCAGGCGGCGGTGGTGCAGGGCGACGGCGCCTCGGCCGCCGCCTCGCTGCCGGAGATTCGGGTCACCGGCGAGTGGGAGACCGCCCTGACAGGTCCGTCCAAGGAACGCCTCGAGACCGTCCTTCTCGGCTATGTGAAGCATCGTCGGTGGTTTGCCGGTAAAGCGCGGCGCCTCAAATCGGCGCAGATCTCGGACGTGATACCGGTGCCAGGCGTGGTCGGCGGGGCGTTCCTCACCGCTGTGGCCATCTCCTACGCGGAAGGCGATCCCGACACCTACCAGCTGCCCCTCGCATTCGCCAACGCCGCTGAGGCTCCGCATATCCTCGAGCGCTGGCCGCATTCCGCGATTGCATGGGTCCGCGTGCATGGCGAGGAAGGGCGCGGCCTGCTGTATGACGCGCTCGGGCCGCCGGCTTTCGCGGAAGCGGTGCTCGGAGCGGTCGCCAGGCGCCGGCGTGTCGCGGCCGGACGGGGTGTGCTGATCGGTTCGACCACGCGCGCTTTCCTGCGCCTACGAGGGCCGGAGACAGTCCGGCTCGAGGCTGCGCTTTCTGTCGCCGAGCAGAGCAACAACTCAGTCGTCTTCGGCGAGCGTCTCATCCTCAAGGTGTTCCGGAGGCTCGAGGAGGGAGTCAACCCCGAGCTCGAGGTGGGCAGATTCCTGACCGAGAAGACGAATTTCGCGCAGATCGCGCCGCTGGCAGGGAGCCTGGAGTATCGCCGGGAGGTTGGCGAGCCCATCAGCCTGGCCGTGCTCCAGGGATATGTGCCGAACCAGGGCGATGCATGGCAGTACACGCTGAACACGCTCGCGCAGTTCCTGCAGGGCCCCGAGCTCCTGGAGTCAGACCCACCGGTGATGCCCCGCAACCTTCTCCAGGCGAGCGCCGTGGAGCTGCCTGAGGTTTCGGCCAGAACCTTTGGCGCCTACCTGGAGTCGGCCCGACTGCTCGGCCGGCGTACCGCCGAGCTTCACATAGCGCTGGCGTCCGATGTCGAAGACCCGGCCTTTGCGCCAGAGAAAGTGACGCCACAGGACCAGCGTTCGATTTATCAATCGATGAGCGGGCTGGCGATTCGCTCGACCGACCTTCTTCGCACCCAGCTGACCAGGCTGCCGCAGGACGCTCGAGAAGAAGCCAAGCAGGTGCTCGAGCTCGAGCCGCGCATCGCGAGCCTTTTGAAGAAGTTTTTGAGCCGGCGCCAGAGCACGACGCGGATCCGCATCCACGGCGACTACCACCTCGGCCAGGTCCTGTACACGGGACATGACTTCGTGATCATCGATTTCGAAGGCGAGCCGACTCGCACCCTTTACGAGCGGCGCCTCAAGCGCCTGGCCCTCAGAGACGTGGCCGGGATGCTGAGGTCCTTCGACTACGCAAGCCAGGCCGCCTTGCGGTCCGACCACATTGCTCCGGACGCGCTGCCCCGCTTGCGGAGCTGGGGGCGGTTCTGGGTCCAGTGCGTGTCTGCGGGTTTCCTAAAGAGCTACCTCACGACGGCGGGTACCGCGTCATTCGTGCCACAGACCACGGACGACCTCGACCTGCAGCTCACCACGATGCTGCTCGAAAAAGCGCTGTACGAGCTGCGTTACGAGCTGAACATGCGACCCGACTGGGTACGCATTCCACTGCGCGGCATCCTGGAGGTGGTGACGCCGGCATGATCGCGCGCTCTCTGCTCAGCCCGTTCGACCTGCACCTGTTCAACGAAGGCACGCACAGCCATCTCTTCGACAAGCTGGGCGCGCATCTGTCCACCGAGCCCGATGGGACGTCGTTCGCCGTCTGGGCTCCGAACGCGGACTCGGTCAGCGTGATCGGAGACTTCAACGGTTGGGACAAGACGGCGAACGGGCTCTTCCCAAGAGAGCAGTCGGGGATCTGGGAAGGTTTCATCCCGGGCGTCAAGCACGGCGCGCTTTACAAGTACCACGTCCATTCGCGCGTGACGCGAGCCGGAGCTGACAAGGCGGATCCGTATGCCGCGTACTCGGAGCAGCCGCCGCGGCAGGCGTCGGTCGTGTGGGACCTGAGCTACCAGTGGGGCGATGAAAGCTGGATGTCCAGCCGGAACGTAAGCAACGGGCGCAGCGCGCCGTGGTCGGTTTACGAAATGCATCTCGGGTCATGGATGCGCGTGCCGGAAGAGCAAAACCGGTGGCTCACCTATCGCGAGCTCGGGCCTCGACTCGCCGACTACGTCAGCCGGATGGGCTTCACGCACGTCGAGTTCATGCCGGTGATGGAGCACCCCTTCTACGGCTCGTGGGGCTACCAGGTGACCGGGTTCTTCGCGCCGACCAGCCGCTACGGCACCCCTCAAGACTTCATGTTCCTCGTCGACTATCTGCACCAGAACGGAATCGGTGTGATCCTCGACTGGGTCCCCTCGCACTTTCCATCCGACGAGTTCGGCTTGCAGAACTTCGACGGCACCCACCTTTACGAGCACGCCGATCCGCGGCTGGGCGTCCACCCGGATTGGGGCAGCTCGATCTTCAACTACGGCCGCAACGAGGTGCGAGGCTTCCTGCTCAGCAGCGCGCTGTGCTGGCTCAATCGCTACCACGCCGACGGCCTGCGAGTGGACGCTGTCGCGTCGATGCTCTACCTCGACTACTCGCGCAAGCAGGGTGAGTGGATCCCGAACAAGTTCGGCGGCAACGAGAACCTGGAGGCGGTCGACTTCCTGAGGCGCTTCAACATCGAGGTCTATAAGGAGCAGCCCGCGGTCCAGACGATCGCCGAGGAGTCCACCTCATTTCCGTTGGTGTCGCGGCCGACATACCTCGGAGGCCTGGGCTTCGGCATGAAGTGGGACATGGGCTGGATGCACGACATGCTCGCCTACATGTCGCAGGAGCCGATTCACCGCAAATTTCATCACCACAACCTCACGTTCCGGATGCTCTACGCGTTCACTGAGAACTTCATGCTGCCGCTGTCGCACGACGAGGTGGTGCATGGGAAGGGGTCGCTGCTCGCGAAGATGCCTGGCGACGACTGGCAGAAGTTCGCGAACCTACGCCTGCTCTACGGGTACATGTTCGCGCAGCCAGGCAAGAAGCTTCTGTTCATGGGCGATGAGTTCGCGCAGTGGCACGAGTGGGATCACGAGCAGAGCCTCGACTGGCACCTGCTCGACCAGCAGATGCATGGCGGGATGCGCCTGTGGGTAGGAGACCTGAACCGGATCCTGCGCGATGAGAAGGCCCTGCACGAGATGGACTTCGACCCGGCGGGCTTCTCGTGGATCGACGTCACCGACGCCGACCAGAGCGTGGTGAGCCTCATCCGGAGGGGCCGGTCCCCTCAGGACATCATCGTCGGGGTCTTCAACTTCACCCCGGTGCCGCGAAGCAACTATCAGATCGGCATCCCGGAGGGAGGGCGGTGGCTCGAACTGCTGAACAGCGACGCGCCGCTCTATGGGGGCAGCGGGCAGGGGAACCTGGGCGGCGTGGAGGCGGTGCCGATCGGCATGCACGGGCACCGGCACAGCCTGACTTTGACCCTGCCTCCGCTGGCGGCGCTCTTCCTGAAGCCCGCGCCGGGCGAGGAGGGCTGACCGGCTGTCCCGCCGCGATCGAAGGTCTTACACCTTTTTTACCTTTCTGCGAGTCAGATCCACCTAGATTTCATTCACTCAGCCTTTCCGGGCTGAATTACGAAGGGTGGGAGCTATGAGAAGGGTGTTGGCCGGCTTTGGCCTAGCTATGGGCATGCTGTTGATAGGGGTCGTCAACGCAAGCGCCTCGACCGTCTGTTCGATCGACCCGACCTACAAGATCGGCACGCCGCTGCACTTCAGCCTGAGCGTCCAGGTCCTGGGCACTCATGTCTACGCGAGCGGGACCAGCCAGACGACAACCTGGGGCGCCGTAATCGGCATTTAGGCGTTAGCGGCATTTAGGCGTTAGCGGCATGAAGCCGTTGGTTCGCGGCTACTTCCTGGCCATGGCGGCGCCCGCGGTCGCGCTCGCCCTGCTGATGCTCGGCCTGCCGCAGGCAGGCTCGGGCGATCCGCTGCTAATGGTCTTGCTGGTGGCGCTCGGCGCTGCAGCGGCAAATTTCCCGGTCATGGTTTCCCCGCGCTACAAGACCGACGCCTCGCCGGCGATCGACCTCGCCCTGGTGGTCCTGTTTCCACCCGCCACCGCCGTAGCTCTGGTCGGATTGAGCAGGATCCTGGGCGATGGAATTCTTTGCCTGAGGCGCAACCCTCTCACCCGGTCGAGGCGCCGGGAGCCGGTCGATCTCATCTTCAACGCCTCGCAGCTGATGATCTCGGCCGCGGCCGCGGCAATCGTGTTCCACGGGCTCGAACCATCCTTTGGGCAGCTCGTCGCGGCCGCCCTGGCAGCCTGCGCCATGTATGCCGTGAGCGCATCGCTTGTTGTCGTGGCGGTGGGTGGACTCACTGCTCGGAACCCAATCCAGATCTGGGTGGAGACCGCCGGTTCCGAGCTCAAGCAGACGGCGGCCACCTACGTGGCGGGTTACCTGCTGGCAGTGTTGTCGAACGGCCGGCCGTGGCTGGCGCTGGTGATGATGGGGCCTATCGCCGGCGTGCAGATGGCTCTCAAGCGGTCCGTGCAGCTTCGGGAGCAGACCGTGGCCGCCGTCGAGTCCATGGCGGACATCGTCGACCGGCGAGATCCTTATACGTTCAAGCATTCGGAGAGCGTCGCCGACCACGCGGTGCGCACCGCGAGGAGGCTAGGTCTTCCCGACCGCGAGGTCGCTTTGATCCGGCTCGCGGCCCGAGTCCATGACCTCGGCAAAATCGCGGTGCCCGACGCCGTTCTTCACAAGCAGGGCCGCCTGACGGAGGCTGAGTTTGAGCTGATGAAGAAGCACCCTCAGACCGGTGTCGAGGTGCTGGAGAAGTTCCCGGAATACAGGCGCGGACGCGAGCTCGTGCTGGCGCACCACGAGCGGATGGACGGGCGCGGCTACCCGCAAGGATTGAGCGGGGACCAGATCCCTCTAGGCGCGCGCATCATCGCCGTCGCCGACTCGTGGGACGCGATGACCTCAGACCGGCCTTACCGCGCCGCCCTCGACCCGGAGGTTGCACTGGGCGAGCTGCTCAGGGGTCGCGGCACCCAGTGGGACACGGCGGTCGTCGACGCATTCGCTCGAACATTGCCGGGCGCTGTGAACCAAGGAGCCCGCGCGGCACGTGGGTATCGCGCGGCCACTACTCCGCTCCCTCGGCGCAGTGGCGGGAGTGATCATCAACTAGTCCTCCGGGTGGCCGGTGTTGCCGAACGCGATGCGATCTCGAACCACCGGCGCGCGGCCGAGCAGACGAGCTCTCTGCACGGCGTCCTCGCCGAATCGATCTCGGATGGCGTCCATCGCGGTCTCCAGCTTCTGACTGCGAGCCGGAGCGGAGGCCGCGAAAAGATCAAGCTGCCCTGCCTCCTCGTCGACCAGGCCGGACAGGCCGACGCCGAGCGTTCCGACCGCGCGCCTGACGTCGCGAGCGGCCAGCAGCGCGCGGGCCGCTTGATAGATCTCCTCACCGGTCCCGACCGGCTGCGCAAGCTTTTGTTGCTTCGAGAGGCGATCGACGTCCGGGCGATAGACGACCCCGACGGAGACAACTGTGCCGCGGCGACCGGCCGCCCGAAGGCGGCGACCGACCATCTCCGACAATCGCATCAGCAGCTCCTCGAGCTCTTGTTGCGAGCTGGTCGAGCGCGCCAGCACATGCGAGTGGCTGTAGCTCTTGCGCTGGGGACCCTCGAATTGGCCGCCCTCAAAACCGCGCAGGCGGTGCAGCCAGCCGCGAGCCACGGGCGGCTGCATGCCCGCGCGACTCAAGTGCTCGACGGTGGCGTGCAGGAACTCGAGCGGCGTTCGGACGCCCGCCAGCAGCAGCCGGCGAGCGGAAGCCTCGGCGATGCCGGACAGGTCGGTCAGCTGGAGGCGACCAAATACCTTGACCAGGTTCGTGTGATCGATCCGCTCCAGGCCGTCGCGCTTGTTGAGGTTGGAAGCTTGCTTCGCCATCCAGATCGAGGTCGAGATTCCGATCGAGCTGGTTATGCACTCCCCCACCTCTTTGCGCAGCGACGCTTTGATCGCCTTCGCCACTCCTTCGGGACCTAGCTTCTTCAGGTTGGGCGTGCCGGCCAGGTTCATCGAGGCTTCGTCGATGGACATGCGCAGGACGTCGGGTGTGTGGCGCGTCATGATCTCGATCAGCTGGTCCGACACCGCGCGATAGCGGGGCGGATTGGGCTCCATGACCGCGATCCCGCGATGGATTGCTTTGGCCTCGAAGACTTTCATGCCGGTCTTGATGCCCAGGTCCCGAGCTTCCCTTGACGAGGAGACGATGGTTGCGGCGTCGGTGTTGTAGGCGGCGATTGCCAGTGGCTTGCCGCGAAGGTCGGGGTCGTGCTGCTGCTCGATCGAGGCGAAGGCGCAGTTCAGGTCGACCACGAGGGTTTCGGGGTCGGCCGTGTTGAGGCCCAGCTCAGCCACAAACAGATGTTCTCATAGCGTTGAGAGTTTGTGCATCTCCCCTCCGGCGCTTCGCGCCACCTCCCCGGCGAGCGGGGAGGGAGACCTTTCACATCGGCTGGCTGTTCATGAGTGGACGAGCCGGATAGGGAAGGGTGTCTCCCCTCCGGCGCTTCGACCACCCCGCGCACCAAGGGCGCGGGGACCCCAAAGGAGAGCGGGGAGGGAGACTGGTCCTAAGGCTGGGGGGTGCTGGCTCCTGGACCGAATCTTCCTGGCGTGCCCATTTCCGCGTGGATGACGTGCATCACTGCGTTGATCAGGGCGAGGTGGGAGAACGCTTGTGGGAAGTTGCCGAGGTGCCGGCCGCTGCGGGGGTCGATCTCCTCCGCGTAGAGCTGCAGCGGGCTGGCGTACGACAGAAGCTTCTCGCAGAGCTCACGGGCCCGGTCGAGCTCGCCGATCTCGCACAGAGCTGAGACAAGCCAGAACGAGCAGATAGTGAAGGTGCCCTCCTCGCCGGAAAGCCCGTCATCAGTCTCGTCGGTTCGGTACCGCAGCACCATCCCATCTACGGTGAGCTCGTCGGCGATCGCGAGCACGGTGGCGCGCACACGAGGGTCGTCCGGCGGCAGGAACCGGACCAGTGGGATGAGGAGGACAGATGCGTCCAGCGCCTCGGTGCCGTAGTGCTGGACGAAGACGCCGCGCTTGTCCACCCCGTGCTCGCACAGGTCTGACTTGATCTCGTCGGCCATCGCCTGCCATGACCTCGCCAGCTCGATGTCACCGTGCATCTCAGCCAGGCGCGCTCCTCGGTCGCACGCGACCCAGCACATGAGCTTCGAGGACGTGAAGTGCTGCGGCTCCCCCCGCACCTCCCAGATTCCCCGATCGGGCTTTCTCCAGTTCTCGATCGCGCACTCGACCGCGCGCTTGAGGATCGGCCACACCACTTCCGGCAAGTAGTCGCGCGACTTGGTGTGGAGGTACACCGAATCGAGCACGGCCCCCCACACGTCGTGCTGCACCTGCTGATACGCGGCATTCCCGATGCGCACCGGCCGCGAGCTGTCGTAGCCGCTGAGATTATCGAGCGTCTTCTCGGTGAGCTCTGGCTCGCCGCCGATGCCGTACATGATCTGCAGGTCCTTTTTCCCGGCGGCCACGTCGGCGATGAAATAGAAGAAGTCGTTGGCCTCGCGGTCAAAGCCCAGCGTGTAAAGACCCCACAGCATGAAGGTGCCGTCGCGGATCCACGTGTACCGGTAATCCCAGTTGCGCTCGCCCCCGATCGTTTCCGGCAGCGAGGTCGTCGGCGCGGCAAGCAGGGCGCCGGTCGGGCTGTAGGTGAGCCCCTTCAAGGTCAGCGCGCTGCGCTGCAGGTAGCTCTGCCACGGATGCTCAGGGAACTCGCCGCGATTGATCCAATCGCGCCAGTAGTCGGCTGTCCGCTCGACGCGCTCGAATGCCTCCTCAGCGGTCGATGGCGCGGGATGCTCCTCCCAGTGCTCCTTCGAAGTCGAGTGGCGCGACCGCGCCCAGACCATCGCAACGTAAGCGCGCTCACCCTGGCGCAGGGTCTTGGTCGCATGCGCGCCCGGTCCCTCGAAGCCGACGCGCAGATCGGTGACCAGGCGCAGAGGCACTTCTGTCTCGCTTCCGCTCGCGATCGCCTCTCCGTAGCCCGATCCCGCGTACTCCCACCTGGCGGAGGTCCTGCCGTAATCGAAGACCGGGTGGCAATCGAGGCTGAGCTCGACATCGCCGACGACGCATCGGGCGGTGCGCAGCAGGATGTGCTCGGCCTCGTAGTCAGTCGGCGGCCGGCGGTTGGTGCCCGAGCGTCGCTGGCTGTGATACCAGGGACCGATGCAGAGCGCGTCGCGCACGATCAGCCAGCCCGTCCGCGTTCTCCACGTGGTCTCCAGCACCAGCGTCCCGGGCAGGTAGCGCCGCCCAGCGGGAACCTGCGCCCCCGTCGGGCCGAACCGGAAGCTGCCCGCCGCGCGGTCCAGGATGGCCGCGAACACGCTCGGGCTGTCGGGCCTGGGCAGGCACATCCATTCGACTCGACCGCTCGGCGCAACCAGACAGTTGACCTCGCAGTCGGACAGGAACGCGTAATCGGCGATGGGCGGAAAGGCGCTGGCGATTCGAGGGTGTGCGGCCTGTGGCCCGGCCTCCCGGTCAAGATCCGGCTGACGCGCGCGATCGCCGTTCACGGCCGGCTTCATAGCCGGTCCCAGGTCTGACTCTCGGGCTTTCCTCGCCAACTCTACCCAGCTATCGAGAGGATATGCCGATGGCCCCTCGGATGCGCTCGAAAACGTCATCGGGGCCGCCAATGCCGTCGACCTCGATCACCCGCACTCCGTGCCGGCGGTAGTAGTCCAGCACCGCCTCCGTGAGCTTGTGGTACTCGTGCATGCGCTCGGCGATCGCCTCCCTGGTGTCGTCAGGCCGCCCTTCGATCGCCGCCCGGTGGAGGATCCGCTCGACGAGCACGTCCTCCGGCACGTCGAGGGCGATCACGAAGTCGACCTGGTGGCCCTCTGACGCGAGCATCTCGTCGAGCGCCCTCGCCTGCTCCAGCGTCCGCGGGAAGCCATCGAGGAGCACGCCCTCGCCGACCTCGGATTCCGGGAGGCGCTGGCGGACGATGCGGACGATGATGTCATCCGGCACGAGGTCGCCGGCGGCCATGATGCGTGCCACCTCCTTGCCGATCTCGGTGCCGCGCGCAACCTCTGATCGCAAGATGGCGCCTGTCGAAAGGTGGACGAGGTGGAACTCCTTTTCGATCCGGGAGGCCTGCGTTCCCTTGCCGCTCCCGGGCGGGCCGAAGATGATGCCGATCAAACCTCCCCCTGGTCATCGGGTTGATGCCTGCGGTCGGTGATCCGGATCGCGTGCCGTTTCCGCCACCAGTTGTTCGCGTGCGCGTCGAGCAGCGCCTTCACCGCAGGGTCGGGCCCCGCGACTTCGCCGCCCTTGCTCAGCGCGAGCCAGCGACGCGTGATCTCCACATAGAGGTCGGCTTCTGTCCAGCCGGGCAGCTGCTCCAGGACCCGATGCTTTCTGATGGCCTCCGCCACCGGCTTGTACACGTTGTCGTACCAGCTGGCGGCGGCCTCAGGCAGCGGAACCTCACTACCCCGCTCGAGGGAAAGAAAGTAGCCGTGGCCGAGGATGTGCTTCAGGATCTCGTCGTAGCGTCCGAGCCGGCTGCACTCCAGGCGTGCCTCGGGGCGCAGGCGATGCAGCTGCGTCGTCTCGAGAAAGGCCGCGTACTCGGCCGCGCGCAGGAGGGCGCCGGCGTCGATCTTGGAAGTCAGTGGCGCCCTGGTCTGGACCTCGACCACGCGCGCGTTGATCGTGGCGCGGCCGAGGCTGCGCGCGACCGAGACGCGATGGTGCCCGTCGATCACGTAGTAGTTGTCGCCCACCTTGTAAACGTCGATGGGCGGCAGCTCATCGCCCTCGACCATCGCCTGGTAGATGCGCGTCCACCGGTCGCGCATCCTCCGGTTGACGGGCAAGAAGCCAGGGTCGAAGTCTCCAGTCTTGGCCGGCGGCGCAGCGGAGCCCACGACCCTGTCCACCGGGATCTCCTGCACGCCGCCATAGGCTCTCCCCTCCAGGCCCGCCGCCTCGAGCACCGGCTCGATCGATTGCAGCCGGCGCGCGCGCCGGGTCAGGATAGATCGAATCGCGCGCGTGAAGGCGCGAAATCGGGCCGCGTCAAAGTCTTCGAGTGCCCGGATCCGCTCCAAAACCGCCCTAGCTTAAGAGGTAC
>Ga0137396_10001650_pt1 | contig 11891 bp, 7 predicted proteins | sample czc16metaG_FD_108284 | JGI IMG/M metagenome (GOLD analysis project Ga0137396, IMG submission 108284) | Vadose zone soil microbial communities from Angelo Coast Range Reserve, California, USA - czcobulk3.16 metaG | ecosystem: Environmental > Terrestrial > Soil > Vadose zone | place: USA...
GGTAGCCCATGGTCGACTCGGGCGTGTAGGACTGCCAGTTGGTGTTGGTGGTGAAGCTCGCCGCCGTGTTGAAGGCGAGCGCCGGCTCCACCGGGCCGAGGTGCTGTGGATTGAGCGGCAGCAGGTGCTGCAGCCGCTCGATCGCATAGGTGCCGAGCAGCCCGAACAGGCTGAACGCAAGCAGCGAGAACGCGTACACGGGCCAGGTCTGCTCGCGCGCGGGGTCGACGCCGCACAGGCGGAACAGAAGCCGCTCGGCGCGGCCGAGCACCGACGGCAGCGGCTGCCCTTTGCCTTCGAAGACGCGGAACATGTACGCGCCCATCGGGCGCACCAGCGCGAGCACGACGACGAAGAACAACCCGATCTGGGCCCAACCGGTGGCGGTCATGTCAGAACCGCTCCGGCCAGAGCAGCGCGTAGCCGAGATAGACGATCAGCAGCACCGCCAGCGCGAGCCCGATGCCGTATTCGAGGTTCACGGCGCACCCCCGAGGTGAGCGCAGAACCGCACGTAGGCCCACGAGACCGCGAAGAACGCGACGCTGGCCAGAACGAGCAGGAGGTCGATCATGCCGCGGTGCGGTGCATCCCGCGTGCCGGACACGTCCCTTGCACGGGCGGGTCCGCTGCGACCGTTCCGGCGTTCGGACCTTGCGAGACGCAAGCCAGGGCCGTGCCCGTCCTTGCGTTTTGCAAGTCAGGTCGCTCGTGCAACACGACGCGAGAAGAGCGCCGGCGGGACGGCCATCGAAGCCCGGAAGTGGACACCTGTGCCACTTGCAGGCCTCTCGCGTGCCCTCCAGTTTGCCGGGTGCCGGCGGCCGTTCGGTTGGCCTGCTTCCGGGGAACTGCTACCGTGCAGTCTCGATGAAGGAGGGGCGTGGTGACTCGAGGAATCATCATCGCGGGGGCGTTGGCGCTCACGGCATGCGCCGGCAGCTCGAAGCAGACGAAAAGCTCCGAAGAGCAGTCGCAGCTCATCTGCACCTACGAGCGGGCCATCGGCAGCAACATTCCCGAGAGGGTCTGCCGGGAACCCGAGGATCAGCCTGAGCCGGCGCAGGGCGGCGCCCAGACCCAACCCGGCGGGCAGAGCACGCGGTAGAGGCGCGGCCGCGCGGGGAGCGCGGCCGGCGCCGTGGCCATCATCACTCGTTGCGGCTGGTCTGCAGCGGGGGCGGCGAGACCCGGTGCTGCGTGGCCTGCTCGAATGCGTAGGCGAAGCCGATCAATTTCTGCTCGCTGAACGCGGGTCCGGAGAACGTCACGCCGAACGGCGACTGCTTCGGGTGGAAGTTGGGGTCGGCGGCATCGATGGCGGCCGTGTTCAGGTTGGGGAAGAATCCGCCCGGCACGATCACGCTCGGGTATCCGGCGCGGGCGGGCGCGTTGGCGCCGAAGTTGGCGGGGAACAGGACCGCATCGAACTTCTTCCCTTTGCAGCTCCCCTGGTCGGCGACGAGCCCCGCGCATTCCGGCGGGACCACTCCGGTGTAGAGGACGTCGAGGCCGCAGGTCCTGGTCAGCTTCAGGTCGAGAGCGCGGTCCGCCTGGTAATTGCGCAGGTCTTCGCCCGGGCCGGTGTTCAGGATGTCCGACCCTACGGCGATTGCCTGTCCGTACTTGAGCCCCACCTCAGGGTGCGCCGCGTTGAAGGAGACCACGTCGGAGAGAGTGCGGACCGTCCGCACCGGGATCGAGGCGCTCGAGGCGCTCACGCCGGGGCCGAAGTCCGCGTCGGCGAGATAGGAGTTGAGATCGCGCTTGAAGCCGAACATGAGCACGGTCGAGCACGGCGGGATCGCTCCGGCGGGGGTGGCCCTGCGGGCTTTGACGTCACCCGAAGTGACGCAGGTGCCGTAGTTGTTCAAGATGTTCTGGGAGGGGATCTCGCACTCTTCGAACGTCGCGCCCAATGACGTCATGGTGGCGATGGCGTCGTTCATCAAGGCTGTCCGCGCCGCGCCCAGGCCGAAGTCGATGAAGTACGTTTTCTTGGGCACTGCGATGTGCGCTCCCTTCAGCGCCTTGGGGTTGAGGAACTTCGTGTAGTCGCTGAAGCACTTGCCGGGCGTGAGGCAGGCCGCGGTCGCCGGGTCCTTCTCGTCGAAGCCGGCGAGTACGCCGAGCAGCTTGGCCGCGTCGGTCACCGTCCGCGCCATCGGGCCGGCGGTGTCCTGATCGGCGGTGATCGGCACGATGCCGTGCCGGCTGACGAGGCCGAGCGTCGGCTTGATGCCGGCGAGGCCGTTCTGACCAGAGGGGCTGAGGATCGATCCGGAAGTCTCCGTGCCGACGCCCACGGTGGCCAGGTTCGCGCCCACGGCGATGCCCGGGCCGGAGCTGGAACCGCCGGTCTGCAGCACCGGGCGGCCGTCGTTGACCGGCGCCGTCTTTCTCGGATCGATCCGTGGATCATAGGCGTTGAAGCCAAAGCCGACTTTCGACAGGTCGCCACCGTTCTGGAAAAGCTGGAAGCGCAGCTGCGAGCTGAAGCCGGTCGGCATGCCGAGAGCGATGAAGTTGGCGAACTCCGTCAGGGTCCCCTTGCCGAGGATGATGGCGCCGGCGCGGCGCAGCTTGGCGGCGATGAACGCGTCCTTCTTCGGCCTCGATCCGCCGAGCGCGACCGATCCGGCGGTGGTCGGCATGTCCTTGGTGGCGATGTTGTCCTTGAGGATGATCGGAATGCCGAACAACGGCCTTCCGCCGTCGTCTTCGAGATCGGCGTCGTCGGCGGCATGCTCATTGACGTGCATGAAGCCGTTGAGCGGCTGTTGACCTGTGCCGCCGTTCAACGGCTGCCCCGCGCCCTGATCGAAAGCGGCGATCCGCGCGAGGTACATCTTCACGAGATCCTCTGGAGTCAGCTCCCCGGATCGGAACGCGGCCTGGATGTCGGCGATGGTCGCCTCGGCCACCTGGAACTCATCGCGGTCTCCAGCGTGCGCGATGGCCGGCAAGACGAGTGCTGCAACTGCGAGCAGGAGCGAGGTACGTAGGTACGGACCCTTCATGGGCTGTTCCTCTCATAGGGATGTCGCCGCGCGTGCGGCGGCCGGAAGCGACTGGTTGGCGGAGTTTTCCCCGGTCTCGTTTGCCCCACCGGGAGCGCTCTCGTCTAGCAGGACTCCGGTCGGAGGCAGCGCCGTGCATTTGATTTGAAACACTTGCAGGCGAGCGGCGTACTCCCGGCGCGAAGGCAAGACCGTGCTCGGTTGGAGCGCTGCCGCTGATCGGGCATCATGGCCCGCCTTTTTTCGGAGGAACGATGCGAAAGCAGATCGGGCTGGTCCTCGTCGGTGCTCTCCTGCAAGCGGGCGCGGCTCGCGCCTTGACGGCCGACGAGGTGGTCGCGCGCAACCTGGCCGCGCGCGGAGGCGCCGCCAAGATCGCCGCGGTCCGCTCGCTGCGCCTCGCCGGGACCGCCTCGTTCAGCTTCGGCGACACCAAGGTCGACGTGCAGTGGGCCGAGGTGCAGAAGCGCCCCGGCATGGTGCGCACCGAGATCTCCCTGCAGGGCCTCACCGCGGTGGACGCTTACGACGGGCGGGACGGCTGGGAAGTGCAGCCGTTCTCCGGCCGGCGCGATCCGCACCGGACCTCCGCCGACGAGGCCAAGGACCTGCAGCGCAGCGCCGAGATCGGCGGACCGCTCGTGGCGGCCGCGGAGAAGGGCCACCGCGTCGAGTACCTGGGCACCGAGGACCTGGACGGCACGCCGGCGCACAAGCTGCGCGTCACGCGCAAGGACGGCGACGTCCAGTACCTCTACCTCGACCCGGACTACTTCCTCGAGATTCGCGTGGTCACCGAGAGCAAGGTGCGCGGCGTGGAGCGCATCACCGAGACCGACCTGGGCGGCTACGAGCAGGTCGCCGGAGTCTGGTTCCCGTTCTCCATCGAGTCGGGCGAGAAGGGGAAGCCGCGCAACTTTCGCCTGACCGTCGAGCGCGCCGAGCCGAACGTGGAGCTGGACGACGCGCTGTTCCGCTTCCCCACCGGGCCGGTGGGCCGCGCCGTCATTCCGGGCCCCGCGCCGGCGCAGACCGCGGCGGCAGCGCCGCCGTCGCCGCCCGGCAACCGGGCCGCGCCCGTGCTCGACTCCGGCGTCATCTCGGGGCTCCGGTCCCGCAACATCGGGTCCGCGACGATCAGCGGCCGTATCGCCGCCCTGGCCGCCCGCAACGACGGGGGGAAGACCATCCTGTACGTCGGCGCGGCGAGCGGTGGAGTCTGGAAGTCGGGCGACGGCGGCACCACCTTCCGGCCCGTTTTCGACAAGGCGCCCGTGCAGTCGATCGGAGCAATCGCGATCGATCCCAAGGACCCGCAGAGCGTCTGGGTGGGGACGGGCGAGTCGTGGACTCGAAACTCGGTGTCCATCGGGGACGGCATCTACAAGTCGATCGACGGAGGCGAATCATGGACCCACATGGGCCTGCCGCAGTCGGAGCGGATCGCCCGGATCGTCGTGCACCCCCAGAACGGCAACGTGGTCTACGCCTGCGTCCCGGGCAAGCTGTGGAGCGACAGCCCCGACCGCGGGCTCTACAAGACGGCCGACGGCGGGCGCACCTGGGACCTGGTCCTCACCGGGCACAACGGCTCGACGGGGTGCTCGGGCCTGTCGATGGATTCCAAGGACCCGAACGTTCTGTTCGCCGGGTTGTGGGACTTCCGCCGCAAGGGATGGACGTTCCGCTCCGGCGGCGACGGTCCCGAGGCGCCGAGCGGCAGCGGCCTGTATCGGTCGGCCGACGGCGGCGCGACCTGGACCGAGCTCACCTCGGGCGGGCTCCCGCCCAAGCCGTGGGGGCGCGTCGAGGTGGCGGTGGCTCCGTCCAACGGCAGCGTCGTCTACGCGTTCCTCGAGTCGAAGGACCCGGCGCTGTTCCGCTCGGCCGACGGCGGCAAGACCTGGGAGGCGCGCGACAAGAGCCAGATGATGGTCTGGCGCCCGTTCTACTTCGCCCGCCTGGTGGTCGATCCGACCAATGCCGACCGCGTCTACAAGCCCGACCTGAACCTGATCGTCAGCGAGGACGGAGGACGCAGCTTCGCCCAGAGCGGGGGCCGCGCGCACGGCGACTGGCACGACGTGTGGGTCGACCCGGACAATCCAAAGCACGTGGTGGGCGGGGACGACGGCGGGCTGTGGGTCTCGTACGACGGCGGGAGCCGCTGGTGGAAGGCGGCCAACCTGCCGGTCGCCCAGTTCTACCACGTGAGCGTGGACGACAAGGACCCGTACCAGGTCTACGGCGGGCTGCAGGACAACAGCTCGTGGGTCGGAGACTCGGCGTATCCGGGCGGCATCACCAACAACCGCTGGGAGAACCTCTACAACGGCGACGGCTTCTGGACCTGGCAGGATCCGGCCGACGCGAACGCGGTCTACGCCGAGTTCCAGGGCGGCTACATCGGGCGGGTCGACCGGCGCACCCTGGCCAGCAGGGACATCCAGCCCAAGGCTGGCTACAAGGAGAAGCTCCGCTTCAACTGGAACGCGCCCATCGCCGTCAGCCCCACCCGCAAGGGCACGATCTACATCGGCGCGCAGTTCCTCTTCCGCTCGCGCGACAAGGGCGAAAGCTGGGAGCGCATCTCGCCCGATCTGACCACCAACGATCCCGAGAAGCAGAAGCAGGAGCAGTCGGGCGGGGTCACCGTCGACAACTCCGCCGCCGAGATGCACACCACCATCTACGCCATCGCCGAGTCCCGCTTCGACTCCAACGTGGTCTGGGTGGGCACCGACGACGGCAACGTGCAGCTCACGCGCGACGGCGGCAAGTCGTGGAGCAACCTGACCCGCAACGTGACGGGGCTGCCGCCGAGCTCGTGGGTCAGCTGGATCGAGGCGAGCCGCCACCAGGCCGGCACGGCCTACGCGGCGTTCGACCGGCATTCTTTCGGCGACCTGACGCCATGGGTGTACCGCACCACCGACTACGGGAAGACCTGGACGCGCATCGTCGGCCCGCAGCAGGGCGTCCGCGGGTACGCCCACGTCGTGAAGGAAGACGCGGTCCGGCCGCAGCTCCTCTTCCTGGGAACGGAATTGGGGCTCTGGCTTTCCCTGGACGGCGGCAAGGAGTGGGCCGAGTTCAAGGGAAGCGGCTTTCCGGCCGTGGCGGTCCGCGACCTGGCGCTGCAGCACCGGGAGGGAGATCTCGTCATCGCGACCCATGGGCGGGGCCTGTGGGTGATCGACGACCTGACGCCGCTGCGCGCGCTGACGTCCGACCTGCTCGCGCGCGACGCGGTCTTCCTGCCGGGACGCCCGCCGCAGCAGCGGATGCCGGCGCAGGGCGGTTGGCCCGAGGGCGACGCGACCTTCTCGGGCGAGAACCCCGTCGGCGGTGCCGTGATCACCTGGTACCAGCGCACGCGCCACCTCTTCGGGCCCATCCGGCTGGACGTGCTCGACGCCCGAGGCAAGGTGGTCGAGACGATCTCCGCCACCAAGCGGCGCGGTCTCAACCGCGTCGCCTGGACCATGCGCATGCCGGCTCCGCGAGTCCCGCGCGCGGCGCAGCTCGCTACCAACGCGGTGCAGGGTCCACGGGTGCCGCCCGGAACGTACACGGTGCGGCTCACCAAAGGCGCGCAGGTGCTGGAGACGAAGCTCACGGTGGCCATCGACCGGCGCGCCCCGTACGGCGTCGCGGAGCGGCGGGCGAACTTCGACGCGGGAATGCGCATGCACGCGCTCTTCGGAGACATGAGCGGGCTGGTGGATCGGATCGACGGGGCCCGGGCGGCGATCGAGGCGCGGACCCAGGCGCTTCCGCAGGCGGATACGCTGGGCGCGCGCCTGCGCGGGCTCTCCGGCCGCCTGGAGGAGGTGAAGAAGAAGATCGTCGCCACCAAGGAGGGCGGCGCCATCACCGGGGAGGAGCGCATCCGGGAGCACGCCGATCTGCTCTACGGCGCGTTCGTGCAGTGGGAGGGCTCCCCGGCGAAGTACCAGCTGGACCGCATCGACGTGCTCGGCCGCGAGCTGTCGGAAGTGCGGGCCGAGTTCGACCAGCTGGCCACCACCGAGGTGCGCGCCGTGGACGAGCAACTCCGCCACCGCAATCTGCCTCCCATCCCCACCACCCACGCCGCACTCGACGTGCCCCGCGACGGCGCCACCGCCTCGCTCCGCTGCGGGACCGCACGCGTGACCGACTGCATCCCCGCGACGGCGTCGGCGGCTGCCGCCGAGCTGCGGTAAGGACTCAAAAACCTGACAGGGAGCGCGGGAGAAAAGGGCGGCGCTGGCCGTGTGCGCAGCATGGACGGATCGTCCAGCCACTGGTCAGTTCACAGCCTGGTTCATTGCGGCCATCGTCATCGCATCCACAGCTCGCCCACATGCACTTCGCTCGCGGACCACAGACCATCCACAGGCCCCCGTGCAAAGGCGAGACAGTACGCAAACATCGCACACGTGCAAATTCACTTAGTTACGTAGTGAACGTGCTGGCACGAGCCGTGCTCATAGGTCCTGCGTGTCCGGCGGGCCGGTGGTTCGCCAGACGCGAGGCCTCGAACCCGTCTTGCGAAAGGAGGGCGGGGGTTCAGGCCAGAAACCTCGTGCGGGTCGGTAGCCTGGTCCCAGGCAAACCGAGCCTCGCACCGGCGATACGCCGAGGACCGGCCGCAACGGGCTCGTTGCGGTGAAGGTCGTGGGCGGAGGGGACGCGAAGGCGTTTCCACGGTGCGGGGAAGGAAGACCCGGAGGAGGCGAAGCCCAGGAGGGGCGCGGATCGGTCGGGGCTCTAACCGGTTCCGCCGTCACCGCACTCTCCGCGGGGAGCAAGGCCCTGAAGACGAGCATGGGGTCGCCGGCGCGGGTAAAACCGCAGGCGACTCAATCCAACGGCAAGAGGGCATGACTCGGCCGGCGAAAGCCGGTACGGCTCCGCGGAGAGGGACAAACCCCTGAAGGGCAAACCCTGGACGCGGCTGCGGGGCGAAACAAACCCGCAAGGCAGGTGGCGGAGCAAATCGTCGAGGACGTGCGAAACGTCGAGGACGGACCGTCAGCTCGGGGGGTGGGAACCCCGGGCACCAGTGGACGTCGCCTGCTGATGTCGCGATGAGGGAATTGGAACCCCAAGGGAGGCGCTCTCTGGCCTTCGGACGGTCGCGAGGTCGTCCGGGGTACCGAGGGCAGGTCGTCGGTCGCAGTACTCTGGAGGAGGCGGAAAGCTCGAGGGAGGATGAAGCCGCGTGCGAAAGCTCGCGGCGGATGGCGGTCGGACAGATCCGCTGGACCCGGCAGAAATGCCGAGCCTCGGCGGGTGCGGGGGAACCCGATACCCCCGCAATCCGGCCGCAGACAAGACTCCGAGGAGCACCGAACCTTCACGAGAGGCAGTGCCGGGCAGGGTGACCTGCACGGTGCAGCGACCGATGGTCTGGATCCTCCGAAGGGGAATGCGCGCAGGGCGGGCCTTTGGGCCGCCGGGCACGCTGACTTCACGAGGCCTGCGAGCCCTGTTTCCTGGGCCGCGGGCCTCGTTCTTTTCAGTCGCCGCCGCGCTGCGCTTTTCCACGCCGCGGGCCACGGCGGACGTAGTCAGGCAGCCGATCCCAGGAAAGAGACCGCCTGCTCGACCACGGTCTGGTCCCGCAGGATCCGGTTGTGTCCCACCCGTGGAACGTCGACCAGGCGCGCGCCCGGCCACGCATGCGCGATGGCGGCCGCGTCGTGCCACGGCACCTCCCGATCCTCCGGATCGTGGAAGACGAGCAGCGGCGTGCTTGCGCCCCGCGCGAGGGTGGGCACCTCGAGCGCCGACATGGGGACTCCGATCCGCGACTCGAAGCGGCGGCGCATCGCGTCGGCGATCCAGGGCGGGATGTGGAATTGCCAGGAGAAGCGCATCACCACGTCGGTCATGCTGGCCACCGGGGCCAGGAACACGGCGCGTCGGACGGGCACCCCGCGGTGGATGGCGAGCGCGCCGGCGGCAGCGCCTCCGGAGTGGCCGACGAACGCGTGCAGGGGACCCAAGCGCGCGCTGAGCGCCTCCAGTGCGTCGGCGAAGGCGACGATGGAGGAGCCGCGCCCGGTCGACGAGCCGTGCCCGGGCGCGTCCGGCGCCATCACGCTGTAACCGGCGGCCAGCAGGGGCGACACGAAGGAAACGAGCTGCTCCGAGCGGCCGCCCCAGCCGTGGAGCAGAAGCGCCACTGGACCGTTGCCCCAGGACCAGATGGCCAGCCGCTCGCCACCGACCGTCAGGTAAAAGCGATGGCCTTCTTCGAGCACCGGGGACGGGCGCGCTTCGACGTAGGGTGGCGTGCCGAACGCGTGCTCGGCCAGACGCACGGCGAGCGGGGGCGCGATCGCAGAGGCAACCTGGAAGCCGGCGCGCAGCCAGGGGGAGGGTCCTCGGTGGGGCAGGCGCACGGGCAGTGGAGGGGCGGGCCGCTCCGGGACCTGTCCGGCGGCGTCCGGCGCTTCGGGCGAAACAAACCGAACGTTCGTGCTGTTTTCTGGCGAGTACAGGATGGCGCGCATCGGTGCCTCCGTTGTCTGGACCTTTGTTCAGCGGCGGTTTGCAGCCGGCTTGCGCCGGGGCCTGCGTGGATCGGACTTCGGCAGGGGCCGCGCGGCGGCAGCGTCGAGCCGGGCCTTGGTCGCGCGGCGCGCGCGGTCGAACGAGATGCGGTCGCCGAAGAGCTGGTATGCCCAGTTCGCGCCCTGCGCGAGCGAGTCGATCTCGAACGCGAGCTGCGCGGGATCGATGTCGGCCTGGAGGTGGCCTTCGTCCTGTGCCCGCCGTACGGCTCCGGCGAGCAGCTCGACCCAGCTCTTCATGTGCCCGGCGATGCGCTCGCGCACCGCCCCGGGGCGCCCGTCGAACTCGGCCGATGCGGCGGCGAAGAAGCAGCCGCCGCGGAAGACCTCGCGCTGCATGTACTCCAGCTTGGATTCGCAGAGCGACCACAGGCGCGGCAGCCCGCGGGGAGCGGTCATTCCGCGGCGCACGACCTGCTCGATGAAGATCGCCGCGGCGTGGTCGACGGTCGCAAGCTGCAGCTCCTCTTTCGAGCCGAACGCGGCGAAAAGGCCGCTCTTGCTCATCTCCAACCTGAGCGCGAGCCTGCCGATCGAGAGGCCCTCGAGGCCCTCGACAGAGGCGATGTCCACGGCGGCGTCGAGGATCTGCTGGCGCGTGCGATCCCCGCGCTCCACCCGTCCGTCGACCTTGCCTGCCGCTTCCATTCCAAGACCAATAGCACGACCGTTCGTGCAGCGCAACCGGTGCCCGCCCGGAGGGTGTCTGCCATCGGCACAAGCCATGGAGATGCCTGGAAGGATTTCCGGGGCTACCCTGTTGGGCGCGTGGACTACCCGGAGGTCCGGATGCCCGCCGTGCTGCTGGTCGAAGACGACGCCGATACCCGCGACGTCGTCCGCGCGCTCTTGGACGAAGAGGGCTACCAGACGGCCGTCGCCACGGACGGCCAGGAAGCGATCGACTACCTCTCCGCCTGCAAGGAGCTCCCCTGCCTGGTGCTGCTCGACCTGCTCATGCCTCGCGTGGGCGGGGCGGCCGTGCTTCGCTGGATGCGGACCCAACCCCGCCTCGCCAATGTGCCCGTCGCGGTGATCTCGGCGCGCCCGCAGTCGAGCGGCTCGCAAGTCGCGAGCGCCTTCCGCGACCACGTCATCGGAGTGGTGCAGAAGCCATTCGACATCGACCGCGTGCTGAAGCTGATCGAGGAGCACTGCGGGGAAGTCGAGCAGCCCGCCGCCTGACGCAGTAGGATCGCGGCATGGTCCATCCACTCGCCGGGAAGCCGGCGCCCCGCGAGATGCTGGTCGACCTCGAGCTGCTCCGGCGGCGCTACTTCGAAAAGCCCGATCCGGCCGATCCGCAGCAGCGGGTCAGCTTCGGCACCTCGGGTCATCGCGGGTCGTCGCTGCGCGGGAGCTTCAACGAAGCGCACATCGTGGCGATAACCCAGGCGGTCTGCGAGTACCGCAAGGCGCAGGGAACCAGAGGCCCGCTGTATCTCGGCGCCGACACGCACGCGCTCTCCGGTCCCGCGCAGCGCACCGCGCTGGAGGTGCTGGCCGCCAACGAGGTGGACGTGCTCCACGCGCCCGAAGGCCAGTGGACGCCCACGCCGGTCGTCTCACACGCGATCCTGGTGCACAACCGGGGGCGCACAGGCGGGATGGCCGACGGGATCGTCATCACGCCTTCGCACAACCCGCCGGAAGATGGAGGCATCAAGTACAACCCGCCCAGCGGGGGGCCCGCGGACACCTCGGCAACCGGATGGATCGAGCGCCGCGCCAACGAGCTGCTCTCGGGGCAGATCCGGCGCGCCGGCGGCGGACGCTCCCCCACGCTTCGCGAACACGACTTCGTCGCGCCGTACGTCGCAGATCTGAAGAACGTCATCGATCTCGACGCGGTCCGTTCGGCGCGCCCGCGCCTGGCGGTCGATCCGCTGGGCGGCTCGAACGTCGCGTACTGGGGGCCCATCGCCGAGCAGTACGGGCTCGACCTGACGGTGGTGAACGACCGCGTGGATCCCACCTTCTCGTTCATGCCGCTCGATCACGACGGCAAGATCCGGATGGACTGCTCGTCGCCGTACGCGATGGCCAACCTGGTCGCGCTCAAGGAGCGTTACGACCTCGCCTTCGGCAACGATACCGACTCGGATCGCCACGGCATCGTCACGCCGGGGCAGGGGCTGCTCAACCCCAATCACTACCTGGCCGCGGCGATCGCCTTCCTCTACCGGAACCGGCCGGGCTGGAGCGCGCGGGCGGCCGTCGGCAAGACGCTGGTGTCGAGCAGCCTCATCGACCGGGTCGCGCGCGAGCTGGGGCGCGAGCTGCGCGAGGTCCCGGTGGGATTCAA
>Ga0137396_10001651_pt1 | contig 11889 bp, 14 predicted proteins | sample czc16metaG_FD_108284 | JGI IMG/M metagenome (GOLD analysis project Ga0137396, IMG submission 108284) | Vadose zone soil microbial communities from Angelo Coast Range Reserve, California, USA - czcobulk3.16 metaG | ecosystem: Environmental > Terrestrial > Soil > Vadose zone | place: USA...
AGCGCCCATCCGAGTTTCCACGTAGCCTCCCAGGCCGGGCGCGGCCAAGCGTTCGCGCTACTCCCGAACCCGGTCACCAGCGCCACGTATCCGACCACGCCGATGAGGATCGAGCCAATGAGAATGAGCACGAGCCCCCGACTCGGTAGCCAAAGCTGATCACGACCTCCCCGCCAGCAGGCTCTATCCCCTGCCGCCTTCACGTTCGTGAACTTTCTACCGCTGGTAGATGATTGCCGGACTGTTGACTCACGGGTGAGCCCTTGCCCATTCGAATTCGAATGCTGGGTTTCAGGTGAAACCGAATTTGGCCTTAGGCGAAAAGCCCCCGAAAAGGGTGAGCTCACCTCTGACCTCCGAGTTACGAATCTCGTAACCAGGGTAAATCTTTCCCCCGGAGACTCGCGATGACTCAACACTCCCGCTCAGCGGGAAGCGCCATCGCGATAGCGATACGCATCTGTCGGAACGACAGATTTCCCTTGCATACCGAAAGATTCGGATCTGTCGAGCCGCGGAGGGGTGACTCAACACGGAGATCAGCGTGGTGCCTGAGGCAACAGCGTATGGCCATGTTTATGGCCATAGCGCCCAGCGCAAGGGCGCCCAACGCAAGGCGTCGACTGACCTGTCCGTCTACTGTTGCTGACTCAACAACCGCTCCGCGGCCTCGACGACATTTCGGCTCTGGGCCCGCCCGGCCAGGACGTGGCTGACGAGGCTGCGGCTCACGTGCGCCTCCTCGGCCACGCGCTGCTGGGTGATGCCGCGTTCGTGAAGGCGGGCCGCAATGGACCCCTCAGCGTTCGAACGCTGGGCGCGGGCCGTGATGGGCCGCGGATCGGGCGGAGGCCACGGACCCGGGAGCATCGCTAGAGCGGCGCGGCGTCGGGCCCCGAGGTCAGCGACCTCGCGGAGTAGCTCGGCGTGGTCTCGCTGGACGCCGGCGATGACGGTATCCCGCAGGGCCTTCCGGTCGACGTGGAGTTGAGCGCGTTCTCGGGCCAGGGCCTCCGTGTCGACGTTGAGCTGGTGGCGCCGGAGCGCGAGCTCGCGATCAAGCGCGGCGAGATCCTGTTCCCGCTGGAGTGCTCGGCGGACCCACGCACGCTCGGCCTCGCCCGCTTTCGCGAGCGGAGGGCGCGAGCCTCCCGCCAGGCCCTGGGCGATCGCGCACCAGTCCCGATAGCTCGGAATCGGCACGGCCTGGAGCGCCTCGATCTCGGGAACGATGGCGGTCGTGATGTCCCGGTCGAGGTCCTCAAGTTGAGACCGCTTGCGCGCGAGCGCCGCCGGAGTGTAGGAATGGCCAGCGTTGCGTCGCCCTCTGGCAATCGTCCCGCGCGCGAGATCCTCGAGGAGCCCGTCGCGCTCCTTCAGGCGCCGCGCGATCTTCTTCTCGAAGAGTTCGTCACTGCTGTGCCGTTGCCATCGCGCCAGCCGCACCCACAACGCACGCCGGGCCGCCGTGGTGTTTCCCTCCAGCGCGCGCAGATCGGCGGCGGCGATGGCGAGGCGCAATCCAGGATCCGTCCGTTCCTTGGCGGTCGTGGTCTTCGCGAGGATCGCCCGCGCGGCCTCGATGCGCTGCTCGGGCGGCTGCAGCAAATCGCCCAACTCACCGAGCGCCTTCGCCGCGAGTTCCTCGAGCGGCTTCGGGCAGAGCCCGGCGCGCAGCACGTCAAGAAGCGTCTCGCAAAGAGAAGTCTCTTCGTCTTTACTCGCCTTCTGCGGGAGTATGCGGCGGAGTCGCTCAGTGTCCGCGCCCCACTCAACCGGGACGCCGTACCGCTCGCGGAGAGTCTCCGCAAGCATCGCGTCCTCGGTGAAGGCGTACAGATGCCGCGGGTAGGCGCAGCTCGCCCGCCAGCCGCGCTCGTGCTGAATGATCTTGCCCCACAGCGAGACCTCGCCCACCACGATGACGCCGGGCAGCTTGGCCGTGCCGGGCGGCGGCGCATTGGTCCAGCCGATTTCATCCAGGAGCATCGGATGACACACCGTCCAGACGCCGCATCGGCAGTGCTCATCCGGCGGCTCGTGCGGGTCCTCCGGACACAGCGCCTCAAGGGTCTGTCGCGGTTTCCAGACGAGCCCGCGCTTGTAGATCGGCCGGAGGAGCCCTTCGTGCGGCAGCACGTGCCAGCAGCGCCAGCCGATGAGCGGCTCGTCGCCGACGTCGATGGGAAGCGGCGGCTCGGCCATCAGCCGACGTGTTCGGGCTCAGGTTCGTCGATCGGTTCGACTTCCGGCACCGGCGCGTCGTCCTTCGGCAAGGGTGGCGGCACCGGGATGACCGCCGGGACGATGTACCACTTGCGTTCGGGTTCACCGATCGCGCCGGCGCGGGGGGATGTTGCACCGGGGGCCATCACGCCACCGCCTTCCCATTCAGGAAGCCCTCAGCGTCGCCCATCGCGTCGGCCTCCTCATCGACGATGTGCGCAAGCAGCCTGACCACGGACGCCAGATGAACCTGCTCATCGGAGATCTCGTCCTCAAGCAGGCGGAGCGTCGCGACCACGCCGCGCAGGTTCAAAGAGCCGGCTTCCAAGCGGCGTCGCAGGACTTCGTTCTCGGAGAGTGTTGAGATACTCTGAGTTTTGGCCATCGTGGTCTCCTTTCATGGCCCGGCCCCGGACGGTTGCCGCCGTCGCGGGGCGCTTCGTTTCTAGCGTGTGTGAGGCAGCTTGCCGACCCTCAACTCATCTCGTGCGATCTCCACGAGCCGTTCGAATGTCGTCTCCGCGGCGCCGCGCCGCGCCGAAAACGTTCCAAATAGCCCGAACGCTTCAGCTGCGATCGCGTCGTCCTGGTCGTATCGATCAAGCTCGGCGACTGCGCGAGCGCTCAGCGTCAGCCGCGCGATCGCGGCCGCACGATACAGAGAATCTCGTGCTTCCTTGAACTCGGGCGCGATCTTCGAGCGCATCTCCTCCTCCAACGCTTCGCGCGTCGCCGCGTTTGCGAGCGGGAGGTGCTTTTCGTGGAGGGCTTCGATACGGCGCTAGGTGAGCCGGATTTGCTGAAGACTTCCCAGGACAGCAACGTATGCATCCCGCTTCGCCGTCCAGCGCTCTCGCCGCGTGGCCAACCCAGCAGTGAGCAGCGCGCCTACGATGACACCTAGGAACCCCACGAGACCAGTGAGGATCGGTACCAGAACTTGACTCGCCATGTCCTACTCCAGCAACTCCGTCACCGGCAGGCCGATGGGCTTGGCGATCCGCAGTAGATCAAGGAATGACCGGGAAGGGTCCGACTCCGGCTATGGCTCATGACTCACCTCTCCGCTCGGCTACTTCAGCAACTTCGCGACGTCGACCCTCAGCGCTTTGGCGATTTTCTCGAGCATGCTGAGCGTTGGATCATGACGAGCCGTCTCAAGGCGAGCGAGGTACGTGCGACTGATCCCTGCTTTCTCGGCGAGCTGCTCCTGCGTCATGCCGCGCTGCTCTCGGATTCTCTTAACCCTCACCGCCACGCGTTCCCTCGGAGCCATTCTTGTACCTTATCTGGTACAGCCAGTCAAGCGGTGAGCCCGGCCAGCCGGCCACTCATTTGCGATCACCGACTCGCCAGGATCGCGATGAGGAGCGCCACCACGATCGCGATAAGCAGCGCGGCCACGAGCACTCTTAGGATCAGCCGCATCGCGGCTACCCCGGTCAAGATGGTAGTCGAGCACCGCGGGCAACGCTACGGCGCCGGCGAGAGCCAAGCTCCGCGAGGCCCGGCGAGTCCGCGTCGTTTCCGGAATCAAAGTTCCGCTGCCCCTTGACACGTCGCCGCGCTAGGCGCACGCTCCTGACCATTTCGCAACGCTTTGAGAATTGGGCATGGTGGCGGCGGAGGGATCGATGAGAACTTTGGTGGTCGGTGTGATCGCGGTGGCGGCGACCGGATGCGCGTCGTTTCAGAACACGGCAGCGCAGGACCGCGTATGGGCGCGATACGCGGTCTGCAGTGGGGAGTCCCGCGGCATAAAATGATCCGCGTTTACCCCGATGGCCGGTTCATTTCCGAGCACGTCGGTGGAGCGGACCCCGCCCCCTTCTTCACTTGCATGACCGGCAAGCCCAACTGGCAGCCGGGCTACGGTTTGCGATGAGGGCGCTAGTGCTCGCGCTCGCCATCGTGACGCTGGGCGTTGCTACCGCCTCACTCGCTGAGGCCGCCTGCCATTGGGAATGGGATTGCACGAACGGCTATCCCTGCCACCAGACGCAAGTCTGCCAATCACCGATCGATCTGCCGGCGCTCCCGCAGCCCGGCATCTCGCCGATTCCACCACCCACGATCGCGCCCATTCCACGTCCCGTGATTCCGCCGATCGGCACGAGCCAATGTCGGCCGGTCTACACCTGCAATCGCTTCAACCAGTGCTACTGGCAGACGCTATGTCAGTAAGATTCGAGCGCTGCGCGCGTTGGGCACCGCCGCTGCTGCTCGGATTCATCCTCGGGGGATGTGTGAGCCTCACGACCCAGCAGGAACAGAGGCTCGGCGGCATGCAGCACCTCGCCGACCGCGCCACGGCGATCTATCGCCTGCCCTCGGTCAGAATCTCAGTGCAGGCCGCCACGAACCTCAACATCGGCGGGGTGTACCGGCAGGGAAATATCTTTCTGAACGTGCGGATGCTTGACTCGCCGAATCTGACGAAACTGGTGGCGCACGAACTCGCGCACTATGTGCTCGGCCACGACAGCATCATTCCGCAAGCCGTGTCGCAGGCTGAGTGGCAGCGCGGCCAAGAACAGCGCGAGCTGGACGCCAACGCGAAAGCCGTCGAGATCCTCGTGCGGGCGGACGGCATGACGGAGCCCGAAGCTGTGAAGCTGGTCGCCGATGCGCTTCGGCGATCGCGGGACGCGCAGGCGCGCAACAACCTGCCGCTCACGTCCGGGCACCTGCCGGCGAGCGCCGAACTTGCTGATCTGCTCGTTCGGTACCCGAACGCGGGCGTAACGCTCCGCTAAGCCCGCCGCCACCCGCTCGACGACTCGCGGCTCGACGGTTCTGCCGCCCCGGATCCGGCAGCGTCACCCAGCCTCGACCCGGCCGCGGTGGCGGCGCAGCCACTTCTCCAAGCTCGGGCAAACACTCGGCACTCCTGGGTCTTCGCTCAATGTCGATGATTCGCTGCCTGAGGCGCGCGTCGTCGTCTGCGTCGATAACCTCCACACGCGCGCCACAGGCGACGCAGTGGACCGCGGCCGGTTCGCGGAGCAAGAGAGCGCCTCTTATCGGAGAGCGCCCGTGTCTCGTGTATCGTAACCGCGCGGAAGGCATGGCGGGCTCGACGGGATTTGAACCCGCGACCTCTGGATTGACAGTCCAGTGTGCTAACCAGGCTGCACCACGAGCCCGCTAAACGGATCAGCTATTTAGCGTACGGGATTCTATCATGCCGTCCGGGCCGTGAGCCGAGAATGTGCCTGCTCGCCTGCCGCCGAGCGCCGCATTGGACTCACGCGCGCTTCACCACGACGCGCTCGTGAGCACCCCAGGAGCTGCATCGGGAGAATCCGCGTCGTCGACGAGGACACGTAGTCCTCCATCAAGGACGACTCACCCAAGTACGAAGACTCAGAACGTCCCGCCACCTCCGCCGCCCGCGCCGCCGCCCGAAGAGCCGTTCGAGAAACCGCCGCCACCCGAAGCGCCGCGGCCGTCGGCGTACCCGCGCCGCGTCGTGAGGATCGCCTCCTCCGTGCGCTGCGCGAAGGCGCTGAGGTCGTGAGCGAAGCTCGGCAACGAGAAATCGCCGCGACTCAGATACCACGACGGTGCGGCGACCTTGAGGCCCTGGAAATTGAAGATCCAGCGTTCGGTGACGCCGAGCGCGATCGCCCACGGCAGCCAGCGATGGAAGGTGTCGGCCGGCATCCGCTCGAGGCGATCCTTCTCCGCGCGCTCCAGGAACTCCTGAAAGCCGCGCACCTGCGCCAGCCGCTGCACGCCGGCCCACGTCTTGTGCGGCATGACCCACCCCCAGCCGACGAAGACGAGCCCGCTCACGACCACGCCGATGCGGAGCCACGGCTCGTAGATCTCGAGCCAGGTCGGCGCGAAGGTCGGCAACATGAAGCCGGAGATCGTCGTGATCGCGCCCGCCAGCATCCACCCGGCGCGGACCTGTCCCGGCGAGGCGGGGAAGAGACCGTTGTGAACCATGAGACGGTAGAGCCGGTCGCGGATCGGCGGGAAGACGTTTTCGTAGTCGCGCCGCACCTCGGACAGGAGCCGCATGTTGATCGCCCAGTCGCCGCCGAAGACCTTGGCCAGCACGAAGAGCTCGAAATCAGTCAGCTCGGGATCGCCGCCGACCGACTTGAGCCGCTTGAACATGAAGTCCTGCGAGCCGAAGGCCGTCGTGATCGGCTCGATCGACAAGTAGCCTCGCTCCGCGAGGTCGACGACGGTCGCGATGACGTCGCGCGGATGAGCGCGCTCGTCGAGGAGCGCGCCCGCCTCCGCCGGAATCATGTCCGGGGGCGGCGCGTATTCGGGCTTTACCGAGCGCGTCCCCCCGGGATCGCGCCCGAACGCCCACCAGACGATTCCACCCCAGATCAGGGCGAGCGCTGGCAGCCCGAGCGGCCAGTAGTCGGCGACGAGCCAGCCGGCCCGCCGGAGCTCCGAGGGATGCGCCACGTGTCCCGGTGGCCAGCCGACCAGCACGGTCACCCCTTCGCGCGGCCGCAGCGCGCGCGTCGTCCTGAATCGCCAGTAGCCCTGGACGCGATCGACCGCGTAGTCGCGCCCGACCGCGCCGAGGCCGCCGGTGTAGGCGGCGGTCCGCACCTCGGCGTCGCCGATGCCCGCCGGCAGGGTCACGTACACCTCGGCGCTCCTGATCGGCGCGTTCCACTCGGTGCCGGTGGCGTTCCAGTAGACCTCGTCGTGGTCCTCGTACGCGAAGACCCCGCGCCGCACGTGATATACCACGCTGACAGTCTTCTTCGTATCGACGGCGCCGGGCACCCAGGCCTTGATCACGACCGAGCGATCCGGATAGGACACCTCGGTCCGGAGCGGGTGGCTCGCCTCGTCGTAGGCGCCGATGCCGCGCAGGGTCAACGGGAACTCGAGCCCGTCGCGCAGGTAGCGCAGCGGGATTCGCCGGAAGATCCCCTGGTGCGAGCCGCGGAAGTCGAAGGTAATATCCTCGCGGACGATGAGGCTTCCGTCCGCGTTGACCACGAGGCTGGTGACGAAGCTGTCGATCGAAAACAGCCCTCGGGTCTGCGCCGCGGCCGGGCACGCGGTCGCCAGCACGAGGGCCAGCGCGGCGATCCGGCCGATGCGCTCAGCTCCCGAAGGCGACGCGCGGGACCTGACGTTCTTCGGGGCGATCGAGCTCGAAGTACTGACGCCTGGCGAAGCGGAAGAACAGCGCGATCTGGTTGGACGGGAAGCTGTCGATGGTCGTGTTGAAATCGCGGACGACGGCGTTGTAGTACCGGCGCGAGCTCTGAATCGTCTCCTCGATCTGACCGAGCGAGCCCTGGAGCTCGCTGAAGCTCTGGTTCGCCTTCAGCTCGGGATACGACTCGGCGAGCGCGAAGAGCTGGCGGAGCGCGCTTGTCAGCTGGTTCTCGGCCTGCGCGCGCGCCTCTTGGGTCTGCGCCGTCACGGCCGCGCCGCGGGCGCGAACGACCTGGTCGAGCGTGGTCCGTTCGTGCGCGGCGTAGCCCTTGACCGTCTCGATCAGATTGGGCACGAGATCGGTGCGCCGTTTGAGCTGCACGTCGATGTCCGACCACGCTTCTTCGGACCGCTGGCGCAGGCCGACGAGCTTGTTGTACGTCACGATGATCGCGACGATGAGACCGATGAGGACGAGAAGAAAAACGACGCCGCCGAACGTCATGAAATCCTCCTCGATCATCGTAGCATCGGGGCTCCGCGCTCCCGACAAACCCGTGGCCCCACGACTGCCACCGCCGATAGTGGCAAAACGCGGAGAACCCACATGATGAGCTAGGATTGGGGCGTTCGATCCTCGACAAAGGAGACCCGCATGCCGATCCAGACTCGCTACCTTTTCAGCGCGGCGATGAGCGTCCGCCCCGACAAAGACGCCCTCTTCAACGAGGTCTACGACACCGAGCACGTGCCGGCCCTGCTCGGAGTGCCCGGCGTCATCGCGGTCGCGCGCTTCAAGAGCGAGCCGGTGACGATGATGATCGGCGGCGAACGCAAGACGATCGTGATCGAGAGCGAGCCCGCCTACAACGCCCTCTACGAGATCGAGAGCCCGGCCGTCCTCACGAGCGACGCGTGGGCAAAGGCGGTCGAGGACGGGCGTTGGGCCGAGCAGGTGCGTCCCTACACCACGAACCGTCGCCACGTGATCTACCGCCGCATCGCGTAGCCACCGACCGGGCGCGCGGCGTGACCGAGGAGTTCCACCAGCCGCGGTCGCCGTCGGGCGACGGGCTCGTGCTGACCCACGGCGCCGGCGGCAATGCGAGAGCGCCCTTGCTGGTGGCGCTCGGAGAGGCGTTCGCCGCCCGGGGTCTCACCGTGCTCCGCCACGACCTGCCCTTCCGACAGGCGAGCCGGACGGCGCCCCCGCGCCCGGCGGGGGCGGCGCGGGACCGCGAGGGCTTGCGCCAGGCAGTCGCGATGATGCGATCACGCGTCGGCAGTCGCGTGTTTCTCGGCGGGCAGTCCTACGGAGGCCGCCAGGCCAGCATGCGCGCAGCGAGCGAGGCCGCGCTCGTCGACGGCCTCTTGCTGCTGTCGTATCCCCTTCATCCGCCGGGGCGACCGTCCCAGCTCCGAACGGCGCATCTTCCGCAGCTCACCGTGCCCACCTTGTTCGCCCACGGCTCGCGCGACCCGTTCGGCTCGCTCGAGGAGATCGAGGCGGCGCGAAGCCTGATCGCGGCGCCGACCTCGCTGGTCGGCATCGCGGGCGCCGGCCACGACCTCTTTCGTGTGCCGCGGCGCGCCGGCGCCGATGTCGCCGCGGAGATCGTCTCGGCGTTTCTCGGGCTCGTGGGCTAGGCGACGCGCGTGTCTAGTCGATGCCGCGGTCGGGCAAGATCGGCGAGTTGTCCGGGGCGGGCAAGGCCTCGACGCGGCCGGGGCGCTCACGCGCGCGCTCGTTCTGCTCCGTGCGCACGCGATGCATGAGGGGGATCAGCGGCACGATGCAGATGAACAGCACCGAGATCAGCCAGAAGTCGTCCGCGTAGGCCATGACCTGTGCTTGCTCGATGGTGCCGCGATACAGCATCGCCAGCGCGCGGCGGCTGGCCGTGTACGAGTCCGCGCCCTGGCTCACGAAATGAGCCGTCCATTGCTTGAGCTTCGCCGTCGTGTCGGCATCCCAGATGTCCAGATGGCTGACGAGCGTGGTCTGATGTGCCTGGCTGCGCCGGACCAGGAGCGTGGTGGCCACGGCGACGCCGATGCTGCCCCCGATGTTGCGTACGACGTTGTAGGCGGCGGTCGCATTGCCCAGACGCTCCAGACGGATCGTGGCGAGCGTGAGCGTCTGGAGCGGCGGGAAGATGAAGCCCATCGCGAACCCCTGGAGGAACCGCGGCCACGCGAGGCTCCAGTAGTCCATGCCCACGGTCACGCTCGTCATCATCGTCGATGCCACGGCGTTCAGCAGGCAGCCACCGATCAGCATGAGGCGCTGGTCCGCGCGCGCCACCAGGCGGCCGGAGATCATGAGCGAGATCATGGTGCCGAGGCCGCCGGGCGCCAGCACGAGCCCGGCGTTCCAGGCGTCCCACGCCAGAATCTTCTGCGCGTACAGCGCGACCAGCAGGACGCTCGAGTTGAAGCCCAGGGCGACCAGCGCGATGCACATGGTGCCAACCGCGAAGTTGCGGTCGTTGAACACACTCAGGTCGAGGATCGGCTCTCGGGCCAACAGCTCGCGGATGACGAACGCGACGAGCGCGCAGATGGCGAGCAAGAGCAGCCCGATGATCAGGCCCGAGTCGAACCAGTCGTTCTTCTCGCCGAGATCGAGGAAGAGCTGCAGGAAGCCGAAGCCGAATACCATCAGCACGAGCCCCACGGCGTCGATGCCCCGCGGCTTCTTGACGAATGGGGCATCGAACAGGAACACGCTGACCATCAGGAAGCCGCCGAGACCGATGGGGAGGTTGATGTAGAAGATCCAGCGCCAGGACCAGTTGTCGCAGATCCATCCGCCCACGGTCGGGCCCAGGATCGGCGCCAGCATGATGCCGCCGCCCCACACGGCCATCGCCGTGCCGCGCATTCGCAGCGGGAAGATCTCCCACATGATCGCCTGCGCCATCGGAATGACCGGCCCGCCGCCGAGCCCCTGGAGGATGCGCATCGCCACGAGGAACTCCAGCGACGGCGCGATCCCCGAGAGAAACGAGCTCACGGTGAAGATGACCGTGCAGATCAGAAAGAATCGGCGGCGGCCGAATCGGGCCGAGAGCCAGCCGGTGGCCGGAATGATGATGGCGTTGGCGGCGAGGAACGACGTGATGACCCACGACATCTCTTCGATGCCGGCGGACAGCGAGCCCTGCATGTGGGGCAGCGCGACGTTGGTCACGCTCGAATCCAGGACCTGCATGACCGTGACCATCATCACGGAGAAGGTGATGGCCCACCGGCGGGCGGGCGAGATCTGCCCTTCGGTGACCGGCTCGACGGCGCTCACATCCACACACTACGTCATAACGGCACGCCGATGCCCGGCCGATTGAACCGCTCCGTCGGCACCATTGGCCCGGCTCTTGCTGACCGGGGTGGACTTGGACGCCGGGCTCACCGCACCATCCCAATCGAGGCCGGCAGAGGAGGGTCCCGGATGCCTCCCGCTCGGCTGGTGGGTGTGCTGGTTCTCGGCGTGGCGCTGCTGGCGATTCGACCGGTCCCGGCAGCCGCGCAGTCCGAGCTCCAGTTGTGGCTCAACCCGGAGATGGGCAAGCAGATCCCGCGGGCTGACTATCGATATACCTTCTATCCCGAGCGCAAAGTCGAGGATCAGGAAACTCACTTCACGATGACCGAGCAGCGAGTCACCCTCTTCACCCCTCTCTATCAAGATTCCACAAATGAATTCGCGTTCTCTGCAAAGACGCTCTATCAGGACATCGATACCCGCGCGCGGTTCCCGGTGGTCGGCGGTCGGTTTCCGAGCGAGCTCTGGGACGCGAGTGCCAGTGTCAGCTATCGACACAAGTTCGATAACGGCTGGACCGGCGGCGTGGCGCTGACCGTCGGCTCCGCCGCCGACGAGCCCTTCAACAGCGTCGACGAGATGTACTTCCGATTGGTCGCGCTCCTGCGCGTCCCGCAGGGTGAGCGCAACTCGTGGATCTTCACGCTGATCTACGCGAGCGACGAGCAGGTGTTCGGCCAGACTCTCCCGGTTCCGGGCATCGCGTACGCGTGGGTGCCGTCCGACAAATTTACCGCCGTCATCGGTTTTCCGTTCTCGATGATCCGGTTCAGACCGTTCGAGAGCCTCACGCTCGACGCGGAGTACCTCCCAATCTGGACGGTTCGGTCGCGCGCGACCTGGGAGATCTTCCGGCCGTTACGGGCTTACGTCGGATTCCAGTGGGACAGCGACCATTTCTATCGCGCGGATCGGGAAGACAAGGACGACAAGATCTTCTACCGTGAGATGCGGCTCTACGCCGGAGTCCGCTTCGATCTGCGGCACATCGGATTCGAGGTGACCGGCGGTTATGCGTTCAACCGATTCTACTTCGAGGGCGATGGGTACTCAGACCGCCACGACAACCGGATCGACATCGGCGCCGCGCCGTTCATCGTCGGCAAGATCAACCTGCGCTTCTGAGGCGTGCAGTCTCGCCGCGCACCGGCGGCGCGCGATGGTCTCGACGAGACAGAGGGATCCTCCGA
>Ga0137396_10001656_pt1 | contig 11877 bp, 12 predicted proteins | sample czc16metaG_FD_108284 | JGI IMG/M metagenome (GOLD analysis project Ga0137396, IMG submission 108284) | Vadose zone soil microbial communities from Angelo Coast Range Reserve, California, USA - czcobulk3.16 metaG | ecosystem: Environmental > Terrestrial > Soil > Vadose zone | place: USA...
CCGCCGACGAATGTCTTCGACCCGACGGCAAATCCGGAATCGTTTACCCCATATCCTATACTGCTTCCGGACGCGGTGGTATCGAGGTCTCTCGAACCGGACGATCCCCACAGATGTGCACGTAGTCCTCGGGGAGTCCATATCCATCCGATCGCGTCATTGTTATTACTAATGTCAAATGCGTAGCCATCGCCTCCTAAATACTGCACAGATCCGTTTTGCCATGTCACCGGGGCTTCAGAGGTGAATCCTCCACCGGTGGAAACAAGGGTTCCTACCGCGCGACCGCTGTTACTTATCGGACCCATCGTGCCAAAGCTTCCAATAGTCCCCAAGTCAGTCAGCGTGTAGTGTGCTTCTCTCGCGCGTGATTGCACTTTGAGTGTGTAGTTTTCTGTCGTGCCGCTCGCGCCGAAGTTCATTACGACGATAAAAAGTGAATCGGGCGTTTCGGCGCCGGAGAGCGTAACGGATGGTTGAAAAGGAATCTCCGTAACTTGTTGTCCTTGGTAAGCGTAAGACACCAGATCGGCTCCTAGTTCTGCGGAAGGATCGGGCGAAGTGAGAGTGACAGTGAGAATCTTTCCACAATTTGGCAGCATTGAAGTCGGAACCTGATAATACCGCGACGCATGCCTCGGCAGGGAGTCTGTAATCGTTGTATCTCCCGGAAACAGGTAGCGAGGCAATTCGGGGTAAGCCGCACCCTCACGATATCGGAAGGGATAGACCGTTCGCACAAGGTTGCTTGTAGTGAAGTCACGAAACACTCTTTTGAAACTTGTGTTGCGATCAGCCAGGACATCGCCGATCTCGCTGAAGCTGTAATCAGCACTGCGATTATCGTAATCGAGGACGCGTTCAAGAATCTGGCGGACGGGCACCGGGTCGCGTAAGGCTTCGGAGATGTACCGGAAAAAAATCCAGCTGCCGTACCAATGATCTTTGCCATAGGTTAGGGTATCAGTGGTAAAGTTGCTCGCGTCGAGGGGGTATTCTGGCGCATCAAACCAACTGAAGAGGTATTTGAGGTTGTCGTTGTCGGCATCATCCACCTCGTCCTCGCACCACGTTGCTGTCGCTTCACGCATCCAGACACTTTCGTATACATCATAGCCGTCTTGGATCGCGTGGTAAAATTGATGCGCTGTCGTCACTCGGAGGAGGCCTGTGGAGTAGTTGGGTAGCACCAAGAAGGACGAATACGCCTGTGTCTCGGTGACGGACGGCGAGTTTGGGTTGTCTCCCACGAGCCTTTCCGTTACGGCATACCCATTGAGACCGGATTCGAGTTTGGAGACGTAAACATCGTACCGGTTATCTCCCCCCGCCATGCTATCGGGGGGCGGAGCGGTGTAACCCATGGTCGATATCTCGGAGTTCCAGACATATTCAATAACCGACAAGACGATGTCGATATAATCTGGAGTGCCATTCGCGTCACCGTCGTAGAGGGAGACAGCATTCGTATCGCCCGGCGACACGGAGTAGTGTACAATAAAATGATCGGTCGCGCGGGTTGTATCCAACCCGGTCGGCCGGGCGAGAGTTCCCTCGCTGGTGAAACCCTGTCGTATCATCACGCTCTTCGTCGTATTGGAGAGGTTTGCCCAGCGCCGACGGATCTCGTCCAGAACCCACGTCCCGCACTTCTCGGGTTCCGTGCTGTGGTATTGTTTTGGAAGTCTGGATGGATCGAGAAGGCTATACGCATGATAGAGCGCCCACTCATCGAGCGTGATCTCTCTTCTGGCAAAACTCTGCTCGATCAGTCCGAAAGCGGACAGATTTTGAGGCGTGTTCATTTGGGACCGAGGCGGTAATTTGTCTCGTGCCTCGCCCCTATATGGAGTATGCAAAAAACAACCAATGATGATAAATATGAGAAGTATTAGGCGACGCTTTTGCATTGGATACCCCCTCCGGTGAATGTTCGGTCAGATCGTTTGTGAAAGCCTCGCGTGCTCAAGGAAATTCCCAGAGCCAGTATTAGGAAACATACAGCGATTTGCGGTGGAAGGACAGTCTCGGAAATGGTGATAAAGACAACTTAGACCTTTCACCTCAAGTCCACAACCGCATAAAGGGACAGGTTTTGCTGATAAACATTCGATAGGAGGAAAAACCTAGATGAATATGCGGGTGGGCATGAAAGAGAGTGAGAGCTGTTTCGTTCTACAGCCTCTTGGACTTCTCCTAGGAGAGTTCTTAGCCATCATGATTAATCGCATTATAAAAAGAGGTTTGCTCTTTACCCCGTTGTTAGTCAACTCAACCATTTCAACGGTTACCAACTGGGAGAAGCATCGAACTAGCCCAAGATTGTACCTCGTGCCAAAAATCATCGAATTTCTTGGCTACGATCCGTTACAAAGCAACGCAACCACATTAGGCGAGAAGATCAAACAATATAGAATTCAAAGGGGGTTGAGCCTAAGAAAATTGGCAAAGGAATTGGGTGTTGATCCCGGGACGCTGGCGAGGCGGGAGGTGGGTGAGAGTGAGCTATGTGGTAAACTCAAAAAGCGAATAAATTCATTTCTTAACATCTTGGCTGGATAAATCAAATCACATTTTTGATACTATACTGAATTTCTCCTATATTTATGTTCTATGATCGGACAAACAATATCACACTACAAGATCCTCGAGAAGCTTGGCGAGGGCGGCATGGGCGTCGTCTACAAAGCTGAGGATACGAAACTGGATCGGCTTGTTGCACTGAAATTTCTCCCTTCTCACCTCGCTGCATCTGAACAGGATAAAGCACGCTTCATCCAGGAAGCGAGAGCTGCCGCGGCGCTCAACCATCCGAATGTCTGTTCTGTCATCGACATTCAGGAGGTTGAAGACCGCCAGTTTATCATCATGGAATATGTGGAAGGCGAAAATCTCAAGACAAAAATCAAAAAAGAAAAATTAACACTGGACCAAATTACAGATATCGGTTTGCAAATCGCCCAGGGTCTGAATGCTGCCCACGAGAAACATATCGTCCACCGCGATATTAAGTCGGACAACATCATGATTACGAAGGATGAAAAGGTTAAAATCATGGACTTTGGTCTGGCAAAACTCAAGGGTGATCACGGGTTGACAAAAACCGGGACGACGATCGGGACGGTAGCCTATATGTCGCCGGAACAGATTCAGGGAATGGAGGTCGATCATCGCACAGACCTGTGGGCAGTCGGTGTCGTGCTGTACGAAATGATGAGCGGAACTTTGCCATTCCGGGGAGAACATGAAGCGGCCCTGATGTATGAAGTGTTGAATGTCGAACCGAAGCCGATTCTATCGGTGCGTTCCGATATTCCGGATCGCTTTCAGTCACTTATTGGGCAGTTGCTTCAAAAAGATTATTTGCAGCGAACTTCTTCAGCAGCGGAAATTATCAAGCAATTGAAACAACCTGTCTCTGCTATGCACAATGCCAACAGCGAGAAGTCTGTTGCAGTCCTCTATTTTGAAAACATGAGCTCAGAAAAGGAAAGTGACTACTTCTGCGCGGGCATTGCGGAAGATATCATAACGGATCTTTCGAAAATTAAAGAGCTTAAAGTCGTCTCGCGCAGCGATGTCCAGCCCTACCGAAATAAAGAAGTGAACATGCGACAGGTTGGCGAAACATTGAGAGTGAAATATATTCTCGAAGGAAGTGTTCGGAAAGCCGGAAATAAGATTCGGATTACTGCGCAGCTCATTGATGTGAAGACAGGGTTCCATGTATGGGCAGAGCGCTACGATCGTCTCATCGAAGATATTTTTGATTTACAGAGCGAAATCGCCCAGAGCATCGTAAAGGCACTCAAAGTATCTCTCACGGATTCAGAGAAACAATCATTAATTAAGAAACCGACAGACGACCTCAGAGCGTATGATTTTTACATGCGCGGTCGGGAATCATTGTTTAAGCGGGGAAAGAAAAACACTGTGGCTGCAATCCAGATGCTCGAAAACGCGCTCGCGCTCGATCCGAATTTTACCACGGCCTATGCGGCGCTCGCGGAAGCATGTGTCAATATGTTTACATTTTATGACGGCAACCCCGCATGGCTTGGGAAAACTATCGAAAACAGTCAAAAGGCTCTTGCCCTTGATCCGAACTTGATTGAAGCACAATTCGGCATCGGTATGGTATATTTTCATCAGAAACGATATGCCGAGGCACAGCGTACTTTGGAGATCGTCATACAGCAGAATCCCGATCATTATGATGCGTATCGCTGGTTAGGAATCATTTCCGATGTTCTCAAAGATTACGATTCGTCTCTCAAATGGTATGAGCAATGTAGAAGGCTCAAGCCTTATAGTGAGGAGCCCTGGATGCATGTCGAAATGACGTATCGAAGAAAAGGAGATAAGAAGGCTTCTGAGCAGGCAATACGTAAACTTATTGAAGTCGCTGAACGGAAATTGGAAGTTAATCCCGATGATGTTATTGTGGTAAGCCGGATCGCAGGTCAATACGCACAAACCGGTAACAAAGAAAAGGCATATCAGGCTCTTAAGCGGGTCATTGAATTAGACCCGGGTGATGGTCTTGCTCTCTACAATTGTGCGTGCACCTACGCCATGTTGAGTGACAAAAAAGAAGCATTCGCATGTTTGCGAAATGCAAGTACTAACGGATACAAATTCGTCAGCGAGTGGGTAAAAAGTGATCCGGATTTTTCCCCCTATCATGATGATCCGGAATTCAAAGCTCTTCTTGCGGAAATCGGATAACCTATTGAAGTATAATCATGATTGAGGATTTCATCTTTGAATAACACGGCTGAAGTTGCGGCTTGTTCATGATTGCCACAAATTCCTATCCAAACTTCTGTACTGAATTGCCTCGCTGATGTGCTCGGGCCGGATCGAATCTGAAGGGGATAGATCGGCAACTGTCCTGGCGACTTTCAAGATGCGGTCATAGGCTCGTGCCGAAAGTCCCAGCTTCGTAATCGCCATCTTCAATAATTCTTCTCCAGCAGTATCGAGTTTGCAAAACGATTGAATATCCTTCGATTGCATATCAGCGTTGCAGTACATTGCTTTTCTCCCTTCGAATCGTTTCATCTGAACTTCACGAGCAAGAATAACTCTTTCTCGAATGGAAGCAGAACATTCTCCCGCTTCTTTGCTTGCGAGTTCCTTGTACTTTACCGCCGGCACTTCGATGTGAAGATCGATTCGATCGAGTAATGGTCCGGATATCTTCGCCATGTACTTTTGAATCTGTAAAGGAGTGCATGTACATTCCTTAGACGGATCTGTGTAATAGCCGCACAAACACCCATGCGTTGCATTTCTGCGATGTTACACTTTCCGCTAAAAAGCCGATTTCTGAGACGTACCCGAAAACGCTTAAAACCATTGGCGATCACCTCAGGAAGAGGCGGCTAGATCTAAAACTCTTTCAAAAGGATGTAGCGAACCAGCTTGGTGTCACCACAAGCACTATAACGAACTGGGAGAAGAACCGAACCAGTCCCAGGCTCTATCTAATGCCAAAGGTGTTTGAATTTTTGGGTTACTTCCCCTTTGAAAGCAACGCCTTGTCTCTCCGCGATCAGGTCAAAGCGTATCGGATTCGTGAAGGGTTAAGTCTCAGGAGAATGGCCAAAATTCTTGGGGCCGACCCAGATACAGTAGCCCGATGGGAAAACGAAGGGAGGTTACTTAACCGTGTTCTACTGAAAAAGCTGAAAAGTTTAGGTGTGATTAGAACCAAGTAAACGGCGTGAATCAAGTAGGCAACCCGAGAGGTGGGAAAAAACAGGGGAGATCAAACTAATTTAGAGAGCGGTTCTTGTATTCTTTTGGACTCATTCCAACCTCTTTTTTGAACAGCCGGGAAAAGTACGAAGGGTTCTCGAATCCCAGTTTGTACGCAATTTGAGAAATGCTTTGCTCACCGGCGAGGAGAAGATTTTTCGCCTCGGAAATTACATAAAGGTGGATCAATTCAAGGGCAGTCTTTCCGGTCTCCTGCTTCAAAAGATCGCTCAGGTACCTTGGGGAGAGGTTAAGTTCGGACGCCATATAATTCACGCTCGGCAATCCTTTCTCCACCCCATCACCGTTCTCGAAATACACACGTAATTGCTCGTTAAATTTCGTGACGACTTTCCCAGACAACGGCTTGCGGTCGATGAATTGTCTCTTGTAAAAGCGCTGTGCGTACTTCAGCATGGAATCCAGGTGCGAGAGGATGATAGTCTTGCTGAACTCATCCGGGTTGTCGTGATACTCCCTCTCCATCTTGTGATACAGTGACCACATGATTTCTTTCTCTCGTGGGGAAAGGTGAAGCGCCTCGTGAGTCTCGTAATCGAAGAAATTGTATATCTTGATTTCCGTGAACAGAGGATGCCCCATCAAAAAATCTTCATGCATGTGGATGACAAATCCTTTTTCCGCCAACTTCAAATCGCGGACGATAAGTACCTGTCTCGGTCTCGTAAAGAACATGTGGCCTGTGTTGTGGTCGTATTTCGTCTTGCCGTACCACAGTTCGCCGGATTTCACTTTCTTGAAACAAATAATGTAGAAATCAGCCGTGAACTCCACAGGCTTCTTCAACGCCGTCGGTCCGTCAAGCGGGTTCAGACTAAATAACGGATGTTCTGGGGCGGGAAATCCGTCCGCCTCATCTAATTCAGCGATTGCTTTAAAGTGTTTCATATTCTCAGCAGAATATTATGAAATGTTATTATCTTGTACAAATCTTCGGCAGTATAGCCTGGATTCTTGTAGATTGTGTCTGGCTTTTCCAGGATATCTGGTTTGTAAACTTTATCAATCCAGTCCGATGCCTTGATTTCCTCGAATGCAACTGAGACCGATTCTTCGCCGTCATTGAAGATGTTCATGACATCTTTAGTGATTTCTAGAGCGAGCCGAGCTTTCTGCTTCTCGGATTTTTCGGGCCAAAGTTTTACGATGAGATGAGGCACAAATTTTCTCCTTCACCGTTCATGATATTGTTCATCGCTGACTTTCTCCATCCAGTCGACGGCTTTGCCATCGAGCGATTCTTGGATTGCGATGTGCGTCATCGCCGTAGTAGGAGTTGCACCGTGCCAATGTTTTTCGTTAGGTGAAAACCAAACCACATCACCCGGTCGAATTTCCTCCATCGGGCCTCCCCAGCGCTGCACTAGGCCACAGCCAGCGGTTACGATCAGGGTCTGGCCTAGCGGGTGGGTGTGCCATGCAGTCCGGGCGCCGGGCTCGAATGTGACACTTGCGCCATGGACACGCGCCGGCTGGGGTGCATCGAACAGCGGGTCAATCCTCACGGTGCCAGTGAACCACTCTGAAGGTCCTTTGGCTGAAGGCTGCGTACCATTTCGTTTGATTTCCATTTTCTTAATTCCTTTTCACTTTGTAACAACTCTAAAATTGAAGTGATAGTCACGCAAGTTACCGAGTAACCTGATGGTTAACGGCAAAGACATTTCAGTGGCGCGAGCAGATGTAATATCTCCAGTCTGGCGGTATGTGCTTTACCTACCATGCCGGTACCCAATACTGCTATTTTCATGAGACTCCTTTCATTCCTTCTTTATCCTTTCGCTTCATGTTAATCATTACTAGCGAGGCAAGCCCTTGATTGTCGCGAAGCGAGCACGTGGGCCGATCATTGGACTTAAATACGGACTGTCCTTGTACTTCGCGCGATATGCTTCGTCAATCCGATCATTGATAGCGCCGTGGACAGGCTCGTCGGTCTTTCGAGGAAGTAGCAGTACGTTTAACGCACGCCGTTCATCCACTGCGCGACAGCCCTCACGATTAGCCTTTCATCGCCATGTCCATAACGAAACGGTACCTGGCTTGTTTCCCAATGACCTTCGACCATGCATCGTTGATTCCATTCATCGGTATCTTCGTGATCTGCGGTTTGATCTTTTGCGTAGAGCAGAAATCCAGCATCTCCTGAGTCCCTCGAATGCCGCCAGTGTTTGATCCGGCGAGGGCGGTTCTTGTCAGTACCGTGGTCATTTGGCCGTACTCGTTTGGAGTCGTGAGTTTTCCCACACCGACACGGCATAGAGTTGCATCTCGCCTTAGAAGCGGAAGGAATCTATCCAGGTCGTGTTGGTAGGGGATCGTATCCAGAATGAAGTCAAAGGCTCTCTTGTACTTTGACCAATCAGCCCCATCTTTGTTGATGAGAACGTCTTTTGCACCAAAGCGCCGCGCGTCTTCTTCCTTGTCCGGAGACGTCGTCACGACCGACACATCGGCACCCATCTTGGTAGCGAACTGTACGGCCAAGTGCCCCAGTCCACCTAAACCGGCAATTGCGACCTTCTTACCAGGAGCAACACTCCAATGGCGAAGGGGAGAATAAGTTGTGATACCGGCGCACAACAGTGGACCCGCTTCGGCGAGGTCGATTGAATCAGGAATGCTCAGGACGAAATCTTCGTCAACGACGATGAACGTCGAATAGCCGCCTTGAGTAATAGATCCGTCACGGTCTTTCGAGCCATAAGTCTGCGTGTTGACGTTCTCACAGTAGTTCTCAGATCTGCGGAGGCACTCGGGACAATGCCTGCAAGAGTCAACCATCGTTCCCACCCCAACACGTGAGCCCACGTCGAACTTACTCACGCTCGTGCCAATGGCCACAACCTCTCCGGCAACTTCATGACCGACGACAAGCGGATATCGTATCTTGCCCCAGTCGCCGTGGATCGTGTGAATATCGGAATGACAAACCCCACAATAGCGAATCTTGATCGCGACATCTTTCGGACCGAGAGCGCGACGCTGGAACTTCAGCGATCGGAGCGGACCGGTCTCCGAATATCCTGCCATCCCCCCTGCGGGATAAGGGCCGTCACCGTCTCCAGAAGTTTTTTCGACAAACAGATTGCCTTTAGCTGCGAGCACTGCGCCCGCACCAAGGACTGCAGATTGGCGGAGGAATTCTCTCCTCGAATTGTTGTTTGTCCTATTCATGTCTTTTATCCTTTATATAAAACTTGTGTTTTGTCCTGCTACTTGGGATTCAGTCGGCGTGGGGTCTCACTTGGCAACTTCAATCGTCACCTTCACCGAGCCCGGTACGTTGAATGCTTCAGTACCTGCGTCGATCTTTGCGATGGGGGTGATGCCGGGCGAAGGTATCGACTCTCCGTCTTGGCGGTAATAGACGGCGAACTGGTGATCCGGAGACCAATAAGCCATATCGCCGACTTCGTACCTGTTCTTCCTCGGACCGTTTTCCGAAAGCGCTTTGGGCAGATCGCCGTACTTCTCGCGCCCGAACAAATCATTCATCGACACGCTCAAGGGAAGAACGGAAGCAAAATCTCGCGCTGTTGTGTTGTGAGCCAACTTGGCAGTAAGGATCTTGCCACCAATCCTTATTTTGATTTTCATGTTGTGACTCCTCTCAGATGAAGCCCGCTGTGGATTCGGACTGGAAGCGTTGCGGGCTTTGCCTTGGTCGGGTAACAGACTCATTGCCAGCACGAGCACGCTGAGAAGCAACGTTCTTGCCATATTCATCGTGGATTCTCCTTACTTCGTTCCATTTGGACGCAGCAGGACTTTTATTGCACGCCGCTCGTCCATGGCACGGTAACCTTCCGCCACGTGTTCGAGAGGCAGCGTCAGATCGAAGACCTTACCCGGGTTGATCTTCCTGTCCCACACCAGTTTGAAGGTCAGGCAAGTAACGGCGTACCGGAGCGGGCCCGCCATGCAGATGAACGTGTGAGAAGAACAAGTGCTCACCGTTGAGCTCCACGCCGTGAGGAACGCCTACGAAGCTCACATGTCCGCCAGGGCGCGTTGAGTTTATCGCTTGCATCATCGACTCCTGTGTGCCGACGCATTCCAGCACTGAGTCCGCACCGATGCCTTTCGTCAACTGCTTAATGCGTGCAACGCCCTCTTCACCTCGCTCAATCACAATGTCGGTAGCGCCGAATTCGCGTGCGAGTTTCTGGCGGGTCGCATGGCGGCTCATCGCAATGATCCGCTCGGCTCCCATCTGCTTGGCTGAAAGCACAGCAAGAAGGCCAACTGCGCCATCACCAACAACCACAATATTCTTGCCCGGTTTCACGTTCGCTGCATCCGCGGCAAACCAACCCGTGCCCAAAACGTCTGATGTCGCAAGCAGACTTGGAATCAATTCTGGAGGAGGTAGTTCATTTGTTGCTACCAACGTGCCGTCTGCGAGTGGAACGCGCAAGAATTGCGCCTGCGCGCCGCTTACAAACTCGCGTTGGACGCAAGAGGAGTGATAGCCGTCGTGGCAGATAACGCACGTGTTGTCTGAAGTAGCAAACGAGCCGATCACAAACTGGCCAGGTTTGATGTTCCTAACTTCTTTACCAACTTCTTCGACGATGCCGCAGTATTCGTGCCCGAAAGGTGTCGGTTGGGTGACTGGACTGATGCCGCGATAGGGCCAAAGGTCCGAGCCGCAGATACAGGTGGCGGAGAGGCGGAGGATGGCATCCGTCGATTTGATGATTTTCGGATCTTCGCGCACCTCGGAACGCACGTCGCGCGGACCGTACAATACGGTTGATCGCATTTCTAGTTTCCCTTCTTTGTTTTATTGTAACACAGCAAGCTGAATGTGTCCATGAATTGGATTATTCTGTTAACAATATAAGAAGGGCAGCACCGATTGGACGTATACAAAAGTCGGATTTCCGGATACTTTTATACCCATTCGAACGTGTCGGCGTAGATATGGCTGGTTTTAGCCTGATTCGGTCGATACTCGAATCCCTACGAAAGTTGCCAAAGATTCCTGTCAAGATTACGATATTGTATCGCCTCGCTGATATGTTCAGGCTTGATGTCGGATGAAGATGCAAGATCGGCAATGCTTCTCCCGACTTTGAGGATTCTGTCATACGCCCTTGCCGACAAACCGAGTTTCGTGATCGCCATCTTCAGTAATTCTTCGCCCGCCGTATTAAGCTTACAAAAATTCTGAATATCCTTCGACTGCATATCTGCGTTGCAATACATTCCTTTTCTTCCTTCAAATCGTTTCATCTGAATTTCTCTCGCAAGAATAACTCTTTCTCGAATCATCTGTGAACCTTCTCCCGCTTCTTTGCTTGCGAGTTCTTTGTATTTCACCGCCGGCACTTCAATGTGCAAATCGATCCGGTCGAGTAATGGGCCGGATATCTTCGCCATATATTTTTGGATCTGAAGAGGCGTGCATGTACATTCCTTCGAAGGATCCGTGTAATTTCCGCACAAACACCCATGCGTTGCATTTCTGCGATGTAACCCTTTCCGCTAAAAAGCCACTTTCTGGGGCATATCCGAAAACCCTGTTAACCATCGGGGATCACCTGAGGAAGAAGCGTTTCGACCTGAGGCTCCGGCAAAAGGATGTTGGCTCCGCTCTCAAGGTCGATGAAATGACCGTTTGCAATTGGGAAAAGGGTACGACGACGCCGAGGCTCTATCTCATGCCCAAAATCATCCAGTTTCTTGGCTATAATCCACTTGATCTCGAGGCGGTCACTTTCGGACAAAAAGTCAAGAAGTATCGGATTGAAAAGGGTCTGAGCCTTAGGAAGCTAGCCAAGATTGTGGATGTTGATCCGGGGACGCTTGCGAGGTGGGAAAGGGGGGAGGTCGAGCCCCAAGGAAAGCTCAAGGGACAACTCATCAAGATGATTAAATATCGTACATGAAATTTCAAAAGGCGACAGGTAAGATCGGAAATCTTTTCGAAACCTCAAATCAAGGCACAGGGTAATGGGTTTTGGCGACTTTATTTTCCTAAGGTACCGATACGCCGCTTTATTTTCTACCCGGAGGTAGCGATCAAATATTTACACACCTTTTGAAGTTAACTCAAAATATCTTCTTTGGAATTGTGGTCTTTTA
>Ga0137396_10001658_pt1 | contig 11873 bp, 7 predicted proteins | sample czc16metaG_FD_108284 | JGI IMG/M metagenome (GOLD analysis project Ga0137396, IMG submission 108284) | Vadose zone soil microbial communities from Angelo Coast Range Reserve, California, USA - czcobulk3.16 metaG | ecosystem: Environmental > Terrestrial > Soil > Vadose zone | place: USA...
CATTCAGTAATAAGGCCGTCGATCAAGACCACGTTCGCGCCGAGCTCGCGGCACTCGATAATGTTAGCTCGGGGGGTGTCCCGCGGCATGAAGATGTGCGCCTCGAGGCCGGCCCGGGCGGCATAGGCCGCCAGCGCTCCTCCCGCATTTCCGGCGGTGGGAACGGCCAGCTTCGTCGCGCCCAGGTATTTCGCCATGGAAACGGCAACGGCCATGCCGCGAGCTTTGAAACTTTGCGTCGGATTTTGCGCTTCGTCTTTGATCCAAAGGTTGGCCAGATCGAGCGCATCGCCGAGATTCGCGGCTCGGAGCAGCGGCGTCCCGCCTTCGCCTAACGAGACTGGTTCTACGTCCGCCGGCAGCGGCAGCACCTCGCGATAGCGCCAGAGCGATTTCTCACGCGTGAGCAATGCCTCACGCGTCAGGATGCGCCCAACCGCGCTCAGATCGTAAGTTGGAAAGAGTGGTTTCTGACAAGCCGTGCACAAATTCTGGAGACGCAGCCACTCGTGGCGGAGTCCGCAGGACGTGCAGCTCAGATGCGTTAAGAACATTCCGCAATGGAGCGCATCTTAGCGCGCCGCGCATCTCGCAGACCGCCGCGCTGCGATCCCTTTCTGGGTAGCGCGCGCGTCTCGCGCGTTGGTTTCGGCGTCTCGCCGAAACAATCTCTCAAAAGTCCGCGATGGCGAGACGCGCGCGCTACCCAGATTCCGAAAAACCACGCTTCCCCCGATCCCGTTCGTCCTGTTAATGCTGTCTCAATTCACCCGACGATGACTGCTTCTTCGACCAACACACTTCGCCGGCCCTGGTATCGCCCCTCCCTCACCACTCAGATCTTCATCGGCCTCATCGTTGGGGGTGTGATTGGCTATGTCCGGCCGGAATGGGGTAACTCCGTTTATTTTCTCCGCGACATCTTCCTAAATCTGATCAAGTCGATCATCGCGCCGCTCGTTTTCTCCACGCTCGTCGTCGGGATCGCCGGCGCGGGCGCGTTGAAAAAAGTCGGCCGCATGGGGGCGAAGGCTCTGATCTATTTTGAGATCGTTACCACCGCCGCCCTCTTCATCGGTTTGGCCGTAGTCAATTTCACCAGGCCCGGCATCGGCGTCGCCCTCGCCACCGACAGCACCGACATCGCGAAAACAATCGGGCAAGCGCATCCGAAAACACTCATCGAGACGGTCGTGCACGCTTTCCCCGCGAGCATCGTCGAAGCGATGGTGCGCGGCGACGTGCTTCAGATCGTCGCGTTCGGCGTCCTCTTCGCGCTCGCCGTCTCCGCCATCGGCGAAAAAGGCAAACCGATCGTGCGCGCGATGGAAAGCCTCTCACAGGTCATGTTCAAGTTCACCAACTACGTCATGATGTTCGCCCCCTTCGGTGTGGGCGCCGCCATGGCGCACACCGTCGGCACGCAAGGCCTCGGCGTCCTCGTCAATCTCGGTAATCTCATCCTCTCCCTTTACGTGGCCCTCATCATTTTCATCGTCCTCGTCTTCGGCGCCGTCATCGCCATTGTCCGCATCCCGCTCCGGCAATTCATCCGCGCTGTGCGCGAACCGGCCGTGCTCGCTTTCGCCACCACGTCGAGCGAATCCGCTCTGCCTAAAGCGATGCAAGCCATGGAACGCTTCGGCGTTCCGCGCCACATTGTCGGCTTCGTCATGCCCACCGGTTACTCCTTTAATCTCGATGGCTCCACGCTCTATCTCGCGATGGCTTCGGTCTTCGTCGCCCAGGCCGCCGAGACTACCATGGGCTTTCACATGCCCATCAGCGCGCAGCTCACCATGATCCTTACCCTCATGCTTACTTCGAAAGGCGTCGCCGCCGTCCCGCGCGCCTCACTCGTCATCCTGCTCGCTACCCTGAATAGCTTTCTTCCCGCCGGTCTGGGCCCAATTGGCGTCGCTGTCATCTTCGGCGTCGACGAACTAATGGACATGGGCCGCACCTGTGTAAACCTGATCGGCAACTGCCTCGCCACCGTCGTCGTCGCGAGATGGGAGGGCGAATTCGACGATCACCGCGCCAAAGTTTTCGGCACGCCGGCAGAAGCGGAACTGGACCTCAAGGAAGGCGCGGTTGCGTTCGCCGAAGCCGTCAGGCACGGCGACTGAGCCGCACTTTTGTTGCGGCGAAACGGCAGTCACCGCCTGCGACGACGGCGGCGACGACGGTCAACGAGCGCCGCTAGCCTGTCGCGAATGGAATTAAGCAGCCGCGATTCTCCTCCTTCTAACTCGTCGACAATAGCGAGGGCCTTCTTAGTCAAAGATTCCGCTTCCTGAAATCTGCCTATGCTTGCGAGGAAATTTCCGAGGCGATCCAGATCGTGCGCAACTTCTCGGTGTTGTGAACCGAATGCGACTTCATCGATCTGAAGTGCGCGACGAAACAGCCTTTCGGCCTCTCCAGGTCGGTCCGTCTCAGCCAAGAGTAATGCCAGATTCACAAGGATAACAGCGACCTTCGGATGGTCCGGACCAAGATGCGCTTTTTCTATAACGAGCGCGCGACGTATTAGCGGCTCGGCTTCATCAACACGTCCACTCAGACGGAGCAACGATCCCAGATTGTCTAGGGCGGCCGCAACCTGCGGATGCGAGGGACCAAAGTTCAGCTCCGCGATCTCTAACGCACGCCTTAACATCGGCTCCGCTTCACTATATCGACCAATGTCGCGCAACAGAAACCCGAGATCATTCAAGGCGCGTCCCACAAGTATGCCATTGCCAGAGCCAGTGGGATCAAGAATTCCTAATCCTTCACGAAGTGCGTTCTCAGCCTCTTCATAACGTCCAAGGGCTTTGAGAATCCCGCCGCGGTTGCAAATGATTTTCGGCAAGGCCATTTCCTGTTGCGACGCAGGCAACTGGCGCATTATTTGAATAGCGTCTGCGTAAAGATCTGCTGCGGCGCGGAGTTGGCCTAAATCCTCTTTCACGCCCGCCAGGTTGTTTGCCAGACTTGCGATGTGGTAAGATACCGAAGTTCCGTTTGTTTGCGCGGTTGTGAGGGCTGTTGTCAACAAATCCTCGGCCTCTGACAGGCGATTTTGGGCAAGGAGGACTGTACCGAGATTGTTCTGAGCGGCACCTATCAGATCAGGGACTGCCGGTGTCAGTGTTATGGCCGCCTCAAGTGCGGCGCGTGCATGCTTTTCCGCCTCGTAATACTCAGCCCGCTCAACTAAGTGGACCGTCAAAGCACTTTCGAGCAGGACCGTCTGCGGATTTGCAAGTGCCTGACGGGTTGCGGCCACAATCAAAATCTCCACATGCGGCCGCAGTCTGCTCGCGATCTCCAAATTGTCGCTACCGTATGAGCTCCATAGCCGGTCAACCAAGATGATCGCGGCCCTCAAGGCATTGGTCTGCTCGCGTTCCCGCGCGAGGTCATCTTGCTCGACCGCCTGTAAGAGCCGATGAACACTGATCGCATTCTGGCTAAGTTTAATCAGCGAATAACGCGCGAGCTCAACCAGATGTTCGTCGACTTCTATACTCGATAGATCTCTACCTACATTGAGCATATGCGCCAAGGCTGATGCGTTCCTGACGAAAAGCTCTCGTGGGATGTCATCGGGAGCGAGGTAAGAGCACAGCTGGAGAATATTTTGCGCCAGCGGGCTTAATCGAGCTAGGGTCATTGCCCAGGTCGTCGCTACCGGCTCAGGATAGCGGGTCTCGTCGAGTTTGTTCGCATTTAATAGGCGTTGCCGCTGTGAGGCGAATTCTTCTCGGTACTTCGTAAACGTCCAGCGGGCTTCCGCCATATAGGCAGCGGCCTGACGTAAGGCAATCGGCAAGCAGCCAAGCTCAAGGGCGAGCCGGCGCGCCTCGTCCTCACTTCCGGGGTTATGACCAGAGACTTCATGTTGAATAGCGGACTGTAACACATGAATTGCGTCATCGATATCGAGTACCTCAAGAACAATGCGACTAAAGCCGGGCCACGTTTCCAGTCGAGACGTCACTATTACGTGCCCCGTAGAGCTAACAGGTAAGAGTTGCCGTATCCGCTGGGCCACGTTTTCATCGTCGGCGTTATCCGCAACGATTAGCCATGGCTCTGGCGCTTCGCGTAGCCATTTTACAACCGCCGATCGGCGCACCGTGTCCTTTTTGTCATCCGCCTCGCGCAATCCCAATTCGATAGCTAGGCCAGCAATCTCGGATTCAAGCGATTCGATCGATGCGCTACGCAACCACAACACTACCGCGTAAACGCGGTTCGCGACACCTTGCCACGCGTACTCGAGAGCGAGTTGCGTTTTGCCAACTCCACCAAACCCTGTGATGGCGATAGTCTGAGTGATTGCTACCTGATACTGCCCAGTTGCTAGCGCTCCGTGTATCGCGTCTAGCGCGGCGTTGCGGCCGACGAAGACCAAGCTCGGAGGAAATGGAAGGTTGTGCTTAACAGTCGTAGTTGTCGCCGGCATAGGGAATGGAGCCTTCGGTCTCGCTTCGCCCGGAAATCGTGGCCGCGTGGCTGGCTTGGCACGCTCAAATCGCACGCCATGCAGTAACCGTTGACGCGCTGTTTCTTCGGTACAACCAACAAGATCGATGAAAACGCGCGGCTTCAACAATGGAGGAACGGTCGTTGGCGTGACCCGCACCGGTAAGAGCGTTCCTGACTCCCCCGTAGGATCGATAGCAAAAGCGGAGGACCATTCAGCCGCACCAAACCCGGAATGGAAGAATGCTTCGGATAAAATAGCTATGGTTCGCTCGCATTCTGAAGCGGCTTTGTGCATCTCCAAAATGAAGTTACCGCCGGGCCGGAAATCCCAGGCCTGATTTCGGGTTGTGTAACCCTCGGCTTCTAATTCCCAAGCGATCCATTCTGCCCATTGACGATCGATCTCTGTATATGAGATGAAAAAATTGCACTCGGCAGATATCGTTTGTTGTGGAGGCATTCGGGGCGCGCTATTTAGTGGTATCGTCTAACTCGTCTACGCGCAAGGGGCAACGCAGACTGCGTCAGTCTGTGAATCTCGGCATTTCTGATTTGCGGAGCGCGAACTGACAGTTTTGTATTTCAGTTTGCCCGTGCTGTCCGCAAAAAGGACAGAGCAGGGTCGGATCTAAACATTTGACGTTTCCCAATGTACCGGGGCCTGGGCGTCGACCAAACGTTAGATTACTTGCCGCGCTCCCAAACAATATTGCGACCCAAACCGAAGTCGTCCTGGACCTAACTAACAGCTTGCAATTTGCTCTCGGGAAAGCCTTTCTCGTATCCATGCGAACCATTATTTTTGCAGTTAGCGCGTCCTTTGTGTTCATCACCTGGACAACCTCCGTCTCGGCGCAAGATCCAGCGGTCGTCAATTCCAAGACGATAAAAATCAAATTCGAGAACGATCGGGTGCGCGTTCTCGAAGCCAAGTTACCGCCGGGCGTCAAAGAGCAGGTGCACTCGCATCCAGCCTACGTGATTTATGTTCTGGCCGGCGGGAAGGTCCGGAACTACGCCGCCGACGGCAAGATCACAGAGGCTGAATTGAAAACGGGGGACGTGCTTTATCGTGACCCATTAACCCACGCCGCGGAAAACATCGGCACCACAACGATGCACCTGATCCTCGTCGAGCTTAAGATCCCCCCTTCTCGTTAGATCCATCACGCCAGCATCCCAGGGCTGGCCGGAGACGCCAGGCTTCGGCCAACCGCTGTAACGTTGCAACATTTGTAACCCCTTTTAACCTCCATTTATGGTCCCACACCACGAAGCGATCCGGCCGACGACGATCATCGAAGCACCGCGTTTGTCGAAGCGACTCGGCGCTCATGTCGTCATTGCCAGTGAGACGTTTCAGTGGACGGGAAGTTTCAAGTTTCGCGCGGCTTACAACGTCGCTTTGCACGTACCGCACGAGCATATAATCGCAGCATCTTCAGGAAACTTCGGCCAGGCATTAGCCTACGCCTGCCAGTTGACGGGGAAGCGGTGCACCGTCGTGATGCCGCATGACTCCGCGCAGGTGAAAGTGGAGGCGGTGCGCGAATATGGCGCCACCGTCGATCTCATCGATGTTCGTGAAATCAGCCGCACTAAGCGCGTCCAGCAACTCGCGGCTGAAAGCGGCGAGACCTATGTCGCGAGCGCTTACGACGACCCACTTGTCACCGATGGTAACGCGAGCCTGGGGGATGAATTGCTCGCGCTCGGGCGGCAGTTTGACGCGATTATCGTTCCGGTGGGAGGAGGCGGATTGATCGGGGGTATCGCGCAGAGCGTCGCCCGCGCGAACGCCGCGACCAAGGTCTTCGGCGGGGAGCCCGCTCTCGGAAATGACGCTGCTCGCTCGTTGCGCGAAGGACGCATCATCGCAAACGAGCACGAGCCCAAGACTATCGCCGACGGCGCCCGCACGGTCAGCCTCGGACGGCACAACTGGCAAATCATACGAGAACACGTCGCAGGCATCATCGAAGTCTCGGAAGAACAGATTCGAGAGGGAGTCCGGCTGCTTTACGATCTCGCAAATCTAAAGGTGGAACCGACGGGTGCTCTCGCGATCGGAGCACTCCTTGCGGCACCGGATCAGTTTCGCGACAAGGACGTCTGTTGCGTCGTGAGCGGCGGCAATGTTGATCCCGCTGTGTATCGGGAGTGTATTGGCTGAAGCGGGATTTCTCCGCCGTGAATCTCATGGGCAACTCTCTCGCTGCCATCGTCGTCGCGCTCTGGGAACAGAACATCTGCCGCCTCTTCGCTCTGTGGCTGTTCCTGGGACTGTCCGGATGTGAGAAGCCTGCCCTGGCCCCGCCATTGCCAGATCTTCCAGCGGCAGTTTCGCCATCGAGTATTCCAGAGGCGCCTCAAACCAGATTGCCTGGGGACGCAAGTCCGGGAGCAAACCAGATCGAGCTGGATGCTTGCGCGCTCATCACGAAGGACGAGGTCGAAGCAATCCAGAAGGCGCCCATGAAAGAGACCAGGAGCAGCGCCCGGCCGGACGGAGCGTTCCGCCTTTCACAGTGTTTCTATATGGGCGCAGACTTCACGAAGTCAGTCAGTCTGGCGGTGACACAGAGCGATCGGCGCGCCAAGACCCAGCGCACCCCAAGGGAATTTTGGAAAGAGACTTTCGGCCGCTCCTCTAGCGACGAGGAAAAAGGCGAACAAAATCGAAGTGAGAAGGGCCAGGAGCGCCGGGAGGAAATGGAGCAATCGATTCCGCCGGCAAGAATCAGCGGCATCGGCGAGGAAGCCTACTGGACCGGCGGTAAAGGCGGCTCACTCTATGTCTTGATGAAAGAGGTTTTTATCCGGATCAGCGTCGGCGGACCGGACAACGAAGAGACCAAGATCCACAAGTCTAAAGCGCTGGCCGAGAAGGCTCTCCCACGCCTGTAGGCAATCCACGGAGGCCTCGGGGGCCAAGATGCAGCTCGGTGGATTTCGGCGCGGTGGCAAACATCTCACACGTCCGTTCCCCGCTTTAGTTTCGATAAAGCGAGTGAGCGATATCACCTATCCGCCACGCGCCGGAATTACGCCTCCGCGTTCACCGAAAGGCCCTTTATGAAACGAAATTCATCTTCGTTAACGGCTCGCGTCACCATCAGCGCGCTTTTCCTCATGATAGGCCTCGGCCTGATTGTGCTCGCACTTTCAACGAGCCGCTCGCACTCAGCCGTACCTGGTTCGGGGACGATAAACACAGGGGGCCCAACGCTAACCTGGGACGGCGACGCGACAGGAACAGGATCCGCAAGTGGCGAAGACACGTGTGTTGAAAACGTCCCCCATTTGCCAGGAGATAATTGCGATACTTTTACCCTGACCGTCGGCGGAACGCCGGCCGATTGGGCGACCGCGGTCAAACGCATCGAGGTCAAGCTTACGCCGCCTGCTTCCCAGGACGATTTCGATTTGTACATCCACAAGACCGATAACAGCGGTCCGATCGTAGATTCCTCAGGGCATGGCGCTGGCATTCCAGAGGTAGCGCACATCAGCCCGGCGACGGACGGTGTCGGCGTCTTTACTGTGCACGTCGTCTATTTTTCGACCACGCCGCCAGATCAGTATCACGCAACGGCCACCCTCGTTCCACTTATACCACCGCCACCGCCTCCGGCGCCTCCGGATACCGGGCCCAAGGTAGGATATGAGAACTTCGAGGCGCCAGGAGTGCTTCTCCCGGTTACGACGACCACCGGCGCGACGGTAGAATATATGGCGCGGGGCGCAGGGGAACCATCGATCGGCGTGAATTGGAATTCACCCCCGCCCAACTCGGCAGCCGGGGTCACTAACTTCCAGTCGGACCTCGAAACGCTCTTTATTACCTTCGCCGATGTTTGTTCGCCCAGCGGCACAAATGCCACCTGGGTCAACCGGGCCGCGCCGACATCGCAGGTGATTGATTCAGACCCCATCGGCTTCACGGATCGACTGACAGGTCGGACCTTCGCGGCGGAGCTCACAGCCACGTCGCCTACTTGTAAGATCTCCTACACGGACGATGACGGACAGACCTGGATAGCCAGTCCAGGAACCCTCGGGTCCGGCATCGATCACGAAACGATCGGCGGCGGGCCATATCATGCGCCCATCCCGCCGGGTCTAACGTACCCAAATGCCGTCTATTATTGTTCGCAAGACCTTGCCGCCGCCTTCTGTTTGCGGAGCGATAACGGAGGAAGCACCTGGGGTCCTCCCGTTCAGACTTATACGACACAATGCGGCGGGTTACACGGACATGTGAAGGTCTCGCCGGTTGACGGAACAGTCTACCTGCCGAACAACGTCTGCGTTTTGCCAACTACCGGGGCACCCGAAGGGGCAGTGGTATTGTCAGAGGATAATGGAGTAACCTGGAACATTCGTCATGTTCGCAACGCGACGTTTGAAACCACCTCCGGCGCCAGCGATCCCGCCGTTGGCGTTGACAACAATGGCCGGGTCTACTTCGCCATGGCTAACGCTGACGCGACCGCAATAGTCGCCACATCGGACGACCACGGTAACACCTGGCAAAACATTTTCGATGTCGGGGTAGTTTATGGGCTCAGGAATATCCGCTATCCCGCTGTCGTGGCAGCGGGCGCGGGTCGCGCCGCCGTTGCCTTTCTGGGCTCAACTACCGGTGGCAGCGCGAACGCGGGCACCTTCAATGGAGTTTGGCACCTTTACGTTGCCCATACCTTTGATGGCGGATTGACCTGGACTACTTCGGATCTAACGCCTGGCGCTCCGATGCAACGCGGTAACATCTGGACCGGTGGCGGAGCCAATATCGGCCGCAACTTGCTGGACTTCTTTGACATTACCACTGATAAGCAGGGTCGCGTCCAGGGCGGCTACGTGAACGGATGCCCCGGCGGGAGGTGCGCTCAGTCAGCCCCCACGGCCACGGGCAACGCTTACGCCGCAACCGGAACCATCGCGCGCCAGTCGAGCGGCCGGCGGCTCCTCGCGGCCTTCGACCCGCCCAATCCATTGACCGCCACGTCAGTCCCGGGAATGCCCTCTGTCACCCAGCGCCGGGTAGGGCTTGTGGTCCATCTCGGATGGTCCGAAGCCGATACCGGCAACTCGGCTATCATGAGCTACCAGATATTCAGGGGGACTATGAGCGGAGGGGAAACTTTTCTAACTTCAGTGCCCGGAAACTCCACAAGGTATGATGATGTGACGGCCACGGACATCACGCAAACCTATTACTATAAGGTGGTGGCGGTTAATGCCGTCGGGATGTCCTGCGGAAATAACGAAATTGCCGCACCTTATGTGGGCGACACCTGCAATGGCCTGATTATGCAAATAACGCCCCCGGGTCATCCCGAGCAGTCCGCTCATGGAGCCGCTCCCGCTTCGCTGGCCATCGACTCCATTGCGGTCGGCGAGCCGCCGGCGACAAGCAACCTGATGTTCAAGTTGAAGACGACCAATCTGGCGATGATCCCGCCAAGCAGCAGGTGGAGGATGGTGTGGGATTCGTTCGCCTCCCCCGGACAGCAGTACTATGTCGGGATGAGAAGTGACGCCAGCAGCGCGGTGACATTTGAATATGGCACCATTGCAACGGCTGTAGTCGGTTTGGTCGTCGGCGTCCCGTCGGAGACAAGGCTGGGAGACGCCCTGCCCGCAAGTAACTTCAATGCGGACGGAACGATCACGGTTTTCGTTCCGAAGTCCGCGGTTGGAAACCCGCAGGTCGGCGATCTGCTCGGAGCGGTGAACGGAAGGACCTTCACCGGCGACACTCCTCAGAGTGGCAATCTGGAACGGTCGACTTCGCTGATCGACCATACCTTTGTGAAAGCGCAGACCGATAACGCTTACCCGCCCGCGACCTACACTGTGGAGGGCAATAGCAGCGACCCTTGCACGCCGGGAGCTACGCCGACTCCAACACCGACAGCTACTCCAACTGCGTCACCTACGACTACGCCCAACGCCACACCTACACCAACTATCACCCCTGCTGGAACCCCGTCTCCTACGCCAACCCCGACGCCGGGCATTACGCCGACTCCCACGCCTACTGTCACTCCCGGGGCCACATTAACTCCTACACCGAGTGCCACGGCAACCGTCATTCCAAGTGCTACCCCCACTCTTTCGCCAGGAATAACTCCCTCCCCGACTCCCACCGCTACGCCCGGCGTGACGCCCACACCCACGGCAACACCAACTCCCACGCCCAGCGCGGCGCCGGCTCAGCTGCTTAATATCTCGACTCGTTTGCGCACACAAACCGGCGACAATGCTTCCATCGGCGGGTTCATCATTACGGGCAATGCGCCGAAAAAAATTCTTATCCGCGGTCTCGGGCCATCTATTCTTGGGGTTCCGGGAACACTCGCCGATCCGACATTGGAATTGCACAGCGCGAACAGCCTCCTCTTTTTCAACAACGACTGGAAAGATTCGCAACAGGCCGAAATCGAAGCGACCGGCATACCACCGACGAATGACCGCGAGTCAGCAATTGTGAAGACGCTGATGCCAGGCTCCTACACGGCCATTCTGCGCGGCAACGGCGGCGGCACGGGCGTGAGCTTGATTGAAATCTACGACGTCGATCTGGCCGCCGATTCCCGGCTCGGAAATATCAGCACGCGCGGCTTTGTCGAGAGCGGCGACAACGTGATGATCGGCGGTTTCATAGCTGGTCCTGTCACTCGTGGGAACCTGACCATCATCGTGCGCGGGCTCGGCCCGAGCCTGGAGAACTTTGGCATTCGGAACGCGCTGCAAGATCCGACTCTTGAATTGCACGATGGAAACGGGACGACGATTGCGAGCAACGACGACTGGCTGCTCGATCCCAATGCGGGTCTTGTGCTGGCTTCCGGTTACGCGCCGAGCGATACGCGAGAAAGCGCCATCTACCGGTCGCTTGCGCCAGGGAGTTACACAGCCATCTTGCACGGTGCACCCAACACGACCGGCGTCGGGCTAGTAGAGATTTACAACCTGCACTAACGATCAGACCCGTTTCGGGTGACTTTCGATCCTCCGGGGCCTGACCTTTGCGCGGGAAGAGGTGCAGTTGAGTTTGTTCCTGGGGGTTTATCTGCTGGAGGGGCCGGCATCACTCCTGCACACGCAAGATTACGAGGGGCCGCGCCGGAAAATAAAGCTCGACACGGTTACAGCGCCTTCATTAATAATTACGTCGATTACGTCACCCGACGTTTCAACCCCGAAAGCTTTTTGGGGCTGGGACAGCGCTTAACGCGATCTCGGATTTCCAAATGGAGTCTCCAGCCAACAGCCCGCCGTCGAAACCCCAACTCCTTCCGGAGTTCTATCCCGTAAATCGACCAGGATGAACTTACATTTACATGAAAAGTAAGATCCACTACTGGAGTTCGAAGAGTGCCGCG
>Ga0137396_10001663_pt1 | contig 11868 bp, 6 predicted proteins | sample czc16metaG_FD_108284 | JGI IMG/M metagenome (GOLD analysis project Ga0137396, IMG submission 108284) | Vadose zone soil microbial communities from Angelo Coast Range Reserve, California, USA - czcobulk3.16 metaG | ecosystem: Environmental > Terrestrial > Soil > Vadose zone | place: USA...
AGTACATAAATGCTACGGAAAATCTGTGCCGCAGGAAGCAACAGTAAGTACAATCAGGCCTGAAACTTACTATTTATGGGTTGTGCTGCCCATCGGCCCCATTTATGTGCGGTGACTATGCGGCAGCGACCCTCCAGACTCGAGAGTAGGATTTCTCCTAGGATAAGAGATATTTCACAAATAGTAGAAATTATCTTGACATTTACAGAAGCAATATAATACGTTGCGCTCCTCACATGGAATCTGCTTTCGGGGGGTGTGAAATGGTTAAGCTTAGACTTCTTATTTCTACTTTTCTTTTGCTTTCATTGATGGTCCCTTCAATTCTGACTTTTGGGCAGGGGGTGGATACTGCTTTGGTCCGCGCCAACGTTACCGATCCCAGCGGCGCTTCCGTGCCGAGCGCCACAGTCACCATGACCAATGACGGTACCGGCGTCGAATTTACATGCGTAACGGAAAGCGACGGAAGCTGTAAGTTCAATGCCCTTAAACCTGCTTCCTACACTGCAAAGGTCAAAGCCGACAAATTCGAGATGGCACTTCGCGAGCATATCGTCTTGCAAGTCGGACAACAAGTTGACCTCAATTTTGCTTTGGTTGTTGGTTCGGAGAAAACCACAGTTACGGTCCAAGCTGGCGCGCCGCTCATTAATACCGTGACGGCCGAACTAGGCACTACAGTTGCCGGCAACTACATCCTGGATATGCCGCTCTTTGATCGCAATCCGAACAGTCTCATTTTCCTTGCTCCTGGGGTGACCAACGTAAATGGTGGCGATGTCAATGCTCTTGGCGGCCTTAATTTTTCCTCTAATGGCCAGCGCACCTTTTCGTCTGAGTTGCGACTTGATGGAGCGGTAGCGACTACGCCTGAAGGCGGAGAAGGTGGTACGAACAATGCTACCTACAAACCTTCCGTCGAAGGCATTCAGGAATTTAAGCTGTTGACCAATGGCTATTCGGCAGAATACGGAAGCAACGGCGGCACGGTGATCAGCATGATCACCAAGTCTGGTACCAATGACTTTCACGGCAGCGGCTTTTATTTCACACGGCGTCCATGGATGGACGCCAACAGTTTCTCTGGAAACGCTGGAGATCAACCAAAGGCTTCCTACAAACGCGAAGAATACGGCGGTTCCGTCGGTGGGCCAATCCTGAAGAAGAAAGCATTTTTCTTCTTTGATTTTGAACGCGACCAGTTTGCCGCGCCGTTCACAGTTTCGGCCATTGTACCGACTGCTCTCGAACGACAGGGAAACTTTTCACAGTCGTACAATACCGATGGCACGCAAGTGTTTATCTACAATCCGTATGGCCCGTTAACTGGTGAACCAAACCCAGTTCGTCCGCAATTTACGAACAACATCATTCCGCAAAACATGCTAGATCCCCTCGCTCTTGCACTCATTAACCTTCTTCCCGCTCCGAATCAGCAAGTTGATCCCAGCACCGGCGCGAACAACTATGTCGCGAACTTCGCGACCACAGCACCAGGATGGCAATTGGATGGGAAGATCGATTATTTCTTCAATGACAAGAACTTTCTCACCGGCCGCTACTACATGCGGCGTGAAACGGACACCCAGCCAGATCCCTTCTTGTCCGAAAGCGTTACCGATTTCAAAACCGAAGGTATAACGCTGGCCGACAACTGGACGATCAATCCTTCCACTTTGTGGGTGAACCGTGTGACTCTCACGCGGTTCAACACGCCGGAACATGTGAAGCAGACCGTCGATCCCCTGAATATCAACGGTTCGGGCGTGGGCTTTCCTTCCAGCCTTATCAACAACGCGTTTTACAATTCGCCGGCTTTTCCTTCCATCAGCTTTGATGACAACTATCAGGGACTGAACACAACAGCCTGTTGTACTGTGACCAAGGAGACTGATACGCAGTGGTCCATGAGCTCCCAGCTGACCAAAAATTACAAAGAGCATATCATCAAATTTGGCGGCGAGCGGCGCGTTTACCTAAACAACTTTTTTCAACCGAGCAATACGGCGGGAAACTTCTCTTTCGGAAACAGCTTCACGGCGCAGAACGTTCTCGGCGGCTCCGGTTCAAATTCAGACCCAGACCGCATTCCTGAAGATGGCAATGATCTAGCTACCCTCCTTCTTGATTTCCCAGACACAGGGTCTACTGATTTGACAGAAGTGCCTGCGGTCGCCAACAAATCTATGGAAACCAGCTTCTTCGTCCAGGACGAATGGCGAGTGACTCCGAAGTTGACCTTCAATCTTGGCGTGCGCTACGAATGGAGCACGCCGTACACCGAACGGTTTGACCGCAACCAGTTCACTTGTTTCACCTGCGATTCCGGGATTTACGTTCCGGCGCTTGGAATATGGCCGGGCAGGCAGCTGCTTGGAACCTCAATCCTTGCGAACTCGGATCACCGCCACAGCAACGGTGACCTCAACAACGTTGGTCCTCGACTTGGATTTGCGTACGCACTTACGAATTCGACAGTTATCCGCGGCGGAGTGGGCATTTACTATGGCTTGAATTTTGCTACCAACTGGCAGTATGGCGGAGCGGCCTGGAACGATGCTGTGCCTTTCAATACGACGCTGGACAGTGGTCGTACCCGGGTCGGCTCAATGAGCAACCCATTTCCTAATGGACTCAGCTTTCCGCAAGATGGCAAATATGGTCCACTGACCTTGTATGGCTTGGCAAATTTTAATCACGCCGGTCAAAGTGTCAGGAATGCTGAAATCTACCAATGGAATATCGGTATCCAGCATCAATTTGGAAAAACCTTCCTGATTGAAGTGAACTATTCGGCTAACCGCAGCACGCATCTCCCTTGGGATAAGTCCTTGCGGAGTCAGAACTATTTGAGTGCGAGCGCTCGCGTCCAATGCGATCCTGCCAATATCACAATTTGCGGGACCCGCTATCTGAACGAAACCACTCCGAATCCTTTTCAATATTTGTTCACGCAAGTACCGGGTATGCCGGCGCCGATTTTTGACGTTCCCACTTCCCGATACAACAATGCCCAGATTCCTGTGGCAAATCTTCTTAAACCGTATCCGCAATTTGAAGCTCTCTACGGGTACACGCCGTTCACGGCGAGTTCTTTTTACAATTCGCTGCAAGTACGATTTGAGAAGAGGTTTTCCTATGGGCTGAGTTTCACGGGTAACTATACCCATTCGCATCAGCTCTCTGACTCGGACTCTGGAGCGAATCCTGGACTTGGCAGCAGCTTGGGCAGTGCTGGCGCCGTCCAAGACAAGAATAACTTGGCGGCGGAGTGGGGTATCTCCGCCAACGACACGCCCAACCGCTTTGTGATTGCCGCAAGCTACGAACTTCCCTTTGGTCGAGGCAAGACCTTTGGCAAAGATATGAACAAGTTCGTTGATGCAGCTATTGGAGGTTGGAAGATGAGCAGCTTTGTGACCTACCAATCGGGCCAACCGCTTGCGATTCGTACTTCCAACAATCGCATCAACGGTGGCTCACAGAGGCCAAATCTGATTGGCAATCCATGCACGGGGCTTAGTGCTGAAGATGTGTTGAACGGCAAAGGCTTATATCTTAACGCGGCTGCGTTTTCGAGTCCCGGAGACGAAATCGCCGGAACCACCCCACGATATATTTCGTCTTGCAGGACAGATCCTATACGCAATCTAGATATGAACGTTGCCAAGACATTCAGATTCCGCGAACACCTGGTACTCGAACTGCGCGGAGAATTTTTTAACGCCTTCAACCATCCCAATTTCGGTGCGCCGAACACAAGGATTTCCTGCGGTATAAAGCCGAACCTCTCTTGCAGCCAAGGCAGCTTCGGCTTATACCAAGGGGACAGCCAACCAAACAACCAGTGGAGACATGGCCAATTGGGTATTCGACTGGAGTTCTAACCACGCCTTGCACCAAACGTCGAGGGTGCTGCCAGGAGGCTGCGGTTGGAAATCTCCGCAACCTCCTGACTTAATTTTCGGATTCATGCTTGTCCGGATACAGACTTTGGGGACCACATGAGACGCAGGGATTTCATTAGAATTGTTGCTGCCGGACTTGCCTGCCCTCGGCTAATTTTGGCAAGCGAAACTCCCTTCGCTCGTCGGCGCGAAAATTTTAATTCGGGATGGCTGTTTCGAAGACAAGCGCATGGAGGCGGCGCGCTTGGTTCGTTCGACCGCAACACAACTCTCGGCGCCGATGTTGAACCGGAATTCCTTCATGCGATTGAGAAGGGATACTCCGATGCTGCGTGGCAGCAGATTTTCCTTCCGCATACCTGGAATGCAAATGATGGCAGCGACGAAATCGCCGGCTACTTTCGAGGCCTTGGTTGGTACCGCAAGCATTTCGTCCTTGGCGAAGACCTTCGCGGGAAGCGAATCTTTTTGGAATTCGAAGGAGTCAACCAGGTCTCCGAATTTTGGTTGAACGGGAAACGCGTTGGCGAGCACAAAGGTGGCTACACTAGTTTTGAATTTGAGGTAACCGAGCACGCGCAATTTGGATCCGTTGGAAATGTTTTGACGGTGAAGGTCAACAACATCTACGACAAAAATATTGCGCCCACCATTAAGACCGACCTTACCTTTTACGGCGGTATTTATCGCGACGTGTGGCTGCGTGTAAGCGAACCAGTTTACTTGTCTATGTTATATTGGCGTACCCCAAACGTCGGCGAATCTTCTGCCGATGTGGATGTATTCGCAGTTATTGGAAATCCAGACAGTCACCCTGGAAATTTCAGAATTCTCCACGAAATTCTGGATGTGGACGGCAAAGTTATTGCCTCAGAGTCGTCAGCCCTAGGCGCATCTGCTCTGAGACAAAAAGAGCTGCTGCAACAAAGAATTCAAGTTAAGAACCCCCTCCTCTGGTCGCCGGATTCTCCCAACCTTTATCGCATCCGGACATCGCTCTTAGAAGGGCAACGCGTGTGGGACTCGATGGAAATTCCCTTAGGATTGCGTTGGTTCAGCTTCGATGCGGATAAAGGTTTTTTCCTGAACGACAAACGTTTGCAGTTGCAGGGAACTACGTGGCATCAATCGTATCCCGGTATGGGAGATGCGCTGCCAAACTCCAGACATTACGCAGACATGGTGAACATCCGCGAAATGGGCTGCAACTTTTTTCGTACAAGTCACTATCCGCATGATCCGGCCGTGATTGAGGCCTGCGATCGTCTTGGCATTTTGGTTTTAGAAGAGTTATTCGTCGGCGAAGAGGTCGAAAACACGCCAGAGTATCTTGAGATTCAGGCCAAGACAGCCGTAGAAATGATTGAACGGGACCGTAATAATCCTAGCGTGATCTTGTGGGGGTTGTCAGGCGAAGTAGATGCCCCGGAAAAGTCGGTAGATGTTGTCCGGAAAATTCTCCAAAAATATCGTGAACTCGATCCTTCTCGTCTTGTAACCATGCATGATCCACGTGCCGAAGGAGTGAAGGAAGTTCTTGATGTTGTGGGCCTTTATGGAACGTTCGAACGTGATGAGCGAGACCATCAGAAATTCCCGGCCCGAAAATATCTCGTCGAGGAATATTCTGTTGCGGAAATTGGACGCGGCATTTATGGCATGAGGCCGGGCAGCGAAGATCTTGGCTGTATCGAGCACGAACAATTTCTAAATCAGGTGAATTTGCGCCCCTGGATTGCCGGCAGCGTTTTATGGCACCAACTCGACTACGACGGCGAAGAATACGACTCCGTAATTCCGCACGTCCTTCCTTTTGGAATGGCGGATTCCTGGCGTATCCCCAAGGATGTTTACTTTTTCTATCAAAGCCAATGGAGAAAGCAGCAGATGGTGCACCTCTGCGGTCATTGGACTTTTCCCGGAGATGAGGGCAAGACGAAATCAGTCAAGGTGTACAGCAACTGCAAACAGGTAGAACTAAAACTCAATGGACGCTCTCTGGGCATAAGAGAAGACGCAAAACGCGAAGGCCTCGTACACCCGCCAAGAATTTGGGAAGTGCCGTATGAAGTTGGGACGCTTGAGGCGGTTGGCCACTCCGGGTCGAAGACGATCGTGGACAATCGGAAAACGTGCGGTCCCCAAGCGGGAATTGTACTTCACGCCGATGTCGATCACGTTGCTTCCGGAGATCGCGAAAGTCTGGCGTACATCACTGCATCGATTGTGGACAAGGATGGCACAGTCGATCCGCATGCCTACAACACCATTGCATTTACTTCATACGGTCCAGGTGAGTTGTTGCCGCAAACCTGGGCTGGTTTTCCGACGGGGCTCACCTGGAATGCCGTCGCGGGGATGACCGTGATTGCACTGCGGTCGACGGATCGCGTCGGCAGATGTCGTGTGACCGCTTATTCTCCTGGACTTAGTTTGGGCCGACTGGAACTCGCGGTCTCGGCTAAGGGCAGGCGCGACGAAATGGAATATCGATCGGGCGCGGATATTTACAAATAAACAGAGGAATCTGAGGGTCATGGGCAGGGAGCTTAGTCGTCAATTTCAAGTGGAATCTCTGAATGTTTGCGTATACGAAACGAAAGAAGCGCTCGGCAAGTATGCCGCTCGTCAAGCTGCCACTTTCATTCGCGAAGCCATCAACAAACGGAGAGTAGCGCGCCTTCTTTTCTCAGCCGCGAATTCACAGTTGGATATGGTCGCAAGCCTGTCAAGCATTACGAATATCGATTGGAGCGCCGTTGAAGTGTTCCATGTCGATGAATATGTCGGACTTTCCACTGGGCATCCCATGAGTTTTGGTGGCTGGCTGAAACGCAATGTCGTCGAGCGCGTGCATCCCACAAAAGCGCACTATTTGGCGGGCGATGCGGAAAATATGGAACGAGAGTGCCATCGCTATGCCGAGCTTTTGCAGTTTGCACCTATTGATATCTCCTTTTTGGGAATTGGAGAAAACGGTCACATCGGATTTAATGATCCACACGAAGCCGATTTTTCTGATCCGCAGGTCGTGAAAGCCGTCACACTCGACGAACGTTGCCGCCTACAACAAGTACGAGAAGGCCACTGGCCCAATCTCGCCAGCGTTCCAAAGCAGGGATTGACGGTCACCTGTCCCGCCTTGGTGAACGCCTCTCGCATAATTTGCTGTGTACCGGGATTAAATAAGGCAAAAGCTGTGCGCGACGCCTTGGAAGGTTCGATAGCGACCGCCTGCCCTGCGTCGATAATTCGCATGCATCCCCAAGCCACGCTTTTTCTGGATACCCAATCTGCGTCTCTGCTTGTTCAGAAGGATCAGTCTTAAATCGTTTCTTTGTTCATGCGAAGTAGCGTTGTAGTGTCCTGGATACGGAGACCAACATGACGATGAAACGCCGGACATTTTTGAGTTCGCTGGGCCTTACTTCCGTAGGCAGTAGGTTTTTACCACCCGTCATAACCGGGCAAGTTACGGTAAAAAGCCCGCCATCAGAAGTTCGGCTCGCTGGAATGAGTCTTGAGGATCTGCGAAGGACTTTGCACGATGAGCTTTTCCAAGTATTGCTGCCTTTTTGGGACAAGCACGGGGTCGACCACGAATACGACGGGGTTATGTGCAGTCTCGACTACGATGGCACCCTCGTAAATTCTGACAAGCTGATGTGGTTCCAAGGCCGCGCCATTTGGATCTACAGTTTTCTTTACAATAATTTCGGCCAAAATCCGCGGCATTTGGAAATTGCGCGAAAAACAAAAGATTTTGTACTGAAATACGGTTTGCAAAAAGATGGATGGTGGGCTGAGTTGTTATCGCGAGAAGGCAAAGTCATTAAGCCTTTCGGCGGCGACATCGAAGGAGTGTACTTCATTGTGGAAGGTCTACAAGAGTACGCGGTGGCCGCGCAAGACAATCACGCTCGCGATTTAGCGATAGCTCTACTGAAAAAACTTTTCGCCTATTTCAATCGGCCCGAATTTCGCTATGCCGGCCCCGATTTTCCAAATCTGACTCCCGATGGACCCTGCGTGCGGCCGCAGGGAACCTGGATGCTCAATCTGAATATTGCCACTCAGATATTGAGGCGCTGGAATGACCCGGAAATCAAGGCGATTGCGGAATATGCCGTGGACGCCATCGTCAATCACCACTACAACCCGGAGATTGGCTTGAACACCGAAATGCTGTACTTCGATTTTTCCCGGCCTGCAGAAGAACAACGCAAATCACGAATTTGTCACGGTGTTGAAGTACTGTGGATGGTCATGGATGAAGCGGATCGTCGAGGCGATTCCGCTTTGTGGAGTACTTGCGCCGACAGGATGCATCACCATCTTGATGCCGGTTGGGACCAAATCTACGGTGGAATCAGTCAATGGGTGAATGTTGATCAGGGCGGTTACGCCTGGCCGCCGGAAACCCCCGTTGGAACAAACTTCGCGTTCCGTTTTACAGGCGAATACAACTACATGAAAACATTGTGGGGCATGAATGAAGTGATGGTCGGATGCCTGAATGTTTTCGAGCGGACGGGTGCAGAGTGGGCGGCCAGGTATTTCAGCTTGGCGTACCAGGTTATTACTGAGAAGTTTTCTCAGAAGAAACGCGGTCTCCCTGGGTATACACTTTTCACGGACCGGCGCTTCACGCCGCAGCCGCACGTTGCGCGGCAAGACAACTATCACCCTTTGCGGCAAGCGATGCTGAATCTCCTTACGTTAGACCGAATGATTGAAGTTCAAAAAAGCGCGGTGATATCCGAGCGCCCACAAGGGTTCAGATACACGAAAAAGTCTTCGATTTTAGAGAAAAACCAAGGAGTGTTGGTTGCGATGTGAAGTCGTAATTCATGTTCCTAGAGTGATTTCATGGAATAAACGTAACGGAGAGAGTTATGAAAAATGCCGTTTCAAGACGAATATTCCTGAACACCGCTGCTAAAACTGCTGCTGCGATAACCGCGTCAGCCGCTTTTGACGGTGTCGCCAATGCACGCGCCTTCAATTTGCTCGAAGAACACGTGGCCATTTCCGCTAAGAGCGATCGCATCGTCGATATCCACACGCACTTTGAGCCGGACAATCCAAAATATATCGACGATTTTCTGAGAATGTCCGACCAACTCAATGTCACAGCTTGCATGTTGACGCCCTTTGCGAATCGCAAGGTGGTGGCGGAGGCTGCTAAGAAATATCCTCGCCAAATCGTTCCCTTTGGCTACGTCGATCTCGACAGTCCTGATGTCGCCAAGCAGGTGAAAGAGCTGCACGATCTTGGGTATCGCGGGCTCGGCGAATTGGAATTTGTAAAGAAACTCTACAATGACCCATCGTACTTTCCCGTGTACGAACTCGCTAATCAATACAACTGGGTGGTTCTATTTCACACCGGTATCGTTCTTCGTGCGAAGTTCCATGAGCCGGAAGATGTGGCTTCTCTCCGGATGCGCGCCATTTACCTGGAGGAAATTGCTCGAAGATTCCCGAAGACTACAGTGATTGGCGCTCACTGTGGCAATCCGGAATACGAATGGGCCGCGGAGATCACGCGTTGGAATCCTAATGTTTTTTTCGATCTCAGCGGTTCGACATTGAAAAAACTCCGTGGACGTTTAACCGATGTCTCTAAATATTTCTGGTGGACTAACACGGATGAAGGCACAGAGCAACCGAACAACGATCCCAGCGCTTTTACAAAGCTAGTGTTTGGTTCAGATACCAGCCCGAAAGAAGTCGAAGGCATACTGACCCAATACCGCGCAATGTTTGAAGCCTGCGGCGTTCCAGAGTCGGCGAGGAAATTGATCCTTGGTGGAACGCTCGCGAAAATTCTTAGATTGCCCGAGTAAAAAACAACTCAACAATCAATTTAGTGTCTTGAGAGGCACGGAAAATGAAAAGCTCACTTTCACGTCGCAAATTTGTTACCAGAGCAAGCATGTTGACGGGCCTGGGCTTGCCTTGGGGAAAACTAAATAAATCTGTTGCCAATGCCCTCTCGATCGCCGACGAGCCTCGTGCAAGCGCACTTCCTGCCGGCCGAATCGTCGACATGCACGTGCACTACCGGCATCACGAACCAAAGTTCCTCGATACGTTTTTGAAATTGTCAGACAAACTGAATCTAACCGGTTGCATTTTGACGCCATTCGAACACCGAAAAATAGTCGCAGATGCAGCCAGGCAACATCCAACAAAGATCATTCCTTTTGGTGCTCTCCACTTGGACGCGCCAGACGTCACCAAGCAAATCGAGGAGCTGCACGACATTGGCTATCGCGGAATCGGAGAAATCTCCTCGATGCAAAGAAATTGCAGCGATTCCGTCTATTTCCCGGTATTTGAGCTCGCCAGCAAGTACAAGTGGATTTTAATGTTCCACACAGGAATTGTTGGCCGCGATAAATTCGACGATCCGTCGAATGTCGCTTCCGGCCGGATGCGCCCCATCTATCTCGAAGAAATCGCCCGGCAATTTCCAAAACTGACCATCCTTGGCGCTCATCTTGGCAACCCAGAATACGAATGGGCTGCCGAAGTCACCCGCTGGAATCCCAATGTTTACTTTGACCTGAGCGGCACAACTTTGGCGAAAATGGCCGGTCGCCTGAATGACTTTCGCAAAATGTTCTGGTGGACGGATCAAGAATGGGAAGCGCAGCCCACCGATGATCCCAGCCCGTATAGCAAAATTGTTTTTGGCACAGACACCGGCACACCAAACATCGAAGCGGTGCTCGAGCGTTACCTCGCGATGTTTGAAGCGTGTGACGTCCCTGAGCGAACCCGAAAAATGATTCTGGGCGGAACACTATCCAAAATGTTGAATCTACCTGACTGATGTGCACAAGCGAGAAGCCGTTTATTTCGACAAGGAGATACTGCCCATGAGAAAGTCAGACACGAAAATTGGTCGCCGGGATTTTTTGCAGAAATCGGCTGTCGTTGCCGCAGGAAGCGCGGCCTTCAACGCCTCCGCTCTCTCTTATTCTCGAATAGTAGGCGCGAACGACCGGATCGCGCTCGGTCACATCGGTGTGGGTGTGCGCGGCACGGAACTGGACGGAATGACCGCGGAATTAAAGGACTCGAAAAACGTTGAGATGAAAGCGGTCTGCGACCTTTGGACCGGCAACCTGGACCGCGCTGTTGCGGACAATACAAAACATTACGGAAGGCCGCCCGCTACGTTTCGTCGCGCGGAAGAACTGATCGCCCATGGCAATGTGGATGCAGTCATTATCTCTACTCCAGAGCACAGCCATTCACTCATCCTGAAAATGGTTGCTGACGCAGGCAAAGACGCTTATTGCGAAAAGCCCATGGGCAATGTTCTTGCTGAAGTCCAAGCCGCGCGCGATGCCGTCCTCTCGCGACAAAATCTGGTCGTTCAAATTGGAACCCAGCACCGCAGTGAACCATACCAAATCCGCGTTCGCGACATCATTCGCGAAGGCACGTTGGGCGACATCTCCAAATACGAGATTGCATGGAACTACAATGGGCCGCGCTGGCGCGGCCGTCCAGAAGTAAAGCAAATCCAAGAGAAAGATACGGATTGGCGCGCATGGCTGATGAATAAGCCGTATCGCCCCTTCGATCCGCAGCTCTATTTCGAATACCGCCTCTACAAAGATTTTTCTAGCGGTATCACTGACCAATGGCTCAGCCACGGCATCGACCTCTGCCACTTTTTCATGGGCGAGACTCATCCGGAGTCCGTCGTTGCAAACGGTGGAATTTTTGCCTGGCACGACGGCAGAGAAAATCCCGACACCTTCCAGGCGCTGCTTACCTACCCAAAGGGTTTTCTAGTCAGCTATTCGACCAGTTTCGGCAATGATGCTCCCGGCTATACGCGAATCATGGGGAAAAAAGCCACGCTCTTCAACACCGGTGGAGAGGGAAGCCCACGTTGGGCCATGGTCGAAGAAAAAGGGAATCACGAGCAGAATGA
>Ga0137396_10001664_pt1 | contig 11864 bp, 8 predicted proteins | sample czc16metaG_FD_108284 | JGI IMG/M metagenome (GOLD analysis project Ga0137396, IMG submission 108284) | Vadose zone soil microbial communities from Angelo Coast Range Reserve, California, USA - czcobulk3.16 metaG | ecosystem: Environmental > Terrestrial > Soil > Vadose zone | place: USA...
AGAAGTTGGAGAAGGCAGTCAGGACGGCGACGAAGGCCAGGCCGGCCGCTACGCACGACGTCCAAGGCCATGCGCCGCGGACGATGGTCGCGAGCGCAGTCGCGGCGCATGCGAGCAGCAACGCGATGCCAAAACCCGCCAGATAAGTCGGGACGTGCGACTTCACTCCCAGCTGAACCCACGCCTGGTACTGGGGCGACAAAGCGTGCGGAATCTGCGGCACGCTCGCCATGACCAGCGCCACGACTCCTGCGCGAAGAAGGTGGATTCTTTGCGACTCGCGCGCCGCCCGACCGAGCAACGACCAGCAAAGCAGCGTGACGACGATTGCCAGGATCGCCCATTCGACGCGGATTTGCTTGAAGGCGGCAAAAGGATCACCGACGTGCCCGGCGTAACCATCGGAGAACTCGTTGAGCAGGCCAGTGAGATCGGCATAAGCCGTGCCTGGCAGCGCCGAACGTCCAAATGTCTTCCACACTGCGAACATCGCCGACGGGGAGAAGTGCGTCTGGTTGCCGCCATACCCGGTGGGAAAGGCCACACGAAATCCAAGATAGGCGACGAGAAACAGTGCGCCCACGCCGGCGTGCGCCCACGTGCGTCGTAGCGTCAGAGTGGTCCGGCCCACCGTGCCTACACCCCGGGGCCACGCAAGAAGGGGAAAGACGATGGCATAGAGCAAGAAGCTTTCGTACGTGAACAAGCTCAAGAAGAACAAGCAGGCGCTGAGGAGTTGCTTCCGTCTGTCGCCGTTGTCGACGTAATCGGCGAACAGACCGATGGCTACCATCATCAGAGTGAGGCTCGTCGAAAAGCTCCACGGATACGCGGTGAAGGGACTGTGCTCCCACCGCGCTTGGGTGGTGACGAGAGCGATCAGCAGCGCAAGCAGCGCAAACGAGCGGCTGCACGCGACCTTCCAGGCGAGATAGTAGAGCGCCAGGAAGTTACCGAGCACGCCGATCATCTGCACCGTCTTGAAATAGACGAAGTTGTCGATGGCGTAGGGAATCCAGCCGAACCACGAGCTGAAGAGGAAATAGAAGCGTCCGCTGACGCGAGCGGACTCGAAACACGACCTCGCCATGTCCCGCCAACTCAGGAGAGCGACCTGGCTGTCGTCCTGGGTGACATAGTGCGTGCCGAGAAACGGAAACAGGACGACCAGGACCACGACGAGCATGCCCGCCGCGATGCTCAGGCGATGAGCGTCATTCGGCTCCTGGCGTACGGTCGTCGTCGACCGTATCTCAGGCGAAGAGCTCGCGTCCGGCATCCCGCCTCCGGGGATCAGTTGCACCGCTTGTCCTCCGGCGAGGTCGTGTGGCTCGTCAGGTGGGACATGGCGACGCAGGTGGGCGTAAGCACGCCGCAAGTCATAGCGGACCTGTAGTGGTCGGCTCAACGTTGAAACATGCCCGGTCGCCAGGTAGCACGAGGCCCATGACGCTCCCCGCTTCCGGCCTCCACGTGCGCTGGCTCGGGAGCTCACGCCTCGAGGGCACCTGGACGCCGGGCGACCGTCTCATGGACCAGATAGTCCCTTCATCCTACTCACTACCAATCCGATCCCACCAGAAGCGAACTCCACGAACTTCAAGAATACGGAAGCGAGTCCGACGATTGGGTGCCGGCAGAAGGATGGATAGTTGGTCAAATAGCACGTCAACTGTTCTTTCAGTATCGAACCCCCGCTCACCGAGTGCTTTCGGAAATAGACGCGGGCAGTCTTGCCGTAGCTGTACTTTTTGCCCAGGGCCCTCCGAAGGTTCAACGTTCCGAGATTATGGTAGACGACGTTGGTGCAGAAGCCGACCCGTGTCACATCCTTGTACCGCCGGTGTATATCGAAATCCTCGCCGCTGTTGATGGATTCGTCATACCCGCCGACCTGCTCGAACACAGAGCGTCTGACCGCGCGGGCCGATTCGATGTTGTCGTTGCCCCAGTAGCACCTGCGTTCGAACGCCTTTGCTTTGCTCCAGAATCCTTTCGTCCGGTCCTCTTCGTGGACGACCAGGGCTCCGACTCGCTCATCGTCCGTAAAGACGCGGACGATCTCCTCGACGAGAGCAGGGGAAAGTTCCATGTCGCTGTCGAGGTGATAGAGGATTGCCCCTGTCGATTCCCGGGCTCCGGCATTGCGGGATCTCGTCGGCGGGGAATAGAAGTCAGGCTTGCGCAGCGTGATGAATGTGGTCCCGAAGCTCGTCGCGATGCTCTTTGTGGCGTCCGTGCTCTCCTGATCTACGACTACGACTTCGATGTTCCGGTGCGTTTGCTTCCGAATCGAAAGCAGACAGGCCTCGAGAAATGACGCGGCGTTGAAGGTCGGGATGATGATGCTGACGAGTGTGTCGGTCGACATGTGGGAGAGGGGGAACTACGGAAGTCGCTCATTCCGGAAACCAAGCAGGTTCTTCGTCTCGTAGATCAGGAGAAAGTCGCCGCCGGAAGTAAGCGTGTTCACCAATTCGTCCCTGCCGTGGAGATGACCCTCGGTGAGGTGGTACTCCATGACGATACGTTTGACCATTCCTCGAAGAACAGGAAGAGAAGAGCTCACAATCTCATATTCGCTGCCCTCGATGTCCATCTTCAGCAGATCTACTGTTCCGATGGCATGGGTGCGCAGCACGTCTGCCAGCGTGGTAGCCGCCACACTGATTGCTTCTCCGTCCTTGTCGCGTCCAGATGAGATGCGTGCACCGTCGAAATCGGTGTTGTTCACGTGGAGTGAGAGCTCGCCGCTCGCCGAGTACAATGCCTTCTCGATGACTGTCACGTCTTCAATGCCATTCAACCTCAAGTTCTCTTCGAGCAGACGTACATTCTGCTGCAGTGGTTCGATGGTGTATACGCGAGCGGATCCATTCAGGCTCTTCACCAAAAGCGTGAACGTGCCGATATGACCGCCGCAGTCGATGACGACCGGGCTGTCGAGCTGGGAGATGTTCAGGAGCTCCGACGGATATTCCTTCCCTGACAGCACGATGATCGCTTCGTTGATGTCGGTCGTGCCTGCCCTCGTCTTGAACGTGATTCCGGACTTCGTCTCGTACAGTGCATGTCTTCGGAGCTTCAGCTTGTCGAGAAAGAGGGCGGCCGGATTCTTCAGCAACCCAAAAGCGATTCGCAGCTTTGCAAGAAGTGGAAGTTCGCCGATGCAATGGTTCTTGTCGTGGAAGGGAAGGAGATGACTGGACGAGGAGTAGTTCATGCTGGCTCCTACACTCCGCCAGGAGGCGCGAGCGACTCGTTGCGTGCCAGCATCTCCGGGCTGAAGCCGCGATAGAGCCACTCCGGGCGGAAGAGCGTTGGCGGTCGGAGGAGCACGGCGCGGACCAGGTGATAGGCGCCATACCCGCGCGCCTCCGCGTCCCGTGAATGGATGTCCGGGAGGACGTCGATCGACTTGAAGCCGAGCACCCGAAACCCGGTCCCGTGGAGCATCTCGCCGAGCTCCTGGACCGAGTACTCGCGGTTGTGACGGCCGTGGATTCCATGAGCGGAGATCGGATCGCTGATGGTGTCCCGACGCTCGATCAGGCGGACGAGATTGTCGAGCCGAGCGGGATTCGGCGTGGTGAGAATGATGTGAGCGCCCGGTCTCAGCCGGCGAGCGATATTGTGCAGCGCCCACGCAGGATCGTAGGGAAGGTGCTCGAGGACTTCGCAGAAGAGCGCGACGTCGAACTGACCCGCCGACGCGAGGTCGTGCCGCTCGATGTCCGCGTGCAAGAAGCGCGTCTCCTTCAACCTGTGTCGCGCGTCCGTGATCCCTTGTGTCTCCATGTTCGGGACCGCGGCGCCGAAGTAGTTGACGCCGAGGTGCTCGACCTGGGGAAAACGTTCCGCGATGAGCAGGGTCAGGAAGTACGGATTGCTCCCGATCTCCAGCATTCGCGCTCGGGGGAGCGCCAGCTCCTTCAGGGTTAGCTCGATCAATTCCATGGTGTGGAAGAAGCGAAGGGCAGCCTCGCCGACGTAACCGGAGAGGGCTTCTGGCGAAGAGTTCGCGGGAGAGCACTGCGAGAGCCGTTCCATCGTCTCGTTCCGCTGGAGCGCGCGCGCGCGGGCATACTCCTCGAACTCGCCAAGCCCGAGCAATGCGATGATGCCGGCACGCGTCGGATGCCCCGCAACCTCTCGCGAGCGCTTGATGGGCGCGAGCTTTTCGAGAAGGGCGGACACGGTGCTGTTCAAGCGCCTTCGGATCATCGGTCGCACTCTATCGTGCCGCGGCATCGGGCGTCCGCCTCCTGGGCGTGGATCTGGCGGACGCGCCCGGCGCGCGCAGCAAGGAGTTGACGCCAAGCGTCACGGAAGCTACGATCGCGCGAGTCAACTGTGCGATGCGCGGCGCACCGTCGCGCGTTGTTAGAAGCAGGCTCCCTGTTCAGGCCGGCTGACAATCCGAACCAGGGGCACTGTCCGGGCGGAGCGCGTTCCATCTCTCGAACGCTTCACATCGTCGATGCCGCAGCGCTCGCCTTGGTCACCACGCTCGTCGCGAGCGGAATTTGGCTCGACCTCGATCGGCCGAAGACCGGAGTGCTGGTCGGCGCCGTGTTCCTCGCGCTGGCGCTCGCCCGGCGTTTCACCGGCGGGAGATTCGTCCTCGAACCGCCGCCTCGCGCCTGCCCGTGGCGCGTCGGTGCGGCGGCGTGCGTCGCCGTCGCCCCGATTGCCTTGTACCTCGCGGCGACCTGGCGCGAGGAATTCCCCTTCCTGGGTGATCACGACTACCACCTCGGGACGTCCTGGGCCGCGCTCGACTTCTGGTCGAAATGGGCGCCGTGGGTGGCGGCAGGCCTCGCGCTCGCGACGGCCGCTTCGCTGTTTGCCCGGCCGCGGTTCTGGCCGGTCGCTGCTTTCGCGGTGCTGCTCGGCTCCAGCTTGTTCTTCGCGACGCCGTCGTTGTTCGCGCGCTACCCGGCGCTAGGCTACTTCATCGATGCGCCTTTCAATCAGTTGTTCCGGTGGTTCCATTCGCCATCGCCGCTGAACGCGCTGCGCCTTGCCAGCGCGAGCAGCGTGGTGGTGTGGCTGTTCGTGATGCGGCCGCTGTTCCTCAAGCGCTGGCCGGGACCCGAGCTCTTGCCGTTCGCGTTCTATTTCCTGTACCAGCGCGACGTCTTCTACTTCTTCACGGCCAGCTATCTTGAACCATGGGCGATCGTGCTCGCGCTCGTCGCCGTCGAATACACGCTGCGTGAGTGCTCCCCGCCAGGAATCGCCACGCTGCTCGTCGGCGCCGCGGCCATGTTCAAGGAGCAAGCGATCCTGCTGCTCCCTTTCGTGTGGCTCGCCCAGCAGCTACAGCTGCGGGACTTGCGCCAGCGGCTCGAGAGCACTTTTCTCGCCGCTGTCGCCGCTACTCCGTTCGTCGCGTACGTCATCTTTCGCACGGCGTCCGGTGTGTGGCGGAGCTTCAAGTTCGCCGGCCTGCGTGTCTTCGATGCGGCGCATTTCGCCGAATTCGGCCGTCGCTTGCTCGCGCAATTCGGCCCCAGCGGCCTGTTGCTCTTCCCGGTTGCTCTAGTGGCGCTCTGGACGTTGACCCGGCAGGCGCGGCGCACCGCGCTGGTCTTCCTCGCCGCGGCGCTCGCTCAAGCCACGTTCTTCTTCGTCGACGAGCTGACTTCGAGCCGCTGGATCGGATATCCGCGCTTTCACCTGCTTGCCGTGGCGCTGGTCGGCTCGCCACTCCTCGTTGTCGGCTCGCGCCTGCTGGAGAGCGGTCGCACGCGACTGTTCGCATTGACGTGCCTGCTCATCCTGGCAATCCAGGTGCCGTCCGCGATCCCTGCCTTTTCGCTCACCGCGAAACCCGACCCGGCGAGGAACTTCATCGAGCACTACGACTCGCCGGTGTTCTTTCCAGTCCGCCAGCTGGTGCGCGAGGCGGAGGCACAGAAGTTCTTCACGGCGACGAACCAGATCAGCGTCTACAACCCGTTCAAGGATTACTACTTCGACGGCATGCCAGGCTTCTACCCCGAGCTCGCGCGCCGCTTTCGATTCGTATTTCGCCAGCAAAGCTGCCGGTGCACCAAGGACAGCGCGGTCCTGATCCTCTTCATCTACCCGGCCGGGCTCAACGAGAATGCAGTTCACGAACGCCAGTTTCCGTTCGACAAGTCCTGGGAGCCCGCGTGCGTCGAAGACGTCTACCGGACCTGCGGCAAGGTTCTGCCGGCGAGGATGCCGGACGGCAGCATGACCGGCCTCATCGGTTCGGCGCCGCCGTGAACCACTCTCCGAAGTAGAGCTTGAGGAACGCAAGGCCGGTCTGGAGGGAAGGCGAGCCCTCCCGCCGGTCGAGCCGGCTCGCCTCGTAAGTGGGAAATTCCGCGATCCGGAGGCCCAGCTTGAAGGCGCGGATCGAGCTCTGGTACTCGATCGCATAACCGGACTCGTCGAGGGCGAGCTTCTGCCACGCCGTCCGGGTGATCGCGCGATAGCCATTGATCGTGTCGGTGACGAAGGGCCCACGATTCCACGTCCAGTTGGCCATCAAGGTGAACGCGTTGTTGGCCCATTTGCGCCACCTGAGCAGCGCCTCGTCCTCTTCGTTGTGCGCGCCTTCGACCATCCGGGTAGCGATGACCATGTCGTACCCCTGTTCGAGCAGCGGCCGGAACCTGGGCACGTCGGCCGGGTCCTCGTTCCCGTCAGGGCTGAAGAAGAGAAGGGCGTCGCCGGTCGCTTTCTCGAAAGCCACACGGAATGCCTCACCGCGTCCTTTCCTCTCCTGCCGGTGGACGGTGACGCCCTTTTCAGTGAAGAACTCCAAGGTGCCGTCGGTACTTCCGCCGTCGACGGCGAGCAACTCGTCGACCGCCCCGTGCGGGATCTTGTCCAGCAGCGCCCGGACCCCGTGGATCTCGTTGTAGGTGAGGACGACCAGCGACAGCTTCATTGGGCTCGCTGGCGGGCGAGGTAGTCCCGGTAGGCAACCGCGATTCCCTCCTCGAGGCTGACCTTCGATGTCCACCCGAGCTCTCGCAGGCGGCTGACGTCGACCACCTTGCGCAGCATCCCGTCCGGCTTCGACGCATCGGTCGTCACCGCCACGCGGGCACCGAGCACCCTGGCGACCGTCTCGGCCAGCTCGAGAACGGTCTTGTCCTCGCCGGTGCCGACGTTGATCGGCTCCGCGGCCGAGTAGTTCTGCATGAGGAAGACCAGCGCGTCGGCGCAGTCGTCGCTCGACATGAACTCGCGGCGGGCCCGGCCGGTGCCCCAGATCTCCATCCCGGGTCTCTGCGCCACCTTCGCCGCGTGCACCTTCATGATCAGCGCGGGAAGCAGGTGCGACTTCTGCAGGTCGTAATGATCGTTCATGCCGAACAAGTTGGTGGGCACCGCGGTGATGAAGTCGCAGCCGTACTGCTGGCGGTAGTACTGGCAGAGGCGCAACCCGGCCACCTTGGCCACTGCGTAGCCTTCGTTGGTGGGCTCGAACGGCCCCGTGAGGAGCGAGGCTTCCTTGATCGGCTGCGGCGCGTCTTTCGGGTACACGCACGAACTGGCGACGAAGAGCAGCTTCTTCACTCCGCAGCGCCGGCTTCCTTCGATGATGTGGTTCTGGATCTGGAGGTTCTGGAAGAGGAAATCGGCCGGCGCGTCCATGTTGGCCTTGATTCCGCCCACCTTCGCCGCGCAGAGGAAGACGTAGTCGGGCCTCTCCGCCGCGAGGAACGCGAGCGTTTCGTCCTGGCGGGTCAGGTCGAGCACGTCGCTCGTGCGCAACAGGAGATTTTCGTAGCCGAGGCTCTTCAGTCTGCGCACCACGGCCGAGCCGAGGAGCCCCCGGTGGCCGGCGACGTAGACCCGAGCGTCTTTGTTCATCTGCGCGCCTCGCGCGGCGAGTGTTCGCCGCTGAGCTGCGCGTATTGCCTGGCACGCCTCTTTCCCTCGGTCGAGGGGTTGAGCAAGTACTTGGCTACCATCCAGAAGAAGGACAGCGCGCTCAGGAAGCGGTTGCGCTTCACGGCCTTGGTCAGCGCCGGCCGCTCCACCGTGGGGCATTCCTTGAACTCGAGCTGCGACTCGAGCGCCAGGAGGGTCATTTCGAACATCACGCTCTCGCCGCGCTCGCGCAGGCGCAGCGCCTCGAAGGCCGTCTTCTTGAACCCGCGGAAGAGGTTGTTCGAGTCGGTGACGTTGCGGCTGAAGATGATGCTGATGAGCAAGCTGAAGAAGCGGTTGCCGATCGAGCGGTACGAGAGCGCACGAGTCGTCTCCCGGCCCCCGCCTGGCATGAATCGGCTGGCGACGACGACGTCGCTGCCCTGCTTGAGGTGGATGAGGACCGAGTCGATGTCGCGCGGATCGTCCGCGCCATCGAGCCCGAGCACGACGATGTTCTCGCAGTTGGTCGAGGCTACCGCCTTGGCGAGGAGCTCGCCCTTGCCGCCGGCCTGATGAAGCACCCGGTAGCCCCTTGCGCGAAAGAAGTCCGGCACGCCTTTGTCGCCGGACGCCTCGATCACCACCTTGTCGTCGAAGGTGTCGACCGGCAGCGATTCATAGACCAGCTCAGCGGCGCGGCCCGCGTTCTTCGACATGAGGACCAGGCACGCCTTCTCCTTGAGCACGGCGCGCTTCTTGAAATAGCCGGTGAAGACGTCGACGATGTATTCCTTCTCGATCTCGGTCAGGTTCTGGTGCGACGCGATATAGAAGCCGTTGTTGTTGATCCACTTTGCGACCGGGAACTTCTCCTCCAGGTCACCGAACAGCTCCTTGTAGAAGGGCTGGTTGATCAGGGGCAGCATGTCGCGCGTCTCGATCCCGCGCTCCTCCAGGTGCCGGACGAAGGCCTGCTTCGACTCGTCCCTGAGCACGATCGGGAACATCATGAAGGCATGCTCCGACTCGGGCCGGATGCGAGGCAGCTGGACGTAGTTCTCGAGGTGCTTGAGGCGCGACTGGAAGAACGCGCCGTTTGCCCGCCGCTTGCGCATGCTCTCCTCGCGCTCTTCGAACTCGGCGAGGCCCAGCGCGCCTTCCATCTCGGTGACGCGGAAGCTGTAGCCCATCTGGACGAAGGAGAATCGGCGTTGGATGATCAGCTCCATCTCCTCCTTCGACTTGTCGTCGTCGTCGTCGATGCTGAGGTAGATCGAGTCGCGGCCGTGGTTCATCAGCGAGCGCAGCGTGATGGCGAGCTCGGGGTCATTGGTGGTGCATAACCCTCCGACGCCGGTGGCGAGGATGTGCGCGACGTAGGTGGAGAAGCAGCCGACGTCTCCGAAGCTGCCCACCGACTTGCCCTTGTAGCGGGCGAACATGGTCTCGCAGGAATCTTCGATGATCCGCAGCCCATGCTTGCGGGCTACCGCGGAGACCTTATCCATCTCGCACGGCAAGCCGAACAGGTGCACCGGGATGATGCAGCGGGTCCGCGGCGTAATGGCGGCCTCGATCTTGTCGGGATCGAGCTCGTAGTAGATCGGATCGACGTCGACGAACACCGGCCTCATGTTGAGCTGCAGCACGATGTTCGAGGTTGCGATGAACGTGACGGCGGGCACGATGACCTCGTCGCCGTCGGCCCACTTGTACCTGTTCTTCAGCGCTGCTAGCGCGATCATCAGGCTGCAGGTGCCGCTGTTGGTCATGATCGCGAAGCGGCAGTCGTGCGCGGCCGCGAACAGCTTCTCGAACTTCTGCGTGTAGGGCCCGTACGAAAGCCGCTCAGCGGTGAGGACTTCGTTCACGTACCGCCGTGCCCGATTACTGAGCTTGAAGCTGCCGACACCGATCATGGGGCGTGCATCCTATGGTGAAAATGTCACGCATCAAAGCCGTTTCACTTACCGGAGGCATGGTCGAACTCGAGCCGCTGCGCGCTTCTCGCGGCGGCGCAGCGACGAGGTTGACACCAGGCGTCATAGCCCCTAAACGGAACGGCTCATCTCCCGAGGCCTCATGCTCGACGTGCAGAACCCGGACATCAAGGTCGACGAGATCATGCAGCGGATCCAGGAGAAGGTCCGCCTGCGACGCGCCGAGACCGCGCCGCCACAGGTCGGAACGGGCGCGGCGGTGCCCGCGGATTCGTCGCTGATGTTGAACCAGCTGCTTGCGCAGGCGCGCGACCTGGCCCAGGTCGGCGTCAACCTGCCGCCGATGTCGCGCACGCACGGGCTGAAACGCAGCATCGCCACGGTGGTCGCCAGACTGGTCCTCCGGGTAGCGCAGCTGATCACGCGCGACCAGCGGGCCTTCAACCAAGCCGTGGTCGCGACGCTGCAAGCGTTCACGGAGCGGCTTGCAAGCGATTCGGCGCAGTCCGCGCAGCGAGTGGAGGAGATGTTCGCGAGGATCGGGGCACTGAGCCCGCGGCTCGCCGAGTTGGAGGCCGAGCGGCGCGCACAAGGCCTCAAGCTGGATCAGCTCCGCACCGCGCTGTCGCTCCAGGAACGCCGTCTCACGATGCTTCTGGAGGAGGCTCGCAAAAGGCTGCCGCAACCTCTTGACGCAAAGCAACTGCAGACCTTGGCCGAAGAGCTGCCGCACGTCGGCGACGCGGGATATCTCAGTTTCGAGGACGCCTTCCGCGGGTCGCGCGCGGACGTGAAGGAGCGCGTTTCGGTCTATCTGCCCAAGCTTCGTGCGGCGCAGGCGGGTACGGCGAAAGCGCCCATCGTCGACCTGGGCTGCGGCCGTGGGGAGCTGCTCGAGACCCTGCGCGAGCAGGGCCTCGAGGCATCCGGCGTCGACAACAATGCCGCCGCGGTCGAGAAATGCCGCGAGCTCAAGCTCGACGTGACGCTGGGCGACATGTTCGAGGTGCTGGGCAAGATTCCCGACGGCACCCTGGGCGGGCTGACGGCGCTGCACGTGGTCGAACATCTTCCATTCCCGCTCGTGCTCAGGCTGCTCGATGAGAGCCTGCGCGTGCTCCGACCGGGTGGCGTCGCAATCTTCGAAACTCCGAATCCGATGAACATCCTGGTGGGCGCCTCCAACTTCTACCTCGACCCGACCCACCGGAATCCGGTCCACCCGCAGACGTTGCGGTACCTGGTCGAGGCGCGTGGGATGGTCCAGGTCGAAACCATCATGCTCCATCCTTTCCCGGAGGAGATGCACCTGGCAGAAGTGGACTCGCCGGTGGCCCGCCTCATCAACGAGCACTTCTTCGGGCCGCAGGACTACGCGGTCGTAGGGCACCGTCCTTGATTCGAACGGCGTTCGTCGTTCCCTTTTTCGGCCCCGCCGTGATGGAGGAAGCCGGGCAGCTCGTCTTCGAGGTGGCGACCCGGCTTGCGAGACGCGGTCATGCCGTCGAGGTGCTCACGACCTGCGCGCAATCCCGTCACGACGATGGGCAGGAGAGCGCCTCTCGCGTGGGAGTTTCCGAGGAGTGCGGCGTCGTCGTGCGGCGTTTTCCCATCCGCCTGCGCGACACAGCCGCTTCTCAGCGCACGCTTGGGGAGCTCACCGCACTGGACGAGCGGCCGAAGGTCGTCGGCGTGTCTCCCGTCCCGTATGCCACGGAGCGCGCATTCTTCGACCAGGACATCCAGTCGCCGGACCTGCTCGAGCACTTGGAGCGCGAGCGTCATGGGTACCACGCCACCGTGTTCGCGCCGTATTGGTCCGGTCTGACCCTGCAGGGAATCGAGCGAGACAGGGCGCGCGCGTTCCTGCAGCCGGTGTTGCGCGACGAGACCGTTGCCCATCTCCCGACGGTCGAGGCCGCCTTCCGAAACGCGAGCCGGGTTCTTTTTGCCTCCCAAGGTGAAGCGTCGCTGGCCGCCAGGCTGTTTGGCCCGGCAGTCGCGCGAAAAGCCATCGTCGTCGGAGGAGGCGTCGAGGGTGCGGGGTCGCCGGCTCTTTCG